>ERZ780207.2072-NODE-2072-length-15328-cov-2.905192_pt1 | contig 15328 bp, 9 predicted proteins | sample MGYA00510977_ERZ780207 | MGnify/ENA primary metagenome ERZ780207 (study PRJEB29588, sample SAMEA2151383) | human gut metagenome | biome: human gut; feature: human-associated habitat; material: faeces | place: Denmark | collected 2008/2010 ... | reverse complement strand
CGCTTCTCCGAGCCCGTCAGGAATCATTAGCGCGCAAAGTTAGCGAAAAATCCCCGTCCCCGCAAGTTTCTCTCCCACAAAAATTTTCAGTCGACGGAGCGGATGGCCATGATGCCGGGCTCGAAGCGGTCGTTCGAGAGGTTCGAGGCTTTCTTGGCGCGCGTCTTGTAGGTGTTGACGGTGTTGGGCGAGTAGTTGAGGAAGGTGGCTATCTTGGCGATGTCGCTGACGCCACAATTGTTTTGTGAGCAGACTATGCCGCGGCGGCTGTAGGTGCGCGGGTTGTCGCTCGACGCCGAGAAAAATAATTCCGTGTGCCACATTCCGGCGCCGGCGAGGCGCGTTCCTTCGGCCCTGATCTCGATCTGCGAGGGAATCTCATATCGGCCGGCGGGAATGAAGATTGTCTTGCCGGGGTTGGCGTTGATGAAAGCCTGAAGGGAAGCCCCGTCGCCGGTGAACTCTACCTTGTTGTCTCCGATGATGTCGCTGAATGTCAGCGGCTTGCCGGCCATCTCGGCCTCGACGAAGTCTATGGTCATCGGGTCGGCGCCGTCGGAGAGACGTTCGATTCTGAGAACCGAACCTTTGGCTATGGTCTCCGAGAGCACAAGCCGAGCCTCGTCGAAGCGCATACGCGCGAATTTAGACGGGTCGGGCGTGTTGTCGGGATATTTCTCCGAGCCGTTTGCCTTCGGGGTGTATTGCCATGCCCAGTAAGAATCAAGTTCTATTTCGCCGAGGGTTTTCGACCCTGACATGACAGCCAGACGCTGGCGTGTGCCGCTGCCGTCGGCCGCATCGGGCAGCGAGAAGCGTATTGTCAGGGCGTCGGTGTCGGCGTCGAGCTTCCATTCTATATAGCTGCCTGCCGCCGCAAGCCGGGCGGCCTGCAGGTTCGAGGCTTCTGAGGCCAAAGACGCCTGATCGTAAGGATCGGCATTTATGAAATCGACGTTGCCTATGGTCGCGACCGAACCCTCTTCGGCTTCATATCTCAGATAGGGGCGGTCGACATATCCGCGCCCGAGAGCGTCGTCGGCAAATACTATACTTTGCGACATTGCCGGAAATGCGGCAGCGACTAAAACGGGCAGAAGAAAATATTTTTTCATGGACAGAAATGAAGTGACGGATTGGTTTTATCGCGGCTAAATTATAGAAAATACGTTGTCAGAGACCCGAAAGCGGCGAAAATATAGTCGAATCAAAGCCTATTTGCTTCTTAATATGCCGACAATCAATGAAATATAAATTGACTCGCGTCTGAAAAATATTGTGGTATATTCCATCTGAATCATCGCCGACGGCCACTATATTTATTCTGCCGAAAAGTCATGTTTAATTCTGTCAGACAGCGTTTTAGTGGCCCGATATAAAATAACGGACTATATTTCGGCAATAGTGCTTTACATGGCCTGAACGTCGTCCTAATTTTGCCGATGTCAGCCCGACACCGAGGCTGAAGTTACCGTGAAACTTTTCATTTATTTATACCTTAATACCTTAAACAATGAAAAAAATTACTCTTATCGCAGCAGCAGTGCTTGCATCGACAACTATGGCAAGCGCACAGGGCACAATCGGCAACCCCAAAGATCCCAACGCCGAAGGCAAATATATCGTAGCCTACGATATCAAGAACAACAAATGGTGTGACGCCAATCCCGAAATCGACGAGACATTCGTGTTCGCTATCGACTTCACCGGCACAGGACTCGAAGATGCCATGAAGACTCTTCCCGAACCCAACCGCCTGAACATACTCGGCCGCTCGGGTGCTTTCGACATCTTCAACAAAATGAACCTCAACGAGGCCGACGAAACCGCAGTGGCAAAGGCTGACGGACGTCTGTTCCCCATCGACCGCGAGAAGAACATCTACGGCGCTACGATGAACCTCTTCCAGCTCATCACAAGCCGCACCAACGACGCCGCTTTCGGCCCGAATGCCGACTACAGCGACTATGCAGTGCTCAAGCAGGGTCAGGACTTCGCTTTCGGCGACAATGTGTTCGCTTTCGGCTGGACAGTCGACAACCCCGGCGGTGAATGGTGGTCAGATATCGCAAATCCCGTTCAGGATGTCCTCAAATGGGATATGGCTCCCTACACCGGCACCAAGACCGGCCGTGAATTCACCTATGGTGACCTCCACGCCGACGACACCGAGTGCCCCCTTACCGGTCTTGACAACGGCGCTTTCCTTTTGATGGTAAAAGACTGGGGCGGCTACGGAACACCCGCCGACTTTGAGGCCGCTACCTCCGGAATCAATAACGTCGCTATCGACGGCACCGCCGACATCGTCGCCACCGAATACTACGACCTCATGGGCCGTCGCGTCAATGGCGAAATCGAGAACGGCGTGACAATCCGCCGCGTTGTCCTCAGCAACGGTCAGGCTGTTGTCAGCAAGATCGCCCGCTAACCCCGAACGATATTAACCTAAAGAACTAACGGGGCGGGGGAGAGCGGCCAACTACCGTCATCCCCCGCCTTCTTTCGCCAATCATCTCATCACCAATGAATTTACACAGAACAATTATCACCGTAGCCTCGGCGACTCTGATCTCTCTGGCGGCCAACGCCGAAGACGCCTCGCTGAAGGGCACCGTCACCGACGCCCAGGGGGAGCCCCTGATCGGCGCAATGGTGCACGTCGAAGGCACCTCGATAGCTGCGGCTACCGACATCGACGGAAACTTCTCGCTGACAGCCCCTGTCGGCAAAACTCTCAAAGTATCATACGTCGGATTTGACCCCGTCAGTGTTAAAGTGACAGCCGGAAGAACCGATTACCGGCTTGTGATGAATCCCGATGCCTATACGGCTCTCGATGAAATCGTGGTGGTGGACTACGGCACTCAGAAGAAAAGCGAGGTCACCGGCTCTATTTCCCACGTGAAATCCGACGCCATCAAGGATTTCTCGGTCAATTCCGTGGCCGACGCTTTGGGCGGTATGTCGGCCGGTGTGGCTGTGACGAAGTCGACAGGTTCGCCCGGCGAGACTCCCGACATCATTATCCGCGGCGCCGCCTCGGTCAACGGAATGTCGCCGCTCTTCATTGTCGACGGCGTAAAACAGTCGACAGGCTTCGATTTCAATATGCGCGACGTCGAGAGCATCGAAATTCTCAAGGATGCTGGTTCATGCGCAATCTACGGCGCTGAGGCCGCCGGCGGTGTCATCCTTGTCACAACAAAGCGCGGTAAAGCCGGACAGGCCAGCCTGAACCTGACGGCCCGCTACGGTATCCGCAAGATAACCAAGCCGGTGAAGCTTCTCAACCGCGACGAGTTCATCGCCGCCAAGATGCTTACCGGTGTCGACATCCTCGGCTCGGAAGGTGTCGAGAGCGCTTCGGAACTTCCCGATGTCGACTGGATGGACGTAATGTATGACACCGGCCACGAGCAGGAATACAATCTGTCGCTCACCGGTGGAACGGACCGCCTCCGCTATTTCCTTTCGGGAGGCTTCTATAATGAGAAAGGAACCTATGTCGATTCGTCGGTCGACCGTTTCTCGCTGCGCACAAACGTCGACTACGAAATCTCGAAGATATTCTCGGTCGGAAGTTCGATCTACGGTTCTGTGGTCAAGAACAACCCGACGAAAATCTATTCTATCTACACCAACTCGATTCCGTTCCGCACGGTTCCGACTATGGAGCCCGTCGACGAAGACGGAAACTTCTCCCAGACCCCATTCTATCTCAACGGCCCCAACCTCTACGGCAATGAGCTGACCTACCACTACAAGGGTCACAACTACGGACTTAACGCACTGCTTTATCTCAACGTCAACATAATGCCATGGCTGACACTGCGTGTCAACGGCGCCGGCAAGTTCACCTCGTTCAACTCACGGGTGTTCTCCGAAGAATATGATTTCCGCGCCGTTCAGGAAGATGCCTATTTCGAATCGTCGGCCGGAACATCGCAGGAGCTTACCTACAATGCCACTCTGACATTCGACCGTACCTTCGCCCGGAAATGGGGCGTCAAGGCCATGGTCGGAACCGAGGCCACTGCAGCCCAGTCTTACAGCAACTATATCCGCGCCATCGACTTCCCCGTCGACCAGGTCGGCTCGGTCAACCTCTCGTCGAATACGGCCAAAGAGGCTTCCGATTCTCCCTACAAAGGACGCGCGCTCAGCTTCTTCGGCCGCGTGAACCTCAGCTACGACAACCGCTACTATCTGACCGCCAATATCCGCCGCGACGGTTCGGATCGCTTCAGCAAGAACCACCGCTGGGGCACCTTCCCCTCGGTCAACGTCATGTGGCGCATCGGACAGGAGAGCTTCCTGCGCGACAAACTGCCCTGGCTGACCGACGCCAAGCTGCGCGGAAGCTACGGTATCCTCGGTAACGACGGCATAGCCCAGTTCCTCTATACCCGCGCTTATGTCGGCGACCAGATTATCTATAACTACGGCGGCACGGCCGAAGTTTCGGGCTGGGCCAACTACAAAGTCCCCAACGCTGATATCAAGTGGGAGGAAGTCCATCAGGGCGACTTCGGCATCGACCTCAGCCTCTTCAACAACCGCCTGACTTTCAGCTATGACTACTACAACCGCCAGACCCACGATATGCTCTACTGGAAGGTAGTGCCCTATGCTTCGGGCATCAACTACTATCACGAAGGAGCAACGAACACAATGCCCATAAACATAGGCCGCGTGTCGAACATCGGCCATGAGATCGCCATCAACTGGACCCAGCGTCTCAACGACTTCAACTACAGCGTGGGCTTCAACGCATCGTTCAATTCCAACAAGGTCAAACAGATCGGCGAAGAGGGCGCTGCCCCGCTGGTTTCGCCCGACGGCATCAACCGCACTGAAAACGGCCGCTCGATGTCGGAACTCTACGGCTACAGCGCCATAGGCATCTTCCAGAGCCAGGAGCAGGTCGACGAATACAACGCACGCGCCCAGGCAGCCGGCCGCCCCTACTACTGGCAGCAGAACACCGGCGTCGGCGACCTTATCTTCGACGACCACGGCCAGGGCTATGTCGACGAGAACTGTAAGGAATATATCGGCAACCCGTGGCCGAAGATGACCTACGGTATCAATCTCGCCGCCCAGTGGCGCGGATTCGACCTCTCGGCCGTGTTCCAGGGCGCCGCAGGCTTCCAGATCTACAATGCCGTGAAAGCCTACACCCAGACCTTCGCCACCGACGGCAACACTACGATGGACATCTATAAATGCTCGTTCTTCGGCGATAACGGCCTGACCGGCCAGCCGCGCTGCGGAATGATCAGCGACTCGGGCGCATGGGTCGGCGATCCTTCGAAAAACTATTCGACGATCAACTCTTTCTGGGTTGAAGACGGCGACTATCTGAAGTGCAAGAACCTCGTGTTCGGCTACACACTTCCCGAGAACATAACCCGCAAGGCGTATATCCAGAAACTGCGTGTCTACTTCTCGGCCTCGAACCTCTTTACCATCACCAAATACTCCGGAATAGACCCCGAAATCGGCGGAACATCGACCCAGGCATCGGATCTCGCCGGCACGTCGATGACCGCACGCGGTGTCGACACCTACAACCGCTATATCCCCTAGCGTCTGTTCTCGTTCGGTCTCGACCTCACCTTCTAACGACATCTACAAATCATGAAAAAGACTTTCAGATATATGGCTCTGGCAGCAATGGCTGCTGCCACGATAGGACAGACCGCCTGCTCCGACTATCTTGATGTCGACGACGAGTCGTCGGTGTCCGACGCCAACTTCCCGACAAATATCGACCATGTCCAGCTGCTGCTCAACTCGGCATACGCCGGCAGCCACGGTCTGGGCCTCTACGCCCACATCTATTTCCCCGAGATAATGTATCTTCTCGACCATTCCCACGATACTTTCGGCAACTACGACGGACGCTCGCAGTTCCTCAACTGGAACGCGCAGACCTCCAACGAAATGCTCGAGAAGCTTTATGCCGACGTGATGTGCTGGATTCAGTATGCCAACGCCGCCAACGATGCCTGCGACGCCTATCGTCCGCAGGCCGCCCAGAACGAGCTGTCGCAGCTCGACTACATGAAGGGACAGGCTCTGTTCAACCGCGCCCTTGCCTACTGGCACGCTCAGGTTTTCTTTGAGATAGAGTCGAAAGAGGATGGTCTCGGCTTCCCGATAATCCGCGTCGTTCCCTCTACCATCGACGAAATGATGCCTCAGCGCGCAACTGTCGCCGAGACCTGGGACTTTGTCATCGAGACTCCCCTTGAGGCCTCCGACCTGCTCAAAGGCAACAACAGCGACAAGACCCGCGCCACCTACTGGGCCGCCCGCGGACTGCTGGCAAAAGTATATATGCAGGCTCGCCGTCCGGCAGAGGCAATCCCCGTGCTCGAAGAGATATTCGCCGAATCGGGCGCCACTCTGCTCGACTTCGACACCTATTCGAAGAGCTTCTTCGCCGACGAAGCCCATGAGTTCAACGCCGAGACTCTCTATGAGATCGACATGACCCGCAACAAGAAGCAGGAAGGCCCCTGGGGCGGTTTCACCACAGGCTCGGGAATGCCGATGGTTATGGCCCCCTGGCTCGTCGACCTCAGCAAATGGTCGAGCTTCGTCAACAAGCAGGGCAAATGGGTCGGCCCGACCGAAGCCGGCAAGGAAGCCTCTACGCAGACCAACGGCGGCTGGGGCAACAACTATGTCAACGATTTCTCGGTGCGCCGTTTCGGATGGCCTCTCGGCCCTCAGGCGCGTGAGCGCAACGCCAACTTCGATCCGTCGGCTGTCAGCGGCCGTTTTGCCACTGTTGACAATTTCCCCTGGACACTGCCGGCCGATTTCGTGGCCCGCTCGCAGCAGATACGCGACAACAAGGAGTGCGACCCGCGCCTCTTCATCAGTTGCGCCCAGCCCTATTTCGACACTCTGATAGATTCGCGCGGAATGGAGACATGGTATGACCTGTCGTTTACCGAAGCCTCGACTCTTGGCCTCGACAAACACCTCTATTTCGCACCGCGCAAGTTCACCAACCTCGACGGCCCCGAGTCGGCCCTGAACATGTCGTCGGGCGCCAACTACCCGATAATCCGCCTGGCCGACCTCTATCTGCTCTATGCCGAGGCTGTCGCCCAGTCGAAACCGGCTGTCGCCCTTGAATATGTCAATAAGGTTCACCGCCGTGCCTACGGCTGCGACCCGTCGACTCCGTCGCCCTACGACTACAAGAGTCTGACCGACGCCACCTGCGCCGCTGCCGGCAATTCCGCCGACGTGCTCGGCCATGACGTCATCAAGTATGAGCGCTGGGCCGAAATGTTCGCCGAAGGCCAGTGGTGGTATGACGTGCGTCGCTGGGAAATTCTGCCCAACGAGGTCAAGGTTTATCCGACTTCGACCTACGGCACCGCCGAATATCTCGGCGAACGCGCCTATGCCCAGCCGATTCCTCTGACTGAGATTGAGCGTTACAACGGCAATCTGAAGCAGAATACCGGCTATTGATAATGCTGAACCATCCCATTATCAGTTTCCATGAAAAAGAACTTGATCAAATGCCTCGCACTTGCCGCCATTCCGGCGGCGGGCCTGGCGCTTGCTTCGATAGCGGTGCCGGGGTGTTCGTCGCCGGCGAAGGCCGAGACGACCTCGCCCGACGGACGACTTAGGCTCAATGTCGGCGTGACGCCGTCAGGGCGTGTGTTCTACACCCTCCGCGCCGACGGCCAGACTGTGGTCGACACTTCCTACGTGTCAATCGATATGCGCGAGGGCGCCGTCGGGCGTGCCTCCCGGGTCGCCTCGGTGAGCCATTCGGCTTTCGACGAAACCTGGAGCCAGCCCTGGGGCGAAGAGTCGGAGGTGCGCAACCACTATAACGAGATGCGTGTCGATCTGACCGAAGACGGGTCGGATGTGAAAAATTATTCGCTGGTGTTCAGACTGTTTGACGACGGTCTCGGATTCCGCTACGAGATACCGCGGCAGGCGTCGCTCGATTCCGTCACGATTCTCAATGAAGACTCCCAGTTCCGGATCAGCGAAGACGCCGTGGCGTGGGCACAGCCCGCCGGCCCCGAATACTATGAGTATCTCTACAAGCCGTCGCCTCTGAGCCGTCTCGACACAGTGTCGACACCGCTGACGATGAAGGTGACCGACAATCTCTACCTGTCGATCCACGAGTCGAATATCATCGATTACGCCGAGATGAATCTCTGTCCCGATTCGGCCACGACAATCCTCCACAGCTGCCTGACCCCCTGGTCGACAGGCGAGAAGGTGTTCGCCGCGCTGCCGCTGGCTACCCCCTGGCGCACTGTCACCGTGGCAGCGTCGCCCGGCGATCTCGCCCTGTCGCGCCTGACGCTGAACCTTGCCGACCCCTGCAAGATTGAAGATACGTCGTGGATCGAGCCTGGCCGCTATGTCGGAATCTGGTGGGGAATGCACATGAAGGACTGGACATGGTCGTCGGGCCCCAAGCATGGCGCAACGACCGAGAACGCCAAGCGATATATAGACTTTGCCGCTGAAAACGGCTATTCGGGCGTTCTCGTCGAAGGCTGGAACAAAGGCTGGGACGGCGACTGGACCGCCAACGGCGACAAGTTCTCGTTTACCGAAGCCTATCCCGATTTCGACATCGCCGAGGTCGCCGCCTATGCCCGCAGCAAGGGCGTGCGTCTGATAGGCCACAACGAGACCGCCGGCGGAGCCCGCAACTACGAGTCGCAGCTCGACAGCGCTTTCGCCCTCTATCAGCGACTCGGAATGAACATGGTCAAGACCGGATATGTCAACCACTATCTCGACGGCCGCGAGCTCCACGGAAGCCAGTATGGCGTGCGCCACTACCGCAAGGTCATCGAGACCGCCGCGAAGTATCATATCATGATATGCAACCACGAGGGACTTATGCCCAACGGCTGGCGCCGGACTTATCCGAACATAATGGCCCACGAGGATATGCGCGGTCAGGAGTATGACGCATGGTCGCCCGACGGCGGAAATCCGCCCGAGCACACGTGCACACTTCCGTTCACGCGCGGTCTGGCCGGCCCGATGGATTTCACGCCCGGAACGTTCAATTTCAACAATACCGCCACGCCCGGCACACGCCCGCAGACAACCATAGCCAAGCAGCTGGCTCTGGCGGTGGTGATCTACAGCCCTGTCGTGATGTCGTCCGACAAGGTCGAGAACTATGTCGGCCGTCCCGAGTTTGAGTTCCTGAAACGCTGCCCGACCAACTGGGCGCGCACGGTGTTCCCCGAGGCGCGGATAGGTGAGTATGTCACCGTGGCCCGCAAAGAGCGCGATGGCGAGAACTGGTATCTCGGTTCGATTACCAACGCTAATCCGCGCGACTCAGAGGTGAAGCTCGATTTTCTCGATCCGGGACGCACCTACACTGCACGTATTTTTGCCGACGGCGTCAAGGCCGATTATAAGACCAATCCCTATCCCGTGGTTATTTCCGACCGGAATGTCACCGCCGACGAGACTCTCAGACTGCATCTTGCCCCCGGAGGTGGCGCGGCTGTGATTCTCACTCCTGTCGGCGAAAATCTTGCCAAACGATAAAATCTTTCGATGAAGCAATTGGTTATTTCTATATTAGTGGCGGCTGTCGCTCCCGTTGCCTCAGGTCAGAGTTTCGACATGAGTCAATGGGGCGCCGGCCGCGGCTATACCGAGGCCCCCTACACACGTTATGAGGCCGAGGAAGGGGCTGCGCCTCCTACAGCGGCAATATGTTGCAGTCTTCCGACAATCAGACGCTGCTTCAGAGCGAGGCGTCGAACAGCCGGGCGCTGACTCTCGAAAAGCCCGGCGATTATGTCAGCTGGGTCAGCGACAGCGGCGATGCTGACGGTCTGACTCTGCGGTTCTCGGTGGCTCCAGGCAGCAAAGCCCGTGTCGGCGTTTTTGTCGCTGACAGCATGCTCGGCGAACTATCCCTGACGGCCGACCATTCATGGCAATACTGCGTGAAGATTCCGGGGCGACGCGACTACAAACCGGAGATTTATTCGATCCACACTGTCAACCCCGATGAGTTCGCGAGAATGCGCTTCGACGAAGTCCACACGCGCCTCAGCCGTGCCATAGCCCGTGGCGAGACATTCTCGCTGCGTCTACTTGAGGGTTCTGACGCTACTGTCGACTTTGTCGAGACGGAGTTTTGCCGCAAAGTCGAGCCTCAGAGCGGCTGGGCTGTTTTCAACGGCACCACCGGTTTCAACGGTTTTTCGGGCGAGGTGGCCGATCTTTATCTGTCGTCTTACCAGAACCAGCGCTATAATTCACCCGATCACGGCCCCGGCACCTACAGCTCGCCCGGCAAGTGCTTCAACGCGACAGCCGGACGTGTCACCAACGTCTGGGTTGAGCATTTCGAGTGTGGCGGCTGGCTCGGAGGGGCCTCAGGCGCCCGTTTCAGCCACTGCCGTTTCCGCAACAACTATGCCGACGGAATAAACCTCTGCAATTCGTCGGACTGTCGTGTCGAGCAGTCGAGTTTCCGCAACAACGGCGACGACGACATGGCTTCGTGGAGCGCCGAGAGCTATTGCTCGAACAATGTGTTCGCCAATTGCACCGCCGAACATAACTGGCGCGCCTCCTCGCTCGGATTCTTCGGAGGCGGAGGCCATCGGGCCGAGAATATTCTCGTCAAAGACGGGCTTGAGAGCGGGGTGCGCCTCGTGAGCGATTTCGGCGGTAAGGCTTTCGGCAACGAGGGTATAGTTTTCAGCAATATCTCGATTGTCCATTGCGCCTGTGTCAAAGGTGATGTCGGTGTCAGCGGCGATTTCTGGGGAGTTGACGAAGGCGCTCTGCATATCGAGGCCTCAAAGAACTACAGCATCCCCAACGCTGTCTTCGAAAACTTCGACATCTACGACTCGCGCGGCAACGCAGTCTTTGTCGGAGCATGGACATCAAACAGCCATAGCATAGACAACCTCCGTCTGACGAATATCAACGTCCACGGCGTTGCCGACAGCAATTCTTACGCTTTCTATTTCGAGAATCCGCGCGGAAGTGCTACTGTCGACGGGGCTACTGTCGACGGGGTGGAGCAGCTGACAAATCTCGACGGAGGCGAGCTCGTTTCGGGGCGCTATGGCAGTTTCGAGCTCACGGCACTCAATATCGAGGCCGGAGAAACGGTCGATATTCCGTCGTCGTGCCGTCTGTCACTCGCCGGTTTGTCGTGGAGCCGCGCCGGACGCGCGGCCGGCGCAATTACCGACACCGACGAGATCATGTTCAGTGTGCGCGTCGACAACGTTTCCGACTCCGATTTCCCCTCTGATGTCAATATTCCCGTCAGTCTGACGCTCGATAACGGCTCCGAGGTCTCGACAAAATTTTTCCCCGCTTTCCGCGACGGTCTCCCCAGACGCGGTAGCGCCGTGTTGCGGCTTACGTCGACATTGCCGGCCGGCGGTGTGACTCTCAGTGCGGCGCTTGATCCAAACAGCCGCTACGGCGAGGTTACATCCGGCTCGGCTGATGTGACGAAGCGCCTTAATGTCATGCCTGATCTCGGCGACAAAAGCTATACGCCGACTTCTGGCATAGATTTTCAGGTGCTCGACCTCGTCTGGAACACCACCGGCTCGAAAACCGAGTTCGGAAAAGGAACAATCAATGAGGGGGATCATGTCTATTTCGCCGCGCGCGTTGTCAATGCCGGATCAGAAAATTCCGCTACCGCAGTGAAGCTCGGAGTGGCCTTCCGTCAGAACGGAGTCGCTTTCAGCCAAGGCTCGAACGGCTTTCTGTGGTGTGACGACGGGCCCTCGCGAGAGCCTCTCGCCGCGGGAGAGCAAAAGCTTTTCCCCGTCAATAGCGGTGCAGCCGGACGAGATTACTGGGTGGCCGACAGAAACTGCGCTAACTTCCTCATTCATGTCAACGACGACGGCTCGCGCGACGAGACCGACAAGAGCAACAACACACGAACCTGTCCGCTTGCAATCCCATATGCAGGCCCTTCATATTTCAGCGATTCTGAAGTAGATAATCCCGACGATCTGACAACAGCTATAATTTCAGCCGCCGCCGACGCTCCCGCCGACGGACGCTGGAATACACTGACGGGCATAATGCTGCCCGGAACTCCGACGGCTCCCGGAATATACGTATGCGGGCGCCGCGTTGTGGCTGTCACCCGATAGCCGCGACCTCCTTATCTGATAATTCCGGCGTAGGTCACGGCCTGTGCTACAAGATATATCCGCACAAAGTAAGTAAGCAGTTAAAAATAGGGAACTAAAGTAAATAGGTAACAAAGGAAAAGAGGGCATGCCCGCGACGGGTGTGCCCTCTTTGGATGTTATCGGCTTTGTGCGCACGGGGGGACTCGAACCCCCACGCCCGAAGACATTAGATCCTAAGTCTAACGCGGCTACCAATTACGCCACGCGCGCGTTTACGCCACAAAGTTAGCAAATACTTTTCAAACAGCCAACTCTATTCTTCGGCCAGCCCCTTGAACGGCGGGGGAGTGACAGAAGGCTCTGAGTTCTCAGAGTTCTCAGAGTTCTCTGAGTTCTCGGAGCTTTCGGAGCTCTCGGATTTTTCTTTGGCTGCCAGAATCTCGTCGGTGCGCGAAACCCAGGGCCGTTTGCCGAATATGTTCTCGACATCTTCGGTGAAGATGACCTCGCGGCTGACGAGCACTTCGGCAAGCTTGGCGTGGCCTTCGGCGTGCTCCTTCAGCAGAGCCTTGGCGCGCTCGTATTGCTCGGATATGATGCGCGACACCTCTTCGTCGATAAGGCGTGCGCGCTCGTCGCTGTAGGGCTTCGAGAAACCGTATTCCTGACCTGTCGAGTCGTAGTAGCAGACGTTCGGCAGGCGGTCGCTCATACCGTAGTAGACGACCATGGCGTAGGCCTGCTTGGTTACGCGCTCAAGGTCGTTGGCGGCGCCTGTGGAAATGCGGCCGAGGAACAGCTCTTCGGCGGCGCGGCCTCCGAGGGTGGCGCACATCTCGTCGAGAAGAGCCTGTTTCGGCGTTATCTGGCGCTCTTCGGGCAGATACCAGGCTGCGCCGAGAGCTTTTCCGCGCGGAACGATGGTGACCTTTATCAGCGGGTTGGCATAGCGCAGGAACCAGCTGACTGTGGCGTGGCCTGCTTCGTGGATAGCGATAGCCTGTTTTTCTTCGTCGGTGGTTATCTTCGAACGTTTCTCGAGACCGCCCACGATTCGGTCGACGGCGTCGATGAAGTCCTGACGTCCGACGGAATGCTTGTTGTGGCGCGCGGCGATCAGAGCTGCCTCATTGCAGACATTAGCTATGTCGGCTCCAGAGAATCCGGGTGTCTGGCGTGCAAGGAGGTCTACGTCGACAGTGTCGTCGGTCTTGATGTTGCGCAGATGAACCTTAAAGATCGCCACACGGTCGTTGAGGTCGGGCAGTTCCACATAGATCTGACGGTCGAAGCGCCCGGCGCGCAGAAGAGCCTTGTCGAGTATGTCGGCGCGGTTTGTGGCGGCGAGAATGATGACGCCGCTGTTGGTGCCGAAGCCGTCCATCTCGGTCAGAAGCTGGTTGAGGGTGTTCTCGCGTTCGTCGTTGCTGCCCATATTCGGGTTGCGGCCGCGGGCACGACCGACGGCATCGATCTCGTCGATGAAGACTATGCAGGGCGATTTCTCTTTGGCCTGACGGAAGAGGTCGCGCACACGCGAGGCACCTACACCTACGAACATCTCTACGAAGTCAGAACCCGACATCGAGAAGAACGGAACGTTGGCTTCGCCGGCTACGGCCTTTGCCAGCAGTGTCTTACCCGTTCCCGGAGGGCCTACGAGCAGCGCTCCTTTCGGAATTTTGCCGCCGAGGTCGGTATATCGTTTCGGATTCTTGAGAAACTCGACAATTTCTTCGATTTCGGTCTTTGCCTCCGACAGTCCGGCCACATCTTTGAACGTGACCTGAACGGGGCCGTCTTTGTCGAAAATTTTCGCTTTCGACTTTCCGACGCTGAAGATGCCTCCGGGGCCTCCCGAGCCGTCCCCCTTGCCGCTCATGCGGCGCATCATCCAGAACCAGAACACGAAAATCAGAATCAGCGGGCCGAACGACCAGAGCAGTCCGGTGAAGTCGCTGCTTTTCTCGAACTTGACTTCGCCGCGGAATTTGCCTTCTTGCTGCCACTGGTCGATTTTTTCCTGAAGCTTGTCGGCCGACGGGATGTCGGTTATGATCTTCGCCGTCTGGTTGCTGCCGCTCTTATATTGGCTTTCGTGGAACACTTTCCGGGCCAGCGAGTCGTTCAAGACGGCCTCAGCGGTGTTCTTGTTGGTGGTGACGATTATTTTCTTGACGCCTCCCGAGGCAACATACTGCTCGAATTTCGAATACGACACCTCTTTGCTCAGCGAGTTGTCGTCGATATAGAGCATGGCTACCAGAAAGGCTATTATCAGGGCGTAAGCCCAATACATACTGAATTTTATGACGGGCTTTTTGGGCTTGTTCGGCTTTATCATGCGGTTAATGTCAGTCTAAGTCGGGAAGATTGGTTATTTTGGCGTCGCTCCAGAGCTCTTCGAGGTTATAGAGGCGGCGTGTGGCGGGCTGAAACACGTGGACGAGAGTGTCGCCATAGTCGATGACGATCCACTGGGAGGTTTCGTATCCGTCGTATCCGTAGGGCTTTATGCCCTGTCGCTCGAGCAGCTGCTCACGAATATTGTCGGCGATGGCGCTGACCTGTGTTGTCGACGATCCTTCACAGATAATGAAGTTTGCCGCCGGCGTAGAGTTTATAGAGCTGAGGTCGACATGGGTTATGGCGCGCCCTTTGCGGTCGCGTATGCTTTCGGTGATGCAGTCGAGTAGAGTCTGCCCGGAGGGTTGTGTCATGCTTCGGATTGAATTAGTTCGCAAAAGTAACGAAAATAGTTCAGACAACGGAGGTTCCGCTGCTTTTTCTATCTGATAAACAAATTACGGGCCTGAAAGATTAAAAGTGTGTTAAAAAATGCTGTCGGCGGGTTCGGCTGGCCTTCTGACGACAAACGCGACAGGGGTTATTCTGACTGCGAATGGGGTCACGCCGCGCGTTCTCGGCTTCGGGCCGAGATGGTAATAGAATGTCTGGCGTTTGTCCCACGAGCTGATGTCGACGCGGCGCGTCTCTCCGGCGGGGATGTCGGCGGCGACGGTGGCACGGCGGTTGTGGAGCTGGCGCCCCTGAAGGTCGAGATATTGTATGTCGAAGATTACGGCCGATAAGCGTTGTCGGGTTGCGTTGGTGACGAAAAACGACTCTCCATAGCTGCGCAGCGGCTTGTCGTAGCC
>ERZ780207.2069-NODE-2069-length-15382-cov-6.450708_pt1 | contig 15382 bp, 13 predicted proteins | sample MGYA00510977_ERZ780207 | MGnify/ENA primary metagenome ERZ780207 (study PRJEB29588, sample SAMEA2151383) | human gut metagenome | biome: human gut; feature: human-associated habitat; material: faeces | place: Denmark | collected 2008/2010 ... | reverse complement strand
GCAAGGGTCTGCAAAACCCTCATTCCCCAGTTCAAATCTGGGTGTCACCTCCATAATGAACAGGGGTAGTAAATGCGAACAAATTTTTTGGATTTGTCCGATTTGCTACTCCCGTTTTTTGCTTTCAACGCCTGCAATTGCAGGCGCTTTTCATTTTAGGTATTGACATGAAAGATAAAAGCGCATGAGAGCAAAAATCAAAAAATGAAAGTGCAAAATCAAAAATCGCCAGGATCTGAACCGGGGAGTGTGGCATTTCCGGAAATTGTGCCAGCCATGAAATTGGATTCCACTTGGTCTGGTGTCTTATAGTTTAAACTCATATGTGGGCGAACATGATTAAAAAAGGAAACATACGCCTCAACCCTCTGACGAAACTGCGCTTCAGATTGATAGTCGATGCGATAGAGTTCTTCTTTTTTCATGGTAGAAAAGAAAGACTCTGCTACCGCATTATCCAATGGCGAGCCGGGATTTGAGAAAGACTGTTTCACATGGCGTTGATGAAGTAATCGCTGAAAGGCATACGAGGTGTAGGGAGTTCCTTGGTCGCTGTGAAACGTCAATTCACCGCAGGGGACTCTCTTTTGATATGCCGACTTAAATGTACTGGTGACCAGCTGGGTGCTGTTGCTCAGGCCGATTCGGTACGAAACTACTTTCCTGGAAAACAGATCGATAATCACGCAGATATAATAATACCGGTTTTTCAGCTTGATGCAGGTGACATCACTGACCCATATCTTGTTGGGCGCATCTGCATGAAAACTGCGATGAAGAAGATTTGCTTTTTTCTTTGGCGAACACAGAGCTGGGACGTCACACTTGGCTGATTTCCGTGCGCTGCTCAAGTTCATTTCCTTCATCAGTTCGTTGACGAGTTTCAGACTGACACATTCGCCCTGCTCCATTAATATGGCACGAATCTTACGCGCGCCGAGGACGTGGCAGGTATCTTCATGGATGGAAAGAATTTTGGCACAGAGCTCTCTGCGATGTTGTGCATAGGACGAGTTTCCTTTTTTATTACGTAATATGTGATTATAGAAAGTGCCGCGGGGAACCTCCAAAGCTTCACAAAGGACGCGGACGCTGTATTGCCCATACATGGCTTCTAAAGCAGCTAATTTTTCTGAAAGAGGAGCGGTAGCTGTACAGCTGGCGCATTTGAGAACTTTAATCATACATTCCAGCTTCTCAGCGTGACGTTTCAAGTCATCGTAGTCTTTGAGAGTAACAGACATATGATCGCAGGACACAATTTGGCTATATGGTTTGATCCAAGAATAAAGTGTGCTTTTAGAAATGCCGGTAGCTTGAGAAATCTCATGGATAGGTCCACCATGTTGGTATCGTTTGATAGCCTCTGATTTTTCTGCGGATGAGTATTTCATAGCATGATCCTTTCGGTTGACGGAGTTTGAATATACTATCGAAGAAATAGGCGGGAAGAGAAACATTGTGCTGCGCCAGAGCTTTGACAGATCATGATTGCCCAGAAAAATTGCACTCTCCACATGGAGCAATTAACCTAACTGGAGATGCGGATGTGGTAAAACTTATGAACCTTCGGTATTTAATCTGTTGGTTATTCAGATTCAGCGTATTTTGCAAATTTTGTCCGCCAGAGATGAAAGAAACATGATTATAGTGAAATTGTGAAATGCGTTGATAAAATCGTAGTGGACTGTGACCAATAAGCCGTGGTAATATAGTGTTGTAATTCGGCTAGATTCCACAAGTCCTATCGCAAACCGATGAAATATTTTGTTGTAATAGGTGAGGAAAATGAAAATTAAAACAGTTCACATAACAAATTATAGAAAGATCATAGATGCAAAAATAAATATGGAGGACAATATTACAGTTATTGCTGGTGCAAATAATAGTGGCAAGACATCGATTGTAGAGCTTTTCAATGCGGTTTTCGGCAGTCAAAAGGGGAGGCTTGGCAAGGAAGATATCCCTGCCGAAGACTGTCACAAATGGAGCGAGCAAGTTTTTCCTGTATTTGTCGCTGCATTTCAATCCGGAAAGAAAAAGGCAGAAGCTCTGGAAGAAATCTTTGCTCGAATAGTGTCTACCGGAAAACCGGAAGATGCGATTTTGATTTCGCCGATTACCCTAAAAATACAGGTAGATTATGACAAAGAGCAAGATGATATCCGCTGTTTTGCGGACTATATCATGGAACTTGCCCCCCAAAATTCTAGCTTTTATTTTATCTACCAATATGGGATCAATTGTCAGGCGTTTAGGAAAACAATTGATGCTGCATATGAGAAGCTTTTTACTAGGTTTCAGAATCCGACTGGCAATGCAGACGAAGACCGGCAGAAAATCCGTGTAATAAAGGAAATGCTTATTGATCTTTATGCGAGCGCTTGTGAAGAAACTGCTTGGTTTGCAGACCATGCCTATACAAATTCTGTCCCCATGGAAGTAACTGCTTTTAAAGCATTGTTTCATTACCAACATATTGTGGCTGGACGAAACCTAGCGGATGAGAGCTCCGATAAAACGAGAATCTTGAGTCGTGATATGATTGACGTTGCTGAACAAGAGGAGCAATGGAAAGATTTAATTCGTACATTGCCAGATAAAATCATACAGCCCATTCAAAATCTACACATACAAGAACGAGTGCGGGAAGCATCTGTTGAATCGCTCAATGAAGCAATTGAAGAGATATCCAAAACCAATGGCGGTCAAGCAGGAAACATTGCAATCGATATGGATGTTTCGGAGGATGCTGTCTATTCCCTACTGCGCAGTATCACACATGCAAAATTCCAGACAGGTGATTACTATTTGAGTGAATCCTCACAGGGGCTTGGCTATAGCAACCTAATCTATATCCATCTTCAGTTGGTAAAGTATAAGAAAACCATAGATCCGCTCATTGTTAATTTCTTTGTAATTGAGGAACCGGAGTCTCATATGCATCCTCAGATGCAGAATGTTTTTGCCCAATACTTGTTTAAATACTATGAAGCGGAGTACCACATGCAGGGGCTACTAACAACACATTCCCATGAAGTGGTTAGGACAGCTTCTATTTCTCAATTAAAGGTATTGCGCCAGTTATCACCGTTTAAATGTGAGTTGTTTGACCTACATGAATTTTATAATACGTTGCAAGCAGCTCCTGAAAAGAATCTTTTAGAATTTTATGATTGGTTCTATACAATCAATTTCCCAGATATTGTCTTTGCAGATAAAATAATTTTGTATGAAGGCGATACAGAAAGAATGTTGATTAAAAGTGTACTACAGTCGGCGGAATTTGAATCGCTTAGGAATCAATATGTGTCTTTTGTTCAAGTGGGCGGAGCGTATGGATATAATTATCGTTCAATTATCGATTTCCTTCGCATAAAATCCGTGATCATTACGGATTTGGATTATGATAAGGACGTATTGACTGAAAGTGAGATTTTGTCTTCTTGTTCTACGAACTCAACTATTAATCAATTTGCGGCCTCTATTATTTCTGATCCTTGTCCCACAGTACAAACGTTGTACGAATGGAAGCAAAGGTCCAATCCTATTGTCATAAATGAAACAATTTGCCTTGCTTTTCAAGGGAGAGAAGATGGATTCGCGCGAACTCTTGAGGAAGCTATGCTGGCGAAGCGTTATGGCATAACTGCCGTAGAAAAGAAAAATCAAAATGTATGGAAAAAACATCGAAAAGAAGATGGCCTCAAATTCGTCATCCCTCGAGACGGTGAGAGCGATATTCATTCTATCGTTTCTCATACAGCAAGGGCAAAAACTGACTTCATGTATTCGGTCATTTTAAGCAACTTGGCGGAGGCTATGCTCCCCAATTATATCAAGGAGGCGCTATTATGGCTGATGAAGTAAAGAATTGCTTTTTGATTAATGCGCCTGCCGGCAGTGGAAAGACAACACAGATCAAATCCATGGTGCGCAAATTTATGCAGGAGAACCCGAGAGATAATATCTTGTGTATTACTTACACTAATCGAGCGGCTGAGGAATTAGCGAGGGATTTTGACTCTGAACATATTTTTATTGGGACAATTCATTCTTTCCTGCATAGTTTTATGCAGCGTTATTTCGCACATTCCGATATCCTCCGCCTATATTTTGAACGATATGGGGAATCCATCAAACAGCGGATTGATAACATAGCGGATGATGCACATATCACAGAGAGTAATGAAAAATATAGGGAAAAATATGGGCAGTTGGATTATGAGACAGTTCAAAGGAACATTACTGAGGTTTCCTACAATGAATCCGCCTTCAATTCCCTTTACTATGGCGGATTGTGCCACGATGATCTAGTGTGTTTCTCAAAATGCATCTTTGACCGTTTCCCGGTTATCCGTAGAGGAATCTCGCTGCATTATCAATATATTTTTATTGATGAATACCAAGACACCATGGCAGACGTCCTCAATATTTTTTATGACGCTGTAGTGGGAACGAGCAGCCAGCTCTACCTTTTTGGCGACCGGATGCAGCAGATTTACATGAACTATGATGGAAGCTTTGAAGAGAGATTTACGTTATTTGACACAGAAAAAATGACCACCAACTACCGCTCTGTGACAGAAATTGTTGATATATTAAATCGGCTCTATCATGATTCAGAATTTACTCAAGATAGCTCGGACGCCATGAAGCGGGTGAAGCCAGATTTTCTACCCCGGGTAATCATTTCCAGCAACGTACTTACTACCTTGTCCAAATTGCAGGAGGATGATCCAGACACATTAGTTCTTTACCTTTTGAACAAAGAGCGCTTTTCTGCCATCGGAGCTTCCGGCTTGTTTCAAGCTTTTTCCGGTATGAAAAAATATTCCTTCGGAAGAAGTTATTCCGCTGTAGATGTTTTGACCGCTCCTTATGACGAAAACCCCGATCCTCTACTCAAATTATTGTATTGCGTGGTAAGGATGTCCAAGAGCTTTCAAAAAGGGCAGTATGGGCCAATCATCCGGACTTTAAAATCAAATAAGTCCATGTTCTGCCAGGAAACCTGTGGTATCAAAAATCACGGCGATAAAATTCAGTTGTTTCAAAAGTTGACATTGGTTTTTGCCGTCATGCAAGACAAAGCAAAAACCATACTGGATGTGCTCCTATCTTTGGAGGAAACACTGCTTGCGGACAAAACCTATATCGGTAACGTATTGGCGGATGCAGAATATGAAACCGCATTTACTGTCCCCGCTATTGAACTGATACGGGTATTAGACTATCTGGATGATCCAAAGGTTTCTACGCAACACGGCGTAAAAGGCGAGAGCCATAACAGCGTGGTATTTGTGGCGGATGATAGCCATAGTACGCCCATCGTCTACATGTATCGCTTTTTTGATCTGCTGTGCCAAATACCAATCTCACTCCAATCATTTAATCAATTTTACTATGAGTATATAGGCGAATTGGCTAGTTTGCAGAGCACGATTAAAATGAAAATCCGAGAATTGAAAAAATCTGATTATGCCCAACATGAGGACGAGATTTTAAAAAAGGCAACTACCATCGTGGAGCGCTTTTCTGATAATCCATACTTTCAGCGTATTTGTCTAGACAAGTATGTAGAATATTTGGACAAGCCAGGAGTAACAAAGGCGAGAGAATGTTTAAAGGAAAACTCTGTTTTAGGAATACTCAGTGCATACAAGCTGTTTTATGTTGGATGCTCACGTGCTAGGAGAAATTTGACGATACTATTAGACAGATCCAAATTACAAGGGGATGTACCGTGGCAAAAAGAGAAGTTTAAAGAATTGGGCTTTTCTGTTGAGGAAATATTTGTTTAGGTAGATGTAGAAAATGTGAATCTGCCGGGATGCAAACCTTTTTAGAAACAAATATCTGAATTGTAGTCGCATTGCACATGGAGCGAGGCTTATTTTCAGGCATTTTCCTAAGAATAAGACTCATTTTCTTGTGTTTATTACAGCAAAAGGCTATAATTTATAATGAGACCAAATAAAGCGGTGGTTTATCAATAATGATTCTAAAAGGAGTTACTATGAAAAATCATATTTTTTTAGAAAAAGCTTATCGTTATCCCGAACCTGAAAACCTTTCATTTCCTACTAACTGCACATTCCGCGAAGATCGCGGATACTGGACTAAAAACGAAACTGGCGATGTATTAATGCTATGTGACGATCTTCGATTGCCGTGTTCAAAAAAATGTGATAGAGAAACAGGAGAGGATCAAAAAGGTGAATAATGTTGAATATCTTTTGATTTCAAGCACCATTGATTATTCAACAGATTTGATTGCTTATGAACTCGAACAACGGAATCAATCGTATTTGAGAATCAATCGCGATAAGTTTGCCGAGTATAAAGTGCTATATTCTTTGGAATCTAATAGCTTATCGGTTGAAATCCATGGCCAAATTTACATGATAACAGACGCATTAAAAGCAGTATACTTTCGCGCCCCGGTCTTTTTGAGAAATAATAAAAACTATTCACTAGAAGATCAACTCTATCGAAGTCAGTGGAGCTCATTTATTAGAAATCTGATTGTATTTGAGAATGCGAAATGGATTAATCACCCTGTTGCAACGTATAAAGCAGAAAACAAACTCTATCAGTTGAAATGCGCGAAACAAATGGGGTTGATGGTTCCTCATACTCATGTTGGGAATGTATTGCCATCCGTTTCTGAAAAAAACATGTATGTTGTGAAATCTCTAGATGCTGCACTTTTTTACGAAGGCAATCAAGAGATGTTTACTTATTCAATTCCTCTCGATGGCAAAGAATTGTTGGATGCAGAAATCCAAAGTGCCCCTATTATTCTACAAGACTGCTTACAAGATAAAATTGACATCAGAGCTACGGTAATTGATAGTCAGATTTATGCAGTTAAAATTGTTGTCGAGAATAATGGCATTGATGGAGATTGGCGGAGGACAGATAAGGACTTGCTTTCTTATGTTCCAATTCAATTGCCAAGAAGTATTTGCGATAAACTTCTTCAACTAATGAAGCATTTGGGCCTAACATTCGGCGGAATTGATTTGGTATTAGCCGATAATATATATTATTTCATTGAAATTAATCCTACTGGTGAATGGGGATGGTTAGTCACATCAGCGCATTTGCCCATTGACAAATCTATCGTAAACGCTTTGATGCATGAAGGTGATTTTTATAAGTAGAATTATAGATGTTTTGTTTCCTATGTATGCGAATTATAAAACCAATAAGAGCCTTCGGCAAAAGCTCGAAGCTAACGATGTTGGAATTTTGAGCTATATGGACAATGCCGAGGATATTAGCACAGAAAGCCTAAAGCAGGAATATCAAGAGACACTTCGTATTAAAGACAAATTGGAAGACAAGGCCAAAACGAACGTGGTTGGAATCACCATTACTATAACGCTTATTATGGGAGCCTCCAATGTACTAAGTGCCATTACGAAAAAATACCCTATGCCTATTTTTCAATGGATAGGCTTTGTGCTCTTTGTGTCTGCTGTGTCATATATGATAACCGCAGGAATTCTTGCGATTAAAGTTTTGATCGATGAAAATAGAATATATGTTGTGGACATAGGAACAACTGTGAGAGCCGATGCAAATGTGCGAGTGGAGTATGATCGTTGCATTACAAAAAACAGAACTACCAATTTAATACGGAACAACACCGTCTTTACATCATATGAATGTATTCGCAATTCTCTAGTTTGCCTTTTTGTAATTTTACTATTGTCTGCTGCACCAATCACGAGTGGTCAAGATCAGAGTTCCATTGAAATGCATATGAGTTCAACTATTGAGCCATACAATATTACATATTCATCTTCAGCAGTTACATATTTATCGAACAATGATATAAAGGGCGATGTTGAAGAGTTCGTTATTTGTGCATGGGACAACCTGAGCAAAGAGCAAGCTCCAGGGACAGTTGGAGTTGTAGATAGTAAAAACTGCCTGTTTTTAAAGTTTTCAGCAGACGAAGAGAACAATATAACTATATTAAGTATTGAACCATATATAGACTACTGACTCTGTGGCAAGAGCTAGCAATAGTTTAGGGTCAAACATGAATTCGCCGAAAAGGCGGGATTGATTTATGTATGAGCAGAAATCTATCCTGCCTTTTCTATCATTGAGATGCCATAATCCGATTATGATAAATGAGTTTGAGGTGCAAACTTGGAAGCTGGTACCTCGAAAGTATTTGCACTTTCCAGTTCAGAAATTTCCTGCTTGGCGCGAATCCCCTCCTTAGCGGCGAGGCTTCTTAGCTGAACAGGGAATTTCTTAGATTCCGAACCGGATTCGTTGTGCTGGATTTCGTTTTGGGTTAGGAAATGAAAATATCCAGATTGAAGCCGCCTGACAGAAGTTAGGATTTCAAGCAGAAATGTTTGAAATCCTAACTTTTTATATTGAATTAGTTGTATTTTCATGTTTTTTGAATCTCGGTTTTTCTCTGAAAATTGCCCGAAATACCCGTTTAGGGGAAAGGGTCTGCTCTTTGGAGGACGATATGAGAATGGTCAAAATATGGCAGGAGCAAGCTTGGGAAAAGTGGTGGATATGCTTCATTCAAAACAGATATCTTCTCCAACCGGAAAATTGAAATGGACCCGCGCTACGGTAGATCACCTTCTTTCTAATGGCAAATATGTGGCTGTTGTCGGGTTGGAGAAATTCTTGGATGTGCAATTTGAGAAGGCTGCTCGCTGTAATATTGACTACGACAAGGATGGGGCACCGAGGAAAGATACGCATTATGTGTCTCCTGCTGTGGTTCAGATTTAATTTGTCTTTTACAACTCTGAAAGTTATGCTACAATGACCTTGCGAGGTGATCGTGTGGCAAAGAAACTGAATCTGGTAGATATGTACGGAATTGGAGTTATGCTGGAATACCTTGTAGCTGAAGACAACCTTACATGAGAGCTATATCTCTCTGAACGAGATTGCCTGAGCTCACAGCGAGGATGCTCCAGGATATGTGATACAGAGTTGGCTGAGAAATGGAAATACTTTAGCATTCTTAAATCTCTGGGAACAGGAGAACAATCCGAATTATAGTGAGGTCGGTTATGCAGAACTTTCGAAGAGAAAGAAGAATGCCTCATTTACGTTGACACCAAAGTTATGGATTGACCAGACAAAGGCAATCGGCATCGTTTCCAAGCAGGGAAAAAACGGAGGAACGTTTGCCCATCCGATGATCGCCTGCGAGTTTGCCTCGTGGATTGCCCCGGAATTCAAGATGCAATTACTAAGGTTGTCGCTGGATAAAACAAAATTGCGATGAGCAAATATCGGGCTGGGTTGCAGTTTCATATCGAATTTGCAGGAGAATGTTGAAAGAATTTATTGCAAAATGGATGGAAAAATAAACTAGTTGTTCATAGAACAGAAACCAAGGTTTAGCGGAGTCTCGAACGAGATAAATTCATCAGCCTGACTGATTCGCTAAAGCCAAGGATAGGGGCCTTTGCCGCAGGCAGCCTGCTGCTGGGGCTGGTGCTGCTGGTTCCCGCACTGGAGCCGCTGTTCGCAGTTGCGCCGCTGTCTATTGGCATGGTCGGTGCCGTTGTGGGGCTGGCGTTTGGCTCTATGCTGATGATCCAGTTGCTAAAATTGATCCGGCGGTAAAGCGCTCGGAAGTTTGCCGGCATGTCCACATTCCTTTTCAACGTAAAAGCAGGCTGCAATGAATATCGTTCATGGCAGGCTCAAGCCCAAATTTTTACATAATTTGCGTAGCTGATTTTACACATATGTGGTACAGTAAAATAATAAAGATTTCCCAGAATACAGATAGCTGTTAATGTTATGCACAAAACCTGCCAAGGAAAGGAAAACGTCATGGGAGACAATTATTTCCTGCTGACCAATCTGCTCTCAGAGGATGAACGTAAGGTGATCACCAGCATCGCCTCGCATATTGAGCGGGGGGAGAAGCGCGTGGGCATCCAGCAGATCGCAAATGAAAACTTCCTGTCCACGACCAGCATCGTCAAAATGTGCAAGCGGCTGGGCTTTGACGGCTACAGCGAGCTCTATTACCACCTCAGCCGCCAGCTTGCCTCTTCGGGGGACCGAAAGGCGGAAAACCTCAAGAGCCTGATCGACAATTACGACGATGCGCTGGTCGAGCGCTTCTGCGCGCTGCTCCGGGAGCGCCGCAACGGAAAGATGTTCACGACCGGCGAGGGCTTTTCCAATATTGTTGGAACATATATCATGCACCGACTGGCAATCTGTGGCTTTAAGGCGTTTAACAATGTGCACTTTTATGACTATATGGTTTTTCAGGAGGCCCGCCACGGCACAATGCGCGACGAGGCGGCTGTCATGTTTGCTATCAGCCAGAGTGGGGAAACGGAGCCGGTGCTCAACGATGTGCGCCATGCCAAACAGCATGGGCATAAAATCGCGACCTTTACCAGACGCGGCGACTCCACGCTCGCCCAGCTCTCCGACTTGGTATTTGTGATCGACGGAGCAAAGCAGACACTGGCGGGCAGCCTGCCGAATCCCTTCTTCGGGTATGTCATTTTGACGTTTGAAAATCTGATGGCGCGCTATTTTGACCAGAATGAAAGTGTTTAATCGGTACAATTTTTACTCAACCGGAAATTTTTTCCCTCCGCGGCTGTGCTATACTCAAAATGCGGTACGGTGGAAAATGCCGTTTTCCGCGATCATCGGCTCCGACGGGGTATCCGGCGGAGAAATGCAAACGATACATTATGGAGGAAAGCACAATGAAAAGAAGTCTTGCACTTTTGCTCACGCTGGTCATGAGCCTCGGCCTGCTGGCCGGCTGCGGCAGCAAGGACACCACCGCTGACGAATCCCAGCAGGACGGCGAGAGCGGCGCGAAGCAGATTGAAACGCTGAAGGTGGCGTTCGTTCCGTCCCGCGAGCCGCAGGAGATCATCACCGCGACCGAGCCCCTCAAGCAGCTGCTCAAGGACGAGCTGGCCAAGGAGGGCTATGAGGTCGGCGAGGTCGAGATCACCGTCGGCACCACCTACGAAGCCGTCGGCGAGGGCCTTGAGGCTGGTACGATCGACGTCGGTCTGATCCCGGGCGGCACCTATGTTCTCTATGACGACGGCGCCGAGGTCATCCTGACCGCCACCCGCGACGGCCTGAACAAGGACTCCGACAACGCCAAGGACTGGAACGACGGTCAGCCCACCGAGGCGTCCGACAAGCAGGCGGTCTCCTACCGCGCGCTGATTATTGCCGGTCCCTCCGACAAGGGTCAGGAGTTGGCTGCCAAGGTCAACAACGGCGAGGAGCTGACCTGGGAGGACCTCGACAGCGCCAACTGGAGCATCATGGGCACCTCTTCCCCCGCAGGCTACATCTACCCCGCCCTGTGGTTACAGGATCACTACGGCAAGGGCATCTCTGATCTGAGCAGTGCCGTGCAGTCCGATTCCTACGCCAGCGCTTTCGCGCGTCTCGCCTCCGGTCAGGTCGATGTGCTCGTGACCTATGCCGATGCCCGCCGTGACTATGCCGAGCGCTGGAATAGCGAATTTGGCCGTGAGGGCTCCATCTGGGAGGAGACCAATGTCATCGGTGTCACCGCGCCCATTTACAATGACACCATCTCCGTGAGCAAGAACTCTCCCATCATGGACGACGATCTGATCGCCGCCCTGCAGGATGCCTTCATCAACATCGGCAACACCGACGAGGGCAAGCAGGTCATCGCCATCTACAGCCACAACGGCTATCAGAAGGCGCAGTCCTCCGACTATGACAACGAGCGCGCCGCGCAGAAGCTCATTCAGGAGTTGACCGCCGCGAACTAAATCAAAACTTTCCCAAACGCGGGGAGGACATGCACGGTGAGGACCTTCCGCTGTGCCGTCCTCCCCGCGTTTTATTCAAGAAAAAGAGGAAAACGTATGATCGTATTTGACCATGTATCCAAGGTATATTCCAACGGCACGGTGGGACTTGACGATGTGAACCTGACCATTCAGGACGGCGAGTTCGTCGCCATCATCGGCCGCTCCGGCGCGGGAAAATCGACGCTGCTGCGCGCGGTGAACCGCATGCACCGGATCACCGCCGGCACGCTGACGGTGAATGGAACGGACGTGAGCACCCTTTCCGGCAAGGCGCTGCGGCAGTTCCGACGCGGCATCGGCATGGTGTTCCAGTCATTCAATCTGGTCACGCGCACGAGCGTCATCAAAAACGTGCTCTCCGCCTGCGTGCCGGATATGCCGTTCTGGCGCGTGCTTCTGGGCGCGTTCCGCAAGGAGGACAAGCTCAAGGCGCTCGAGTCGCTCGACAAGGTCGGCATTCTCGATAAGGCGTACATGCGCGCCGACCAGCTCTCCGGCGGGCAGCAGCAGCGCGTGGCGCTGGCGCGGACGCTGACGCAGAGCCCGAGCATCATTCTGGCGGACGAGCCGGTCGCCGCGCTCGACCCCGTGACGGCCAAGCAGGTGATGCAGGACTTTGTGCGCATCAATCAGGAGCTGGGCATCTCCATCCTGCTCAACATCCACCATGTGGAGCTGGCGCTGGAATATGCCGACCGCATCATCGGCATCCGCGCCGGTAAGATCGTCTACGACGGTCCGTCTGATAAGGTCGATCAGGCGGTGCTCGATTCCATCTATGGGGAGGATACCGGGACGGAGGCAAGCGTATGAGCCTGTACGACCGCATCTTCAAGCCCCGTATCTACACGCTGCCGAACGGCACCGGGGTGGAGGAAAAGCGCAGCCGCGCGCCGCTGGTCATTGTGATCGTGGCTTTGCTGGCGATTCTTTCCATCCGCATTACGGGCTTTGACCTCTCTGTGTTGGTCACAAAGGGCGGCAAGTTCTTCGATATCCTCAAGGCGATGTTTCCACCGAACACCGCCTATCTCGGCAAGATCTGGCAGCCGCTGTGGGACACGATCAAGATGTCCTTCCTCGGTTCGTTCATCGGCGCGGTGCTGGCGATCCCGTTTGCCATCGCCGCGGCCAGCAATATCGTAACGAACCGCGCCGTGGTGTTTCTCGTGCGCCTTTTTCTGAGCCTTGTGCGCACGCTGCCGACGCTCGTGTGTGCGCTGATCGCCACGTACATTTTCGGCCTCGGCACGATGGCCGGTACCTGCGCCATCGCCGTTTTCACGTTTGCCTATGTGGGCAAGCAGCTCTTTGAGATCATCGAAACGGTGGATATGGGGCCCTATGAGGCGATGGAGGCGCTGGGCGCCACGCGCCTGCGCGCCTTTACCACCGCCGTCTTTCCGCAGGTGCTGCCCACCTATCTGTCCGTGTCACTGTTCTGCCTGGAGGGCAACGTGCGCTATGCCTCCATCCTCGGCTATGTGGGCGCGGGCGGACTGGGCCTTATCATGAATGAAAAGATCGGCTGGCGCGAATACGACAGCCTTGGCATGATCCTGATTGTCCTCTTTGTCACCGTCATGGTCATCGAGGGCCTCAGCCACGCGCTGCGCAAGCGCCTGACGTAAGGGGGAAAGGGCAATGAACGAAAGAATCAAAAAAGCCTACGCCTCCGCACCGAAAACATGGGTGTGGCAGCTGCTGGCGGCCTTTATCGTCGCCTGCCTTCTCGCCTGGTCCGGCACGGCGGTGAAGGTCAGCAACCCCACCGGCAACGGATTGGAGGTGGCGGGGAACATCCTCTCCGGCATTTTCCATCCCTCGACAAAGCTGCTGTTTACCTTCGGCACGAACGGCGTGCCGTACCTGCTGCTGGAAACGTTCTGCATTGCGTTCCTCGGCACGGTCGTGGGCGCGGTGATCTCGCTGCCGCTGTCGTTTCTGTCGGCGAGCAATCTGGTGCCGAAGGGCGTGGCGTTCATCGGCCGCGTGCTCATCGCCGGCATCCGCACCATCCCCGCATTCGTCTACGGCCTGATGTTCATCCGTGTCACCGGCCCCGGCCCGTTTGCGGGCCTTTTGACGATGTCGCTCTGCTCGATCGGCATGGTATCGAAGATGTTCATCGAGAGCATCGAGGATCTCGACAAGCGAATTCTGGAATCGCTGGACGCCGCGGGCTGCACCACCTTCCAGAAGATCCGCTACGGCATCCTGCCGCAGCTGACGGCGGACTTCATCTCCACGATCATCTACCGCTTCGACATGAACCTGCGCGACGCGACCGTGCTCGGCCTTGTGGGCGCGGGCGGCATCGGCGCGCCGCTGATCTTCGCCATGAGCTCGTACCGCTGGAATGAGGTCGGCGCGATCCTGCTGGGGCTGATCGTGCTGGTGCTCATCATCGAGTGGATCTCGGCAAAGATCCGCGTCAAGCTGGCACGGGGGTAAGGTATGGACGAAAAAAAGCTGACCATTTACTTCACCTCCGACCTGCACGGCTACATCTACCCCACCGACTACCGTGGCAGCGAGGAAAAGGAGCTGGGGCTCTTCAAGTGCGCCAGCCGCTTCCGCAAGGACGGCAACACCCTCGTCATCGACGGCGGCGACATCCTGCAGGGCTCGCCGCTGGGGGCCTTCTGCCACGATACCGTCGGCAGCGCCGCGCGCTTTGCCGACATGATGAACCGCTGCGGCTATGATTATATAACGCTCGGCAACCACGACTTCAACTATGGGATGCCGTACCTTGACAGCTATCTCGATGCGCTGCAGGCCTGCTGCGTGTGTGAAAACGTACGCCGGGACGGGGCGGGGGTGCGCTTTCCCGCGCGCATCCACACACTGGAAAACGGACTGCGGATCGGCATCGTCGGCATCGTGACCGACTATGTGAACATCTGGGAAAAGCCGGAGCATCTTGCCGGCATTGCGATCACCGACCCCGTCCCCGCCGCGGCCGCCGCACTGGAAAAACTGCGGGGGCAGGTCGACCTGACGGTGTGCGTCTACCACGGCGGCTTTGAGCGCGACCTTGCCACGGGGCGCGTGCTCTCCACGACTCACGAGAACGTCGCCTACCGCATCTGCCAGGAGTTGGATTTCGATATTCTGTTGACCGGGCACCAGCATATGTCCGTCCCCGGGCAGACGGTGAGCGGCACGTTCGTCGTGCAGCCGTCCGACAAGGGACAGGAGTTTCTGCGCATGGAGGCTGTCGTGTCCGGCGGCGAAAAGCGCTTTTCCAGCGAAACGGTCCGCGCGCACGGCAAGTGCCGGGCAGACTGGCTCGCGGAGTTTGCCGATCTGGAGCGCGGCGCGCAGGAATGGCTCGATCAGGTGGTGGGCCACCTGAAAACGCCGATGACGCCGGATACGCCGCTGCGCATGGCGGCAGAGGGCACCGCGCTCGCGGACCTCTTCAACACGGTGCAGCTTGCCGCGAGCGGCGCGCAGCTTTCGGTCACGAGCCTTGCCAACGACGCGGCGGGTCTGCCGCAGACCGTGCGCCGCAGGGACATTCT
>ERZ780207.2068-NODE-2068-length-15382-cov-12.960201_pt1 | contig 15382 bp, 15 predicted proteins | sample MGYA00510977_ERZ780207 | MGnify/ENA primary metagenome ERZ780207 (study PRJEB29588, sample SAMEA2151383) | human gut metagenome | biome: human gut; feature: human-associated habitat; material: faeces | place: Denmark | collected 2008/2010 ... | reverse complement strand
TATTATCCACGCTGATCGTGAAGACGATAATTTCATTTACTCACATGATAGGCAGAGACGTGAGTTCCAGATAGAGAAAGGGATTCTGCGTAAGAGCATATATGATACGCAGCTTGTCTGTTACGAGAAAATAAAAGCAAATAGCTACATCATATTTCCGTATAAGTCGGTTAATGGAAGGCCGGTGCTGTATAGTCTGGACGAAATGACAACGGATTTCCCACATGCGTTAGCGTACTTGAACAGCTTCAAGAACAAGCTGGATGAACGCAATATGCCCGGACGTACTACTGAAAATTGGTTTGCGTTCGGACGCAGCCAATCTTTAAAGCGTTTTCTTGCAGGAGAACATCTCGTTTGGCCTGTACTTTCTACAAGCTCAAACTATGTCTATGATAATGACATGGTTGTCTTTACCGGTGGAGGAAATGGCCCTTTCTATGGTATAGAAAAGAAAGTTACTTCTCAGGAATCTATTTTCTATATCCAGGCGATTTTGAACCATTGGTTAATGGAACTCCTTGTAAAAAGCAGGGCAAGCACCTTTAGGGGGGATTACTATTCTCATGGAAAGCAGTTTATTGCGACCCTGCCTATTTACAAGATTGATTTTGAAAATCCTACCGAAGTTGCCAGGCATCAGCGGATTGTTGAGATGGTGCAAAACATCATGCAGTTAAAGGAGCAATTAGCTTCTGCTCCTAATGCCGCTCGTTGTACAGTTTTGGAACACTCCATTACGGCAATCAACGCTGAACTAAATATCGCAATTGATGAGCTTTATCAGGTGGAATCTCAGGAAGTCGAGGAACAGGTATGAAACCGATTGAAGGATATAACAAATTAAGAGGCGGATACTACACCTCCGACAAAATTTCTGAATTTATTGCAGAATGGGCCATCCGTAAAACATCTGATTCTGTTTTAGAGCCAAGCTGCGGCGATGGTAGTTTTTTGAGTGCCGTAACCATTCGTTATAGAGAGTTGGGCGCTACAGATGAACAAATTCGAAACAACGTACTTGGAATTGAATTGGATGATATTGAGGCTGAAAAATCCGCACAATATGGTACAACAATAGTATGTAAAGACTTTTTCACATACTACCAAGAGAATATTGAAGATCAAACTCAATTCGATGTGATAGTTGGAAATCCGCCATTCATTCGCTATCAGCATTTTACAGAAGAATATCGTAAAATTGCATTTGCTTTGATGAACAAACATGGATTTCAGCCCAACCGTCTAACGAACATTTGGCTCCCATTCTTAGTGCTTTCTTGCAAGGCACTAAAGCCAAATGGTCGTGTTGGAATGGTTATTCCCGCCGAACTGTTCCAAGTTGACTACGCTGCTGAAGCAAGGCAGTTCCTCAGTACGTTTTTTGATAAGCTAACACTTGTTACATTTAAACGACTGGTCTTTGATGACATACAGCAGGAAGTTATTCTTCTGCTGGGTGAAAGAGGCTGTGATAAACATGGTATTCGTGTTGTAGAACTGGATGACATGGCAGATTTGATTGCACAGGGCCAAACATGTTTAGAAAATGCCGAACTAAAGGAACTCGATCATAGCCGTGACAAATGGGTAAAATACTATTTATCCAACGAAGAACTGGACTTGCTGAAACGGCTTAATAGTGATCCGAGAATTTCCACTTCAACCAATTTGTTTGAAGTGAATGTTGGTCTTGTAAGTGGCGAGAATGACTTTTTTGTCATGAACCAGGCAACGGTAGAAGAATTCAATCTTCAACAGAGTGTTATCCCTATCATTAGCCGTTCCGAGCAGTTAAAAGGTGTGCAATTAACAAATGAGGATTACAACAATCTGATTGAGTTAGGTAAAAAGGTATTTTTCTTTGCCCCCGGAAACGAGAGATTTGATGCCTTGACTGATGAACAGAAGGCATATATTCAGTGGGGCGAAGGAAAGGGCTTCAACAAAAATTATAAATGTCGCATAAGACCAAGATGGTATCATGTTTCACAGACTTGGTGTGCCGATGCTTTTCTAATTCGTCAGGCGCATTTGTATCCAAGGATGATTTTAAACGAGAAAAAAGCACTCGTTACTGATACTCTTCACAAGGTAAGATTCTTAGAGGGCATTGATGGAAAACAAGTTACAGCGGCCTTTTTGAACACATACACGTTCGCTCTTAGCGAAACACTTGGCAGAAGTTATGGCGGAGGAGTTCTCACCTTTGAGCCAGGAGAAATACGAAAAATTCGCATTCCTATGCATATGGCAGACCAATTGGATCTTCAAAAGATTGATACTTGGCAGCGTCAAGGTGAAATCGATAAAGTTCTGGAATATACAGACTCCATTTTACTTCGCAAGGGTCTAAGCTTAACCGAGCATGAAATCAAATTACTGCATAGTATTTGGAAAAAGATGTGTGATCGAAGAATGAGTCGGAAGAATCAGAAAAAATAAAACTTTTGGTTGCAGTCAGCCGAGCAGTTCGATGACTGCTCGGCTTTTCTGCAACATTTTCGATTATCACATTAGCGAGGAGAAACATATATGAACATTTCATCTGTATGTATACAAAACTTCAGAAAACTATATCAATGTCATATTGATTTCAGTAACGATACGACACTCTTTGTGGGTGCAAACAATAGCGGAAAAACTTCTGCGATGGATGCACTGGGGAAGTTTTTGGCAGGGCGTCCTTTTGCTTTTAATGATATTACTATATCTAACCGTGAGCTGATCAACCAAATAGGAAAACAGTGGGAAACAGTAGCTTGCGAAAAACCTAATTCGCTTTCTGAATGGGGTAACTTGCTACCTTCTTTGGATGTTTGGCTGAACGTAAATCCTCAGGATATACACTATGTTGTGGGCATCATTCCAACATTGAAGTGGCGAGGAGGAAGGCTTGGTGTCCGTTTAATCTATCAACCTCGGAAAATTGAAGGCTTATTCACGGAGTATCGAGAAGCTTTCTTTTCTGCCAGAGAAACCGAGAAAGCGGGTGCTGCTGAAAAGAAAATTCGTTTATTTCCGAATAGTCTTTGTGAATACTTAGAAAGGTATTTCACCTCATCTTTTGTGGTGAAATCTTATATTTTAGATCCTGAAAAATTTGATGCAGATTCGCCGCAAGAAACGGCATTTGGAATGGAATGCTTAGTGGACAACCCATTGACAGGAATTATACGTATTGACACGATAGGTGCACAACGCAACTTATCTGATCCCGAAAAACACGATGGAACTGACTCTGATAGAACACGGCTTTCTACTAAAATTCGGAGTTACTACGATAAATACCTTGATCCAGAAAAAACGCCATTGCCAGAGGATTTGGAGATACTGGCAGCAACAGAGCAAGCTCGAAAAATCTTTGATAACAACCTTGAAAACAAGTTTAAGCCTGCAATTAAAGAATTAGAGGAACTTGGTTATCCCGGGATTGCCAATCCCCGTATTACAATTACAAGTAAAGTTACAACAACAGAAATGTTACGGCACGATTCTGCAGTACAATATTCTCTTGGTGAAAAAGGTGATGGGCTGATATTGCCCGAAAAATACAATGGTCTTGGCTATCAGAATTTGATTTCTATTGTATTTGATTTAATATCATATCGAGATGGTTGGATGCGAGCAGGAAAGTCCGGAACAAAAGATGAGATAATTGAGCCATTACATCTCGTACTCGTCGAGGAGCCAGAAGCACATCTACATGTACAAGTTCAACAGGTATTTATTCGCAAAGCTTATAGTGTGTTGCGTAACCATGAAAAACTTGGGAAAAGTGAGGCGTTTTCTACACAACTTGTAATAAGCACACATTCAAGCCATATTGCTCGGGAAGAAGAATTTGCAAATTTGCGGTATTTCAAGCGCTTACCTAAGGACTTTGAGGGCAAAGTTGCAACGTCTAAGGTCGTAAATCTTTCTGATGTTTTTGGTAAAGATGATGCAACGAAACGTTTTGTTACAAGATACTTGCAGACGACCCACTGCGATTTGTTTTTTGCTGATGGGGCCATTTTGGTTGAGGGCTCGGCGGAACACATGCTGTTGCCGCATTTTATTAGGAATAAGTATCTCAAATTAAATCAAAGATACATTACAATTCTCAACATTAACGGAAAACACTCTCACAGGTTGGCACCCTTAATTAACAAACTCGCTCTTCCAACTTTGGTTATAGCTGATTTGGATTCGGCGGAACCAACTGGCCACCACAAGAAAGCTGAACCAGTTAGAAAACAAGGATTGATTAGCGGGAATTATGCCATAACCGATTGGCTTATTAAGAAGAAACTATTAGACGATCTAATCGACTTACCTGATAGTGACAAAGTATTCTCTATGCAATCCATCTGCCCTTATCAAATTCGTATTGCATATCAGACTCCAATTAAGATTTGCTACCAAAACAAAGAGATTGAAGCTTTGTCAAGAACCTTTGAAGACAGTCTAATTTATTCGAACTGGGATACATTCAAAGGAATGTCGGTCTCTGATCCAGGGCAACTCATTAAGAAGTTGAAAGAGGGATTGGATAACGAGGATTCTTTTGAGACAATCAAAAGCAAAATATTTGAAAGTCTTAAGCAATCGGATGTTAAAGCGGAATTTGCCTTGGATTTAATCTATTCAATCGATCCCAATATGATGGTGGTTCCTCAATATATTGACAAAGGATTGAAATGGTTGGAAGACCTTTTGTGTGAGGAGGGATAAAGGATGGCAGAACCTATTAAATCGTCTCAGGTAATATCTGACGATCATGTCGATGACCATGTTGATGACGAGATACGAAATTGTTTTATGTCAGAGCCACCGAAAAGCTTTTTTATGTTTGCCGGCGCAGGGTCTGGAAAAACTCGTAGCCTAATAAACACTCTTGAATTTCTATCTGCAGAAAAGAGTGAATATTTGGCAGAACACGGCAAGAAAATTGCTATTATTACATACACCAACGCTGCATGTGACGAGATTAGTAGGCGTCTTCAATACAAACCTATTTTTCACGTCTCTACTATCCATAGTTTCTTATGGGATCTTATTAAGAATTTCCAAGTGGATATTAGGCGGTGGGTAGAAGAATCTATTCAAGGAGAAATATCGGAGATTCAATCCAAACAAAGCGGAAGATCTGCAACACATAGCAGAGACGAAAAAATCCAAAAGAAAAAAGAGCGTTTGGAAAAGATAAAAAATATAAAACGATTCTCTTATAACCCAAACGGTGATAATGTGGGTATCGACTCTTTAAGTCACGAGGAAGTAATTAAAATCGGTGCAGAATTTATCTCAACTGAAGAGACAATGAAGAAAATTCTGGTAAATAAATATCCTGTTCTCTTGATTGACGAAAGCCAAGATACTAAGAAGGAGCTTATCGATGCACTGCTTATTGTATATAAGGAGAAGAAAGATCAGTGGGCAATAGGAATGTTCGGAGATACCATGCAGAAGATTTATCAAGATGGAAAAGATCGCTTGGAAGAAGCCATCCCATCAGACTGGGTACGTCCAGTCAAAGTGATGAATCACAGAAGTTCTAAAAGAGTTGTTACTTTGGCAAACTCTATTCGAAAACTATCCGATGACAAAATGCAAAGATCAAGAAGCGATGCCGCAGAAGGTTTTGTACGGCTTTTTCTTGCTAATTCAAGTAGCAATAAAGAATCTACAGAAAAATCAGCAGCAAGAATAATGGCGGAACTGTCTTCGGATCAAAGTTGGCTTACAGATGATGGATACGAATGCCTAATTCTCGAACACCATATGGCTGCCAGTCGCTTTGGATTTGCCAATCTATACTCTGCGCTCGATGAGTGTAAGCTATTCGGTACTGCTCTACGCAAGGGAGAAATTCCTGAGATTTCCTTTTTATCAAATACTGTTTCACCGCTTATTAAAGCACACAAAGCAGATAACGCATTTGAGGTTTCAAGACTTATCCACAAAAGCTCTCCACTTCTTAGCAAGAAATCTATGTCAGCCAATATAGGTGCACAACAGGAAATGTTGGAAAAGGCTGAACAAGCATCCGTATCACTATTTGCTTTATGGGACAATGATGCAAATCCTTTATGTATTGAAGTTCTTAAAAACATCAATGCATCTGGCTTATACGAACTAACCGAAAGAACAAACGATATTCTTGACGAAAACTATGTTGGAGACGATCCAAAGGTTATTGCATTGAAAAAAGCGCTATCTGTTCCATTTGATGAAATGGAGCGGTATGCCACATACGTTTCTGACAGCAGTCGTTTTGCTACACACCAAGGCGTAAAAGGCTTGGAATTTCCAAGAGTGATGGTTATTTTAGATGACACAGAATCACGAGGTTTTTTATTTAGCTATGAGAAACTATTTGGCGCAAAAAAGCAAACCGCAACTGACTTAAAAAATGAAAAAGAGGGGAAAGATACCAGTAATCGCAGAACGGCAAGGTTATTCTACGTTGCATGTACCAGAGCAATGGAAAGTTTAGCGGTAGTCGCATACTCTGATAATCCCGAACTCGTAAAAAATACAGCTCTAAACAACGGCTGGTTTTCGGAAGATGAAATACAAATCATTGAAACCCAGAGTGTTCTCTGAGGTACTGCGTCTATTCTTGGCGCTGTTGTAGCGAAATGTATAGGAGTTGTGGGTAATTTGAGATGCTCATAGCTCACAAAAAATGAGCAGGCGACACAAATGGGAAGGATAAAACATGTGAGCTACATGGATGAAATTTTAAGAGAACTTATTGCAACACTTCCTACCTCTCCGACAGTGTTAGACAAAATCGAATATTTGGAAAATACATAGGTATATTTCTGCTCCGACAGATTACAAAATCCTGTGGGCCGATATTGGGAGCTTTGGCGGATATCCGGCGGGTGTTGTCATTACAGATCGGGCAATGATTGCTAAGGCATCTCGAGAAGAGACGAAGAATATTGTTCGTGAGGGAAAACTAACATATAACCAAGCGTTGAATTTGGCCAAGGCAGGAACCATTGAATCTATTACTTTTGATGCGTACACAGGTGCAGTGAATTGCTTGTCTGTTTTTGTATGTCTGCTGTTGCCTCTTTTGCACAGACTTATTGGGTAGGCATCGACGAGAGCATGATTATGGAGAATACTACTGCACAGATACTGCGATGAATGCCAAAATATCAATCGAAAGGCCCCGGCATCCATCCTTACCAACAACCAGCGGTCATGTGTTCGAGTCACACCACCAGCTCCAAAAAAGCATCGAAAGCCGAAGCTTTCGATGCTTTTTTTACTGCAAAAATTGTGTGCATGCGAGAAGGTATATGCCGATACCCACAATAACAACAAGATCTACGAGCGTGATGACGGTAGCAACAAGCAAGTGTCTGCTTGAGAGTGCGTCCGCTCCATCACGACCGGCGCCAGAGCGGCGCATTTTCTTCCGTGCGCGTCACAGCGTTCTCCCGCTCGCGCGGCGCGAGGTATCGCGGATGATATAGTACGTCATCACCAGCAGGAGCGGAAAAAAGGCGAGGCCAAGCAGCTGCGTCAGTTCGAACCGAAGCGCCTCGGGGAGCGGGAGGGAAATCACTTCAAAATACGCCAGCAGATGATAGAGAAACAGCCCGAGCGATAAAGCGTAGGCACCGAGACGGAAGGTCTGTCCACGGATCTCCTGCCAGGTAAAGCGGACGGTATTGTAGTCGAGCAGAATCAGCAGGAAGGGCATGGCGGCGCCAAGAAGAGGAGAGAGTGCCGGGTCATTTGTTGTAAAGCTGCAAAGCGTGAGTGCACCGGCGGCGAGCGACAAAAGCACGTTGATCGCGGCTTGCACTGCGCTGCGCCGGTCCTTTTTCGGGCGAGTCATGCCCAGCGATCGATACTCTGCATCGGAATAGTTCCGGCGATGCAGACCGCGTCGTTCCCTTTTCTGTTTCCACAGCGCCACAACCTCATACACGAACAGAAGGAAGCTAACGGCGAAGAGGAAACTGTAGATCATCCGCTGCGTCAAAAGTGACAGGGCAAGAAAGACGACGGCGTTGCCCGCGAATATGATGGCCGAGGAGGGGCGGGGCTTCAAGGGGTCAGATGGCGGGGAGAGTCTTGAACGCATACGCTTTGCTCCTTTCTGCATATTGTGAATGAATTTACAGTGCGCTCTTGCTGCAAAAGCAGGAGAAAATCCTGTACCTGAAAGAAATGGCTCTGATCTCAAATTACCCTATTTGATTTATTATACAATATCTGCTCGCGTTTGTAAACGGAAGCCTCAAAAGTCGGCTGACAGCTTACTTTTCGTCAGTTTCGCTAAATAACTTTCAGCTTTTTCTGCTGGACAAGTGCAAAAGAACGTAGTATCCTATAAAAAATAGCTGAGTAAACCAGACGAGGTATCACACAAACTGGTCAAACACAACAAAATAAGGAGGAACACGCATGGCATACCGGGAAAGCTACGCAGGCAGGATCAACCGCAAGCTGAACAAGAAGCTTCACGTCGTCGAGGTGGCGTCCGGCCGGCAGAAGGCCGACCTTGTGCTCAAGAATGCGACGTATGTAAATGTATTCTGCAATGAGCTCAGTCACGGCGACATCGCCGTAGCCGAGGGGCTCATCGCGGGCATGGGCGAGCATTACGAGGGCGCACTCGAGGTCGACATGGGCGGCAAGCTCGTGCTGCCCGGCTTTGTCGACGCGCACATCCACCTGGAGAGTTCGCTCGTCTCCCCCAAGGAGTTTGCCAACGCCGTCATTCCGCACGGAACGACCACCGTCATCACCGACCCGCACGAGATCGCAAACGTCATGGGAACGGACGGCATCGAATACATGCTGCAAGCCACCGAGGATCTTCCCGTAGACGTGCGCCTCATGCTGCCCTCCTGCGTGCCCGCGACGCCGCTCGACGAATCCGGCGCGGTGCTCGACTACCGCGCGATCGACTCCTTCTACGAGCACAACCGCGTTGAGGGTCTTGCCGAGATGATGAACTACGTCGGCGTTGCGAACGCCGACGAGCAGGTGCTGGAAAAGATCGTCGCCGCGCAGGCGCACCACAAGAAGATCGATGGCCACGCGCCGGGGCTTGCGGGCAACGACTTAAACGCCTACATCGCAGCGGGCGTCTATTCCGACCACGAATGCAGCAGCGTCGAGGACGCCATCGCCAAGCTTGAGCGCGGACAGTACATCATGATCCGCGAGGGCACGGCCGCGCGCAACCTTGACGCGCTCCTCCCGCTGCTCACACCGCAGTACTACACCTACTGCATGTTCTGCACCGACGACAAGCACCCCAACGACCTCCTTGAGAAAGGCCACATCGACTACATCGTGCGCCGCGCCATCAAGGCGGGCGTCGACCCGATCATCGCCGTCAAATGCGCGAGCCACCACGCCGCGCGCTACTTCCTGCTCAACAACCGCGGCGCGATCGCGCCGGGCTTCCTCGCGGATTTTGTCATCATCGACAACTTTGACGATTTCAACATTCTTGAGGTCTATAAAAAAGGCAAGCTCATGTTCGACGGCAAGACCGTCACGCCCTTCGAAGCGCCCGAGATCGACCCGCACCTCGTCAAGCGCTCGCATGAGACGTTCCACGTCGCGCACCTTGAGGCGAAGGACTTCATCGAAGACCGTCCGCGCGCGGTGCTCGGTATGGTACCGGGCGAGATCGTCACGACTGACGCGGGCTACGCTGAAAAGATCAGTGTTGAGGACGATATTCTGAAGATCGCCGTCATCGAACGCCACAAGAACACGCACCACATCGGCATCGGCTACATCAAGGGCTACGGGCTCACCTCCGGCGCGGTAGCGACCTCCATCTCGCACGACAGCCACAACATCATCGTCGTCGGCACAAACGAGGAGGACATGGCTGCGGCGGTCAACCGCGTGGTCGAGCTTGGCGGCGGCATCGTCGTGATGGAAGGCGGCAAAGTGCTCGGCGAGGTACAGCTCCAGATCGCTGGCATCATGAGCGAAGCGCCGCTCATCGAAGTCAACGAGGCGCTGGAAAACGCCAAGGAGCAGGCCTTCAAGCTGGGCGTTTCGCGCGGGGTCGACCCGTTTATGACGCTCTCGTTCATGGCGCTGACCGTCATTCCGACGCTGCGCCTCACCACGCGCGGCGTGTTCGACGTCATCAACCAGCGCTACGTGTGATGCTCGCAGCAGAAAGCGTTCCGGTGCAATACAACGAACCAGACAAAATAATCGCCCCGCCGTATGATTTGGTGCATACGGCGGGGCATTGCTATGGAAGCGTGTTCTTTCATTCTGAAAAAGGCCGATCCGTTCGGTAAAGCGGAAGCTCCTTTAAGGGCGGTCAGTTTCTTTCTGATGCTTTATTATTTTGATCAAACGTGATAGTCCTCCAACGATCAGCGAGCCAATGGCAAGTTCAATCGCCATCAAAGCCCAAAGCATTACAGTTCCATCGACTCCGTGATCCGCAAGGTGGTTGGTCCAAAGCCATACAACAGCCGATGTCAGCGCGAAAATGCCCGATAAAATATATCCTCTTTTCCATTTCAGAAACATTGATCTAATAAGTGCTCCAGCCAAAAACGGTAAAACAAAAAGTATAAATACCGTACTGTTCATCTCGCCACGCTCCTTTCGTCAGCTTTCGTTTTTTATTAAAGTCTATCGCAAAACCGCAAAGAATGCTACCATTTCTGTCAAAAATGCCCGGGGCAGTTCGCCCGATCGCTCTTGCCGGCAATCATGAAAGCCGCGTAAACCTTACTCTCACCATTGCTGCGCAAAATTTTGCTTGCAAATGGGACGGCTATCGCATATAATAGCTCTTGCACCTGCCGGTGTGATGGAATTGGTAGACGTAGCGGACTCAAAAGCCAGTAAGTCTGGCAGTATGAAATCTGATAAAAACCTTGATTTTTCAAGGCTTCCCAGTTACAATAAAATATGGCTTTTGTAGTGAGTTCTCTCCTTGTTCTCTCCTATGAGAATTTTGGGAGTTTCTCGATAAAATGTGCCGGTGTGATGGAATGGTAGACGTAGCGGATTCAAAATCCGCCGGGGGCGACTCCGTGTGGGTTCGAGTCCCACCACCGGCACCATCCTCTGAAACGCTTGATACCTCAGCATTTGAGGCATCAAGCGTTTTTCCTTTTCTCCAACAAGAAGCATCCATTTCGCTCTGTTTTTTCACAGTTCTCTCCGCAGTTCTCTCCACAATCCTCTTTCAAACGCTTGTGCTGATGCCTGGTTCAATGATAACAACATTGCTCATCTTCGATGCTGAAGTGTTTTTTGACGATGTGTCCAGATGTGCGTAGATATTTGCGGTCGTGTTATAGCTGCTGTGTCCAAGCCACTCCTGTATATCCTTCATTGGCACGCCATTTTTTAGCAGCAGCGAAGCGCAGGTATGTCTCAAGTCGTGAAAACGAATATTGCGCAAGTGATTTTTCCTCAAGACGAGCTTGAAATGCTGTGTTACATAGTTCGGCTGATAGGGTTCTCCCATATCGTTTACAAAGATATACTCGCTTTCTGTATAGCAATTTCCACACAACTTCCGACAGCATTCCTGCCGTACTTTCATACGCAACAAAAGGTCGCGGTATTGCGGAACCAATGGCATTGAGCGGCAGCTTGACTGATTTTTTGTACGATCCTTTTCGACTGTGATGGTCGTACCATCGCACATACACTGAACAACTGTATGGTCAATCGTAATCAGATTGTTTTCAAAGTCGATTGCCCTCCACCGGAGCCCCATGATCTCACTCCTTCGCAAGCCATAAAAAGCTGCCATTAGAACAGGGAACTCGCAAGGATCACCTTTCACTGCTTGAAAGAGCGTTTCTAGTTCCGACACAGAATAAAATGCTCCAACATATCTTTGACTCTTTGGCCGCTCCACATTGTCCATCGGATTCGAGGCAATTAAATCGTGTTTACGAGCATACTTCATTGCCTTATGGATATTCGCATGAAAACGCTGAACCGTGGTTCCTTTTAGGTGCAGTTCATTGAAACAATAGCTGTAAAAATTCTCCACATCCAGCGCAGTCAGCTCTCTGAGCAGTATTCTTTGTCCACGAAAATATGGGACAATTCGCTTTTCAATATTGTTTACATATCCCGCATATGTATCTACCTCCACAGAGTTCTTGATGATACCCAACCACTTGATCATGTAGTCAGAAAAAGAAATATCTTCTCTGCTGATCACGGGAGATACTGCACAAGGTGATGCAGCATCTTTATAGGTGCATCTGGTTTCGGCTAACATTTCTTCCGCCAACTTTGCACTTTTCTTCCCAGTTGCCGGTATCCCTGTTGAAATCCATTTGGACTTGCGATTGCCATCTTCGGATTTCAAATTCAGCACCATGTAATAGTAACCTTTTTTTGTTTGCAGATGACCCGCTACCATGTTGTTCCTCCTTTTTGTAGCGGTACAACCTATCTGTCAATGGCAGATCAATTATACCATAAGCTGCCGTTCTCTCCAATGTGCCTATAAACTTTATTTTGAAATCCTTGCGCCGAAATTTCTCCGTCAACCAAGCAGATACTCAATCACGCAAATCTTCGGAATCTTAAATGACTTACCAATTTTCAGATGGTGAATTTCACCGTTCCCCAACAATTTGTAAGCTGTTTTCATGCTGATTCCGCCCAACATGATGCACATCTGCTTAACGGATACCACATCAGGATATTCTGCAAATAGCTTTCCTTGATATGTAAGAGTCATGACACAACTCCTCTCTCAAATAATATTGATTAACAGCCAAACGGCAAAGGAGATGCCCCCGTTCGTCGGGGGCATCTCCTTTTTACCAGCCTAATCATACCATAGCGCCATATGACACTTCAAGTACATCGGCTTAGACATTTTTAGGACATTTTCAAAAAATCAGACGCGAAACTGATCGGAATAGGCATACATCTCCGCAAGATTTTCGATGGCAGTACGCTTGATCCGGTCGATGGTGCGGTAGGTCAAGCCAAAGCTGGCAGCAACTTCCTTCGTGGGAATTCCGTCCACAAACACCAGACGAATCACCTCAGCCTGCCGCTTATCCAATAGACCAATAAAGTATGTCAGGCGTCTCTGCTCACATTCCAAAGCAAACAGTTCCTTTGCAATTTCGTGTGCTGACTCTGCATTCATGCGTTCCGCCTGTTCTTCGTAATTGAGTGCAATGTAGAGGGTCTTATTGGAAATATGTCCCGCACTATGGTCAAGACCATCGCCATGTCCGAAGTTCATGGCTTCGATCTGTTCTGACCTGCTTACTTTGGCCGGGTGCTCCAGATTATACCGAAGTACCGCAATCTTGCGTTCACGCTCGTTATAGCTCTCCAACAGCTTCAAAACGTACTTACTCATAGCACTTTCCTTTCTGTTATAGATTTTTGATTGCCATGAGCGCTGCAGGCGGAGAACGGCAGCGAATCTGTCGGTTGCCTGATATGGCAAAGCAAAAGGCACTTTCACGGATATCATAACCCGCGAAAGTGCCTTGAGAAAATATGGAGTTATCCCAACTACGGAAGCGCAGCGATCCATGGTTGAAATCAAGATCGTATAGAAGCCGACGCACACCCTCTCTGTGCGGCATCCCGCACTGAACGGCCGTCAAGAATATCTCTGCTAGCTTGCCCTTCGGAAAATATGCGTTTAATATCCTGCCAACATGCTGTAAAAACTCACATAGAAGTGCCGCAGCATACATCTTGCGGTAGAACTTCATCCGCCGTTTATGGAGAAGATACTGCAATCCGTATGCTACGAAGGCATCATACAAAGTCTCCTCCCGTTAATGAAGTATAGAACACCTTTGTATGCTGAATTAACACATTCATACTTGTCATACTGCATTATAAGATTATGTCGAGGTGAGTTATAATGCAGGAAGCGAAGATTAACTTAGGCAAGGTCGTTCGCGTAGCCCGCAAGCGCAAGAGGATCACACAGGACTATCTCGCAGAAAAGGTCGGGGTTCAGCCACGAACGATTCTGGAAATAGAGAATGGCAGGGGAAAACCCCGTTTTGAAAACCTGTTTGTGATGGTTCGCCTGCTGGACATCGCCCCTAATGATATTTTTAATTATGATTGCGGTCTGGCGCAGGATACCGAACAGCTTTTTCAAGAGTTGTCCAGTTTTAGTGAAGAGGAACAGCGCATGGCTGCAGCCGCCGCCAGAGCGGTGCTGCAGCAGATCCGCTATGAGAAGGAACACTGCAAAGAAGAGGTTTCAAACAAAACGAACGGCTGAGAGAAGGTAAACGCCTCTCCCAGCCGTTTTGCATGATGGCTCATAGCAGCGTCTAGCTTTACTTGATCATTTCGGACTGCTTCACTTACACATCAAAATGCGATATATAAAACTCTTATAGCATATTTAATATAACACAGTCAGCAAAAAACCGCAAAAACGGGTTATGGTTATGTCATGAATGTCTTTGCGTTTTTCTGTTTCTTTCTACATCTCCTAACATAAGTTCAGGATTTTGCTTTATAAGCAACTCCCTTTCCACAAATTTTATGTACACTTAAACGGTGATACCAGTAGCGATTTACCATTGCAATATTTCTTGCTACATTTGATGCACTCATCATCGAAATCGAAAGGGGACATTGGCTCAACTGCCAATGTCCCCTTGTTTTTTATTTACGCAGCCTTTTGCTGAAACCGCTGGCTGCGAATACTGTTGGCCCTGACCTGAAGCTCCTGCGAAAGAAGCTTCAAGACGGAAAACTCATCGTCCAGCCCGTCCAGTTCCCGCTGCAGCACCCCCTCATAGTGGCGTTTCTTTTCCTCCAGCGCCTGTACCTTGAGTACCCAGCGTTCCATAACCGCGGGACTCTGGCTGCTGCTCTTAATGAGGTACTCTTTTGCCTTCCTCCAGATCGGTAAAATCATCGGACTTACGGATGCGCAGCTCCTCAAAGGTCATGGAGGGATCGTCGATCTCCTCTTTCACACCCTTGTGGTAGAATACCGGCGGCTTTTCCAACAAGCCTTTCTTGGTATTCTCCGCTGTTTTCTGCTCAAAGGCCGCGGCAATGGGATTCTCCGCAGGAGCTTCGACCGGCGCCTTGGCGATGGGTGCGGTTGTCGGCTGCGATGTTGCAGCAACTGCCGGTGTGATTTCCTGCGCCACGGGTGTCGGAGACGACGGAACGCTCTGTGCTGCCGCCGGAGGTGCAAACGGATCTCCCTGCGGTGCAGCGCTGCTGTCTCCAAAAATCGCGCTGATATCCAATCCTTCTTCTTCGGGGATCTCCTGAAAGGGCCACGCGCCGTTGCTGGGTTCACTCATAGTAAATTGCTCCTTTCGATTTTGGGACAAAAAAGACCGCAATCACTCCTATGAGCAATTACGGTTTCATTCTCGTCCTTATT
>ERZ780207.2063-NODE-2063-length-15426-cov-2.333745_pt1 | contig 15426 bp, 11 predicted proteins | sample MGYA00510977_ERZ780207 | MGnify/ENA primary metagenome ERZ780207 (study PRJEB29588, sample SAMEA2151383) | human gut metagenome | biome: human gut; feature: human-associated habitat; material: faeces | place: Denmark | collected 2008/2010 ... | reverse complement strand
GGATGTCCCAGAAACCGGTTGCTATTTTAATTATTTTGCAATTAGGATTGGAGATAAGCTTTTGCAGCGTATCTACCATTTTTAATTGATCAGAATTATCTATAAGGGTATTGCTCATATATTCATTTCAAGGAATTGGTCAGCCTAAAAGAGAGAGGCCTGGATTTCGGTAGGCGCAACTGCATAATGCATAACAAGTTTGAAACAGCACTCCATTGTCTTTATTCCAATACCTGGATAATTGATAAGTGCTATTAAAGAGCTCAGCTCCTCACTGTTTATGGCTTGTTCAATTGTATCAATTTGTTTTTGAGTACGAATATGTGTGACTTTTTTCTTCTGTGAATATGGGATTGCAAGCCAACGAGACTTAAATGTTTCGTACAAATCATCTGAAGCCATTGGGTCATATTCATATATTTCAATTGGAATATCACATTTAGAAAGGTACGAAATCATTAGATTGAGAACTATATCTCGATCCAACCCTCCGTTGTTAGTACCAAGCAAAGGAAAGGCTATAGAGGTTATACCACGCTCTTGATAAGTCTCAACGAATTTTTTTAAGCCTGCTTCGATGTATTCCATTTTACTCGGATATTTCCAATGGAATTTTGTAGGAAAATTCAGCACCCACGGGTCGTCATTCTCCCCTTTATATAGCCACAACTTACCTATTTTTATGAGTTTTTTATAGCAATAATCTTTGTACAAATCAAACATTAGTGGATAGCGTAGTTTATAGACAAGAGCTATACCCTTGCCCATAACACCAACGCAATTAACTGTATTTACTACCGTTTGTGATTTGGTGTTGAAGATATTACCTTTTACTATCGAAATATTATTCATTTATGATATTGATATGTTTTGATAAACAAGCCATTCCTTTGTTCTTGCTTTTGGGTCAACAAAGGTGATATTGAAAGGGATATCTGTCTTTTTCCAGACAACAGTACCTTTTGTGCGGATTTCGCCTGTTGTATCTCGAATAACTTCGGCTTCCGAGAAGTCAAAGTCCACTTGTGATATTCTTTCACCTGTAATGCTGAAATAGTATTCATCCTCGAAGTCGGTTGATAGACGGACTTTGTCTTCCGATGACCACAGATTAAGCCTGCGGTTTTCTCTCTCAAAAAGGTCCTCGTCACCATATGACACAATCTTCTTTGAAATTGGATCGTCTGCAAATATTTGTTTCAACAGTTCGGCATAAAAACTATCATAGCAAATAATCTGAAGAGACTCTATTTCGCTAAAGTCAAATTCTGACATAACAAGGAATTCTTGCTGAGAGTATCTCATGACTTTACTCATCTCGTTCAAATGAACCTCACGATTATATCTGCCAGAGCGTTTTGCAACTATATATGCTTCTTCCATTGTGCTATACAGATATTCAAGCCCTAATGACTCTGGCTTAGTAATGATTTGGTAAACATTGGGATTGTCCGATTGCATATTTCTGTCACTATAATAACATAGGTCAGGCATTTTTGCCAAAACCTCATCTATATCAAACTTGAAAAATACAGGGACAGGACATTTTGGCAACCCTAACCCAAGTGCTTTTGGGTATTTACTTTTCCATTCGCGTGTTGACTCCCATTCTCCATACCAATTCCTATACCACTTTGTCCTCCATTCACCTAATTTTGAATCAGCCCCCAGGGCCTCATTATAATATTGCGTTGGAGTACAAGGGCGGAAATAGAACCTGGCGAACTTGTGAGCTTCGCTACTACGGAACACAACCGAACCGGCAGAGTCATATTTCAACAATCCCAATTCCTCGGCACGATCTCGGCTAAGAATTTTCCGACTACGGATAACATCAATTGCATTGTAGAAATGCGTGAAGTGGTAGATGCAGGGATTACTACGATAACTCTTAATTCTGTCGGTAAATGTAACAATGCTGCGATGGCTTGCGAAGATTTTCTCAAAGTCAGGAATGTCTTCTTGAAACTTTATGTTCTGCATTAATTCTGACCAGTACCATTTCTCTTCATACAAGCGAACCAACTCCTCTGTAAACTTTATTCTCTGTGACTGAGAAATAGATTTCCAATTAAGTCGGTCTGCAAATTCCGACAACATTTCAGTTGTAACAGCCACGCCAAGACGTTCATTGAAGTCATCCCAAGAAATAGCGTCCTTGTGTTTTTTCAAGAACTCGACTGTCGCAATGGAAAGAAGAACAGGGCAGTACTTGACAAATACATTCCAGTTAATTTTATCTTTGAATGCATCAATAACCTCGCATGTAATATTTCTGTTTATAGAAACAGATTCCCAATCTATATCATAGCTATGCTCAATAAGATATGTTAGTAATTCTACGGAGGGTATAAATATTTCAAGAGTTGACAGATAATGCCAATCCCAGTCTTTTCCCTTGTGGCTTAGAACTACATCAAATGGCAAACCTTCGCGATGTGAAAGGAAATGCCAATCCCATGGTTTGTCTTCGTGCTTGTCGATATATTCAAACGAGAAGTTGATGCTTTCGTTTTGAACTAAAGCATCCCAGTCCCATTGCTTTTTCTTATCGAATTTATCGATTAATTTCTCCGTCAGTTCAATGTCTGTGCGATGAGACAACTTACCAAAATCTAGCGAGTCAACAAACAACCGGAAGTAATAATCCTGGCCCTTTCGAGTACAAATCCATGTTGCGTGTTCAGATATGTATTCCCAGTCCCACGCTTTTTTCAACATGAACAGTTTTGGCAGTTTCAAGATGTTCGGGAGTTTTGTCAATTTGTTAAAATCCCACTGATAATCATCTTTATTTAGTATGTCTTCGTATATGCGCAGCCACAAACTTTGTGTTTTGTTCGCACCTGTCTTTGAGAATAGCCTGTTTGCTGCGGCAGATGCTGAGAACTCAGCCCACCGTACATTATCTGTATGTTGTTCAATATATTCCTTCGCCGGGAAATCAGGCAATTCATACATGTGAGCATAGTCCCAATGGTATTGTTCATCGCTGTATTTCTCAACGAGCGAAATGAGTTCGTTTGCAGGGAACTTGCAAGTTATTACTGGCCAAATTTTCTCCGACAAGTTCTGTCCTGAAATTACCGTGGCATAGGTTTCTAAGAAATTGTCAGCCAACAGCTCTTTGCCAGTAACACGATTGGCAAAAACAGCATGATTCCACTTGTCTGCATACTTGCCTATATTCGATTGAATATCTGCGACAGGCAAATTTGCAGTCAGATATTCCCAATCCAACATTTCATGCCATGCCACTTCATCCAATGTTGACAAATCAACGGATTGACAAATCCTTTCTGTAAACAGAGTTTTGTTCCATCCTTCTGAATAGCTTTTTATGATGGTTTCAGTAGAAAGATTTGCAATCAATCGTTTCTGAATATCCATCGATGTAGCCAGCAATTGACCGACCATTGCTTTTGCCGACAATGAAAGGAATAAATCTTCCAACATTGAAGTATCGCAACATAGGATAATTGTCGCTGCATCCACTACACCCCAATGCGAGGTGATGAAAGCGAGGTCGTTGCAAATTGCTGGATTCTGTGACAACGCAATCTTGTTCCATTGGAAATTCGGGTTGTTGTCAACAATTGCCGAATCAGTTATATGGCGAGAAACAAAACTGCAACCTTGCGGTGTTGTTACTTTTTCGCTGTATTTCTGGAAGAAGTCCGCATCCCAAACCAAGTTCGGATTACATTCAAAGCCTGGCTTGTATGTGGTTGATGGCCAAGAAATCAATCCACACGATTCAAAGAAATCAATAACCTCATCAGTCCAAACAAACCCAAGACCGTTGGCATTGAATCGCAGAGGAAGTCCTGAAGCCCGAATGCTATCACTCAGCGGTAGCGATGTTGCATAAAGGCTGGCGAGTTCATGGTCAGCAAAAATGCGCTGCACAAGTATCTGCATATTGATATACGGATACAAGACAGAGATATTAGAGACAATGAAGTCTATAGGATATTCTGTCACAACAAATTGCCAATCCCAACGTGCATCGGGATTTGTCACTATGTATTGACGTTGCGTATCATCCAGTTCTTTTGTAATATCGGTAAGGTCAAACGGAATGTCGGCAAGATGCTGTGTGATGAAGTCCATACCTACAATAGGAAGAACGTCATCCCAATCCCATTGTCCATCGTCTTTCCCTTCTGGGAATGAATGCTCTACGAGGAATTTTTGTATAAGCTCTTTCTCAACAGGGGTGCGAGCAAACAGAATGTATTTATCCCAAGGATAATCTGTTGAATGTGTGGAAATGTATTGACTGTCAAGCCTGAGTGTCAATGTGCCCCAGTCCAAATCTTGAACATGTTCGGGGATTATATTCTTCAAGACCTCTACATCGCAATGTTTTGACAAAGAATGCCAGCGGTCGGCATCGCATTGTGATATGATAAGTTGGAGCAGTTGCGGATCTCTCCATACTAATCTTGAATCTTTAATCAGTTCGTCAACCTCAATAATATCCTCAAATGGTTGTAAAGCATTATAGTCTAAAATTACATTTGAATCGTTAATGAGGCGATAATAAAGACATTGTTCAACTTTGCGTTCTTTTGCATTGGCATTTACATCAAGTTCATACAACGCATTCAACTCCAAGCAACTCTTGCCTTCGGAAATAAAATTCAGTACATATTTGCCGTCAGTTTCGTAAAGTTCAACATCTAACTTTACTGGTTTAACGCCAAGAAAATCGGTGCTTACAGCACTATAGATACAAATCCCATCTGGGACTTGCAGGTTCAAGTTATTTACCAGAATATTATCTGTCTCTCTGTTAATGACTTCGCACAATGAATCTTCATATTTGATGGTTTCAAAAGAAGAAAGCGAAAGAGATAGACCTAATTCAGAATGGAATGGATAACGCGAAACCACTTCTCCATCAGCATCCTTCAGATGGCTAAATTCCAATGCATCTGTTTTTGCGGTGAAGAATTTGTATTTTTCTTTATTTTGTAAACAAATCTTACCCAAGGCCGTCAAGGTGATTAAATCGGCTTCCTTGTCGACTCTTATTATTCCCCATTCTTGTATAGACTCAAGAAATTTGTTGAGCAGATTGTTTTCTGCCTCGTCATAATACATCCCTTTATCTGGCTCTGCTTCAACGTCAAATCCAAGTATGCGACCAAGAGCGATACGTTCAAGTTGCGCATCATCGCTTCCCAGAAGCAGTTCACCAACAAGGATGTCTAATGGCTCTAGCTCATGAGTAGTGTAGTATCCTACTGTGCAAGACCGTGTTCTAAGCGCAAGTGAACGCGATTGGCTGTCTTTTTCTACAGAGCGATATATCAAGTTGTTAATTGAGTTATCCATATTAGTCGGCTACATTAAAAAGATGCTGCAAATAAATACCATACCATAAACCAGTTCCACAAACATGGATTTGTTTTATATTGAATTTTTCCATAAGCAGAAGATACATCGGCAAACCCATGCGTAGAGTAAGCATATCGTCTGTTGCATCATCAGGCATTTGCTGCTCCCAACGTACTAAATCACCAACCGTATTAAATCGTTCTTGTAATTTAGCAGTAAGAGCCTCTATTTTCTGCGAGATTTGCTCATAATCGAGGATACAATCATGTTGTTGAGCATTCTTTTTCTTTCCAGTTGCATGTGTTATAGCAGAACCTACGCTGACACAGAATGTGTCTTCATTCGTTTGCATTGTTGTATTCATGTTCCTGGTAAATGCTACCATACGTTCTTTCAACATCTGATCGCTCTTCTTAAATGCCTCAATTAAAAGCATCGATGGTGCAACGTCTTTAGTTAAAATGTTACGCAATGCTGTTGTGCCAAGGTTTATACTATATGACCCCTCTAATTCTCCTTGGTTAAACACGCTAACTTCTGTAGATCCGCCTCCCTGGTCAACCATTACAGAATGTCGTGAATTTTGAATTTCCAACTTATAGCGGGAAGAAATACCGTAAGCGAACATCGTCGATACGGATTCTTCTTTCTTTGAAAGAATACGCACATTAATTCCCGCTTCTTTGCGTATGCATTCGATAATTTCATCACGATTTTTAGCCGTACGATAAGCCGCAGTAGCTACTGTATATACTACATCGGCTCCTTCAGAAATCATTTTATGTTTCATCCTTTTAATTACAGGAAGAACTCTGCCTCTGAAGTAGTTCATATCCATTACATTTTGGCTATCCAATCCTTTCCCGGTTTCAGGTTTGGCTGCGTCACGTATGAAATTATTAAAATCGAATTTTACTGCTGTTTTTATGGTTTCTTCGTCTCTTCCTATAAGTAACTTCACGGCTTTAGTTGAGAGCTCGAGTACGGCGAAATGAGGATTTTCAACCGGTAGCCCATCAGCGGTGAGCCATGTTTCCTTTATGCGCAGATTTTTGTCAGTTTCCGCGTTAATATCTCGGGTGTTGAGGTTGACAGAACGTTGCGTTGGCATAGGCACTCTAACGATTTTCGCTACTTTTTGCTGTTTTGGTTTGCGAACATTCCATTCAATAATCCGACCATTGGGATTGTTCCTTACTTCTTCAAAAACGTTCTTATAAATGGCCTGTCCTTGTTGGTTTTGATAGTTACTGAAATGCTCTCCGTTGCCAACGATAATAAGTAATCTCTTTGCACGTGAGAGTGCAACGTTGAGACGATTAGGTGATTTTGCAAAACCATACTCCTTTTGTGTCGGATAGCCTACATTGGGGAACCTATAGTAGTCCGGCTTTTGTCCCCATGTTTGTGCAATAGAGTTGCTTCTAACCATAGAGACAATAATAATATTTCGTTCCATTCCTTGGAAGCGGTCAACAGAACTCATTTTTATGCTGAGTCCTTTTTTGCCTTCTTTCTCTACAATGCCTTTTAGCCTCTTGAGTTGACTTCCATAGAATGTAATCAATCCGATTTCTCGATCTTCATTAGAAGTTTGAGAATCAAGAAAGTGATGAAAACTTTCAGAATTTGAAAGTTGCGATAATACCCATTCTATAGCTTCAACTTCACCTCTATTAGCACGGGATGTTCCATCTCGAACCTCCGGGGAAGTTGTATTTATCCATATAACATGATTATCTGGCGATATAAAATTAGGTATGTCGATACCATGTTCGCGACATTCATTAGCGACCCCACATTTCAGACCACCGTCTTCTACATAGAACTGCTCAATAACACGATTAATATCATTGTGCATACGATACTGTGTATCAAAAGTGCCGCGCAACGACTGGTCAATTTGTCGGAAAAGCCTTTCAAAATGGGATTTTTCAAGGACATCGAAATTTTTCCTTACATATGATTCTAATTGTGCAATCTGATCGTGTTCCTCTCGGTTGTCGGCTTTTAGCCTTTGCATGTGTAACTTAAAGAGGATATCTTCTCTGTCGAGATTTGGAGGCAGCTGACGATGATCACCAATAACAACGGCTTTCTCGCCATAAACAAGAGGAAGGGACAACTCCGCAGGGGTTGCTTTACTCGCTTCATCTTGAATGACAGTATTGAAACGCAAGAATGTAGGATAACCATTTGCGTCTGTCTCTCCAAATATCGCACGGAATCGTTTGATAAAACGAGAATCCCTATGTTTGCCCTTGGCTTCTGTTGCAGAATAGTTTGTATCTGAAATAGAGCTGCAAGTCGCTCCTATAACGTTGCAGTGATGGACGTATTCATAATAGACTTCTTTTCGCCATTTGGTCGGTAAATCCGAAAGGAAGTCAAACCATAGTCGTTTTAAGTCCGCTCGTAATATAGGGAACTGTGAACGTTTATAAATGTTCATTAGCCATCGAATCAACACAAGTTCCTGCGGGTTGAATGACTTATATTCTTCCGTGTCAACAGCAATTGTATTATCTTCTGTGTCAATGTCTGATAATTCAATTCCTGCCCACTTCTTCATTTCTACCTGTGAAAATGAGAAACCTTCCGCCGAAAATTTATCGCCAGCTGCAACTCGAATCGGTTTAACAATATTATGAACAGAGTATTTTAGTCGGTCTAATGCATTGTCAACAGCAAGATTTGCTTCTGATGTTAACAACATTCTGCTGTTTGGCTGTTGATGTGCCAATTGCCAAATCAGCTCGGCAATTGCAGTTGACTTTCCTGTGCCAGGAGGTCCTTGTATTACTGCAAGGTCTTTAGCCTCTACTGCTTTTGCTATTGCTTGAACCTGCGATTCGTTAAGCGACTCGTTGAGTTGACATTTCCTTATTTCATGGACTCGTTGCTCAATGACATCATCATCTAATTTAGTCGCTTTTGAAGCATCAAACAAATATGAGGCTAGTTGTGGGTTTACCAGTTCTTCTGGATGTTCAGTTATTCTATCGAAAGAATCTCTAAGGCGATTGATCTTTTCTATTTCACCGGTCATGTCATCCATATCGGGAATGACAGCGGTAATACAGCCATTCTCCACCAGTTCTTTAACCTTTTCGCAACACTCTGGTAACAGATTAAATATAACTTTAGGATATTCTATCTTACTTAGTTTGCCAAGCTTATATTCCTGATCTCCATCTTTTATGATAAAACTTTGTCCGTAGAGTCCACCAAAACGAAGCCCTTCTTTGTCTAACAACGCTTCATTGTCAAGAGTTAATAGGAAACGATCTAATCCATCTTGTGGATAATTAATTTCGTAGACAAATTTTGCTGCTTCATAATTTGTTTGGCCACCTTCTTCTGTCGAATCTGGAACACCATTACGAATGCCATTGAGGGCGTATCCCAATTCTTCTTTCAAATCTTCCAGCTCGGCACGATTCTTGTATGGGACAGTTACAATCATCAGATTTTCGTTGATTTCAAAGAAATCCAACTGCGAATAGTAGTTTTGAAGTCTTGTTTTTATAATTTCTTTTGAGGTGTCATCTGCCTCCTTAATCTGTACTTCTACTATAGGATTAGGTCGTACGCAAACGTACATATTGCTGCAAGAGTCAACAAACTGCTGCATATTTGAGCATAAATCCACATCGGTTTCAAAATAGAAGAAGTCAGCTAACTGGCTGTGAATAAAAACATCAGTGCTAAACAGTCTTCTTACTTCACTTTTGAAATTATCGAAATGGATTTGAGAATCTATTTGTGCTGTTAGTTTGTTGCCTTTAGAATTCAAATATGTCGAACCTTTCTTCAAGGGAATTGCCAACTGCATGTATTTTAACATGTAGTGTTGGATGTTGGTTAGCACCATCCATATGGAGCGCAAACTTGTGTCTTCTTCAGACATATTCGCAATATCTTTCTTGACCTGCTCAATCTTATGCTTGCGTTCTTCCCGTTTTCTGATTTTCATGGTCAGACTAATCTTCCCGTCAGGTTTAATTTCGGATATTGCGCACCTAACTTTATCGCCAACGGATAAAACATTGCCAATATTACCATATTCTACCCGTGGGACGATTTGCGAAAAATGTATTAAACCATTTTGAAACAAACCAATATCTACGAAGGCACCAAAGTCTTTTATATTTACAACTATTGCTTCGTCGATTATATCTCCTACTTTATAAGACATAGTACTATTTAATAATTGACATCATTACTTTTTGAGTATCAACAGGCATAATAAGCTCGCGAGGATCCATTTCAAGTATCTTCGCCACTTCTACAAGGGTTTCTAATGATGGTTGTGTCGTATTAGTACACCATTTAGAAACAGTCCCAGGGTCTTTACCCAGTTGTTCTGCCAACCATTTACTCGTTTTTTTCCTTTCTACGAGAGCTATCTTAAGTCTATTTATATCTGCCATCTGCTTAACATGATATTTCAATGGCACAAAGATATAAATAAAATCTGATTTATACCCTCATTTAAGGGACTAAAATGAGGTTATTTCTGCCAAAAAATGGTGTTAATTTCAATTTCTGGGGATTACAAAACTCCTCCGGCGTTGACGGAAATGGAGGTGCCGTGGTGGGGGAATTTTTCGCAGCCGATGTAGAGGGTGTCGAAGGCATCGGTGCCATCGGTGCGGTGTTCGAGGAGGTCTTCTTCTGTCTCGGCGAGTTTTTCGCCGCCTTTGTCTTTCTTGAAACCGTTGCGCCCACGGGTTACTCCGGCTGACTGGATGGCCAAAATCAAGTCGTCGTTGTTCTGACGATTGAAGAATGGCATCAGGCGTTGCTTCCCGGCAAAGCCCTGATTGATGAGAAGGTATTTCTCATCGTGTCGCATGGGATTGCCGAGGTAAACGTCCTCGACCGTCCAGCCGTGACGTTCAAACTCGTGGATGATTACCCAACGGAAATCCTGCTCGTTGACGGCATAGTTGCCGGAAAGAGCTGTGGCATCGTAGTAGAAGATGATAGTCTTGTTGCGGTGATGGCGATAGTAGTTGCAGAAGTCCTCGACGAGGGCCGGTATCTTCCTCTCAAATTTGACGTAGAATGATTTGATGACATTGAGGCGTCGACCATCGGGCTGACCCGCCACAATCCAGTTGATGTTGGCGTTATAATCCATCCCGATGCATATGGGTGCCTCGCGATTGACATCAGAGTCGGCACGGCTATCCATAGCGTCGGGCGTGAAGTCATAGCCCAGGGAGTCAAGATACTTGAAGTCCGAGGCATTATACTTGTGACCCTCACGCATCGAAGAATAGAAGCCGTCCTTGGCTATGCCGAGGCGTTGACAGAGGATTGAGGTCTGGAATGTCTTTGGCGTAAGGTCGCGTTTCATTTGCTTTATGTACGACTCCCCAAGCAACTGCAAGTTCTCGATAGAGGAATATTCACGATAGTACACGGCAACAGAACGCATCTTATTGAGGTTGCTGTCGAGTCGACGAAGATGCCCTTTCAAGTAGTCGGGCACCGGCTCTCCGTTATCGCGGAGCTGCTTGATGCGAGCCTTGATACGCCAAATCTCGTGAATGGTGCCTTTGATTGCCTCAATCAGCTCAACATCCATCTTGTCCTTGTAGTGGAGGAACCACGATCCCTTTTGGGTTTGTGGCATATCCGACAGTATCATAATGGAGTGATTGAACGAGTGATGCCCGAAATACGACTTGATGCCGCCATTGGCAGGTAGCGTTTCCTCTTTCAACTTCTCATAGTCAATAAACTTGGCTTCGTCAACCAATAGCCACGACAGAGTGAGTGAGTTCGACGAGCCGGGGCGGTCCTGGGAAATGATGACCGCAACTGAGCCGTTGTAGAAACTTACAACGTGCTCGTAGTCGCTCGGCTCGGTTATGGCTCGCTTGAAGCCTTTTGGCGGTTTGCGTCCTACAACATAGTGGATGCCGTTGATGTAGCCCCAGCGTTTCCATGCGGCAAACAGTCCGGGCAACGTGTTTGTCAACCCGTGTTTGAAGGTGGGCACAACTATGCCTCCCGTGCTTCCTGGCATACGCTGCATATTGCGCAGCACGAATGGCGATGCGATTGAGTCGGTCTTCCCGGTACGGCGACCGGCCACGATCACAGTAGTGTTCGCGCCGATGAGCTGAGCCAACTGCTGTGGCTTATTAAAGTAAACCTGTTTCCTCTCCATCTTCGGTGTTCTCTTTAAGCGGTGGGAAGTAAATGTCTTCTTCAAGGTCGGCTTCCTCGAAAGTCACGTCCTCGATGTCGATAGTCTCGCGCTTGTACTTTTCAAGCATGGCGTCGATTTTCTCCTGAAGATTCGGGATTGGAGTGATGCCGAGCACCGACGGGTCCATCGTCGGCACGAATGGCTGCACAAGCAGCAGTTCGTATGGTATCTTGGCTTCCTCCTCCAGCCCCACATTGTTGTTCTTGGCATAGCTCGATGCCGCCTTTTCCATCGTCTTTGTGTCCTTGCGCTTCTTTGCCATCTGATACGTTTCAAGAATCATTTCGTTGAAACGCCAGCGGTGGAAATCGCGGCTTGCAGCGCTTATCGACGGCAGCAGCGACTTGACAATGCCGAGGTCTTTGTATGCCATTACCCGGCTCACATCGTAGCGATTGAGCAGTTCCTCTACAAACTGGCGGTCTTTGGCTTCGGGATTGGCAACCGTCCACAGGTACATATCCCTGATGCGAAGCACACGGACAACTACAACCTCGGGGTATTGCTCTCGAAGTTTGTCCTCATTGGCAAAGAGGTCTTTGCGGCAAATGTCTAATGTATTGGGTATAGGCATAACAAAACGACTTGTTTACTGCAAAGGTAGCCAAGCCGTTAAATGCCATAAAAGACGTTATAAATGAGTTTCAATCCATTGGGAAAATGCCCTATTAGACAATATAGTCAAATATTGTTTTTGAGCATCCTCTATAGTTTCATAATTTTGGCGTCCTGTTTGCCAACCTATTTTTGTGGTTGAAGACTTCGCAAAATGAATTAGGTCATATCCTATCTTCATTTTGAATGTCTCCTTCTCTTTATATATAGATATTTGGTAGTTTTCAATCTCCAAGACGGGGAACGAAGTTATACCCTTTTGATTAAGTTTTTGCACTGCATCAAATGCTTTTGCTTTAGCATCATCAAGAGTATTGATTACCAAGTCCCGTAGTATAACAACCTCACTTGATAGAGCTTTTGTGGACTTGTGTAAATTATATTCAATCGATATTAGAAATCGATCGTCATATTTTGTCAAGCAAATGGTGTTACTTTTATATTTTATAGCCCAAATGTTTTCAGTAAGGTTGTACCATCTTTTGGAAGTGATAAATCTATTTAACTTGCCCAAATACGGCATCTTCTCCCTTCTTCTTATGGAGGCTTCATCAGTATTTGTAAGTTTATCACAACAGGCACAACCTACTGTCATATATCCCCATTTAGGATGATATATAAGGTGTTCATAACGAATTTCGTTACCACAGTATTCACATTCGCCACATAAATCTTCAAGGTCAGATTCTCCTTCATATGACCATCCCGAATCAGGAGGTATTTCGCCATGTTCCTTTGCATGACAACCCTTACACAAAGTTTCGAGAAACACTAAAGGATATTCCCAAGGTTTTTTATCTGGGATGTATTGTAGATGGTGAGCTTGTAGAACTACATCATTGCCGCTCCTACCACAGCGTACACACTTATACCCATCACGTTCAAAAACGCGATGATTAAATTCTCTCCATTTTGGATGTCGGTATAATTTTAATTGTTCCTCTGTTAACATATCGTTGCTCGTATATTAACGTGCAAAGATATGAGAGTAGTGTGCAAGAATCCTCCACCTCAAAATTAAAAATCATTAAATTACTCGTCATCTTCCATGTCGAGGAGGTTTTTCTGCGTATTCTCCAACGCCAGAGGTGAGCCTACTTGCGCGAGCTGCATCTCCTGATGGCGCAGTTTGACCTTGGCTGATACCTTGCCACGGTAATAGGCTTTCGATACGGGCGTGTCGCGTTGCGAGATGTCGTAGCGCAACGTCTCGGCAGGAATGTCAAGGATTATCGCAATGTCCGATATTTTGAGATAGATTGATGCAAAACGCTCAATCTGTTCCAGTTCGCTCTCTGAGTAGGTCATTCAACGGTACACTATGGTTGGTTATTAAATCTTGCACTTGGTCGTAAAGGTTGGCGAATATGCCGGGGTCTGTGCTGATGAAAGCCGACTCGGCACGATTGCCTCGCGTGAGGTTTTGGGAGGTAACGACTGAAACCGCATCGCCAAGCTCGGACTTGACAAGCAAAATCTTGCTATGGTTGTCGGCGAGGTATGCGCTGCCGACTACTTGCGAGATAAACATCCACAACTTTACGGTCTTGTTCGTGGCCTTGTGGTCCAGGACGAGATTGAAGCGGCTGATGCGTCCGGATTTTTCGATAAAGAAAAGGCGGCGCAGAAACTCCTCGGAAATTGAGAAAGATGTCTGCCATATCTCCGAAACGCCAACCTGGTGCAATATCCATTCAATAATGTCGGCTACCTGCACGGCATTGCTCAGATATGCTTGAAAGGGCGTGTCTGACAACGGCTTCAATATCGAGTCTATTGATGCTGTACGGTTCATAATTTAGTCATCCGTCCGGTTGCAGTCGGTCTTTTTCGCATGCGACCGCGCACCGGGCTTTGCCCGACATGCGCTAAAAGCCGACCTGTGAGGGCTTCGCCGTTCATTCAGGAATATAGTGGTCGTATTTGTCCCAATTCTCATGCAACTTCTTGTCAAGGCGTATCAGCTCTTTGAGAAACGGATAACGCTCCGAGTCAGGACAAGTAGCGTTCTCCAACGATAGAGATCTGAGCTTCAGATGAAGTTCTCGCATCTGTTGGAGGATAGAGAAATTTTCGATGTAGCAAGCCTTGATTTCATCGGGCAGAGTATCATGGTCTGCTCTCTTGCCTACGGGCTGCGGTTTCTCGCCGTCGGCAGGATCTTGCGAAGTTCCTGCATTGACGGCTTGCTCGATGGCATCGGCATTTTTATCCATGATTACGTCAACCTCCTTTTGAAGTTCCTCTACTTCTTCGTGGGTCAAGTCTGCCACACGGAAGTTGTAGTATTTCTGTATCTGATATTCGATGTCGGCATGACGTTTGCCGATATTGGCTATCAAGTTGGTGTAGAGAATTTGATTGCCGGAGAGTTTGAGCACATACAATGCGCCGACCGTGTAGTCGCGTTCTTCGGGTGCCGTTTCCAGCCATTGCTTTAGCAGTCGAGTGAAATTATGATCCATTACATTTTGTTGTCGATACCGGCAAAAAACACACAGTTTTTGCCGAGGGGTTTAAGTAAATTCTTCATTGAGCACAAGGTCTGACCAGTGGTGACAAAATCATCGAAGACTATGATATTAGTCTCAGTCGGAATATTGTTTGCGGTGAACACGGCACCCATTCGATGCTTTGTGCTGCACTCGGCACAGTCCTCATAGAAAGGTATGCCAAGGTATTCGGCGATTTTCTCGCTGATCATCGTGGCGAAGTTCTTCTGTTTGTGGCGACGCTTGGGCGTTGTGACGATAGCCCAACCGCCCTTGACGAGCGAGCTGCCAAGCGTGTCGGCAATGAGCGGAGCGATAGCGTCGGCAAACTGAACTATCATCGCATCATCAGCCTTTATGTCGGTAAGTGTCCGGCCATAAAGCGATTTCTTCCATAGTGATACGAAAATCACGTCCGATCTGCGTGTGATACGCAGTTTGGGCGTGAAGTCGCAACGTGCTTCGGTGGCATCAGCGGCAGTCTTCCATGCTGCCCGCTTGTTTTCTCCGAAAAGGTCTTTTGTTGCGCAAGGGGTCGATAGCGAAACGTCAGGCGCAGGCGCGGATAGAGCCGGAACTACTATGTCGTTGACATATTCGCCCAAGTCCAAAGCACCCGTCCTGACGTGTTTAGCCATAGGTAGAGAGGATTATGCGCGTGAGCAGTTGATGTCGCCGTCCTCGGTTTCGATAGTGCCGCGATAGAACGGAGCCGGCACTTCGTCGGTGGCTTCAACTGAAATGGTG
>ERZ780207.2057-NODE-2057-length-15469-cov-3.645971_pt1 | contig 15469 bp, 19 predicted proteins | sample MGYA00510977_ERZ780207 | MGnify/ENA primary metagenome ERZ780207 (study PRJEB29588, sample SAMEA2151383) | human gut metagenome | biome: human gut; feature: human-associated habitat; material: faeces | place: Denmark | collected 2008/2010 ... | reverse complement strand
CTCTGCCTTCGCTTCCCGGAATAGGTGTCGAGCCGGTTCAGACGGGGAGAATGCCCTGAGCGTTGAGAATCCTGAATACCAGATCGTGGAGCGCGTCATAAGGATCGACGCGTGAGCCTATGCCTTTGCTGCGGGTGTCGGCTTCGCGGATGGCGCCGATTATCTCAATGACTTTATAGGCATTGTAGTTGCGGGCTGCCCCGGTGTAGTTCTTCAGCTGCCATTCGCTGCGAAGTCCCATTGCCGCCACGAGCGCCGCCGGCGATTTGTCGCGCGAGAAATGGAATATCATCAGGTCGCTGAAGAAATTGAATATGGCGCTTATTGTCATTACGAAGGGATTCGACTTCGGGTTGGCGCGGAAAAACTCGATAATGCGGTAGGCTTTGGCTCCGTTGTGGGCTGCAAGCGCGTTGATAAGCTCGAAGTTGTTGAAATCTTTGCTGAATCCGATATTCCTTTCGATCGACTCGGGCGTTATCGTTGCGCCGCGGCCGAGGGCTACGGCCAGTTTGTCGACTTCGTTGTGAAGCCGCGACATATCGGTGCCGACATATTCGGTCAGCATCGCCAGGCTCTTCGGTTCTACTCCGAGACCTTTTTCTTTAATGAGAGTCTGGAGAACCCCGGCAACGGCCGATTCCTTAAGCTTTTTCGATTCGAAGATAACTCCGTTTTTGCGTACTGCGGCAATGAGGTCTTTTCCTTTTGCCTGCTCTCCGCGACATGAGATCACGAGAACCGTCGACGGGGACGGATTCTCGCAATATGTGTGGAGCTTGTTCAGTTCGGTGGCGCTTATTGCCTGGGCTTCCTTGAGAATCACGACCATCCTGTCGGCCATCATTGGAAAACGGCGGCAGGTTTCGTCGACAGCTATCATCGACGTTTCGGGCGCATAGAGCGTGTATAGATTGAAGTCGCGGTCGTCGGGAGATATGAGTCCGATAAAGTCGTTGATCAGCAGATCGGTGAAATATCCTTCTTCGCCGTGGAGAAGATAGACGGGCGCTGTTTTTCCTGACAGAATCTGCCGGTGGAGTTGCTCGTAGGTTAGTGTCGCGGGTGTGGCCATTGCCGTTTAATCGGAAAATTTTCGTAAATTTACGCAGAAAAAACCGATTGCCAAAATACGCGATGACCCAATTGCCGCCACCTTTGAATCTTCCGCCTGTCGAAGCCCGGATAGAGCGGGCCGACTCGGGAGCTTTGAAAATTTTTGATCCGTTAAGACAGAAGATGGTGGCGCTGACTCCCGAGGAATGGGTCAGGCAGCATTTCATCGCCTACCTTATGTCGGAAAAAGGTTTCCCGCGGTCGCTTATGGCCAACGAGCTGGCGCTGACGCTCAACGGAACGCGCCGCCGCTGTGACACTGTCGTTTTCGACCGCACAGGCCGTCGGCCGCTGATGATAGTCGAGTATAAGGCGCCTCATATCGCGGTTTCGCAGCGGACGTTCGATCAGATCGCCCGTTATAACATTGTGCTTAAAACTCCGTGGCTTGTTGTCAGTAACGGCATGAATCATTATTGCTGCCGGGTAGACAGCGATGCGGGAACGTATTCTTTCGTCGACAGACTTCCGACTTATTCCGACATCGCGGGAGCGGCGCGCTGATTTGCCCTGCGATAGATTTCCGCGATAGTTTTTTCGAAAAAAGTTAGTCAACAGTCGCCGTTTTTGACTATTTTTGCAGTCAGAAAAAACTAACCTAATAAACAATTCCATATTATGAACGCAAAAATTCAAGACGCTATTAATGAGCAGATTAATGCTGAACTTTGGAGCGCTTATCTCTATCTTTCAATGGGTATGCAGTTTGCCAACAGCGGTATGCCCGGCGTGGCCAACTGGTTCCGCATCCAGTATCAGGAAGAACAGGCCCACGCTGAGATTTTCATGAACTATCTCAACCAGCGCGGCGGACGTGTTATTCTCAAGGCTATCGATGCCGTTCCCACTGAATGGGCAACCCCTCTCGACGCTTTCAAGGCCACTCTCGAGCATGAGCAGAAAGTCACCGCTCTCATCAACAACCTCTATGCGCTGGCCGAGGCAGAGCATGACTATGCAACCCGCGACCGTCTGGTCTGGTTCGTTTCGGAGCAGGTCGAAGAGGAAGACAATGCCCGCACTCTTATCGACAAGTTCACTCTGATCGGCAACGACGGCATAGGCCTTTACACGCTCGACCGCGAGCTTGCCGCGCGTGTCTACACTGCTCCGTCGGTTCTTTCGGCCGAGTAAAATCAGATAAGATCCAACGAAAGGGGAGGTGCGTCGTCTGACATACCTCCCCTTTGACTATCATTAAACCGGCGTTATTGATGGCTCAGCGTGGTTTCGTAAGCTCCGGGGGTGGTGAAGATTTCGACAGCCTTGAGGTAGACCGGGTCGAGGTGGTTGGCAACGCGCCAATAGGCTTCCTGATCGAACAGGTCGCGTGCAATCAGCCCTTTCAGGATTGTCAGGATTGTCTCTTTCGAAGTCTCGAATCCTTTTTCATCGTATGGAACACCCTCTTCTTCGCCGAGCTTGACCATGTCGTCGATGAGCTTCTGACTGATTTCGAAGCCTGAAATGAAGTCGCCGATGGTCTTGTAGCTCTTCTTCAGCAGTTTGCGGTTGGCGTCGATATAGTTTGTGACAATTCGGTTATAGACGCCCTTGGCCATCAGATCGCGGTAATAGGTGGAATAGCCTGTGGTGTCGATAGGCACGAATTTATCGGGGAGTATGCCGCCTCCGCCGTAAACCGGCCGATGAAGCTTCAGGGTGTAGTATTTAAGCGAATCGGGCAGAACGATACTGTCTTCGCTGAGATATTCGCCGTGTTTGTAGCGGTTTATGAGGTCGTCACGATAGGCGTCGTCGTCGCCGTCGTGATAGGGCTTCTGGATGCATCGGCCTGACGGAGTGTAGTAGCGCGCTACTGTCAGACGTACCATAGAGCCGTCGGGGAACGGGAAAGGCCGCTGAACGAGACCTTTTCCGAAGGTGCGCCGTCCGACGATAATTCCGCGGTCGTTGTCCTGGACAGCCCCCGCGAGGATTTCGCTGGCCGAGGCGCTGAACTGGTTGACGAGAATCTGAACGGGGCCGTCGAAGAGGGTGGAGGGGGCGGTGGCAGTGTATGTCGAGCGTCCGAGCCGGTCCGAGCCGGTGCTGACGATCGGGGCGTCGAAGGGGAGCAGCATCTCGGCGAGGGTGGTGGCGCTCTGGAGGTAGCCGCCCGAATTGTCCTGAAGGTCGATGATGAGCTTCTTCATGCCCTGTTTATTCAGTTTTTCGATAGCCTCATACATCTCCTTGGGAGTGTCTTCGGCGAAGCGCGAGAGGCGTATGTAGCCGATCTCGGGGTCGACCATATATGAGGCGTCGACACTGTAGATCGGAATATCGTCGCGGACGACACGGAAGTCGATTGTCTCCTTGCCGCGCAGAACCTTTAGGTTGGCGACAGATCCTTTCGGCCCGCGCAAGAGTTTCATGACGCTTGAATTAGGTCGTTTTACGCCGGATATCAGCGAGTCGTTCGATACGAGAATGCGGTCGCCGGGCTGAATGCCGACGCGTTCGCTGGGCCCTCCGGCAATTGTCTGGATCACGTAAAGCGTGTCGTTGAGCATCTGGAACTGAATGCCGATTCCGCTGAATTTTCCTTCGAGCGGCTCGGTGACTTCCTTGGTTTCTTCGGCATTTGTATAGCTCGAATGAGGGTCAAGTTTCTTCAGCATGGCCCTTATGCCTTCGTCGACTACTTTGGTGGTATCGACAGGATCGACATAGAAGGTCTCGATTATTTTCTCTACCGAAGCAATTTTCCGGGCAGGGTCGAGGGTCTGCGCCAGAGGAACCAAAGCGCTGAAAAGAACTGCTAAAAGAAGAAATTTCTTCATTATTGTCACGAGTGAGTAAGGGGTTATGGCAGATATTGGTCGATGTCGACGCCGTTGTGGCTGAGCTCGCGCAGGGCCGACGAGCTTATCCAGGCCAGCTCGGGCCTCGATAACAGTAGAACGGTTTCCAGCCCGGAAATGTTGCGGTTGATGTCGGCAAGATTGCGCTCATATTCGAAATCGGCGGCATTGCGCACGCCGCGCAGCAGTGCTGTCGCTCCGGCCCGGCGGCAGGCGTCGACGGTCAGCCCTGTGTAAGCTGTTACCTCTACGCAGGGATTGCCGGCGAAGACGGCTCTGATGGCTTCGACGCGGCGCGACGTTTCCCAGCCGGCCGCGTTTTTCGATTCGTTGATTCCGACGCCTATGACTACGCTGTCGAACATCGAGAGCGCGCGGTCGACAATGTCGCGGTGGCCCACAGTGAACGGGTTGAAAGAGCCGGCGAAGAAAACCCGGCGCGGCTGTTCAGGAAATTTGGCTGTCATCTTCGACAATTAGATTTTCAACAATGAAATTCTGACGCTCGGGAGTGTTCTTGCCCATATAGAATTCGAGAACTTCGGCTACGGCATCTTCCTTCCGGAGGCCTACGCGGTCGGCGCGCATGTCGGGGCCGATAAAATGGCGGAATTCGTCGGGCGATATTTCGCCGAGACCTTTGAATCGTGTTATCTCGGCGTTGTTCCCAAGGCGGTTGATGGCGTTGATACGCTCTTCATCGGAATAACAGTAATATGTATCGTCGCTGATTTTCGACGACGCAGAGCGGCGCGTGGCCTTCTTGTTGCGCACGCGGAAGAGAGGTGTCTGCAAGACATAGACATGCCCCTTCTTGATCAGGTCGGGGAAGAACTGGAGGAAGAAAGTCAGCAGCAGGAGGCGTATGTGCATTCCGTCGACATCGGCATCGGTAGCTATGACAACGTTGTTGTAGCGCAGTCCGTCGATGCCCCCCTCGATGTTAAGGGCGGCCTGAAGCATATTGAACTCGTCGTTTTCGTAGACGACTTTCTGAGTCAGTCCGTAGGAATTTTTCGGCTTCCCTTTGAGCGAGAAGACTGCCTGAGTCTCGACGTTGCGTATCTTTGTTATGGAGCCGGCGGCTGAGTCCCCCTCGGTTATGAAAATCGACGATTGCAGCTTTTTGTCGGTATCTCCCTTAGGGTCGTTGAGATGTATGCGGCAGTCGAAGAGTTTCTTGTTGTGGACACTGACTTTTTTAGCTTTTTCGCGGGCCAGTTTTGTGACGCCGGCCATCGACTTGCGCTCGCGTTCGCTTTCCTGAACTTTTTTCAGGATAATATCGGCGACGTCGAGGTTCTTATGGAGATAGTCGTCAAGCTCTTTTTTGACGAAATCGCCGATGAATTTTGCTACCGTAGGGCCTCCCGGTGCCATTTCGCGCGAACCGAGCTTGATCTTCGTCTGTGATTCGAACTCAGGTTCCTCGACCTTTATGGAGAGGGCGGCGACCATGCCGTTTCGGATGTCGCTGTATTCGAAATTGCGGTTGAAGAATTCCTTGAAAGTGCGGCTGACAGATTCTTTGAAGGCGGCCAGATGGGTTCCGCCTTGGGTTGTGTGCTGGCCGTTGACAAAAGTGTAATATTCCTCGCCATACTGGTTGGCATGGGTGATCGTCAGTTCTATGTCGGTTCCTTTGAGGTGGATCGGCGCATATAGCGGTTCTTTTGTCATATTCTCGCGCAGGAGGTCAAGAAGACCGTTGCGCGAATGATAGCGCTGGCCGTTGAAGTTCAGCGTCAGGCCGGTGTTGAGGAAAGAATAGTTTTTAAGAAGGGGAACAACGAACTGCTGGCGGTATCTGAATCCGCGGAAAAGCTTGTCGTCGGGAGTGAATCTGACGAGTGTTCCGTTGGCCTCCGAGGTGTCGGCCACCGGGTCGTCGACAGTCAGATTGCCCTCGCAGTAGGCTATATGCTTCATTTTTCCGTCGCGAAAGCTCGAAATCTCGAAGCTCGAGCTCAGAGCGTTCACAGCCTTGATTCCGACACCGTTAAGGCCGACAGACTTCTTGAACACCGAGCTGTCGTATTTGGCGCCGGTGTTCATTTTAGACGATGCGTCGATCAGCTTGCCGAGCGGTATTCCGCGGCCATAGTCGCGCACACTGACCGAGCCTTCTTCTGTCAGGGTAATGTCAATCTGCGAGCCGAAGCCCATCATATATTCGTCGATGGAGTTGTCGAGAACCTCTTTAAGCAGAACGTAGATTCCGTCATCGAAATTCGAGCCGTCGCCCAGCTTGCCGATATACATGCCCGGGCGGCGGCGGATATGCTCTTTCGGATCAAGCGTGATGATTGAATCTTCAGTGTAGGCCGCACCTGAGAGGTCGGGGGCAATGTCGTCGGGGAGCTCCGGAAGCTCTGTTGGAATCAGATCACTCATTGGCACTTATTTAATCACACAAAGTTACGAAAAATCTCCGAAACCCGAAAATCCCGGTTCGGAAGCTATCGTCGCGTGGAATTTTTTCTGTCAGGGTGTTCTCTGTCGTGTGAGGAATATAGAAGTGTTACGGTTGGCTTTCCTTCTAAAGTCTGCCGTAAAGTGCCAAATGCCGGATTGGTTTTCAGTTCGTCTTTATATTTCTCTACAAATTTCGGCCATAAGTTATCGGGATCTGTGTGGAACCATTCACGCAGTTCGGTCGATGGGGCTATATCTTTATCCCACAAGTCGTAATGGAATGTCTCATGTGAAAGTCCACGCGGCTACAGAAGGTCAATGTATACACGGAAACCATCGGTTTTCTCTTCCGGATCGTAAGCTCTTTTGATTTGAATTAACTGTTTCATAATTAACTATTTTAATATTATAACACCTCGCCGGAGTGATAGGTTGCAAAAGTGAAGGATAAGATAGACTAAAATCTATTATGATGCGTTATTCTATAGTTCACTCGTTATCATTTATGAATAGAATTGATCGGGAAAAGAAGGTCATCGGGCAAATGATAGAAATCTTCTGCCGCCAACATCATCAGGCCGTGAATCTTTGCAACGATTGCAAGGATTTATTGGAATATGCCCTCAATAGACTTGAGCACTGTCCTAAAGGTTCATCAAAAACGAGTTGCCGGAAATGCGAAATTCATTGCTATTCACCCGTTCAGAAAAAAAGAATCAGGGAAGTGATGCGTTATGTCGGTCCCAGAATGATCTTTATCCATCCGATCGCGGCCATACGTCATTTGATCTCAGAACTCAAATAAAACAACATATATATGAAACCGATGAGAAAAGCCTCGCGCCAACAGGATGCCGGTTGGGCGCTTGAAGTATTCGACAGAGCACCTTACGTCACGGTAAGTATGTGTCGGCCTGACGGAACTCCATATGGTCTGCCGCTTTCACTTGTGAGGGCAGATGAGACAACTTTCTATTTTCATTGTGCTGATGAAGGCGAGAAACTGGATTGCCTTAAAAACAATCCCATTGTAAGCCTCTCAGCAGTAAGTAAATGCACACCCGTATTTGAGGAGGATAAACTGAACTATACTGAACACTATCGGTCAGCCGTTGCCCTCGGGAGATGTGAGTGGGTGGAAGATCGTGCCGAAAAGATCGAAGCCCTACGTCTTCTATGCGAAAGATTCCTTCCTAAACACATGAATCACTTTGAAGATGCCATTGCACGCAGCCTTGATCGGACTACTGTAATCAAAATCTTATTGACAGAGTCGCCGGTCGGCAAATGCAAGCAATAAAAAATCCTGCCCGGACGGGCAGGATTTTAACGTTCTTTTCCAACTTTGATTTAGTTGTTTATAAGGGCTGCGATATCATTCTCAACCGTTGATATGGTCCCGATTCCGAACTTCTCCTTGAGAACCTTCAGGATGTCGGGAGTGAAGAACGCAGGTAGCGTGGGACCCGTATGAATGTTCTGCACCCCGAGGTATAGGAGTGCCAGCAGCACGATAACGGCTTTCTGCTCATACCATGCGATGTTGAAGACAATCGGCAGGTCGTTGATGCTGTCCACCTTGAATGCATCCTTAAGGGCCAAAGCGATTCTCACGAGTGAATACGAATCGTTGCACTGACCGGCGTCAAGCACACGGGGCACGCCCTCGATGTCACCGAGCGGCAGTTTGTTGTAGCGATACTTCGCACAACCGGCCGTGAGGATCACGCAGTCTTCCGGAAGAGCCTTGGCGAAATCCGTGTAATAGCTTCTTGACGCCATGCGCCCGTCGCATCCCGCCATGACAACGAATTTACGAATTTTTCCACGCTGAATCAGATCCACAATCTTGGGAGCAAGTTCAATCACCTGATGATGAGCGAAGCCTCCGATGATTTCTCCATGTTCAATCTCTGTTGGAGCCGGACAGGACTTTGCCCTCTCAATCACTTCGGAAAAGTCGTGATGGCCTTCGGCATCCGCTTCAATATGCGTTGTGCCGGGCATATTGACCACGCCGAGGGTATAGACGCGGTCCATATACGTGGTCTTGGGACGAGGCGGCACGATACAGTTTGAAGTAAATACGAAACATCCGTTGAAGGTCTCGAACTCGTCAATCTGCTTCCACCATGCATTACCGTAATTGCCGGCGAAGTGGGGATATTTCTTAAAGAACGGGTAATACTGACCCGGCAGCATTTCAGAGTGGGTGTAAACGTCCACTCCGGTTCCGGCTGTCTGTTCAAGGAGTTCCTCAAGGTCATGCAGGTCATGGCCGGAGATAAGGATACCGGGATTCTTCCGCACGCCGATATTCACTTTGGTGATTTCCGGATTGCCGTATGTGCCCGTGTTGGCAGAATCAAGCAATGCCATGGCCTTCACTCCTCCTTCTCCCATGTAAAGCACAGTTTTAAGCAGCTCATCCACAGTAATGTCCTGACGACTTACTTCCTTCAGTGTCTTTTCGATATATGCGTAGACATCGTCATCCTCATATTTGAGGTTGGCAGCATGGCGGGCATAAGCCGCGGCCCCCTTTGCCCCGTATATTGCGAGCTGACGAAGTCCACGCTTGTCAGCGTCCGGCTCGGCGAGCACACCAGTTACAGGCTCAAGTTCCTTATAATACTCAGGCTCGGCTTCGAGGGTGACTTCCGGCGCATCCGGAACCTTTATGCCAAGTTCCTCGCATTGCGCCTTAAGTTCACGTTTAATCTGGAATGCGCGGCGTATGAAGCCGTCAAGCGAGGGATTGTCGAAGTTAGCGTTTGTAATAGTGGTGAAAAGAGCATCCACAACTTGATGGCTTGCATCGCGCCGGGCTACGCCGTGACCTCGAAGAAGGTCATTCAGTATGGCCACACCACGGGTTGCGTAAAGAAGTAAATCCATTCTGCCGGAGGTTTCAGGCAGTTTGCCGCATACACCTCTTAAAGTACAACCTGTACCTTTTGCTGTTTCCTGACACTGATAGCAGAACATTGACGGTTGAGTTTCCATATATATTTGGTTTTAAGTCTTGATTATTATAACTACGGTTTTACCTTTACAAGCATCATCTTGGAATCTGCCTTTGCAAGCACACTGTGAGCAACCTCAGCCCCCACAAGCATGAATTCACCGGCTTTGAGAGTGTGGGGCTTATCGAGCACTGTGAATTCGATCTCACCTTCAAGCACATTCACCATTAGCTCTGCGGGAGCCACATGTGTGTCAAGCTTCTGTCCGGCTTTGAACGCAACGAGCACAACTCCACAGTTTTCGTTACTGAAAATTGGTTTGAAGTGAACCTTGTCACTTCCTGTTTCAATCTGATCGGCGATACAGTGTACCTCTCCGAACTTGTAATCTGTATTCAACATAGTATATCATCATTTTTATAAGTTTCAGTGACAATACGGTCACCGTTATTAAAACCAACTCAAACAGGTCTTTGTTCAGTAAGACATCATCATTCAATCTGTTTATAATCTGAGTGTCTGCGTATTATTCTCCTGTTGCGCATTGTCACGACCAATGCGCCGATGAAGAGGATCAGGAATAAGACGCCTACGGTTATTCTTGCGAAGAGCCTTTTCTATGTCTTTTTCTAACGTTTCATTCATCAACATATTAACACATACTGTGTCGGTAACGTTCATTCCTAAGGAGTCTACAACATCCTCAAGGCTCAAAATAAGGTGAGCGAAACGCAACTATACTGTCTTGTATGTATCTACATGGACTCACTCACTGACTTCGGCAATTGTGAGTCATTTGGCTCACGATCGTGAGGACTCACGATTTACTCACGCTTGCGTGCCGAAAACCGCAGTATTCTGTCGGGTAGGCAAAAAAGAAAAACGCTAAAAATCAAGTGATTTTCAGCGTTTTGCGGTGAAAGTTCGGACTTTCTGGTGATCCGCCTGGGGCTCGAACCCAGGACCCCAACATTAAAAGTGTTATTATATTCCACTTATAATGCCAGTAGTTCGTATCACTTAACGCATATATAAACAAGCATTTAGATTTAGGCCTGTCAATTATTCCGCTTGATATATTTTTCTTTGGTTTAACTCATGGTTTAACTTGTAGTATATCCAAGAGGGGTTAATAGTAAGCATTATCTGAAGTACACCTACAAGACGTTCTTCAGTTAATCTAACGGGTAATTTCTACAATTATTTATATTGTTCCAATTATGGCAATTAAAAGATAATTAATCATCAAATGTCGTCATATCCCATTCAAAACCGAAACAAGTCATACCAGATACGAATGAAAACAGTGATGATAATAATAGATATATACATATTTCTGACATAATATAATATGGATACATATGTATATCAGATATTGTATAATCATGTTTATCTATATCTCGTTTGCAATACTTAATCTTGGAGAAACTCCATATAAAACAACCTATTATGCAATTAAAAAAAACGCAATGATCACACGCTTAATAAACGGTTCTTGGGCGTATGAGTAAAAAGCTACACAATTGTGCAAATTAAAAAGTTTGGCAGACCACTGTAACATTACTAATATAACCAAATAGATTATCAAACCATAATTCCTTGTTTTCATACTCTTAAATATTCTTTGATAAACTGAGACTATCGCTACTTTAAATTTCCTATTTAACTTCACTGCTAGTCAACTAATAATATATCATATCTGTATTGATTTCCTTTCTGCCACTTACGAAGAAGAATGTTGTCCTTGTGGATTATATCATCAATCCAATAGCCTTTATTTTCTCCAAGAGGGTATTCAACAGTCTTACCACTTTTGATCATCATCATCACAATCGACAAGGAATGGGATAAGTGTAGTCCTTAGAGGGCTTGCTAAATAATATTGCAGAATATTAATCCATGACCTAGGTCTGGAAGGAGGGTCAGGAATATCAATAAATTCTCCAGGTTCCAAACTAGCTATCGCTTCGTCCCACCACTTATTGTAAATTCTATTTGTTATTTCATCCCTTTTATTTCTTGTCACAAAATCAACAGTTTTAAGGAGTGGAAATAATAGTAGAATGAGCATATTTAGTGGAGGTGCAACAACAATTGCATATGTTATACACAATAGAATTTTCATCTTTGTTTATTCCTTGTTTACAATTAACTAAGCGATTTTTTTTTACACTTTAAGTATTTGAAAAAAATTACAATTTACGTGGATCAAAGCCATTATATAAATCCAGCATTAGAGTTATAGGGAGCAATGTGGAGTACTTTTTATTATTAAGCATTTTCGATTGGAATTGAGTGATTACGCCTGTAATATTACGCCCCATAAGAGATTCATCCAAATGAAAAATAGCAGTTTTAATCATCCCATTATATTCAATTCTACATCTTATTCTTTGACATTTCCTAGAAACTCCATCATGACAAGCCACACATTCATGCCCTATATACTGAAAGAGTGAAGATGATATATTTGTATTTGGTTTTGCCAAAGGGAAAGCACAATCTTTTGTCACTTCCTCACTCTCCGGCACACCATCGAAGAAAGCAATGACATCAGGACTTATCAGATTATGTTTGAGAGTCGAACTAACCTCAAACATAAATCCGATACCTCCGATATACACAAGTTCTGTTTTTTTATTTAATGAAGTTATCTTTGGCATTGTAAAACAGATTGAAATAGTGTTTCATATTGTCCAACTCCCACCACTTACATATATCCACAGGATTATGGTCAAGATTATAAATCTTTGCATTCTCCATAGAAAGGACAAAGGGGGAGTGTGATGAAATAAGAAATTGGCAATTACCATATTTAGCAAGATATTGAATAATAGATGCTAACTTCATCTGAAATTCACAAGACATACTGTTCTCCGGCTCATCAAGAAGATACAAGCCAGGAGCTTCCAAGAGTTCAGACAACTTCATTAAAGCAGTCTCACCATTGCTGAAACCACGTTCCATTTTCCCAATGGTATCAAGTAGCATTTTATTGAAGGAGTAGTTTTTGCCCCTTCTCGCTTTCATTATTTGCGCACCTCGTGAATATCTTTCTACGTTATATCCAGTTTCAAAATTGATATGTTTGGGGAGATTTTCAGGACTACTATAGTCATCCATTAGAAAATAACTCTTTTGCAACTTTTTATCATTCTCTAATCTTGACTCTAACATCCAATGAAAAATATCATCGCTTGTTAGCACAGTAGTAATCTTTGAAATGTCATATTTTTGAGGCTGTCTGTGCCCTTTATATAAGGTTTCACCTGCGAGACTCTTTGAGGCTCTATATTGACATCTTCCCACATATTCAGAGAAATACGGGCTAGAGTTAAACATAGATTGCCTGTTGGCACACAATTTTTCACTAATCACATTTATTATGGTAGATTTCCCTGAACCATTCCCTCCGTATAGAATTGTTATAGGTTCAAAATCCAATGACCACAGTCCCATATTAGATGTCAAATGAAAAGGATAACTGTGCTCATCATAGAATGAACCCTTTGCCTCATCATTAATTAAAGTATCATGTTCAATGTCGGGAAATATAAACTTTTCAAGATATATCATTGCTAATAATATGATTACATTAAAACTGTGCGAAAGATGAACCAGTTAATTTTTCCATTGCCTGATCATAACAATATTTAGCAAATTCTGCACCATCTTTTACGATTAAGCCTGTATTGTTGTGGTTATGCACTTCATCGGGGTTACATACTGCATAGCCATTAAAGGAATATTCTGCGGTGAAATATAAATATCCTCTACTTTTTCGATTAACCGCAATACATGCCAGCCCGACTTCAGTAATTGTCTTTGTATTTGGAATTGTGATGAAATATATTTCTATATCGGGATGTAGATTAAATCCCGATTTTATAACTTCTGTCTTTGAAACCAGAGACTTATACGTTGGATATGCAGTAACAATACTTTCGAAACACAAAGCTGTCTCAAAAAGTGTGTGCACGTACCACCACGCATATAATGCTTTGGGGATGTAATTGAAACTCAGGAAATAATTATATTCCATCGTCAATTTGGCATCAGTATTTTTGTTTGCAAACATGTTTCTAATCATTTTTAATAATCAGTTTATCAAAATCTATCAGACATTTATTCTCCATAAGAAATGGTATGCCCAAGACACCATGTATCTGTATGCCTGTCTCTGCCTGTACTTGGTTTATGGCATCATTGGCTTCAAGGACCACAAATGGAGCTTTATACCTACAATCATCAAATTGCAGGTCTGCATTTACAATGATTGTCGGTTTTAATGAGCCATCAATTCCCATGATGTTTTGGCTCTTAGCAGTCAGTGTAAAATAATCCTTGAAATGCTGATACACAAAGTCAAAGATTACATCATTCGTGGAACCTGTGTCTATTAGAAAGCACAAATTCTTCGGATTGTCGGTGGTCAGAATAAGCGGCAAGCCAGCTTTTTCTAAACCGAAATGTATTGGGTATTTCATTTATCGTTTAATTTTAGTCAATATTCCAGTAGTTACTCTCATCCCCCTCAAATGCATCAAGTCGTGAATCCTCAACATACTTGTTATATTCATTGTAGGAGTCGCAATCTCTTGAATAGGTTGGTGCGAGATTGTTTGATGTTTTGATTAACTGTCTCACCTGTATCTTTCCCGTATTATCTCGATTGTGTAGTAGGCAGAATATTTTGCCAGCACTATTGCAGACAATAGATATTACAGGATTTAACAAGTAATTATCATTGGCAACTACACCAATATTTGTGCCAAAATTGAATAAAATAACATTATTAGGATTAACTCTTACAAATATCCTGCTTACATTAAATTCAGCTTTGAACTCATCAATTGTGTAAGTTCTAATGTATTTAAGTCCGTCTAGAACTATATGTTTTTCAGCCTTCCTTAAATTTATCCTACACTCTTTGCCATTCTTGACAGCTTTGAGATTATCAAGATATTCTTCATTAAGAGTCCAGATATTATCATATTCACACGGCACTACAATAAACCCCATCGTGTTGATAATACCCCAATATTGCTTATCTTCTATTACGCTGTATTGAATTACTCTTGCATAACCACAAATAAATCTATGATCAAGCCATATGTAATCTCCAAAACGAACAATAGCTTTATTCTCTTCTGTAATATAAGCATATTTATAGTTGTCATTTTGGACACATGCCAGTCCACATGAAAATGGATAAAACTCTCTATATTGCGGAGAGATAATCACTTCTCCACAATCATTCTTTAGTCCGTATAAACCATTTTCCTGATATATCTCCATAAGCTCTTTTTGCGACACAGCAAAAAGAAGGTGTAGGCTTTATGATACTTATTGCTATTCTGAAGGTATCGCCAAACACCTGTAACCATGCAACAAGAAAAAGCCCACACCTGTGTAGGTGCAAGCATTTCCTTTCTACTGCGATGATTACTTCTGTTAAATTGGCGATTTTTCAGAATACATCAAGTAAAAAGTGAAACACTCTTTTCAATATGTCCGTATAATAGTTTTACTTCATTGGCTGTTATTGTTTATATTTGTACTGCAAAATTAGCTAATATGCAGGACATAAACAAATTATTAGCAACCACTTCATACATTCCTGCATACCTTAGTCTGCCTTGCTCTTTCAGTATTCTTACATAATAATTGAAACACTCTCCAGCATTATTGTGTAGACTGAGAGAGCCACTTTTGGGCTTCAAGATAGAGGAGGCAGTGAAGTCCTTTCCCTCAATTCTTTTGCTTAGAATTGTCTTCTGTAGGTCATAAAGTTTCTGCTGTATCAACAATCTTATCTCATCTCTGTTGGGGCAGAACTCATTAGGTTCATTCTTCTTGAAGTCCCAATGAGAAGGGTGGATAGAGATACCAATGCTTTGGTACTTCTTCTTTCCATCCTTACAAACACGTACCATTAGAGGATGTTTGCCATCACTTAAAGTCTTTGACTTATAGCACAGTACTTTAACTGTTTCACTCATGAAAGTTTTGGTTTAACTCTCGGTTTAACTTTCAGGGTAAAACCACGGTATTTTACAAAGAAAAAGCAGTCAGACTTTCATCTAACTGCTTGATTTTCTGTGATCCGCCTGGGGCTCGAACCCAGGACCCCAACATTAAAAGTGTTGTGCTCTACCTGCTGAG
>ERZ780207.2056-NODE-2056-length-15469-cov-18.578435_pt1 | contig 15469 bp, 11 predicted proteins | sample MGYA00510977_ERZ780207 | MGnify/ENA primary metagenome ERZ780207 (study PRJEB29588, sample SAMEA2151383) | human gut metagenome | biome: human gut; feature: human-associated habitat; material: faeces | place: Denmark | collected 2008/2010 ... | reverse complement strand
GACTCATAAATCTACCCTTAATCGTGTATTGGATGATAGTTGCGGATTTTAGGATTTTCTTTAAATTTATCACTATATTATTTGTCTTTTTTATCGTGAAATGTTATAGCCCTATGGTTGAAATGTGGTAATTAATTAGTAATTTTGAAGAATAAAACTTTTGAGATGAATTTGAATACTTTTCTTCCAGCAGAATGGGCGGAGCAAGATGCGGTGCTTTTGGCGTGGCCACATGCCGACACGGATTGGTGCGACATGCTTGAGGAGGTGGTGGAATGCTATAAACTCATAGCAGAAGCCATCTTGGCAACAGAACCATTAATAGTCGTCACACCTGAAGTGGAGCGTGCCAAAGCCGATTTGCGCAATATCGAATCTGCGTCGCCAAATCCTGTGTATTATAATAGAGTGCCAACCAACGACACTTGGGCGCGCGACTTCGGTGCTATAACAGTGGTTAAAGATGGCGAATGTGTGCCTTTGGACTTCAAATTCGACGCTTGGGGCATGAAGTTTGCCGCAGATAAAGACAATTTAATTACCTCGCGTCTCGATTTATATGAACTGTTTAAGCACACGCCGATTAATCATCGTGGTTTTGTGCTTGAAGGTGGTTCGATTGAAAGCGATGGAAATGGCACCTTGATGACCACATCGAGTTGTTTGTTGTCGCCAAACCGCAATGCGGAGATGTCTAAAGACGAAATCACTGCATATCTGAAACAGGTGTTTGGCGTTTCGAATGTGCTGTGGATTCACAATGGCGAAATGGCAGGTGACGATACCGACGGTCATATCGACACGTTGGCACGCTTTGCTCCAAATGATGTGATTCTTTACAATGGAGCAGTTTGCCCTGATGGCGAAATTCCACCAGCATTTGCCGAGCAATTAAATGCTATGGAGGCGGAAATTAAGGAGTTTGTGAATGCTGATGCCCGGAAATATCACCTGATGCAATTACCCGTGCCTGCCCCGATTTACGATGAAGACGGCAATCAGTTGCCAGCTACATACGCTAATTTCCTGATAACAAACAAGCGTGTGCTTGTGCCAATCTATAATCAGCCTTTGGCAGATGATTTGGCTTTGAGAATTATTGAGGTTGCTTTCCCCGAACACGAGGTGGTGGGAATTGATTGCAATGCTTTGATTAAACAACATGGGTCGCTGCACTGTGTGACGATGCAGTTCCCCAAAAATACTTTGAATTTATGAAAGTAGGAATTATACAACAACACAATAACGCCAATATTGAAGACAACCGCAATCGTTTGGCATCGAAAGTGACTGCTTTGGCAGCACAAGGTGCTGAACTGGTGGTTCTTCAAGAACTTCACGACTCCCTTTATTTCTGTCAAACCGAAGATGTGTCGCTCTTTGATTTGTCCGTGAAAATTCCTGGTGAAATCACAGAGTTTTATTCGGAGTTGGCAAAAAAGTGCAATGTGGTGCTCGTCACTTCCCTTTTTGAAAAGCGAGCAACTGGACTTTACCATAACACCGCTGTAGTGTTTGACAAAGATGGCTCAATGGCTGGGAAATATCGCAAAATGCACATTCCCGACGATCCTGCATACTACGAGAAATTCTACTTTTGCCCCGGTGATATTGGTTTTGAGCCCATTCAAACCTCGGTGGGCAAATTGGGTGTGTTGGTTTGTTGGGACCAGTGGTACCCTGAAGCTGCCCGCTTGATGGCTTTGAAGGGCGCAGACATGCTCATCTATCCTACTGCCATCGGCTACGAGAGCACCGATGTTCAAGCCGAGCAGGAACGCCAAAGAGAGGCTTGGACCACCGTGCAGCGTGGTCATGCCGTTGCAAACGGATTGCCTGTGGTGGCTGTGAACCGTGTGGGTTTTGAGCCTGACCCATCTGGTCAGACTAATGGCATTATGTTCTGGGGAAGTAGTTTCGTGGCAGGTCCACAAGGCGAATTCCTGTTCTGTGCTTCAAATAATGAGGAAGTGGAAACCATTGTGGAAGTGGATATGAAGCGAAGCGAGAATGTGCGCCGCTGGTGGCCATTCCTTCGCGACCGCCGTATTGATTACTATGGTGGTATCACAAAGCGTTTTTTAGATTAATAGAATGAAATATAACAATGGGCGGTGTCGAGTTTGCGACATCGCCCATTATTATAAATGCATCTGTGATTGTTCGTTAGAATGTGAAGTGGAGTTGAATTCTCACGCCACTCTTGTTGACCCCAGGAGTGTCGCGGTATGTTAATCTCCACACATAGTCCACACGGAGGAATGTGAAGATGTTGTCAAGACCTGCGCCAATTTCCATATAAGGCTTTTTGCCAAGTCCTCTACAATTCGTGCCAAGTGGGAATTGATATAAATCCTCGTTTTTAGTAGGGTCGTTTTTCTTGCTCAATGAGCCGTAAAGACCTCTAAAAGACACCACCTCGCGGAGCTTGAGTTTTTTAAGCACAGGCACATAATTGAGCAATGCGCCATTGAGCCAGTAGGTCACGTCCCATGAAATGTTTTGGTCGTTGGCAAATTCCATTGCGTTCATCAGCGTGTAACTTTCAGGCTGGATAGTGTATGAGAGGTTGGCGTTTGGGATGAGCAAATCAGGGTATGCCACTTTGCTCCAAATCTTTGCCGCTTTCACAATCACATCGGTATAACCCCATGCCGAGAACCAAAAGCGTTTCTGTACACCAATTTCAGTCTTGTTCACCTCGAATTGGCTACCAAGGAATCCTTTGGGGAGATAGGTGTGGCTCAATGTGATAATTGGATTATCGATATTGATTGGGAAGCGATACGACCTGGTTTGCACAAACTTTTCACCTGGTGCATATCGTAGCGTGACATTGAAACCAGCTTCTTTGTAGTTTGCGCGTCGATTGCCCAAAGCGTCAACGAATGGGAGGAAATCTGAGGCTTCGTGTATGTTGTGCTCAAATCCTGCGCCCACGCTAAAACCATTTTCCAACTCAAGTTTATAGTCGAATTTTGACTGACGCAGATATTGAATCTTGTCATCTTTCTTGCGTTTTAGCATCAAGAAAATGTTATCCTTGCTGGTGTAGAGATAGTGCTGACCTAATTGGTCCACATCATAGCTGTGGTAGAGCTTCACTGAATGGATTGGGAACTCGTAACTATGATATTTCTTGTTGCGGAAAGAGTATTCAAGTTCGCCTTGATATTTGAGTTTTTTGTCCTTAGTGCCGTATGCTAAGAAGAAACGGCTGAACAGTCGTGGGTGAAGATTAGCAGTGGTCATACCACCAATTCTGAATCGTGCGCCCTCCAGTTCATCGGAACTGATGAGTGTGTTGAGAGGACCAATGTCGAATTTACTGGGGTTGCCAGTTGCCACATACCCCTTTGCCATTGTGGAAACAAATTTTTCAGTCCAGTAAAAGAGTTTTGAACTTCTCAACTTCTTTAAAAGCGCACGCATCATATTGCCATCTTGCGCCAATGCCACAGGACGATTTGCTTTGAAATATTCATCGGCATATTTATTTGCTCCTGGTGCAATGATTTGTTCGGCATCGTGATTGAAAATGGTCAAATCCTTTGGTTCTGTGAAATTGTGACCGCTGTAGTAAGTGCTGCGGCGGGCATACAATTCAGGACCAATCACCTGAAATTCCATCACAAGGTCGTCGATCACCTTCAAGCGTGATCCGTCCTCCGCCTTTTTAAACTCTTGGTTGATGAAAAGGCGTTTCAGATAGTTCACATTGATGGAACGAGGAATGTTCATTGTCAATTTTTTCAAGAACAATGTGCTGTCGTTGACAGGGAAATACATTCGACCAATGAAACCGAACGATGCACTGTTATGTGGCACAAAGTCGATTTCCACGCACTTTTCTCCGTCAACCATGGTGGTGTCGTTGAGATAGAATTTATAGAATGTGGTGCCGATGTTCGACAGAGGGCTTACGAAGCGGTTTTGCATGAATTTGATATCGTTTTGGAAAACATCAATTTCACGGAAAGCGTCGTCCATAAACTTTTTGATATTCTCTGGGTCGAACGATTCGTCAAGCCCCACATGTTGCTGTGCCTCAACGTATTCTTTGTGTGTGCTTGGACTTTTCCTGTAATATTCTGTACTGAACTTTTCATTTAAGGAAATGGTGAGAATCTTCTTATTGGTCACATCTGAAGAATCAATAAATTCCTTAATCTTGTTGTATTTCTTTGACAGTTCTTTTGTGTCGGAAGCAGTAAGGTCGTTCAAACCGTAGGTGAATCTTTCGTATTTGTCATACACGAAATACTGGTGATTGTGAGGGTCGGTTTCGTGCATTCTTTCCCTCACCTTGTTGATGAACTCAACGGCGGGATTTCCTTTTTTGGTGTATTTCTCGCGGTGCTTTTTGATGATTACTTCGTCAAGAGTCTTTGTAGATGATGACATGTAAACCACGTTTTCCGCATTGTTTCCACTTTTCAACTTCACCACTTTGTTGGCGTAGCCCACTGCTTGGAGTCGGATTTCTGGGTGTTTTGATTTTGAATGGAATGAGAATTGACCATTCACGCTTGCCACTACGCCGGTCTTAGTACCCACCACATAGATAGAGGCATAAGGAATTGGCTCATCGGCAATCGAATCCTTCACCACACCTTTAAATAGGTAGGAAGTTTGGGCAGATGCAACAATGGAAAAAACACTGAAAATTAAAATGGAGATATAGCGTAATGTATTCACTTTTCGGAAGTCTGATAATAAATTATATGTACAAATCATTTCAGTTTGCAAAATTAGACAATTTCATCATTTCGCAGATGGCTAAAAATACTGATTTTTTGGTCAAATGTGCAAAAATTGAAGAAAATGGACAAATATCGCACTACTAAAGCAATGTTTTATCACAAATTGAGGTGCAGCCATGTGGCCACACCTCTAATTGTATAGTTTCCTATGGAAGAAGTTGCACTTCCAATCGAGTTCTCTTAAAATCTGCGTTCTAAACCTACCACGTTTTCCACATGCTGCGTGTGTGGGAACATGTCAACTGGCTGCACTTCCACCACCTTATATTTAGCGTCGAGCATTGCCAAATCTCGTGCCTGGGTGGCTGGATTGCAGCTGACATACACAATTCGCTTAGGTTCGGCATTCATAATCACGCCCACTACATCTTCGTGCATACCAGCGCGCGGTGGGTCGATGATCATCACGTCGGGTGTGCCATGCTTGCTCACAAAGTCATCGGTGAGAATGTCTTTCATATCTCCGGCATAGAACAGTGTGTTCTCAATGCCGTTCACTTTTGAGTTGAGTTTTGCATCTTCAATCGCCTCTGGCACATATTCTATGCCAATCACTTTCTTTGCTTGGCGTGCCACAAAGTTGGCGATGGTGCCGGTGCCTGTGTAAAGGTCGTAAACGAGTTCCTCGCCAGTGAGTTTTGCCATTCCTCTTGTCACTTTGTAGAGTGCGTAGGCTTGGCGAGAGTTGGTTTGGTAGAATGATTTAGGACCGATGCGGAATTTAAGTCCTTCCATTTCTTCCTCAATGTATTCCTTGCCTTTATCGAGTACGAAAACTTGGTCGCCAAGTGAATCGTTCAGCTTGGTGTTCACCACATGCATCAAGCTGGTGATTTGTGGGAACTTTTCTGCCACAGCGTTCATCACGTCTTTTACAGCAGCTTCGTCGTTTTCGCCAAACACCATCACAAGCATGATTTCGCCACCGCTTGTGATTCTCACCATCATCATTCGCATCAAGCCCACATTGTTACGTATATCATAGAATGTGTAACCTTTGCTCTTTGCGTAGTCGCGAATGAAGTTGCGCATTTCGTTTGAAATGTCGTCTTGAAGCCAGCATTTGTTGATGTTGAGCACCTTGTCGAATGCCCCAGGAATGTGGAAACCCACGGCATCACGGTCGGAGAACTCTTCCCCGCTGTTCAGTTGCTCAAATGTGAGCCAACTTTTATTAGAGAAGGTGAATTCCAATTTATTACGATAGTGTGTGGTTTCTGCAGAACCAAGAATGTCGTTGATTTTTGGCAATTCAATTTTGCCGATACGCTCCAGCGCATCAGTCACTTGCTGTTGCTTGAATTGCAACTGGTAGTTGTAAGGAATGTGCTGGAATTTGCAACCGCCACACACGCCGAAATGCTCACACATTGGCTCGGTGCGAATTTCACTTGGCTTTACCAAATTCACAATGTGACCCTCGCAAAAGCTGTGTTTCTTGCGGTCGATTTTCACATCGGCAACATCGCCAGGAGCACCAAATGGTATAAACACCACCAAGTCGTTCCAGCGAGCGATGCTTTTACCCTCGGCTGCCACTTTAGTTATCTCAAGCCCTTCTACTACGGGCAGATTTTTTCTTTTTCTACTCAAAACAGTCTGTTGTATTTGTTAAATTTTCTGCAAAGTTACGAATAACATTTATTTGTGAAAACTGAATAGTGCTAAAAATATCCATTTAGTGTGTAAAGTGATATGATTTTTTGCGCACAATGCAATTATGTGTGCAACTTTTATGGATATGTCGTAAAATTTAAGTATATTTGCATCTCTAAAAGTAAAAGATAATTAGATAGCAATACTGTGAATGATTTATTAGTAGCGGTATTTGATTATATTTGATTGTATTATAAGTAGTTAATTAATAATCCACAAGGTTAATGAAGACAATTTACACATTCGGCAACGGTAATGCCGAAGGACGCGCCGACATGAAGGAACTTCTTGGCGGCAAAGGTGCCAATTTGGCTGAAATGAACCTTATCGGTGTTCCTGTTCCTCCAGGTTTTACAATCACTTGTGATGTTTGTAAAATCTATAACGAACAAGGCCGTGAGGCAGTTGTGAATCTGATTAAAGAAGATGTAATCAAATCTGTGCATCATATCGAGAGCCTTACAGGTTACAAATTCAACGACCCACAAAATCCACAGCTCGTGTCAGTGCGCTCAGGTGCTCCAGTTTCAATGCCAGGTATGATGGATACCGTGTTGAATTTGGGTATCAACGACGAAGTGGCTGAAACTCTTGCTAAGAAATCGGGCAACGAGCGTTTTGCTTGGGATAGCTACCGCCGTTTCGTGCAGATGTACGGCGACGTGGTGCTCGGCATGAAACCACAAAACAAGAATGATATCGACCCATTCGAAGAAATCATCGAAGCAGTGAAAACTGCTAAGGGTGTGAAGTTTGATACCGAACTCGATGTTGACGACTTGAAGCAACTTGTTAAGCTCTTTAAGAAGGCTGTTAAGGAAAATACCGGTAAGGACTTCCCTACCGACGCTTGGGATCAACTTTGGGGCGCAATCTACGCTGTGTTCGACAGCTGGAACAATGAACGCGCTATTCTCTATCGCCAGATGAACCAAATTCCAGAAAGCTATGGCACCGCAGTGAACGTGCAAGCTATGGTATATGGTAATATGGGCAATTCTTCAGCAACTGGTGTTTGCTTCTCTCGCGACGCTGGTACCGGCGAAAACCTCTTCAACGGTGAATACCTCATCAACGCTCAAGGTGAAGACGTGGTGGCTGGTGTGCGCACCCCACAACAAATCATGACCGAAGGCAGCCGTCGTTGGGCTAAGCTCCAAGGCATTAGCGAAGAAGAACGTAAGGAAAAATATCCTTCACTCGAAGAAACAATGCCTGAGTGTGCTGCTCAGCTCGTTGAAATTCAAGCTCGTCTTGAAGACCACTACAAGGATATGCAAGATATGGAGTTCACCATTCAAGATGGTAAACTCTGGCTTCTCCAGACCCGTAACGGTAAGCGCACTGGTGCTGCTATGGTGAAGATTGCAATGGATCTTCTTCGTGAAGGCGAAATCGACGAAAAGACCGTGCTCAAGCGTATGGAGCCAGGTAAACTCGACGAACTTCTCCACCCAGTGTTCGACAAGAGCGCTATGGCAAATGCACAGGTGATGGCTAAGGGTCTGCCTGCATCTCCAGGTGCTGCCACTGGTAAGATTGTGTTCTTCGCTGATGATGCAGAAGAATGGGCACAACGCAACGAAAAGGTGATTATGGTTCGTATCGAAACCTCACCTGAAGACCTTCGTGGTATGACCGTGGCTCAAGGTATTCTCACCGCTCGTGGTGGTATGACCTCTCACGCTGCCGTTGTGGCTCGTGGTATGGGTAAGTGCTGCGTGTCAGGTGCTGGCGAAATCAAGGTTGACTACAAGGCTAAAACCGTGGTGATGGGTGGTAAGACCTATCAAGAAGGTGATTGGATTTCAATCAATGGTTCTACCGGTGAAGTTTATGATGGCCTTGTATCAACTGTTGATGCCGACATCAGTGGCGACTTCTCTGCAATCATGAACCTCGCAGAAAAATACACCAAGATGAAGGTTTACACCAACGCCGATAGCCCTCGCGATGCTAAGGTGGCTCGCAAGTTTGGTGCAGTGGGTATTGGTCTTTGCCGTACCGAACACATGTTCTTTGAAGGTGATCGCATCAAGGCTATGCGCGAAATGATTATCGCTGATACTGTGGAACGCCGCAGAATGGCTCTTGCTAAGCTCCTCCCACTCCAACGTGGCGACTTCGAGGGTATGTTTGAGGCTATGGACGGCTACGATGTGACTATCCGTCTGCTCGATCCTCCATTGCACGAATTCGTTCCTCATCAGCTCGAAACTATGCGTGAACTCGCTAACGAAACTGGCATGGCTCTCGACCAGATTAAGCAAATCTGCTCTTCACTCGAAGAATTCAACCCAATGCTCGGTCACCGTGGCTGCCGCTTGGGCAACACATATCCAGAAATCACCGAAATGCAAGCTCGCGCTATCATTGAGGCTGCTCTCAACGTGAAGGCTCGCGGCATCGACGTGCATCCAAAGATTATGGTGCCACTGGTGGGCGTTAAGGAAGAAATCAAGCGTCAAGCCGACATCATCAACAACACTGCTAAGCAAGTGTTTGAAGAACGTGGTGCGACTGTTGCCTACAAGGTGGGTACAATGATTGAAGTGCCTCGTGCAGCTCTCGTGGCTAACGAAATCGCTGAAATCGCCGACTTCTTCTCATTCGGTACCAACGACCTTACCCAGATGACATTCGGTTATTCTCGCGACGATGCTCCTAAGTTCCTCGGTCAATACAAGCAACTTGGCATCCTCAAGAACGACCCATTCGAAATCCTTGACCAATCAGGTGTTGGCCAACTCGTGAAGATGGGTACCGAACGTGGTCGCTCAACTAAGGCCGACTTGAACGTAGGTATTTGCGGTGAGCACGGTGGCGAACCTTCATCCGTGAAGTTCTGCGCAAAACTCAACCTCGACTACGTATCATGCTCTCCATACCGCGTCCCCATCGCCCGCGTAGCAGCGGCGCAGGCAGCCGTAGAGGAATAAACATTAAATGCTGAAAACTAGCGATATACGAGGCAAGTATCTGGCAAACAGGTACTTGCCTCGGTTCTTTTTAGTTCATTCTGCACATTCCAAAAGCAGTCCATGACGCATTTGTTTTACATATGTTTTACACTAAAACGGCAAATGTTTTACACTAAAAAAATGGTACTGCAAAAGCAAGAACAAAATTGAAATTAAATAGTCACTAATTTTAATCAGTATGGTAAACTTAAAAGCAACAGTTAGAGTTAAAACTAAGAACGGACTTTATCCAGTTTACATCCGTTTTACAAAGAAAACCCAGGTCTCATATATAAAAACCGCATGGGTAGTAAACGAGAAGGGGTTAGGTTCCAAGAAGGAAGTAATAGATCCTTACGTCATTCAACAGACTTCTTCTTTAATTGAGACATATTATCGACAGCTTAATCTTGTTGATTCATCTTCTTGGTCTGTTAGTGAGATAGTCAAATATATCACAGACTATAACAACGAACTTTCTTTTTCCGATTATGCACGAAAGCATATTGAAAAGTTGATTGGCAGAGGACAGGAACGTACATCTCGAAACTACAAATGGGCATTACAGCACATGGAGAGATTCGCAGAGACTGATAACATCATGTTCTCTCGTCTTACTTCTGGATTCCTTAATCGGTGGATTGAATCTTTGGCAGAGACCAATCGCTGTAAGGAACAATATCCTGTATGTATGAGAGAGGTATATAAGGCAGCAATGAAAGAGTTCAATGATGAAGAACTCGGTATTAAAAAGCTCAAGAACCCTTGGGCAAATGTAACAATTCCAAGAAGTGATATTCCCGAGAAGCGTGCCATTCCTGCAAGCAAGCTACGTGCGTTCTTCAATGTTGTCCCTGATAGAAGCAGATTCACGAACCCTTTGATGGAAGTAGGTCAAGATGTCGCTTTGATTTCATTCGGTATGTGTGGACTCAATGCCGTTGATATATTCAATGCGAAGAAAGATCAGTATCTTAACGGTATTTTCCATTATGAGCGTCAAAAGACAAGAAAAACTCGTACTGACAACGGATATTTCGAGGTTCGTGTGCCAGAGTTTATTAAGCCAACCTTCGAGAAGTATCTTTCCAAGGATCCTAAATCTCCATGGCTGTTCAATTTTCATGAGCGTCTTTCGACTTCTGACTCGTTCTGTGCAAATGTGAATATCGGAATAAAACAGATATGGGAAAAGGTTGAGGAAGGATATAGAGCATCTTTGTATTCCTTCCGTCATAGCTGGGCAACCATTGCACAGAATGAGTGTGGTGCAACTATGAACGAGGTTGACTTTGGACTAAACCACTCTATCAATAAGATGGCCAAGGTTTACGTGAAGGTTGATTTCACTCCTGCGTGGATTCTTAATGAGAAGGTCATAGAATTTATTTTCTTTACTGACAAAGAATCTAAGCATGTTGAGAAAGAAGACAATACCTTTGAAAAAATCTCCAAGTATAATAATGTACGTGCAGTGGCATACGTAATGGGTAAGAAGGTTTGCGCCCTTGAAGATACTGGCTTCTCAAATGTTGATCAAGTAATGGATAAGTTGGTTGCCCTACTCCCTAAGAAAATCAAGAATGCACGTGTGCAATTCAAGATTACCAATGTTGATAAGAACTTAACTCAAATGTATCAGAGATTGATTTCGTAATTTCATCAATAACACTATAAGCTAAAAACTCAGATAAGGCATCGTACCCTATCTGAGTTTTTTGTTTCAGAAGTGAATGTTACAGAATGTAGTTTTGTTTTACACTTGCAAGTTGCTGCAGGTCTGAAAGCTTATATCGCTTCTTGCCTGGCGAGATTCTACAAGGCATAAGTTTGCCGTTTTTGATCCATCGTTCAACATCAGCTCTACCAAACATTCTGAATGCCTGTGCTTGACTAACTTCAAGTTGACCTTTCTCTATCTGATGAACTCTTAGCGCAATCTTCGTTGCAAGGTCATCCACGAACTGTAAATACGAGACGGTCGTATCGGAAAATAGCAATTCTTTATTATCGTCCATAATTGTATGTCTTATGATTTTATTACACGAAAAGGAGGGGCTACCTCCGTACTTGAATCAATTCTTGTGCAAAGGTAGCCCCAGTAAATCATAAGCGAGCGACTATCAACTATATAGGATTGGATATATAGTTATTATATAGGCATCCTTCTTTCAGTTGATAGGATTAGTTGCATTTTACAGACTTTCTTTCAATTTCTTGATGAAAGAGTCGCAGGTGTCATAAAATCCCATCTCATCGTCTGGCTTGTTAGAGTTGGGTTTCTTACCAAGATTTGCATATCTCGCCTGTGAAAATCCACAACGAAGCTGTGTCCCACGCAAAGGTTCGTTGTTGAATGATGATGACACGAACTTGTTCTCTTCTATGATCATCTGCCAGGCATGAGGAATAAGGCCTTTATCGCGTAGCTTCCCGAAGAAGAGAGCTACATGACGGTTGACTGTCGCCTGAAGAGGATGAGATAATTTACACTCGAAGAGATTCTTTATGTCCTCTTCAGAAGCAGCCGGCTGGAACAAAGAAGCCTCTTTCGCAAATTTTGTGATAAGATGGATTTGTTCATCATTGAAATGAGCCAGGAACACAGGTTCTGGCTCTACAATTTTCATTCCTTTGTTGAACAGATAGTCCATCTGAAGAAAGTCTTCCTCACAGAAAGAGTCCTTTGTAAAAAAGGCTTCTACCAGATCAGAACGATCTTCGAGAAGTTCCTTCAGTGCAAAGACACGCATGACGTGAAGTCTGATAGCTTCCTCGTTCATGTACGCACATGGAAGATGATAAGAATAGAAATCATTCACATAACGAGAATAAGCTTTCTCGCCATTTAGGATTTCTGACTGGTACTGCTCATAGGCAGCACGATACAGTTGCCAAAGCTCGTTTTAGGCAACTCATTCTCTGCTTTCTTGGTACAGCTTAGACAGCATGGACACAAAAAGAGAGAGCACGGAGTTATTTTTTAACCGTTTCATTTTCTTTTTGTGTAATAAAAGGGTTATTAAAAAATGAATATTATGACACGCCGAAGCATGTCGTTTTAGTTTGTATTTTCTTTTACTGATGCCATTGTTTTTTGGTTTCAAGAATTTGCTGCAAAGGTAAATGTCTATTGTGCAGCCTATCTTCACCATTGATGGAAAATCGTTTGTTACCTGATAAATGCTTGATTTTAGATGGTTTTATACCATAATGGCGTGCAAAAAAGTAACAAAACTGCCAACAAAACCAACCAAATGAAACGAACAAGCCTATATAATGGCGAAACATAAAACCCCTATATAGCACACTTCTGATTGATTGCCATTTTCAGCCCTTACCTTTGCACACGAATCGGTTCACTATTGAGGGTGGCTCCCTCATTGTCTAACTTAAAAATGCTCAAATTTATGGCAAAAAAAGAAATCGAACTCTTATCAAAACGTGTTCAATCTTTGGAGATCCTGGTCAAAGAATTGAAACTTGAGGTTGTCCTGAAGCGTATCAAGTTTATAGAAGAAACTCTCTTCTCTACAAAGGACATTCTGAATGCAAAGGAAGTCTGCCTTTATCTTGACATCTCGCAGAGTCTTCTTTACAAGCTCACAAGCAGTGGTGAAATTCCTCATTTCAAACCACGTGGTAAAATGGTATTCTTCGAGAAGAAGGAACTCGTAGAATGGATTAAAAAGAATCCTTGCTACGGTTCCACGGATATTATTGAACCTCCCAGTCCAGAACTTAACAGCACTGATAACAATGAAGAAGATACCCAAAAAGAACAGTATTGATGGCTCAAATCTTCCAGATTCAAAGTTAGCAGAATTGCTTGACCGATGCGCAATCTCAGTCAAGGGCATCAAGAGTAAAACAAAAAAGAAAAAGAAAGATGGAAAACAAGAACAATAAGAACAGACGTGACATGTCAAATAAACAGTTGGAACACCAATCACTTGAAGTTTCCATGCTTAACAAGGATAGCTTCAGTGATGAAGAACTTGAATCTTATCTTTCCAAAGGTGAAATCAAGGCAACTGATAAAATCACTATTCCTCCCAAGATTCTATTTGTTGGAGATTGTACCATCGCTACTTTTGGCAACTTTAGTGCTTCAACAGGTAAAGCAAAGAGCAAGAAAACCTTCAATATTTCTGCGATGGTTGCAGCAGCTGTTACCAATTCTACTGTTCTGAACTACAGAGCCTGTCTTCCTGAAGGCAAGCGTAACATCCTCTATTTTGATACGGAACAAAGTAAGTTCCATTGCCATAGTGTTTTGGAACGTATTTACAAGCTCTCTGGACTATCTCTTAAAGAGGATGATCCTCGTCTGATGTTTTGGGGGTTGCGAGAATATACACCTAAGTTGCGTATCGCTGTCATTGACTATGCTTTGAGAAAGTATGACGAAGTCGGTCTTGTAATCATAGACGGACTTCGAGACCTCATGTATGACATCAACAATGGCAAGGAGGCTACTGATGTGATGACCGTACTCATGGCTTGGACGAGTGTTTACGAGCTTCATATCCATACAGTCCTCCATCTGAACAAGAACGACAATAATCCTCGTGGTCATATCGGTACTGAGTTGGAGAATAAGGCTGAGACCGTCCTTATCATTAGCAAGAACACTATGAACAATAGTGTGAGTGAAGTTAAGCCTATGCACATGCGTGATAAGGAGTTTACCACCTTCGCCTTTCATATCGACGACAACAAGTTGCCGGTACTTGATTCAAGCATGTCGGTTACAGTTGTCAAGCCAAGGGAGAAGTCACTTGTTAGTCTTGACAATGAAGTTCACCAAGAGATTTTGGGTAAGTTGTTTGAGGAGAATACTCCTACAAAGTACAATGACCTTGTGAATGTAGTTGCCCAGGCATACGAAGCAGCTGGCTATAAGCGAGGATTCAATGGTATCAAGGGGTTAATCAAACTTCTCACGAGCAAAGGAATAATAGTTAAGGAAGAAAACGGATATGCTTATAAATCAGAACTTTTTGAGAACCCAGAACCAGAATCTGAGAAGTAAGTTTAAGGTTTAAGTTTAAAGGGTATATATATACACATACGCACACGCGCACATATACTTGCACGTATGCATAATACTATTATTGATTATATGACGATAGACGAAATCAAATCGGTCAGCATTCTCCAATGGATGCGAGAAAACAACTATGGTGACGGAGTCCGTAAAGGACGAAACTATTTTTTCTGTTCACCGCTCAGGTCAGAAAGAACTCCATCGTTCGCCGTCAACCCTGCACAAAACCTGTGGTGTGACTTTGGCAGTGCGAATAAGAATGGTGGTAATCTCATCAATCTTGTGGAGCAGCTTAACCCTTCATGGTCTGAGCATCAGGTCTTGGCATATCTTGAGCAACAGATACACGATCTGAAACTGGATTTTACAGAGGATTACAATGCTCGAATCAAAGAGGAGGAGGAAAAACAGAAATGGAAAGAAGGTAAACAAGCTGAGCGAGAAGAACAGCAGAACCATGACACTGTTGTGGAGATGGTTATTCCACTCTCACATCCATTCCTAAGAGATTATGTCATCCAAAGACGAATTGACTTCAATATAGCCCAAAGGTATTGTAAGGAGGTTCACTATTCTCTTTACGGAAAGCGTTACTACGCTATTGCCTTCATGAATATTGCCAATGGCATGGAGGCACGCAATAAACTCAACAAACGGTGTATCGGCAAGAAAAGCATTTCTGCCATCTATCCCATGGGGGCACCTCAGAGACAATGCTGTGTCTTTGAAGGATTCTTCGACATGCTGACTTATGTCACCATCGAGACATGGATGCCTAATACTGGTATCAGCATAGGTGTACCTTGTGACTTCTTTGTGCTCAACGGTGTCGGTGAGGTCAGACAGTTGCTTCCCTTCCTTAAAGACTATGACTCTATTCATTGCTATCTTGACAACGATGACGCTGGCAAGACTGCAACCAAGACAATCATGACGGCGTACCCCGACATGGTTGTGGATGAGTCGCACCGATATAAGGGATATAATGACCATCAATCTCAAAGCGCTTCCACCATATCGGCTTTTTGTGATAGAGGAAT
>ERZ780207.2055-NODE-2055-length-15471-cov-3.753827_pt1 | contig 15471 bp, 9 predicted proteins | sample MGYA00510977_ERZ780207 | MGnify/ENA primary metagenome ERZ780207 (study PRJEB29588, sample SAMEA2151383) | human gut metagenome | biome: human gut; feature: human-associated habitat; material: faeces | place: Denmark | collected 2008/2010 ... | reverse complement strand
CTGCCGCTGTTTAAAAAAATTGAGCCGTTTTACAAAAGGCATAAGGAAGTGCTGCTGTATCTCTTCTTCGGCGGCGTGGTGACGGTTGTGAGCATCGGCTCATATCAGCTTGCCTGCGCCGTTTTCGGAATCGACGCGCTTATTTCAAATGTGATTTCATGGATATTGGCGGTGCTTACGGCGTATATCACAAGCAGAATATGGGTATTCCGCAGCACGGCGGATACGAGGGGCGCCGTTATAAAGGAAATAATCAATTTCTTCGGCGGCAGAGCGGCGACGCTTGCGATTGAAGAGCTTATAATTTTGGTATTCGTAACATGGCTTCAATTCAACAGCCTTGCCGTGAAGCTTGCGGCGCAGGTAATCGTTGTGCTTCTGAACTATGTTTTCAGCAAGCTTTGGATATTCAAATCAAACTAAAAAATCCCGTCGGGACAGTATATTCCGCCCTACGGGATTTTGTTATTAAATTGTTCACAATTTCGTCTTGAAAAAGCGGACTGAAAATGTTATATTTGTATTATTAAGTGTAATCCGAGGAGACGGGGAAATGTCCGAGAAAGAAACAAACGAGATTCTTGAGGAGCAGCGCCGCGCGCGTCAGGAATTTTTGGAGCTTAAAAAAATGCAGAGCGGGGAAATGGAAGCTCCGCCGAAGCCGAGCGAGGTTGCTATAGTTCCGAAAACACCGAAGGAAAAATGGGATAATTTTTGGTTTCAGTATAAATGGTATGTTGTTGCGATAACGGCTGTTACCGTTGTGCTGGCGGTGCTGATAACCCAGTGCGCCACAAGAACAAAATACGATATGGAGGTTGTGTATTTTACCTATACCGCGGCGCTTGACGAGCAGACGAACGCGGTGGCAAAATATATTGCCGGGTATGCCGAGGATGTGAACGGCGACGGCGAAATAAATATTCAGGTTGTCAACTGCAGCTTTAACGGAAAGTCGGGCGATACGCAGTACCGCTACACCATGATGACCAAGCTTCAGGCGATGATAGCCGGTGATCAAAATGCGATGCTGTTTATAACGGATGAGGATTCATATAAATATCTTGCTGATCTGTCGAACGGAGATGGGCTTTTTGATGGTGAGCCGTTTATGCTCGGAGAGGAATTCTACAAGTCAACCGAAACCGACAGCTACGGTAAGCTGCCCGAGGGACTGCGCATTGCCTGCCGCCGTGTGTCGGATACCGTCCTTGAAAGCAAAAAAGGCTCTGCCGATGCGCATACCAATGCCGAAAAAACGCTGGAAGCGATAAAGAGCGGCAAAAAGAATTAAGAGCCGGCTTTGATTCCGATTTAAAATAAATACGGTTTAGGTATACCGAATATTCCGCAAACGGCAGACCTGCGGGATATTCGGTTTTTTATAAATACAGCGCAGAAAAGTGCAAAAAAATATAAAAACTCCATTTGCAAAAGCGGGGAAAAGCTGTATACTGATAATTAATGTCTACTGAATAATTGCATTAGCAAATGCAATTATATAAAATCGAGTTAAAATCTCGATTTTATGGGTCAAAACCTTTGTTTTGACCGTCAGTATCCATTGATTGTCGCCTGATTTTAAAAAGAATCAAAATGTGATTCTTTTTAAAGTGCAAGGTTTTTTCGCAAAATTGCGCAAAAACCTTGCACCTGAACAATTCAAAAGTTTACACCAACATGCTAGGTTAAGGTACTTTTGAATTGTTCAGCAGGCATTAATTAGAACAGGCATAGATGTTGTTGCATATGTGATACGTACCCGCCTAACCGTTTGGAGGAAAAATGAAAAGCAGAATTTATTATGCGGCAGATTACGGAGTATTACCCTGTGCGGGAGATTGCGCAGGGGAGCTTCAGGCTTTATTTGACAGTATTACCGACGGCTCATGCGTCGTTTTTAAAACCGGCAGCTATTATCTTTCAAGGCTTATAACCGTGAAGGGTAAAAGCGATATAAAAATATTCGGGAATTTTTCGGAAATAGTAACGCATTTTGATGCGTGCGGTCCGAAATCCGCCACTAACGAGGCGTTTGAATTCACAGATTGCCGCGATATTGAAATAACGGGATTTTTCTTTGACACCGATTCTCCGATAGGCGCCGCCGGTGAGGTTACTGCTATTGATTTCAAGAATAAAACCGTTGATGTGAAGATATATGATGAATTTCCCGTTACCGGATATGAGCATATTTGCGGAACTAACAGCTTTGATATAAAGGGATCGCCCGATTATGCGCTTGCGACCTATAACGATTATATTGAGGAGCGCAGCTTCACATTGCCGGACGGTACGGTATCAAAGCGCTATGAGGGTCTTAATTATGAGGTTGTAAGCGACCGTATTATCAGACTGAAGCTTGACGGCATTCTTCCCGAAAAGGAGGCTTGCAGGCTTAAAATAGGGCACAAGATCAATATACGGTATGAAATATACGGTCATTCCTTACTGTCGTTTTATTTTTGCAGCAGGGTTACTTTAAAGAATATAACGGTATACTCTGCCGCAAGCTTCGCGGTTACTGTAGAGCCGCGATCATCGGATTTTACATTCGATAATTTTTCCGTTCGTGTAAATAAGGGTTCGAAGCGCCTTATGGCGATAAACGCCGACGGCATACATATATTGGGGCTTATGGGAAGGCTTGTGCTTAAAAACTGCAATTTGGAGGCAATGGGGGACGATACGCTGAATATTCACGGTCTGGCGCTTGAGGTTGTGAAAACCGAAAACGGCGGCAAGACAATTACTGCCGACGGAATGGAGGGCAGACCTAAAAAAGCCATATGCGAGTGCACATGGGCACAGCCCGGAGACAGAATAGCTGTGTATGACAGGAAAAGTTTTTTGCAAACGGCGGAGTTTACGGTAAAAAGCGTCTTACCGAACGGAATTTTCGAGACGGAGGATATGAGCGGAACAGTCAAACAGGGGTGTGTGCTTGCCAACAAGGCATTTTTTGCGGCGGTGCATATTGACTGCTGCACCCTGCGGAGTACCAGAGCGCGCGGTGCGCTGATACAAACGCAGAATGTTTTGATTGAAAACAGCTATATTTACGGAATTTCATATGCCGGGCTGCTTTTTTCTCCCGATATTAAACGCTGGTGGGAGGTTGCGCCTGCCGAAAATGTTGAAATACGCAATAACATTTTCGAGCATTGCTCACATGCCTCCGATACAATGCCGGACGGGGCGGTCTCATTCAAGGCATCGCATGACGGGGAAAGCGGCGAATACCCTGCGGGAGTTCATAAAAATATTTTAATACATAATAACCGCTTTAAAGACTTTTGCGGCTGCGGAATATTTGTCTCGGCAGCCGACAGCGTTCGCATTGAGGACAATGTGTTTGAGCGGGATAAGACCGCTCAAAAGCAGGGCTTTGATATAAGGCTTGTAAACTGCCGCAATACGAAAATACATAATAACCGTGATGATGATTTCCCCGAAAGGTTAATAAGCATTGAATAAAAGCATCCGTGCCGACTGCGGAATGTCGGCGCGGATGCTTTTTATGATTTTTCAAAATCGTTAACATGATTGAACCAGTTGTTGTTTTGCTGCATTTTGTTTTTGAATTCGGACGGAGAGACCTTCATGAATTTTTTAAACTGACGGCTGAAAAAGTAAATATCGGAAAAGCCCAATTCCTCGGACACCTCGGTTATTTTTTTGCCTTGGGACAAAAGCTCGCAGCTGTAATTGATCTTTTGCTTTATAATATAGCTCTTTGGCGTGTCGTGAAAAATGCTTTGAAAAAGCTTTAAAAAGTAGGAATAGCTTATTCCGCACTGCACCGCCAGATCCTCAACGGTTATTTTGCGGTTTGTCAGCGTTTCCGCTATAAGGTCTACGGCGGGCTGAATTATTTTAAATTGATCGGAGGTGGTATATATATTGGTTTGAAGATTGCTTATGATGTTGTAAAGAATGGAAAGACATTTTGTATATGTGCCGGATTGATTTTTCTGCCAGGTGGAAAGTATTTGGTTAAAATCGTGATACATTGAATTTCCGAACATGGTTTTAAAAAGCTGCTGCTGATACTTCCCCGAATAATTGGTGGTAAAGAAAATATCTATAAACGAGCCCTTTTTATTAAAATCAATACGGTATTTTTCATGCTCGCCTGCGGGCAGGAAGAGAATATCGCCGTGACTGATGTTAAATACGCTTTTGTCAAAATAAATCGTCGCCTCGGTTTGGTAGAAAAAGATAAGCTCGTCAAACAAAAGCTGCGTTCTGTACTCAACAAAATTATTCGTGTAAATATTTGTATCGATGTAGTGAACGCGCTGAAGCGAATTTATATAGAAATCGTTTGAATCGAAGATCATTGTAACCACCCGCACAAAGAAGCATTTTACAAAATTGTATTTTTATTTCATAAGCCTGTCAATGGTAAAAAACACAGGAATGGCTTGATTTTATTCTTCAATTATAATAGATTTCAATAAAAAAATCAATAAATATTTCCCCAAAATATAATCCGAAAAAATTTTCGGAAGTTAAATTAGTGAAGAAAAGTGCAAATTATAATAAAAATTGCATTTAAAAAAATAAGACAATCAATTATAATAATTGGGCAGAATGACAACACAAATCCGAAAAAGCAGGGAGTTGACGGTAATGTTCCGATACCAAAAAATTGACCGACTGATAAAGGCAGTATGCTCTTTGCTGCTTGCCGCCGCGCTTGTTGCCGGCTGCGGAAGCAGTGAGGAAGGAAAAAAGAAAAAGAAAAAGATCATTAAAAAGGTAATCGTTGTGCAGAACGACGAAAGCACCGATTCTTCTTCAAGTGACAGCTCGGATGACAATTATTATTATGACAACGATAATAATTCCGACAGCGGCAGTACAGAGGATGACGGCACCCCCGACAGAGAAAAACGCCCGCGCGCAACAAAGAACACCTCATCGGGCTCCGAAGCGGACGAAAAGAGCGAGATTACCGTAAGCGCCGTAAAATGGAACGGACCTGCAGGTTATACCGTTATATATCCGAAGGGCAATGCCGAAATGAAAGCTGCGGCGGAGAAGATACGCTCGTATTTTTCGGAAAAGGCGGGGCAGAAGCTCACCGTTTCCGATGACAGTGCGGCTGTCGGCGCAAAGGAAATACTTGTAGGCAATACAAACCGCCGTAAATCGGAGCTTAAGGAAAATAAATATGCCGTATCCCTTAAAAATAACAAAATTTATATAGAGGGCGGCCACACCGCGATGACCGAAACCGCCGCAGAGTGGTTCGTATCCCTTAATTATGAAAGCGGAAAGCTTAATACGCTGAACGGTGAATGCAAAAGCTTCAAATCGCAGATTAAAAGCGACTACAAATATGTCTGGGGCGATGAGTTCGGCGGAAATGCCCTTAATATGAATAAGTGGTGCTTTGAAAATAAGATGGCGGGTACAAGCATGATGCCGCTCATGAGGGATTCAAATGTTGTCAATGTCAATAACGGTCTGCTCAAAATGACGGCTATACGCTATTACAATCCCGCATTGCCGACAGCGGAATACGCCACCAATTCATCAATATGCACGCAGAACACCATGAGCTATAAATACGGCTATCTTGAAATGCGGGCGATGGTGCCGTACAGCGTCGGGGCATGGCCGTCCTTCTGGCTTGTGAGCGGCGGCGCGCTCAAGGATGAAAGCACTAAACACGATTACGGTGTTGAAATAGATGTTTTTGAAATTTTCAGCAGCACAGACACCGCAATACCGAACATACATAAATGGTTCCATAACGGAAAGCACACAATGTATAACGGCAATCACTATAACAAAACCACAACGACAAACTATGTGTTCAAAAATACCGATAATTTATCGAAGGAATACCACACCTACGGCTTTGAGTGGACCCCCGAAAAAATGATAATGTCGGTTGACGGCGAGGATTACATGACCTTTGACATGACCGACGATTTCGATAAAAACGGCGGTATGGGCGGCTTTAATTCTCCTTTGCTTATTATTTTGAATAACTTTATATATGCTCCGGACTTAGGAGAGACAAATGCAAGCAACCGTGTGAACAACAGCGATCTTCCCTTCAATTATTTTGTCGATTATATAAGACTTTATCAGAAGCCGGGAGTCGGGGCGTTAAATTTGGCAGGGTAAAGAAAAAACACCTTATGCCCCTGAAAGGTTTGAATTATATGAGCAGATTCTCGAAAAGAATAATTTCATTTGCCGCCGCGGCACTGCTTGCGGTGCAGTGCTTATCGGCGTCTGCCGCAGGTGTATCGGCGAAGAGTGCGGCTTATGAGAGCAGCATTGAGCTTTTGAAAAACGCCGTTTACAGAGCCGGTATCAGTGAAAAGGACGGAGCTGTTTTATGGAACGACGGAGTCGGGGATCTGAATTTTAAATTTAATATGCAAAGCGGCGGCAGCTATAACCTGAAAATAGTATGGAAGCCCTGCGGCAGCGGTACAGATGTTGCCATCGGGTTACTGTTAGACGGTGAATATCCGTTTGAGGGAATTGAAAACACGGTGCTCAAAAGGCTGTGGAAAAATGCGTCGGATGAGCCGAGGCGTGATTCGCTCGGCAATGAATTCGCTCCCGAGCAGATAGAAACGGGCGAATTTATCACCTCGCTTGTCTGCGATAATTCGGGTGCCGCAAGCGAGCCTTACGCCTTTGACATCAAGGCGGGAGAGCATACTCTGACACTGCGTTCGCCCGAGCAGGGAATAGAGATATCATCACTTTCTTTGGTTCCGATTTCGGAAAGTGACGACTATAAAACCGTAAGCCGTAATTACAGCCTTCAAAAGCTTGACACCGAAATTATAAACATACATGCGGAATCGGCGACGGATAAAACGAGCCGCTCTATAATCCCGAAGTCAAACAACAGCGATGCCGGTATGACGCCGTCCGACGCGGCATTATCGAAAATCAATTATATCGGCGGCAGCACATGGCAGAAGCCATTTGAAAGCCTTTCGTGGACTTTTGAGGTTAAGGAAGCGGGATATTATTATCTCAATATGCGCTACAAGCAATCTGAGCTAATTAACGGGCAGAGTGTACGCCGACTGAAAATTGACGGCAGCGTTCCGTTTTCTCAGGCGGAAGAGCTGGTTTTCCCATACGGCTCTGCCTGGAAATATTATACATTCGAGGATGATAAAGAGCCGTATTATTTTTATCTTGATAAGGGAATGCACACATTGACGCTCGAAGTAAATGCGGGGAATAAGTCGGAATATTTTTCGAGACTGAAAAAAATTGTAAATACGCTCGGCGATGAATACATAAAGATTGTTGCGATTACCGGCGAAACACCGGATGCCAACCGCGATTATGAGCTTTTTAAGCAGATTCCGGATTTTACCGAAACGCTGACGGAATGTCGTGAGCTTCTGCTGAAGCTTGCGGAAGATATCGATTCGGAATCGTCCGACCGCAGCTCGCAGTATACTGCGGCTATGAAAAACACGGCGCGCGTGCTTGCCGCAATGCTTAAAAGCCCTTATTCGGCGCAGCAGTACCTTTCGGATTACTACACTAATTACACATCGCTAGGCTCATGGCTTTATGATATGGTGAATATGCCGCTTGCGCTTGACGAGCTTTATATTGTTCCCTACGGGGCAAATGCGGCGGAGAAAAGCGCAGGAATTATTAAGCGGTTGGTTTACGGCTTTAAGCGCTTCTTTGTGTCTTTTTCCTCTGATTATGCAATATCGGACAGCAAGGAAGGCTCGGAGACGGTAAGGCTGTGGGTCAACTGGGGACAGGATCAGGCGTCGGTTCTGAATTCGCTTATAAAGGAATCCTTCACCGAAAAAACGGGTATAAGCGTCAAGCTTGAAATCGTCAACACGCCGCTTATTAACGGTATACTTTCGGGCAACTTCCCGGATGTATCACTGCAAATGTCAAGGGTAGATCCGGTAAACCTCGGGATACGCGGTGCCTTGAGCGATCTCAGACAGTTCGATGACTGCTCGGATGTGCTTAAAAGCTTTCAGCCGGGAGCGGAAACACCGTATGCATACGGCAACGCGCTTTACGCACTGCCCGATACGCAGAGCTTCTTTTTAATGTTTTACAGGGAAGATATATTCGGCAGCCTCGGATTATCCGTTCCGAAAACATGGACTGAATTTTTAGAGGCAGCCACGGTTATACAGCGTAATAATATGAGCGTTTATATGCCTTATACGCAGATAACCTCCTCCACCACAGTGAATGCGGGAATCGGGGGACTCAATGTCTTCCCGACGCTCATGACACAAAGCGGATTAAGTCTTTATAACGATGAGCTTGACGGAACGGCGCTTACTTCCGATAAAGCGGTTGAGATATTTGAAAAATGGACGGAGTTCTACACGGATTACGATTTCTACAAGGAAGCGGATTTTTATAACCGCTTCAGAGTAGGCTCAATGCCGCTCGGTATCGCGCCGTACACAATGTATATGACGCTGTATTCGGCGGCGAGAGAAATCGAGGGCAGATGGACTGTAGCCGAGGTTCCCGGAACCGAAAACGGAAATAATTTTGTTTCGGGCGCGGGTACGGGCTGCGGAATAATCGAGAAATCAAAGAATAAAAAGGCTGCCTGGGAATTTTTGAAATGGTGGGTCTCGGCGGATACCCAGGAAAGATACAGCAATAATGTAGAGAGTATACTCGGAATGATAGGCAGAATAACAACCTCAAATGTTGAAGCACTGTCGCGCCTTGCGTGGAAGCCTGAGGTGCAAAAGGTCATTAACAGCGAGTGGGCGCTTGTTAAAGAGGTTCCGGAGGTGCCCGGCAGCTATTATATGACCCGCTGCGTCGATCAGGCGTTTTGGTCGGTGGTGAACGGAACCTCAAGAACTAAGGACGCACTTGTGAAATGGAGCAGGGTCGCGGATGATGAAATCAAACGCAAAATAGCAGAGTACCGATAATTTTCCGCGGGAGCGGCAGAATGGAGAATTTTATGAAACGCAATAAAATCGGAAAAAATGAATTGGCTGCAAATTTTAAAGAGAATATCCCGATGTTTGTTATGTTTGCGCCGTTTTTGATTTTCTTTGTTCTTTTTACGGTTCTTCCGATATTCTCTTCCCTTGCCTTAAGCTTTACCTCGTATGATCTGATAGCTTCTCCGGTATTTAACGGAATAGACAATTACAAAAGACTTATAGTAAATGATATGACCTTTGCCGTTACGGTAAAAAACACCTTGGTCTTCGCAATAGTGGCAGGTCCGCTCGGCTTTTTGCTCTCGTTTATTTTAGCCTGGGCGGTAAACGAATTTTCACCGGGGGCGCGTGCGTTTATGTCGCTTATGTTTTATGCGCCGTCGCTTGTCGGAAATGCTTACTTTATTTGGCAGGTCGCCTTCAGCGGGGACAGCTACGGCTATATAAACAGTATGCTTTTATCACTCGGAATAATAACCGAGCCGGTAACCTGGCTTAAAAACGAAGCCTACCTTATGCCGATAATAATTGTTGTTCAGCTGTGGCAGAGCATGGGTGTTTCGTTTCTTGCGAATATTTCGGGACTGCAGAATATAAACAGAGATTTATATGAGGCAGGTTCAATTGACGGCGTTCGCAACCGCTGGCAGGAGCTGCGTTATATAACACTTCCGTCAATGTCGCATATGTTGCTTTTCAGTGCGGTCATGCAGATACAGGCGTCATTTTCGGTCAGCGCAATCGCGGTGACGCTGGCAGGCTACCCCAGCAAGGGCAACGCGGTAGATACGGTGGTATCGCTTATGTCCGATGTGGCAACGGTTCGCTATGAATTCGGCTATGCCTCGGCAATAGCGGTGGTCTTATTTATGATGATGGTCATAACCAGACTTATAGTGGGTAAAATTCTTCAGATGGCGCAGAAATGAAGGTGAGGAAAATGTCGCTGAAAAAATATTTAAAGGGGCGCGCAAACGCTCACGAAAAGCCGGCAAGCAGGCGCTTTACGCGTTCGCGCTTCGGTAATTTCATGAACTTTTTTCTTATATTCCTCGCCGGACTTTTCACAATGCTGCCGCTGGTATATGCGGTATGCACCTCCTTTAAGCCGCTTGATGAGCTGATGATTTTTCCGCCTCGCTTTTTTGTGAGCAGACCCACGCTTGAAAATTATCTTGTGCTGCCGGAGCTTATGGCGTCGCTGAAAATTCCGCTTTCAAGGTATATATTCAACAGTATTTTTGTAAGTGTAGTAACCTCGCTTGTGTATATACTCGTCTCGGCGATGGCCGCTTTTGTGCTTTCAAAGGCGACCTTTTACGGAAGAAATGTGCTTTTTTGGATAGTTCAGTTTGCGCTCATGTTCAGTGCTACAACGCTTGCGGTGCCGCAATATTTGATATTTTCAAAGCTTCGTATGATCGATACATATTGGGTATACCTTTTGCCGCCTATGGCAGGAACGCTCGGAGTGTTCCTTATTAAGCAGTATATCGAGGGGTATTTGCCCGAGGCGCTGCTTGAGGCGGCGAAAATCGACGGAGCGAATTCCTACCGCATATTTTTCTCAATCGTACTGCCGATAATAAAGCCGGCAACCTTTACCGTGTTTCTTTTCACATTCAGGGACATATGGGCGTCAGTTCCGAACGGAACGGTGTTTACCGAGCAGCTTAAGACCCTGCCGCAGATAGTAAGCCAAATAACGGCGGGAGGCATTGCTCGTTCCGGCAGCAGTATGGCTATCACTGTTATAATGATGATACCGCCGATAGTTATATATCTTGTCACCCAAAGCAATGTGGTGGAGGGCATGAGCAGTGCCGGTATCAAGGAGTAATTAAGGAGCTGAAACCACTTGAAGCGAATATTAAAGACAATTACAGCATCGCTGATTGCGGCGGTTACATTGGTTTCCGTAATTTCAGCCTCTGCCGAAATTCCGTGCGCAAGCTATACCTACTGGGATAATATAGGGGACGAGCGCAAGGAGGTATACAACCGCGCAATGTATTCGTGCGATACGGTTCTTAACGCGCAACGGCTCGGCATATCCGCCTTTAAAGAGCTTAACGATGTATGCACGGATTCCGACGGAAGGATATATCTGCTTGACTCCTCCTCAAGGATATCGGTATTTGACGGTAATTACAGTCTTCTTTATGAGATTCATAAAATTTCGGGGAAAGAAAGCTACGATGATGCCAAGAGCATTTATATACATACCGATAAAACAATATACATCTGCGACACCGAGGGACGCAGAATACTTCACAGCACCCTGCGCGGCGAGCTTATCAATATAATAACGCTGCCGGATTCCTCTCTTTTGCCGGACAATTTCGATTTCCGCCCAATAAGAATAGCGATAGATGAAAAGGGCTGCACCTACATACTAAGCGAGGGCTCTTATTACGGAGCGCTGCTTTATGACGAAAACGGTAAATTCATAGGCTTTTACGGCGCAAATACCGTGACTGCGGGAATCGCAGGGGTCATGAGCAATATAATGGGAAGAATTTTCCCAAATAATGCAAAAAGGGCAAATACAGCAAGCCGAATACCCTACAGCTTTGTGGATATTAAGTCGGATAACGACGGTTTCATATATACCTGTAACGGTAAAACCGAGAGATATCAGAACAAAGGGCAGATAAGAAAATTAAGCCCCGGAACAGGCAGGAACATTCTTGAGTCGGAGGATGTTAATTTTACGGATACTCCCGTAAACCGCGATTATTCGTTCGGCGCGTTTGCCTCGCAGGATATTATGAATATCGAAATAGACGGATCGGGCTATATATATGCGTTGGAATCGGTCTTCGGCAAGGTCTTTCTTTACGACGGCGAATGCAGAATGATTACGGCATTCGGCGGAGGAATGCACGAGGGCACCCAAAGGGGAAGCTTTGTTAATGTTTCGGGCATGGCGCTGCTTGATGACGGAGACAGGGTAATTGTATCCGACAGCGTAAATAACGATATTACGGTTTTTAAAATAAACGATTACGGAAAAGAAGTAAAGCGGCTTGATGCCCTTACAATGAAAGGAAAGTACGCCGAGGCAAAGGCGGGCTGGCAGAAGGTATTAAAGGAAGACAATTGCATTCAGGCGGCGTACAGCGGCATGGCGAACGCCTTTATTGATGAAGGAAATTATAAAGAGGCTATGAAATATGCAAAGGCGGGTTACGACAGGGAAGCGTACGCCGTTGCATTTGAATACAGCCGCAGCGAGTTTATAAGCAATAACTTTTCGGTGCTGTTTACACTTACGGCGGTGGTTTTTGCGGCAATAATCGCGGGGCTTGTAATAAGCAAAAGACGAAGCCTTAATTTGGTTAAAAGCCCTGAGATACGCTTAATGCTCGGTACTATGATACACCCGTCAGAAAGCTTCGGGCTTGTTAAAGAAAAAGGTATGGGGTCTGTCGGCATTGGCATTATTCTGGCACTGCTGTTTTATGCCTCCGCAATTATTTTAAAACTCGGCGGCGGTTTCCTCTTCACACAGTACGATCCTGAAACCTTCAATTCGCTTTGGGTAATGGCGCGGACAATAGGAATAGTGGTGCTTTGGATTGCCGCAAACTGGTTTGTATGCACGCTTATGGGCGGGAAGGGAAAGCTGCGGGAAATAATAATAATTACCTGCTATTCGCTCCTGCCGCTGATCCTCAAAAACTTTATTACGGTAATTCTGACAAATGTACTTCTTCCCACAGAGGCGAATTTTTTATCAATCTTAAGCGCTGTATCCGTCATTTATTTTGTCTTGCTTATGATATGCGGACTAATAAAAATTCACGATTTCAGCTTCGGACGTATGCTTTCTTCAAGCTTTTTGTCGCTTTTGGGCGTAGGTATAATTTTCTTCCTTATCGTTATGATAATTATTCTTTTCCAGCAGGCTGCGGGCTTTGCAGTCACGGTAATTTCCGAATTGCTGACGCTTTAGGAGATGACAGAAATGAAGAAGTTAATAAGTCTTATAACGGCACTTTCCGTTATTATCTCTCTTTCGGCGTGCGGAAAAGCTGCCGAAGCTCCTAAAAGCTTTGACAGAAATGCAGTGAGCTATTCGTATGAGGAAACGCTTATTGCCGAAAATTCGAATTTAAAGCTTGAATGGGATGATGGGGTAAAGGGGATCATACTTACCGATAAGAGGACGGGTCTTAAATACTTCAGCTCGCCGAATAACGGGGAGCTGAAGCTCGATGAATACGGTATGCCGATAAAAAAGCATCCCGCTCTCAATTCAGCGGTCACCGTAAAGTATCTCGATTATGAAACCAATATCGTGACCGACGCGCTGTCATATACCGGTGCCGTGCAGAACGGCAGAGTGCGGTGCGCCAAGGGAAAGGATTCGCTTCTGGTTGAGTTTTATTTTGACGAGCCGGGCTTTATGATACCCGTTCAGTATATTTTAAAGGAAAGCTCGGTGCAGATAAGAATCAACCCGAAAAATATTTCTGAGAATGAAAACCGCGTGGTTTCCGTGTCGGTCGCACCGTTCTTCTGCTCGGTCGAAAACGACAGTCGAGACACATACCTTTTTGTACCATCGGGCAGCGGGGCGCTGATACGCCCTGTTACCTCATCAGCGCAGGGAACGCAGTATTCTTCGCAGGTCTACGGATACGACAGGACGATAGAAGCAATTTCAAAGCCGACTGACACCGAAAGCGTAAGACTGCCGGTATACGGCGCGAAATTTTCCGAAAATCAGGGGATATGCGCGATAATAACGGACGGTGCGGAAAGCGCAAGCATCAGTGTGAGCGCGGGCGCTTCGGCATACGGCTACAGCGCCGTTTACGCTACATTTAATATAAGGGGCTACACAGGGCATATTGCCAGCCTTTTTTCGGGCGGAGCGCAGGTCAGCAGCACGGTTTTCAGCAAAAACCGAATTTCCTCGCCTGTGGCGGTTGATTATTTCCCGCTTTCGGGTGAAAATGCTACCTACAGCGGCATGGCGAATATTTACAGGGATTATTTGAAAAAGGAAATGAAGCTCACAAAAAAGAGCGATGATATATATCTTTCGGTCAATATCGTGGGCGGACTTGATCTTACCGAGTCGTTTCTCGGAGTGCCCTACAGCAAGCTTTACGCCGCAACGACCTTTAAAGAGGCAGAGGAGATAACAAATGATCTCCGGGATAAAACGGGGCAGCCGATAAACGCCGTGCTGAAGGGCTTCGGGGAGAGCGGAGCGAATATAGGCAAGGTGGGCGGCGGCTTTAAGACCGGAAAGGTTTTCGGAAGCCGAAAGCAGCTGATATCATTGCAGAATTCGCTTGAGAAAAACGGTTCGCGAATGTATATGGACTTTGATTTGATCCGTTTCAAAAAATCGGGCGGCGGCTTTTCAACGATCTTTAACGCCTGCTATAATTCGGGTGAAAAGAAGGCGGAGCAATATCTTTACAATGTCGCGGTCCGTAAGCAGGACGCCGACACCCTGCATTATCTGCTCGATCCCGCAAAGCTTGATTCCACAGCCGAAAAGCTTGATTCGGCGGCGGCTGAAATGAAGCTTAACGGTATTTCGCTCGAATCGCTCACCTCGGTTTCCTATTCAAATTACAGCGACAGGTCGGTCGGAGATTACTGTGCGAAAAGCAATTTTGATAAGGCGGCCGTAAGGGTGCTGAAAAAAGCCAAAAGCGGCGGAAGACGTCTTGCGGCATCGGGTGCCAACGCATATGCCGCGGTATTGGCGGATATTATAACAGATGCCCCGACTGAATCCGATTCCGAACGCATTTTCGATACGGATATTCCGTTTTTCCAAATGGTATTCGGCGGGTATGTGCCTATGTATACCGGCAGCCTCAATTTGAGTGAGGACTGCAGCGAGCTGCTGCTTGGGGCGGTTGAAGGCGGCTGCGGCATAAGCTATACGCTGATATATAAATGGGACAGAAGAATGATTGCTGCGGAATATCCGCTGTTTTATAACAGTGTGTATTCCGATATAAAAGAGGATATTGTGTCGCAGGCTTTATCGCTCTCGGATTATTACGAAAAAATAAAGGGCGCGGAAATAATTTCACATACCGTTTTATCGGATGATCTGCGTAAGACCGATTTTTCAAACGGACTTTCGGTTTATGTGAATTACGGGGATAAAGCGAAGCAGACGCCCGGCGGAACGGTTGAAGCGAAAAATTACCTTATAACGGGGGAAGCAAAGTGAAAAAGGTAAAAAAGAACAGGGGCATAACCACGCTTAAGGATAAATACGGCAGAATGTTCACAACGCCGTGGCTTATCGGCATAATTCTCTTTTACCTGCTGCCGCTTGCTCAGTCTGTGGTATATTCCTTTGCCGATGTTAAGATAAAGCTCGGCGGCATGGATATATCCCTTGTGGGGCTTAAAAATTATAAAAACATACTTTTTGTAAACCCGAATTACACAGGGTGGCTCAGGAGCACGGTTACATCCTTTTTGTATTCGCTGCCGATAATACTGCTTTTAAGCCTGGTGCTGGCGCTGA
>ERZ780207.2054-NODE-2054-length-15472-cov-55.496919_pt1 | contig 15472 bp, 18 predicted proteins | sample MGYA00510977_ERZ780207 | MGnify/ENA primary metagenome ERZ780207 (study PRJEB29588, sample SAMEA2151383) | human gut metagenome | biome: human gut; feature: human-associated habitat; material: faeces | place: Denmark | collected 2008/2010 ... | reverse complement strand
GCTCGAAGAGGATGCACTTGTAGTTATCGAGTAAATCAAGAATTAGAGAATTATAAATCCTGCAGATTCGGGAATTTATAATTCGGAAATTCATATAAAGAATATCAAAGGTCGCAAGCTATGATAGCTTGCGACCTTTTTCTATATATGTACAAATCCCGCAGGACCATTCAGTCTCTGTCCTTTGGTTCTCACATATTTCAGAAACTCAACCACCACAGGGTTCTTGGGCTTACCGGCAGTTACGAGATAGAGATTCCTGGCTGGCGGTGCAGGATATTTTCCTTTGGCTATGGCATCCATCAGTTCATCCAGCGTATCATAGAATTTCTCATCTGCATCCAGTTTTCCATTCCCGTTTACGTCTATCGGAACAATGGCGATACCCTTCGTAGGCTTATGCGTCTTGTCGTTATAGGCGTAACCGATGTTGTTGAATCCGATGCCGTTCACATCCTTCTGCAAGGTCTCTGCAACGCCCGGATCTCCGAAGACGCCCGTTCCCTTCAGGTCTTCCTGCTTCTTTCCCAGAAACGCCGCCCAGGTCTCGGCAGCACCACAGGCATCGCTTCGGGTGTAGACATTCAGCCGGGTCTTTCCCTCCCAAATCGCCGTAGCCTGCTTCTGGCTTAATCCCGTCTTCAACAAATCCCGATATACCGGATTGCTGGCGTTGATGGTAGCCACTACCGCATCCTTTGCCACAGCATACGCCAGGGCACCTTTCTCCTTCTCCTGCGGTTTCAGTTCGCGGCTCACCATCGCAATATCTACCTGGTCGGCAAGAACATCGGTAATTCCCTTTCCTGCTCCACCAGCCGAGATATCGATATCCACTTCGGGGTGAAGGCGATGAAACTCATCTGCCCACTGTATCGCCAGCGGATAAAGGGCGAAAGCACCCGACAGCGTAATGTAACCGCTCAGCACCTGCTTGCCGTCAGCACCACGTTTCACCTCTCCTCTACTTCCGCAACTAGCTAACAGTAAGGAGGTTCCTATCACTAAAATTCCTATTATTTTCTTTCTCATATCTATACCTTATTATATATATTACTAACTGGCTGCAAAGGTATAAAGATTATGCAGATGGGGCAATACCACAATCGTACCATTCCCATATACCACATATAGGGTATGAAATTACCCCATATAAGGTATTGCCCAATAAGCAAAATCGTCGTACCTTTGCAAACGAAAACAAGAAGTATAAACGCTGAGGATTACACCTTATTATATATAGGGAGTATGAATCTTAAAATATAGGAGATTTAGATATGACTACAAAGTTTGTTCACAACAATCATGCACAGCTCGACACCAAGAACTTGAATGTATATATCAATGGTGCACAAATCTTGAAAGATGTAAATGTAAGTATTCCTAAGGGAAAGATTACTTGCATCATCGGTCCTTCAGGCTGCGGCAAGTCTACTCTTCTCCGTACCTTCAACCGATTGAACGACCGCGTGGAAGGTTTGAAGATGAATGGAGAGGTGAATCTCGGAGACAATAACATCCTCGAGGCAAGCAGCAGCAAACTCTCAGAAGTGCGCCGCAACATCGGTCTTGTTCCTCAGCGTCCATGCCCTCTCCCTATGAGCATCTACGACAATGTGGCTTATGGTTGCCGCATCCATGGTATCCGCAACAAGAAGAAACTGGACAGCATCGTAGAGCATTATCTCAAGGCAGTAGGTCTCTGGGAGGAAGTGAAGGATAGACTGAAGAGTCCGGCTTCCAAGTTGAGCGGCGGTCAGCAGCAGCGCCTCTGTCTGGCACGCAGCCTTGCCGTTGAACCGAGCTATCTGCTTGCAGATGAGAGTACTTCCGCCCTCGACCCTATCAGCAGCAAGAAGGTGGAGCAGCTCTTCACCGAACTGAAGAAGGATTACAGCATCGTGATGGTAACCCACACCCTTCGCCAGGCTCTCCGCATCGCCGACCACGTCATCTTCATGTATCTGGGTGAGGTGATTGAAGAAGGAAGCGCCGAGGAAGTGTTCCATCATCCTAAGCATGAACTGACACAGGAGTATCTCAACGGCGCTTTCAGCTAAGGAGACGGGGCATACAGTTAAAAAGAATATAACAACATAAAATTGATAAGAATATGGCACAGATTATTGTAAACGACGAAAAGCAGGAAGTGACTCTTCCTTTGACATTGGCAGAACTCATTAAAATCAACAAGGTGTTCCAGCCAGAGATGGTAACTATCCAGGTGAACGAGGACTTTGCTGAGAAAGAAGACTATGAGAAGATTCAGCTCAAGGACGGCGACCGTGTAGATTTCCTCTACTTCATGGGAGGAGGCACCTGCTAAAAAAGTAAACAAGTAGTACAATAAAAGGCTTATTAGGCAGTTCTTATATATAAGATTACGTCGGTCGTTGATGTACGTTTTTTGTATCGTTGACGCATTTAATAAGTTACAGTATTCATCCATAAAAGAAATCAGAAACAAGATGATAGATTTAACAGAAGAACAGATAGAGAGATACAGCCGCCACATCCTCCTTCAGGATGTAGGACTCGAAGGTCAGGAGAAACTTCTCAATGCCAAGGTACTCATCGTAGGTGCCGGTGGCTTGGGCTCTCCAGTTGCCCTCTACCTCGCTGCAGCAGGTGTGGGGCATATCGGTATCGTGGATGCTGACGTGGTAGACCTCAGCAACCTGCAGCGCCAGGTGATTCATCAGACCAAGGATCTGGGCACTCCAAAGGTGGAGAGCGCCAAGGAGAAGATGATTGCCATCAATCCGGATGTGGAAGTGACCACTTATCACGACTTCCTCGATTCTCACAATGCCGAGGAAATCATCAAGCCATGGGATTTCGTCATCGACGGAACAGACAACTTCCCGGTAAAGTTCCTTATCAATGATGCCTGCGTACGTCTGGGCAAAGCCTTCTCGCATGGCGGCATCCTGAGATTCCAGGGACAGACCTTTACCCACTTGCCAGGCACGGCATGTTACCGTTGCTTCTTCAAGGAACCACCTCCAGCAGGCGCAGTTCCTACCTGTAGCCAGGCAGGCGTTCTGGGAGCCATCGCCGGTATGCTTGGAACCATTCAGGCAGCAGAGGCTTTGAAGTACTTACTCGGTGTAGGCGATTTGCTCACCGACCGATTGCTCACCTTCGATGCCAAGACGATGAACTTCCGCACCATCAAGGTAAAGAAGCGTGCATCCTGCGAAATCTGCGGCGACCACCCTACCATCGACCATCTCATCGACTACGAGCAGGCAGCCTGCGATTTGAAGCACCACTAAGATTTAGTGATTATTTATTAGAGATTATTTTTGCTATAGCTTATGAAGATTAACGACGACGTAATCAAGGTTATTATCGAGCAAGCTAAGAAGGATGCGCCCATCGAGAGTTGCGGACTTCTGTTAGGCAAGGATGATGTGGTGACGGAAAGCTACTGGATGGAGAACATCGACCATAGCGAGGAGCATTTTGCCTTTGCTCCGAAAGACCAGTTTGCGGCTCTGAAATACGCCCGAAGCAAGGGCTTGAAGATTCTCGCCAACTGGCATAGTCACCCAGCATCGCCTTCCCGCCCTTCGCAGGAAGACCTTCGGCTGGCTAACGATCCCAACATCCGTTATGCCATCCTCTCATTGCTCGACGGAAAGATTCACCTCAATTCATTCAAGGTTCTGAATGGAGAGGTGGTGGATAAGGAAGTTCACTTCGAAAGTGAATGATGGGAATATTCAGATTTCCTTGAACAATTTTAAAACGATACAAGAACATGTACAGAATACCTTCTACATTAAATGGAGACTTGGACTATACCCAGTCACTCATCGACCAATTCAAGGCGGGCGAGATTCAGGCAGGTCAGTTGAAGTCGAACCGTGTACCTATGGGCATCTACGAGCAGCGCAAGAACCAGCACTATATGTTGCGTCTTCGCTGTGCCGGCGGTCTCGTCACCCCAGAGCAGCTTGCCAAAATTGCCTTTGTGGGTCACCAGCTCTCCACTTCGCATCTCCACGTTACCACCCGACAGGAGATTCAGATTCACAATGTTGATATCGAAGATGCCATTCCGGCTCTGAAGAAACTGGAAAAGGTGGGCATCTCCAGCGCAGGTGGCGGTGGAAACACCGTAAGAAACATGATGGTGGATGACCGGAGCGGACTCACTGCCGATGAGGAATTCGATGTCTATCCTTACGTGGAAGAACTCACCTCCCGACTCATCGCTGAGAAAGATTCGTTCACGATGCCTAGAAAATACAAGGTGGCGATAGATACCAGTGTGGCTACGGCCAACTACTCCTACATCGCCGACCTGGGTCTGCAGGCACGTATTAAGGACGGACAACGAGGATTCAGAGTGCTCATAGCCGGTAGTGCAGCCAGCAACGCCCACACCGGTTGGGAAGTATTCGACTTCCTTCCAGAGAAGGACCTCTATCGTGCAGCCAAGGCATTGAAAAACTGGTTCCATAAATACGGAAACAGAAGAAACCGCCACAAGGCACGCATGAGATACGTGTTCTACAAATACGGAACAGAAGAAGCCAAGCGATTGTATCTCGAAGAGTTTGAGGAACTTAAGAAAGATGGTTCAATCGATTTCGAGGCTCCGGCATTGCCATTGGAACACCATAAGCCCAACTTCCCTCCACTTAAAGCTCCAACCGATTTCGAAACGTGGAAGCGCCGTTACGCCCACAAGCAGACCAATGCCGAGGGCTTGAAAGAGAACCTCTGGTATGCCTACATCCCATTGCGCCACGGCAACAACTCCACGGATTTCTTCGCAGAAGTAGCCGAATACCTGGGCAACTATGGCAACGATGTAATCCGTTTCACCAAGAAAGAGCAGATTCAGGTACGAAATATCCCAGAGGAATATCTCACCAACATCTACGCCTTCTTCAAGAAACTGGGCGTCTATCAGATAGATTATCCTGTGGTGGTTACCAACCTCACCTGCTGTACGGGAGCCGATACCTGCCGCCTCGGCATCTGTTTGCCCAAGGGTGCCATCGACGGTATCGCCAAGCAACTTCTCAATAGCAATCTGAACCTCGATGCCATTCCTGACTTCGAACTCCGCATGAACGGCTGTACCAACATCTGTGCGCTAGCCACCTGGGGAGATTTAGGGTTCAGCGGGCGTGTAGGACGCGTGGGCGATGACCCATATCCAGCCTACACCATCTGGCTTCCGGTAAAGGGCAAGCACGAGATAGACCTGCAGCAGGGTTATATCGCCGCCAAGAAGATTCCGGCATTTGTTGAAGATTATCTCCGTGATGTAATAGCCGAACAGACCAACTATGCCGATTATTACGACTATGTGGCAAAGAGAGGCGTGAACATCGTGAAGGAACTGATTGCGAAATACAAGGTGGTGGCTCCGTATTCAGAAGAGCCTGATACCTTCTTCGATTTCGGCGACGACGAGAAGTTCTCGCTTATCAAATACGGAAAAGCCGAATGCTCAGCCGGACTCTTCGATATCATCGAAATCGACCAGGATACCATCAGAGAGAAGCGGAAGGAAGTGGAGCTATTGATGGGAAATATCCCGCAAGGCGTTCCGGCAGATTTGCAATCCGACGGCAAGCAAGCAACAAGCAAGATAGAGAAACTTCTCCACGATATCGTGTTCTCGGAGAACCGAATGCTGCTCGTTACCCGTGGTCTCGACCCTCGTACCGATGAAGATGTATATAATGGATTTGAGAAGGAATTCATCGCTGCCGGCATCATCCCTCAGAAGTTCAAGGTATTGACCAATAAGGCAAGAAACAACGAATCATTGATAGCAGAGAAGCCATTGATTGATGAACTAGCCGATTTGCTTAATGATCTCTATCAGAACATGGATGATTCGCTTCAGTTCAAGCTCCCTGCAGTTCAAAGTCCCACAGATTTCACAGATAACACAGATTCAAAGGGAAAATCTGCGGGACAAAAGAACAGAAGCGAGAAAGAAGAAAAATCTGTGTCATCTGTGAAATCTGTGGGACAAAAAAACACAAACGAGAATGAACAAAAAACATCTGCGGGAGAACCAGAAGCAATCTCCCCGGATGTGAAGAAGGATTTCCGAGGCGTGATGTGTCCGATGAACTTCGTGAAGACGAAGATTGCTCTCACCCCAATGCAGAGCGGACAGATTCTGGAGATTCTCCTCGACGACGGTGCTCCTATCGAGAACGTACCGGGAAGTGTGAAGAACGAGGGCCATACCATCCTCTCTACCGAGAAAGTAGAAAACTACTGGAAGGTTCTCATCAAAAAGAAATAAAATTCAATCTATGTCTAAATGGACTATCTTCCAATAACGATTAAAATCGTCTCCGCCAACATACTCATCGTTGGCGGAGGGAAGGTAGCGACCCACAAGGCTCAGATTCTCGCCCGCTTCACCGACCAAGCTACGGTGGTGGCACCAGAGATTACAGATGAGCTCAAGGCACTACCCTTCCAAACGAAAGAGAAGGCTTTCGAGCCGAGCGACCTGGATGGCGTGCAACTCCTCTTCGTCTGCACGGACGACCATGAGTTGAACCATCAGATTAAACAGCTCGCAGCCGAACGGCATATCCTGACCAGCGTCTGCGATGATCCGGCACAGTGCGATTTCATCTCGCCCGCCATCTATCGCAACGACAACCTCACCATTGCCGTGGGAAGCGATTCGAGGGATGTGAAACGAAGCATCCGAGTAAGAAACAGAATAAAAGAGTTGATAGAAAATGATACATTACAAATCGATTGACCAAAGCCAGTTCGCTGAAGGAACCGACATCAAGGAGCAGGAAAGAGTCTTCGATGATTTTCTACAAGATACACTCTTGGAAATACAAGGAAGTCATATCAATAAGACAAATGGAGCTTCAAAGGAGGTTCATATCAACAACTTCCAAACCCATGAGGAAGTTCCTTATATCTTCCTGAAGACCTGCAACCGCAGCGAGATATACTACGGCGAAGGCGAAGTTCCCGATGAGGTAGCCCGCCATCTCTTCCGTGTGGTATCGGGTTTGGAATCTGCCATCGTTGGCGAAAGAGCCGTTCAGGGACAGGTAAAGGAAGCCTACTATACCGCCAAGGCTCAGCGCCCGTTGACCGCCGAACTCCATCGCCTTTTCCAAAGCGCATTGCAGGTTGGCAAGCGGGTTCGTAACGAAACCGAGATTTCTCATGGTGCAGTATCCCATAGTCTTGCAGCCCTCGAGATTATCGAATCTTTTGGGAATGTAGATTTAAGGAACGCGAGAATCACCATCATCGGTGTCAACAAACTGACTGCCGACATTCTGAAGTTCCTACAGAACAAAGGAGCCAAGATGGTGTTCCTCGCCAACCGCAGTCAGATTAAGGCACATTACCTTGCCGATCCGCTCGGCATCAAGGTATATACGCTGGATGAGAAGCAGGAGTTCCTGGCACAGACCGATATCCTCATCAGTGCCACCTCAGCCCCTCATCTCATCATCCGCAAGGAAGACATCCCGGAGCAGAAAACCCTGCTCGCCATCGACCTCGCCTTCCCTCGCGACATCGATTCCCGCCTCAGCGAACTCCCCAACGTCCAGCTCTACAACATCAGAGACGTGGAGAAGAAGGTGCGTGAGAACATCGACGTGAGAGGAGCCGAAGTCGAGAAAGCCGAAGCCATCATCGAAGAAGAGATTCAGGAGATGCAGGAGGCTTTGGAAAGGAGAAAGAAATATATTTCATAATAATTTTATTCATAAACTTAACCGACATTTTTAAAAGATGAATAAAAAGATTAGAGTTATTGCAAGAGGCAGTCGTCTCTCCCGACTGCAAGTAGAGGAGGTTTTCAAGAACTTCCCGGAACTCGCCTACGAGATTAAATACTTGGAATCTTACGGCGACAAGAACCAGCAGATTTCACTTCTGAACGGTGAAGCTCCTGCTGATATCTTTACGAGAGAACTCGATGATGCCATCCGTCAGGGAGATGCCGACATCGCCATCCATTCAGCGAAAGACCTGCCTTATCCTCTGCCTGAGGACATCGAGGTCATCGCCCTCTTCCCTGCTTTCGACACCACCGATTCGCTCGTAAGCAGAAACCACAAGAAACTGGCAGAACTCCCAGCCGGCAGTATCATCGGAACCAGCAGTCCGCTCCGCAAGAAAGGTTTAAACGAATTACGTCCAGACCTGACTATCAAAGGTATACGTGGTTGTATTGAAGAAAGGGTTCAGCAGGTAAAAGATGGCAAATACGATGCTGCCATCGTTGCAACCTGTGCCCTGAAGCGACTCGGCATGGAGGATGAAATCGCCGAAGTGCTCCCTTTCCCAACCCATCCATTACAGGGCTTCCTTGCCATCACCGCAAAGAAAGGAAACGACTTGAAGCAGGCATTCGCTTCTAAGAGCATTCTCGATAAGCAAGGCACCGTCTCACTAGTCGGCTTCGGTCCTGGCGACCCGGACCTCCTTACCATCAAGGCAGCGAAAGCCATCGATGCCGCCGACATCATCTTCTACGACGACCTCATCGACGATTCCTATCTGGCAGATAAGAAAGCCGAGAAGATCTACGTGGGCAAGCGTGCCGGCTATCACCACAAGGAGCAGGCAGACATCAACCGTCTCCTCCTCGAAGCAGCACGAGAGGGAAAGAACGTGGTTCGTCTGAAAGGTGGCGACCCGATGATCTTCGCCCACGGCAGCGAGGAAATCGAATATCTGGAGAGTAATCTGATAAAAGTGAATGTCATCCCAGGCATCACCACCGCCTCAGCCCTCGCCGCATCCCAGAAAATCAGTCTCACCCATCGCGACTTCTCATCAAGCGTAGCCCTGGTCAGCGGTCATACTCCGCAACCCGTAACTCCCGATGCAGAAACATTGGTGTATTATATGGGTGCCAAACAGCTGCAGGCTATCGCAACCCAACTCATCGACAAGGAAGGCTGGGCATTCAACACCCCTGTGCTCCTCACCTACAACGTGAGCCGCCCCGACGAACAGACCTTCGAGACCACCCTCTGGAATCTGAGAAACGGCGAGATGCAGAATCTCCCTACTCCATTGATTGCCCTCATCGGCTACGTGGCAGGATTGAAGTATCATCAGGCATCGGATATCAAGCCAACGCTCTATACAGGCACTCTTCCTGCCATAGAGAAGCGCAAGGCAGATTACACCTATACGCCGCTGATAGAGATTAGTTATCACCCAAGTTATTTTACGAAAATCCTCGAAGATAATTATTGTAAGCAATACGATGGAAAATGTTTTACCAAGTATTGTGAGTGGGATGAAAGTCAAGCTTTATATTATATCTTTACAAGCCAATATGGCGTTGAAGCAACACTTGAAGACTACGATTTGATATTCAAAGAGCAAGAAAAGCATGTGTTTATCTCCATTGGTGATACTACGACAGAGGCTTTACATAAGGCTGGCGTCAAAAATGTTATACAGGTAGAGCAAGACAATCGCTATGGGGTGATAGAATGGTTCAAAAAAGAGAAAGAAAGACTTGATGCTGCAAGACCACAATACGAGCATTCTTTTGAATTGTTTGAAAAGATGGATTTAGATAATTATGATCACGAGTTAGCAGACTTCGTGTATCGGTATGAAAATAGATTAGTTTTCTATCCTCATTCATCTCTGTCACCAGAAGACATTCCTTTGGCTTTACAGGAATTAGGTTTCGACGTGTTAAGCGCCATTGTTTACAACAATGAACTCCCGAAGAATCCGCGCCGTGTGAATCTCAACCATTTCAAGCGCATCGTCTTCACATCGCCTTCTACCATCGACAACTTCATCAAGTTGTATGGCAAGTTGCCTGAGAATACCGAGTTCATCACCCGTGGTCCTATTACCCAGGCACATTTGGAAGAAGTGATGAAAGTGAAGAACGAAGAATGAAGAAACAACGTTCGACGGACGAAGTGAAAGTCAATTCAAGTGTTAGAAGGGCGCAAGCCTAATTCAACATTTAACATTCAACATTCAACATTATAAAAAACCCGACATAGATATGAAAAGATTTAGAGAATTACGTAAAGACCAGGCTACTCGCGACAAGTATGCCGATGTATCATTGAGTGCCGCAGACTTCATCTATCCTTACTTCGTAGTAGAGGGCGAAAACCAGAAGGAGGAGATTTCCACCATGCCAGGCATCTATCGCTTCAGCATCGATACTCTTCTGAAGGACATCGAGGAAATCAAGAACCTCGGCATCAACAAAGTGCTCCTCTTCGGAGTGATTCCTGATGAGCAGAAGGATGAACGAGGCAGCGCAGCCTATGCCGATGATGCCCTCATCGCCCGTGCCGTAAAAGCCATCAAGGCTGAGTTTGGCAAGGAAATCATCGTCTTCACCGACGTCTGCCTCTGCGAATACACCAGTCATGGTCATTGCGGACTCCTGCATCATCACGATGTAGATAACGATTCCACCCTCCCATTGCTCGCCGAGGAAGCCTACGTTCATGCCAAGGCAGGCGCCGACTTCGTAGCACCATCAGCCATGATGGACGGACAGGTAGAAGCCATCAAGAACCGTCTTCGCGAAGGTGGTCTCGACAAGCAATGCAAGGTATTGGCATATTCTGCGAAATACGCCTCAGCCTTCTATGGTCCATTCCGAGATGCTGCCGATTCAGCTCCAAGTTTCGGAGACAGAAAGAGCTACCAAATGGACTTCCGCACCCACGACCAGGGTCTTGATGAGATTGCTGCCGATATAGAAGAAGGAGCCGACTGGACGATGGTGAAGCCAGCGATGCCATATCTCGACATGATAGCTCGCGGCGTAGAGAAGTTCCCTAACATCCCGATGGTAGCCTATCAGGTAAGTGGCGAGTATTCGATGCTGAAGGCAGCCGCCAAGCTAGGTTATCTCGATGAGAGCCGTGTAGCATTCGAGAGCCTCATCGCCATCAAGCGTGCCGGTGCCCAGTACATCATCACCTATTATGCCAAGGAGATTATAGAGAAGGCAGAAGATTGGCATCTCGAAATAGGATAAAAGGAAAGAGAAAAAAAGAAAAGAGAAAAAGAAAAAGAAAAAGGAAGAAGAAGGAAGAAAGCAGGAGAACCAAGTCCCCCTCTCGTCCCCGTTCCTAGCGATTCCATCGCTGGTCCCCCTCCTAAAAAGAACCAAGAACATGAAAGAAAGAAAAAACTCAGCCGCCGCTTTCGAGCAGGCAAAACAGATAATACCTGGCGGAGTCAATTCGCCAGTAAGAGCCCTGAAGAGCGTAGGAACCACCCCGCTCTTCGTCCGTGACGCCAAGGGTCCATACATCTACGATATCGATGACAACAAATTTATCGATTTCTGCATGTCATGGGGCGTCTTTATTCTAGGTCATAACAACGACAAGGTGAGCCAGGCAGCATCCGATGCCATCTTCCACGGAAGCAGCTTCGGCATCCCTACCCTTGCCGAAACCACCCTTGCCGAGAAGGTAAGAGAATCCTTCCCATCAATGGAGCGCCTTCGCTTCGTTAACAGCGGAACCGAGGCTACCATGTCAGCCATCCGCGTGGCTCGTGGTTTCACCGGTCGCGACATCCTCGTTAAGTTCGAGGGTTGCTATCATGGTCATGCCGACCATCTTCTGGTAAGCGCCGGATCAGCCGTAGCCAAGCTCAACAATGCATCATCAGCCGGAGTACCAGCCGGTTTCACCCAATATACCGTGGTGCTTCCATACAATGATACCGAGGCTTTGGAGAAGTATTTCGCCGAGAATGGCGACAAGGTAGCTGCGCTCATCATCGAACCGGTAGCCTGCAACATGGGTGTGGTTCCTCCAACCCGTGAATTTATCGAGGCAACCCGCAAGGTAACCCGGGAGCATGGCGCCATCCTGATTTTCGATGAAGTCATCACCGGTTTCCGTCTTTCTTATGGCGGTGCCCAGAAACGATTCGGCATCACTCCAGATATGACCACCGTAGGAAAGATTGTTGGTGGCGGATTCCCTGCCGCAGCCTTCGGAGGTAGAGCCGATATCATGAGCGTTCTGGCTCCAGAAGGCCCAGTTTATCAGGCAGGCACCCTGAGTGGCAACCCGGTAGCGATGGCAGCCGGTTATGAAACCTTGAAGCAGTTGGGCGAACCGGGTGTTTACGAACTCCTCGAAGAGCGCAGCAACCGCTTCCTCTCCCGTCTTGAGAAGATAGTAGAAGGCAAGGGCATCCAGGTGAACCACGTAGGCACAATGTTCACGATGTTCTTCAACGACCAGCCTGTCCGCAACTTTCAGGACACCAAGAAGAGCGACCAGGAGCGTTTCGCCCGCTATTTCCGCAACATGCTGGATCGTGGCATCTACGTCAGCCCATCGCAGTTTGAGGGCAATTTCATCTCCCTCTGCCACACCGATGAGATTCTCGACTATGTATTGAAGTCGATAGAAGAGAGTATCGAATAAACACATATAACAAAAAGCAAAGTCACAATACCCAGCACCATCTGCCGGATATTGTGACTTTTTTTTCAGAACCGTCCCCAAGCCCAACAAAGAGCAAAAACCTTGATTATAAGATACTTTATAAAACATTTCTCCCATTTTTCTTGCATGATTCAGATAATAATCGTAAATTTGCAGCAGATAAAATACGCAAGCTTATGAAAGAGAAAAGATATACATTGCCAGAAGAGCAGAAAGATGCAGCTTTCGCAGCAGAGCCTGCACCAGCCTATCACGGAAATGCCGCCATAGCACTTCCCAAGGATGAATGTGCAGAAGAAGATATTGACTGGAACAAGATTCCTGTTGGCTGGCATCCGGCTAATGAAGAAGAAGCCGTGGCTAGGATTGAAGCTATTGAGGCGGAGTATGAGAATGGGCAATATATTGATGCTGAAGATTTTGAAAGAGAACTAATTGCGCAATATCCATGGCTAGCATAAGATTAACACTTTATTTCAAAAAGGAATTAAAGACTGTTATCGACTATGGATTAGTTGAATTCGGCAAAACCACAGTAAAGCGATTCCATAATGAGTATAAAGACATCAAGCATCGCCTGATGCTTCATCCTCTTTCTTCACCCAGAGAGCCAATGCTTAAGCGATTCCACCGTCCTTACCATAGTGCGATTATCAAGGAGAATTGGAAGATTATCTACCGCTACGATGAAGCCAACGACCTAGTCATTTTCGTAGATTTATGGGATATGAGAAGAAGCCCTAGATATCTGATTAGACAATTCAAAAGAAAACTATAAAGGAAAAAGCTTATGAAGGAGAAAAGATATACATTACAAGAAGAGCAGCCGATTCCAGTTGGCTGGCATCCGGCCAATGAAGAAGAAGCCGTGGCTAGAATTGAAGCTATTGAGGAAGAGTATGAGAATGGGCAATATATTGATGCTGAAGAATTTGAAAAAGAACTAACAGCACAATACCCGTGGCTAGAAGATTGGAAGCGTTCTATCAGTATAGAAGATTTTAGAAAGAACTGCAAGAAGAAGCTGAAATCACTGTTCTTGACAAAGAATGGAATTTAACTTATAATGCACTTCGAGGATAAAGATTCTTTCTGATTTTTTGCAGATGGTTCAAGAACGGGCTGAAAGCCCAAAAGCTCTTAGCCCAGGGCAGCGCCCTGGGTATGCTAGCAATCAGCATTGCGCCCTGCAAGGGCAAAAGCTTTAAAAAGAGTTCCACCTATAATATATTCCCCACCTCTGACACTCAGAATAGGATTCTAGCGCCCCCGCATTTCACGGGGCCGCTAGAACTAAATACTGAATATCAATTTCATAATAAGCTAATCTCACTTACAAATTCCGTCTTTATTCCTCTTTATATGCCTCATACTCCTCACGAGAGATTGGAGTCTCCGGGTCAACAATCAAGACTTCATCATAGGTCAAGCCATAGAGGTGATAGACGAGGAAGTCGATTTGATTCTCCAAAGCAGAAGTGTCATTTTCTTTTTCTTGTTCTATTGCCTTTACCAAATTCTCTATTTCTAAACTACTTTTACTTAACACCATATCAGAAGGCATCGGAAATGTTTTTATATAAGCAGGTTTATAGCGATAGAATCCACCAGACATAACTGTTCCAGTATTTTGCATAAACCACCAACATAAACGAGATTTTAAAACAGCCATTAAGACCTTGTATGACACCAGTACATCGTCCTTTTTAACGTAACCATAAAGAGTAGCAGTTTGATAAAACACACCTTGTTCATCAAAGGAAAAGTTACCCCCCATAGAAATATCTGGAGCGATAAGTTTTGGTGAAGTCGCATAAGCTAACCCCTGCTTTCTACTTAATTGAAACCATTCATTATCATGCAGAAAACGACCTTTTTCTCTTCTTCTAAGAATCGTTTCACATTTTTTTCAATAACTATAAGTCATAGGATACTTTTCAGATAAGTCATCCTCTTTAATAAGAGTCATATTGCCACTATTTCTCTCATATGGTAAAACTACATATCTCTGAGTATCTAAACTTCCATACAACTGCAAAAGTACGAAAAAGAATTGGTTATAAAGCAGCATATATTCAAGGCTTTTGCCCTTACAGGGCGCAGGGGGACAACGTCCTAATACCCAGGGTGTTGCCCTGGGCTAGGAGCTTTTGGGCCTTCAGCACGTGTTTGAACCACATGCAAAAGTTCAATGATTTACTTCTTAACCAGGCATTTTATACTCATGTCTAAGCTTCCAGATAGTTCTTCATATCCTCCAATGTATCGAAGTTCTTGACATTCCCCTCCTTTACATTGAGAATAGCCTTATCTAACTCTGATTGTAACTTTTTCTTTTGTAATGTTGCATTCATAATACGATTAAACAATTAAGTTTGATACATTTATTCAGAATAAGGCGTTCTCATATGCTCATGCTTCCATTGCTCAATAGTATTTTCATCTATCAAGCCCTTATCCCACAATTCATTTGCGGCATCTATCGCTTTTTGCGCAAAATAACGGCTATCTTTCGTCATAATACTATCATTTTAAATATTTACACATGTTACTTATGAGTAATCAACGCTTCCATATCTTTGATAAAATTCTCTACTTTCTCAAAATACGGCAAGACCTCTTCTTCTGTAGCATCAAAGGTATCATCATAATCACCTGACTGCCGAAGTTCATATAGACGAGAGAACAACTTTCCATAAGTGCGATCCAACAAACCTGTAGCAATAAATTTCTCTCCAACTAAATGTATTACACCGGCATGAGTCTTTGCAGTAAAGCCCTTGTCAAGTAACAAAGCAGAAGCCATATGGAATACAGTATAATACAAACGATTTCCCGTCAAATTCCAATACTTCAATTTTGCCACACCCTTAGCCTCATCAAAACTCTTATAAGCTTTTTCTATCCTGTAGTGTACAAGATCTCTACGTTGTTGACCCTCTAGCATAGCATCACCCCTTCCTCTTCTACATTATTATAAAAAGGACTGCCCTTTTTGCTCTGCCAATCCTTCATCGAAT
>ERZ780207.2052-NODE-2052-length-15481-cov-3.229936_pt1 | contig 15481 bp, 12 predicted proteins | sample MGYA00510977_ERZ780207 | MGnify/ENA primary metagenome ERZ780207 (study PRJEB29588, sample SAMEA2151383) | human gut metagenome | biome: human gut; feature: human-associated habitat; material: faeces | place: Denmark | collected 2008/2010 ... | reverse complement strand
GCCGCAGCTCGCGGCCTGCCCCGCCATCGAGCGGGTCTACCCTTCGGATGCCAATTTCATCCTGGTCCGCACCCCCGATCCCGACCGCATGTACGACGCGCTGATCTCGGCCGGGGTCATCGTCCGCAACCGCTCGCGCATCCCGGGCTGCGAAGGATGCCTGCGCATCACCGTCGGAACCCCCGCGGAGAACGCCCGGATGATAGAAACCGTCAAAAACTTCCAATTATGAAAAAAGCCCTCTTCATCGACCGCGACGGCACGATCATCGCCGAACCCGCCGACGAACAGATCGACAGCCTCGAAAAACTCGCCTTCGTGCCCGGAGCCATCTCCGCCCTGAAGGCGCTCACGGGCCTCGGGTTCGACCTCGTGCTGGCCACCAACCAGGACGGGCTCGGCACCCCGTCCTTCCCCGAGGATACCTTTTGGCCGGCGCATAACAAAATGCTCGCGACGCTCGGCGGCGAGGGCGTCGCGTTCGACGACCAGCTGATCGACCGCACGTTCGAGGCCGACGCCGCCCCCACGCGCAAACCCCGGACAGGGATGTTCGGCCGCTACACGGGCGGCGAATACGACCTCGCGGCGAGCTACGTCATCGGCGACCGCGCGACCGACATCCTGCTGGCCCGCAACCTCGGGGCGCGGGGCATCCTGCTCGCTCCCCCCGCCGAAGGGCTGCGGACGCTGGAGGAAGCCGGCGCCGCCGACGCCTGTGCGCTGATCACCGACTCGTGGAGCGAAATCGCCGAATTCATCCGCCGCGGCGAACGCCGGGCCGAAATCCGGCGCGAGACCCGCGAGACGCAGATCACCGTCCGCCTCGACCTCGACGGCCGCGGGGATTTCAACGGCCAAATCTCCACGGGCCTGCGCTTTCTGGACCACATGCTCGCGCAGATCGCCCACCACGGCGGCGTCGCGCTGGCCGTCGACGCGCGGGGCGATCTGGACATCGACGAACACCACACGATGGAGGACGTGGCCATCACGCTGGGCGAGGCCGTCGACCGCGCGCTGGGCGCGAAGGCCGGGATCGCCCGCTACGGCTTCGCCCTGCCGATGGACGACTGCCGGGCGCTGACGCTGCTCGACTTCGGGGGCCGCATCGACTTCGAGTGGGACGCCTCGTTCCGCCGCGAGCGGGTCGGCGACGTTCCGACCGAAATGTTCCGCCACTTCTTCCACTCGTTCGCATGCGCCGCGCGGTGCAACCTCCAAATCTCGGCCCGCGGCGACAACGACCACCACAAGGCCGAAGCCGTCTTCAAGGCCTTCGCCCGCGCCCTGCGCATGGCCGTGGCGCACATCCCGTTCGATTACACCGTCCCCAGCAGCAAAGGAGTCCTATGATAGCCGTCGTCGATTACGCCACGGGCAACCTGCGGTCGGTTGCCGACGCCCTCCGCCGCGCAGGGGCCGAATTCACGCTCACGGCCGATCCCGCCCTGCTGCGCGGGGCCGACAAAGTGATCCTCCCGGGAGTCGGCGAGGCCTCGTCGGCCATGTCGCAGCTCCGCGAGCGGGGACTCGACACGGTGATCCCCTCGCTCACGCAGCCCGTCCTGGGCATCTGCATCGGCATGCAGCTGATGTGCCTTTCGAGCGAGGAGGGCGACGCCCGCTGCATGGGTATCTTCCCGACGCAGGTCCTGCGGCTTCCGGCCACGGCGGCCGACGGCGCGCGGCTCAAAGTCCCCCACGTGGGCTGGGACACGATCACCTCGCTCCGCTCGGCCGGGGAGACCTATGTATATTACGTCCACTCCTTCGCCGCCGAACCCTGCGCCGCAACCATCGCCACGACCGACTACGGCCGCCCGTTCAGCGCGGCGCTCGGGAGCGGCAACTTCTTCGGCACGCAGTTCCACCCCGAAAAGAGCGGTGCGGCGGGCGCGCGGATTTTACTCAATTTTCTAAACCTCTGACACCATGATCGAAATCATACCCGCAACGGACATCATCGGCGGCCAGTGCGTGCGCCTCACGCAGGGCGACTACGCCAGCCGGAAGACCTACTACCGCGACCCGCTCGAAGCGGCGCTCCGCTTCGAGGAGGCGGGCATCCGCCGCCTGCACATGGTCGACCTCGACGGCGCGAAGGCCTCGGAGCCGCGCAACCTCGCCGTGCTGGAACGCATCGCCGCGCGAACCTCGCTCGAAGTGCAGTACGGCGGAGGCATCAAGAGCCGCGAGGCGCTGCGCAGCGTCTTCGACGCCGGAGCGCGCCGCGCCATCTGCGGCAGCGTCGCCGTCCGTCGGCCCGACCTTTTCGCCGCATGGCTCGCGGAGTTCGGCCCCGGGCGGCTGATCCTCGGGGCCGACGTCCGCAACGGCACGGTGGCCATCGAGGGCTGGCTGGAAAGTTCGACGCTCTCGGCCCCCGAGCTGATCGGGCGATTCATTCCGCAGGGGCTTACGCAGGTTATCTGCACCGACATCTCCCGCGACGGCATGCTCTGCGGCCCCTCGGCAGCCTTCTACGCCGACCTGCAAGGCCGCTTCCCGACGGTGGAGATCACCGTCAGCGGCGGCATCTCTTCGATGTCGGACATCGAAGAGTTAGACCGGCAGGGCCTGCGGAGCGTCATCGTCGGCAAAGCCCTCTACGAAGGGCGCATCACCCTCAAAGACCTCGCGCGATGCTTGCCAAACGCATAATCCCCTGCCTCGACATCCGCGACGGACAGACCGTCAAGGGCATCAACTTCGTGGGACTGCGCCAGGTCGGCGATCCCGTGGAGCTGGGTGCGAAATACGCCGCCGAAGGGGCCGACGAACTGGTCTACCTCGACATCAGCGCCTCGGAGGAGGGACGCCGCACCTTCACGGAGCTGGTCGCGCGCATCGCCGCGCGCATCGACATCCCGTTCACCGTCGGAGGCGGCATCTCGTCGGTCGACGACGCCTCCAGGCTGCTCGACGCCGGAGCCGACAAGATCACCCTCAACAGCGCCGCCGTGGCCAACCCCGCGCTGATCGACGCCATCGCCGCCAGATACGGCTCGCAGTTCGTCGTCGCGGCCATCGACGCCCGGACCGTCGACGGCCGCTGGGTCGTCACGACCCACGGAGGCCGACGCCCCACCCAGCGCGAACTCTTCGCCTGGGCCGCCGAGGCCGCCGACCGCGGCGCGGGCGAAATCCTCTTCACCTCGATGGACCACGACGGCACGAAGAACGGCTACCCGTGCGACACCTTCGCGCGGCTGGCGGAACTGCCCGTCCCGATCATCGCCTCGGGCGGCGCGGGCACGGCGGACCACATCGCCGACGTGCTGACCCTCGGCCGTGCCGACGCGGCGTTGGCCGCCAGCATCTTCCATTACAACGAGATTCCGATACCCGTATTGAAGCGGGAGTTGAAGAAACGCAACATAAACGTCAGATTATAAAACCACTATGAAAATCGAAGGAAAACCGTTTTCGGCGTTCGACGCCGCAAAACTCCCCGGCGGACTCGTCCCCGCCGTCATTCAGGACGACCGCACCCTCCAGGTCCTCATGCTGGGCTACATGAACCGCGAAGCCTATGAAAAAAGCCTCGCCGAAGGCCGCGTCACGTTTTACAGCCGCTCGCGCCAGCGTCTCTGGACCAAGGGCGAGACCAGCGGCAACTGGCTCGACATCGTGTCGGTGGCCGCCGACTGCGACTGCGACACGCTGCTCATCCGCGTCATCCCCCACGGCCCGACCTGCCACACGGGGTCGAAAACCTGCTTCGGAGAGGCCGTGCCCGAAACCGAAGGTTTCATCCGCTACCTGCAAAGCGTCATCCGGGGACGTCACGCCGAGATGCCCGAAGGCTCCTACACCTCGAAGCTCTTCAACCGCGGCGTGAACAAGATCGCGCAGAAGGTCGGCGAGGAGGCTGTGGAGACCGTCATCGAGGCCGTGGCCCAGAACCGCGAGGCGATGATCTACGAGGCTTCGGACCTCGTCTACCACCTGCTCGTGCTGCTCGAAGCCACCGGATGCTCGATCGCCGACCTCGAAAAAGAGTTGGCGCGCAGGCACTCCTGACCCCTCCCGGAAGCGTTCCGACACCCGGAAAAGCCGCTTCGGGCGAAAGAATGTAACGAATTGTTTGCTTTTTTCGCCCGAAGCGCTTATTTTTGCAATCGAACACCGTCAGCATCAGCGTCAAAGACTGCATGAAAACCGTAATCACATCCGAATACGAAGCCCTGTTCCGCCAACATTTCCGGCTGGCGACGCTCTATGCCGAACGTATCGTCGGTTCGGCCCACGAAGCCGAGGACATCGTGCAGGAGGTCTTCATCGCGCTGCTCGACGTCGATTTCAGCCAGATCCGCCAGAAGGAGAGCTATCTCTACCGCTGCGTGCGCAACGCGGCGCTCGACCACCTGCACGCCCGGATGAAGAACCGCTTCTACGACATCAACTCGAAGGAGACGGTGCGCCTGGCCGCCGAAGAGAACGCCCCCGGCGACGAACAGGCTATGATCGAGCAGATTGCGGCCATCTACCACCGGATCGAGGCGCTGCCCGAACAGGGACGCCGCATCTTCAAGATGATCTGCATCGAGCACAAAAGCTACGTCGAGACGGCCCGCCTGCTTTCGCTCTCGCTCCACACCGTGAAGACCCACATGTCGCGCTCGTTCAAAGCCCTGCGCAAAATATCGATGTTCTTCCTCACGCTTTTTTAGGTCCCGGACAGCCGGAGTCCGCCCCCCCCGAATCCGATTTTAATCCGACCCGATTTCGCCCCACCGCACCGAAAGGACGAAATCCCGATTCCGCTTTTGTGTTACAATCCGTAACCCACCTGCAAATTTTTCACAAAAAAACGCCGGCATTGTATGTCCGGCGTTCGTTTTTTCGGTCTATTCCATAGGAAACGTTGTTTCCGGCCACACCGACCAACCTGAAAACACGGAAAACGACATGAGTTTCGAAAACCAGATCAAAGAAATACTCAAAGCCCGCCTCGAGGGAACCGCCACCGAAGAGGAACTGGCGATCCTCCGGGAGTGGCTCGACCGCTCGCCGCAGAACCGGGAGTTGGCGGAACTGCTGGAGGAGTCGGCGGAGAACCTTCCGCTGCTGGGCCGGATATACGGCTACGACGAACAGCGCGTATGGGGCAACATCCGCAAGGCGGCCCGCAAGCGCCGGATGCGCATGCTGGCTGCCACGGCCCGGAAATACGCGGCGGTCGCCGCCGTGGCGGCGCTGCTGGCCGGCGGCGGCTGGTGGACGCTCGGCCGCCGGGCCGAACGGCTCGCACGGCAGGCTTACATCGAGCAGCTGACGCCCGGGGTACGGGGCGCCGTGCTGACCCTTTCGTCGGGCGAGAACGTCGCGCTCGAAGCGGGCGGGCGGCGGATGCTCGTCGAACAGGACGGCACGCGCCTCGAGATCGCCGGCGAGGAGCTGGCCTACCACAAGGTGGAGGCCGAGCAGAAGATTCCGATGACGAACACCGTCACCGTGCCGCGCGGCAAGGAGTTCTCGCTCCGCCTCTCGGACGGCACGCAGGTATGGCTCAACTCCGAGTCGAGCCTCGTCTTCCCGGTCCGCTTCGGCGACGGGCCGCGCGAGGTGACCGTGACGGGCGAAGCCTACTTCGACGTGGCGCACGACGCCTCGCGGCGGTTCGTGGTCCACGCCGACACGGTTTCCGTAAGCGTCTACGGCACGGCGTTCAACATCTCCTCCTACGCCGACGAGAGCGCGATCGAGACCACGCTCGTGAGGGGCAGCGTCGAGGTGCGGAGCGGACACCGCCGCGCAATGCTCCAGCCGGGCCAGCAGGCCCGCGTGGGGCGCGAAGGGGCTATCTTCGACGTGCGGCAGGTCGCCGCCGAAGATTACGCCGCCTGGACCCGGGGACTGTTCACCTTCAACGACGAGACGATCGCCTCGATATGCCGCAAACTCTCGCGCTGGTACGGCGTGGAGATCGTCCCGCGGGGCGTCGACGCCGACAAGGTGCGCTACACGGGCGTCGTGAAACGCTACGAAACCTTTGCCGAAATGGCCCGTCTGCTGGCGCGCACCGATCAGATACGCGCCGATGTCGAGGAGGGGAAGATCGTGCTCTGCATCGACCGTGACGACGATTGATGCCGGTTAGTTGGGAAGCCGCCCGACGGGGCGGCATTCGTGTCACTTAAAACACAGCTATTATGAGGAAACTTTACCTATCAGTATCGCACCGAAGGCCATGGCTTGCCGTGTGCATGTGGCTGCTGGCGATTTCCGTCTGGGGCGCGCCGCGGCAGGCGACGGCGAGCGAAGCCTACCAGCAGCGCAGGGAACGCATCTCCGTATCGTTCCGCAACGCGTCGCTGGCCGAAGTTCTCCAACGGATCAAACAGCAGACGGGATATTACATCCTCTATAATAGCGACGCCGTGCGGGGAATCGGCGGCATCTCCTTCAGCAAGGCCGACGCCCCGGTGCGCGAAGTGCTCGACGAAGCGCTGCGCGGCACGCGGCTCGAATACTCGATCGACGACGACACGATCGTGATCCGTGGCCGAAGCGGGGGGGGGAACGCCTCCGCCCCGCAGAAAGCCCCGGACAAGGTCGTCAGCGGACGTGTGACGGACACGGCCGGCGCGCCGCTCGTGGGCGTGAACATCCTGATCCAGGGGACCGCCACGGGAGTCGTGTCGGGGTCCGACGGCGGATTCTCGATCCGCATGCCCGAGGGCCGCGACAACCTGATCTTCTCCTACATCGGCTACGTCTCGCAAACGCTTCCCTCGGCACAGACCAGACTGGTCAGGCTGGTGCAGGACGAACAGGAGATCGAAAACGTCGTGGTGACCGGCATCTTCACCCGCAAGAAGGAGAGCTACACGGGTTCGGCCACGACCATCACGTCGGGCCAGCTGGCCCGCGTGAGTAACCGCAACGTCTTCGAGAGCCTGAAAAACATCGAGCCATCGCTCTACATCATGGACAACACGCTGATGGGCTCCGACCCCAACACGCTGCCGGACATGCAGCTGCGCGGTATCACCACCTTTCCCTCGGAATCCACGGGCGTGAATATCAAGGGCAACTACCAGAACCGCCCCAACCAGCCGCTGTTCATCCTCGACGGGTTCGAAACCACGGCCGAGAAGGTGATGGACATGGACATGACCCGTATCGAGAGCATCACCATCCTCAAGGACGCCGCGGCCAAGGCGCTCTACGGCTCGAAGGCCGCCAACGGCGTCATCGTCATCGAGACCAAACGCCTGGCCGGCAATCAGGAGCTGGTGACCTACACCGGAAGCATCGAGGTGTCGATGCCCGACCTGACGAGCTACAACCTCTGCAACGCCTGGGAGAAGCTCGAGGCCGAGCGCATCGAGGGCGTCTACACCTCGGCGAATCCCCAGACGCAGGTGGATCTCACCAAACGCTACAACGCACTCAAAGCGCAAGTGCTCGGCGGACTGGACACCTACTGGCTCGCAAAACCCCTGCGCACGGGCGTCGGCCACAAACACACCCTCTCGGTCGAACTGGGCGACAGCCGCAAGCTGCGGGCGATGATCGACTTCTCGTACAACAACGTGGCGGGCGTGATGAAGGGTTCGGAGCGCACGGTGCTCTCGGGCGACGTGAACGTTTCGTACCGCAAGAAAAGCTTCCTGTTCCGCAACATATTGAGCGTCAGCAACACCAGGAGCGACAACTCGCCGTGGGGCGATTTCGGGGACTACGCCCGGATGAATCCCTACTGGAGCGCAGTCGATCCCCAGACGGGCCAGATCGCCCGCTGGGCCTACGACGAAGTGGCCAACCCGATGTACGACGCCACGCTCGGAACGCTCGACCGCGAGACCTACACCAGCGTGACGGACAACTTCTACGCCGAATGGCAGGCCACCGAGGCGCTGAAACTCACCGCCCGCCTCGGCATCGCCGTAAAGCGCAGCGACGCCGACGAATTCTATCCGGCCAAGCATTCGAAATTCGCCACCTCGGCCTACGAAAGCACGAGCATGCAGCTGCGCAAAGGCTCCTACCAGCTCGACAACGGCAAGAGCAGCGACATTTCGGGCGAAATCTACGCCAACTACGCCAAAAACTGGGGCAGGCACTACCTCTACGTCAACGCCGGCGGCCGGATCGCCGAAAACACGTACAGCGCCTACCAGCACTACGCCGAGGGATTCCCCAACAGCCAGACGGCCGACATCACCTTCGCCCGGCAGTACGCCCAGGACAAAAAGCCCGTCGGCATCTCGTCGATCACGCGCGAAATCAGTTTCCTGGGAACCGCGTCGTACAGCTACGACGACCGTTACAACGTCGACCTCACGTTCCGCGAAAGCGCCTCGTCGCTCTACGGCGCCGACAACCGCTGGTCGTCGGCATGGAGCGCCGGCGTGGCGTGGAACCTCCACAACGAACCCTTCCTGCGCGATCAGGACGTTTTGAAACAATTCAAGATCCGCGCCTCGGCCGGACTGACGGGCAACCAGAACTACGACACCAACGAAGTGCTGGCCACCTATCTCTACTACACCGGGGCCACCTACCACGGACAGACGGGCGCCTACCTCTCGAAGATGCCCAACCCCGCCCTCAAATGGGAACAGCGCATGGACTACAACGTGGGCGCCGACATTACGGTCCACCGCGCAACGATCGCCTTCGACTACTACAACTCGGTGACCGAGAACATGCTCACCGACGTGGCGATCCCCACCTCCACGGGTTTCGACACCGTGAAGGACAACCTGGGCAAGGTCCGCAACCGCGGCATCGAGGCCAAATTGAGCTATACGCTCTGGCAGGGCAAACAGGGCTTTTTCAACCTCTTCGGCTCGATCGCCTATAACAAGAACATCATCATCAACCTCTCCGAAAGCCTCAAGGCCTACAACGAAAAGATGATGGCCCAGGCGCAGGACAAGAGCAACTCGACGCCCGTGCTGATCTATCAGGACGGAATGCCGATGAACGCCATCTGGGCCGTGCCGTCGCTGGGCATCGACCCCACGACGGGTCAGGAAATCTACGTCAGGAAGGACGGCACGCTGACCTACGAGTACGACGCGCAGGATCAGGTCGTGGCCGGCATCAGCGACCCCAAGTACCGCGGCAACTTCGGCTTCGCGGCCGAATACAAGGGCTTCGGGTTAAGCGCCACCTGCACCTTCCTCGGCGGCGGGCAGCGGTACAACACCACGCTGGTCAACAAGGTCGAAAACGTCGACATCCACTACAACGTCGACCGCCGCGTGCTCTACGGCCGCTGGCAGACTCCGGGCCAGAACGCCATGTTCAAGAAACTCGGCTCCTACACCGACGAAAACGGCAAGCAGCACGACGAAAAGACCCGGGCCACGACGCGCTTCGTGCAGGACAACAACGAGCTGACGTTCTCGTCGCTGAGCCTCTATTACGAGTTCAACCCGCGGCTGATCAGCAAAATCCGCCTCAAGCGGCTCAAGTTGGCCTTTTACATGAACAACATCGCCACGCTCTCGTCGATCCGCATCGAGCGCGGCACGACCTATCCCTTCGCACGGAGCATGTCGTTCCAGCTGACCGGAACCTTCTAACACAAACCACCGAAGCCATGAAAAACAGCATCAAATACCTCCTTCTGTCCGCCGCAGCCCTCGCAGCCGTCTCGTGCGAGAGCTGGCTCGACGTGACGCCCCCGTCGGAAATCCGCGCCGAGGACCACTACTCCTCGGCCGAAGGCTTCCAGCAGACGCTCATCGGCTGCTACCTCGCCATGGGCGAAACCGACCTCTACGGCGAAAACCTGACGTGGCACATGGTCGAAATGCTGGGCCGCCAGTACGACGCCCGCAAGAACACCGCCGCGGACGACTACGACCTCGACCGCTACAACTACAAAACCACGAAATCCACCGAAGTGATCGAAAAGGTCTGGGAGAAATCCTACTCGGTGATCGCCAACGTCAACGACGCCCTCGACCACATCGACCGCCGGAAGGACGAACTCGACTCGGTCAACTACCGCATCATCAAGGGCGAACTGCTCGCCGTGAGGGCCTACATCCACTTCGACCTGATGCGCCTGTTCGGGTGCAGCGACCTGGCCGGACGCACCGACCTGGAGAGCCGTCACACGGTCCCCTACCTGACGAGCGTCGACAAGGACGCGGCGCCGCAGCTGACCTACGCCGAGACGCTCCGCCGCATGATCGCCGACCTCACGGAGGCCGCCCGCCTGCTGGAGATCGACCCCATCCGGGCCAGGTATCCCGAAAGCATCTATACCGAAGCCAACGTCGACAAATTCTACGATTACCGCTACATGCACCTGAACTACTTCGCCGTCAAGGCCCTGCTGGCGCGCGTCTGCATGTGGGAAGGCAGCGACGAAAACAAACACACCGCGTTGCTGGCCGCCCTCGAAGTGATCGACGACCCGGCATCGGTCGGAATCGCCGGCGGGCTGACGCTGCGCACGTTCACCGACTCCGCCAAGGCCCCCACGACCGAGATGTGCTTCCCGAGCGAACATATCTTCGCGCTCGGCGTCACGGACATGGCCAAGAAGATCGCAAGCAACCTCAACCGCGAATATTCGGAACAGGACCGCCAGTACCGCACGCTGTGCATCAAGAACTCGGTCGCCGACGATCTTTTCGAACATCCGCGTAAAATCGAAATTATAAGGCGTTTCCTGAAAGCGGACGGTCGCATCGTTCATCCAGCCCTGCCGCCGGCATCTCCGACTGCCGCTACAAACAGCTCTACCACAACACCGACTACTGGCCCGAGGGGACCAAGACCCCTTCGAAGCTCTATCAGCAGACCTCGACGGGCGCCGACTACCGCCACAAGGACCTGATGCCGCTGATCCGCCTGCCGGAGATGTACTACATCGCCGCCGAGTGCCGCATCTCCGGCCCGGACAAGGACCTCGGCGAAGCCCGCAGCCTGTTGCAGGAGGTGCGCAAGGCCCGCGCGGTCTACGAAGAACTGGATGCCGACCTCGACGAGGCGAGCCTGATGGCCCAGCTCGAAAAGGAGTACCGCAAGGAGTTCATCTGCGAAGGCGTGGTCTTCTATTTCTACAAGCGGCTGGGCTACGAGAAACTGCCCCGCCAGAGCGACGTGATGAGCGGCAGCAAGGTCATCGACGACGCCGTCTACATGCTGCCCTACCCCGATTTCGAAATACAGTCGGGACGCGTACAGTAAGTCGAACGATTAATTGTTGAGAAGCATGAAAAAACTGATCTGCATACTGCTGGCCGCGGCGACGACGGCCGGCTGCGAAAAGGACGACCCGACACGCTACGACATGTCGCAGGGAAGGATCTGCTTCCCGGGGGCTGCGCCCAACGAAACGGCCGAATATCCCGGATACTCGAATTCCGACAGCACGTTCTACGCCTCGATGACCTTCAAGCAGCAGCCCGAAGGGGTCGCCGAGGCGGTGATCGAGGTCCCGGTGAAACTCATCGGCGGGGCCTCCGGCTCCGACCGGAAAATCGGCGTCCGCGTTCTCGAAGAGGGGACCACGGCGCAGCCCGGACAGTACGAAATCCTCGGCGCGGAGGTTCCGGCCGGGAAGACCTACGGCGCCATCCGCATCGAGGTCGCCAAATCGGCCGAACTCGACACGCAGCAGCGCGAACTGACGCTCTGCCTGACCGATTCGCCCGACCTCCGGGTGGGACCGGACCTCTACCTGAAAGCCAACGTCTCGTGGCACAACTTGCTGCCGCGGCCCGCGACGACCAAGCAGTGGTCCACCTACAACGCCTTCATCGAATCGGAGGCCTCTTCGGGCAGCTCGTCGACAGAGGCTTACAGCCAGGCCGGCCACCAGCTGCTGCTGGACATCTTCGGCTGGGAGGTGTTCCCCGACTGGGGACCCGATTACAGCTACTACATCGACGCCTGGCGCGCCAGGGCACAGGCCTGGTACGACGAATGGAAGGCCGCCAACCCCGGTCAAAAGCGCATCCACGAATCAGGCTCCATGAAGGGCCGGGAGGTAACGATCCGCACCAAGTAAACGACGAACGACCATGAGAAAACACACCCTATATCTGTTGCTGGCAGGCTGGGGCCTGCTCGCCGCGTCGTGCTACGACGACAAAAGCACGTTGCAGACCACCCATATCCCGCCCGTGGAGATCGAAGTGCCGGAAGCCATCGCCTCGCAGCTGACGGTGGTGCACAACGCACGGCTCGACATCACGGGCATCCGCATCACCAAAGACGGCCGGGAGAATCCCGAGGAGCTTACCTACGAATGGACGGTGAGTCAGACCGACAACGACTCGGAGGCGATTTCGCTCGCCACGACGCGCGAGTTCCACGAAGTGATCGACCTGCCGATCTCCTCGAAAGGCTACCTGTTCCTGCTGACGGTCACCGACACCGCCCACGACCTGAAGTACCAGTACAAGTGGACGCTCATCGTGACGGCCCAATTCAACGAAGGGCTTGTGGTGGCCTACACCCGGGACGGAACCACCTCGGACCTGGGACTGATCATGCACCCGCAGCTGACCGAGACCTACTCGGGCGCGGAGCAGGGAACCGTCGAAAAGGAGCTGATCAGCCGGCGCAACGGCAGTCCGTTCCCCTCGGCGGTCACCCACATGCTCTACACCTACGACAAAACCGACAAGAAAAACATCCTCTGGGTGTCGACCGACGACGACCTGATGCGCGTGGAGACCGATTATTACGAAATCCTGGGCCATAAGGAGGATGCGTTCGTCTACCTGCCCGGAAAGCTCGACATCCGGAGCCTGCTCAACACCTACCAGTGCACGATGATCCTCAACGACGGCGACATTTACGAAACGCTGCTCAGCCGCGGCCGGATCTCGACGCCCGTCAGCGGAACCGAAACCATGACCGTCGACAACGGCGTCGTTTCGGCCCACTCCGCTCCGGGCAGCACCCGCAAACCCAGCACGATCTTCTACGACCGGGAACAGGGCAAGTTCTGCTACGGCTACAACCAGACGTTCTACGCCTGCGGCAGCGTGGGTTCGTCGCCCTTCGACCCGGGGAACGCTCCCGGCCTGCGATGCATCGCGGGCGGCATCAGCATCGACAACGCCACCCACACCCTGCTGATGCGGAAAGCCGACGGCAACCATGCGCTCTACACCTTCGGCAACTACTCCGCTTCAGCCGGCGCACCCGCCGCCAAGCTGATCTACGAAATCCCGGCGGAGGCCAACGCCCTCATCGCCGAAGCCGTGAGCTTCGTCTTCTCGCGATTCGACCCGATCCTCTACATCGCCACCCGCAGCGCCATCTACAAGGTGATCTTCACGACGGGCAGCGTCAATTTCGACCCGGCGCCCGTCTTCACGGCCCCTGCGGGCGAGCACATCACCCTGGCCCGTCTCTACCTGCAAGGCTACTACGCCATGGAGAACTACGACGGCTCGTCGACCCTTCCGAGCAACGCCTCGCTGGCATGGAGCAGCCGCGCGGTGACGGTGGTCACCTCGAAGGACGACGGGAACGACAAGATACACGTCGTGCCGCAGATCAACTTCGGCAGCGGACAGCTCGACCAGCCGAACGCGCTGGTGTTCGACGGCTTCGGCAAGATACTCGACTTCACCGTCGCCGGGCTTTACAAGTAGCCCGCGCCGGCGTCGAAACACGCCCCATGCCGCAGATGTTTTCAGAGCGTCTGCGGCATTTTTTTACTTTTTTGATTATATTTGCCTCGGTTTCACCCCCGAAAAGCGGCGGAAACCGCCCAAAACAAAAAAAGCATCAGGACGGACCCGACAAATGCACAGCGAATCCAAACGGTATGATTTCGAACGGCTCTACATCGACTGCCAACCCCGGCTGACGGCCTATGCGCTGCGGTTCGTCAACAACCCCATCGAGGCGCAGGACCTGGTTCACGACTGCTTCATGGCGCTGTGGGACCGGCAAGCCCCCCTCGACCCCGAAGAGGCCCGCATGCTGCTGTTCGCCATGACCCGCAACCGATGCCTCAATTACCTGAAGCACAAAAGCATCGTCGACAAATACACGATCAGCTGCCTGGCCCGGGCGAAAATCGGGGAGGAGCGTCTTTACAACTACGATTTCTCCTTCGCCGAAAACGGGCATCCCTACCTGTACCAGGAGTTGGAACAGCAGATACAGCGTATCATGGACTCGCTGCCCGCACGCTGCCGCGAAGTGTTTTTCCTCAGCCGGTTCCAGGGGTTGAAGAACCGGGAAATAGCCGAACGGCTCCACATCTCCCTGCATACGGTCGAGCGGCACATCCAGCGCGCCCTGCGCATCTTCGCCGAAGCCCTCGAACGCGAACAATCCATTTACCTGCAAATACTGATCCTCGCCTGGCTGATGAACCAGCCGTCCTGAAGCCTTCCAGAGGCGAATTTCAAAAAATATGCGAATTTTTCCGGAACCGGGGGGGGGTAAAATCCGCCCCGATTGTTGTATGTATGTATGCGTACAACAACCGACCCCATGAACGAAAGCCTGAAAGAACTCGCCGTCCGCTATTTCGAAGGACCCATCGCCCCCGAAGAAGAGTGCGAACTCTTCGGATTCCTCGCCGCCTCGCCGGAAAACGCCGCCCTGATGCGCGAATGGGAACGCGAATATGGCGCGTCTGACGCCTCTATGTCCTATGCCCTCCGCTTCGGAGCGGTGATAAAGAACGCTGTTGAGAAGACGGGCCGTCAGGTCGTCGTGCTAATTGACGAATACGACAAGCCTATCCTCGACGTTATCGGCGACAGGGGGCTCGAAGAGAACAACCGCGAGGTTCTGCGCAGCTTCTACAGTGTCATGAAGTCTCAGGACGCCAACCTGCGTTTCGTCATGCTGACCGGTGTCGGCAAACTGCCTCAGATGAACGTGTTCAGCGGCCTGAACAATATAATGGACATCTCGATGAATCCGAAATATTCGACAATCTGCGGCATAACAGAGCCTGAGCTTCATGAGTATTTCGGCAAAGGGGTCGCGGATCTGGCTGAAGCAAACTGTATGACAGTCGAAGAAGCCTACGAGGCCTTGAAAGCGAACTACGACGGCTATCATTTCGCCGGCGACATGCGCGATGTCTACAATCCTTTTAGCCTTCTGATAGCCTTATACGACAGACAGATAACCGACTCGTGGTATCGGACCGGGACGCCCACTCATCTTATAAAGATGCTTAAGCGGACCGACGTGCCGATAAAGAATCTTGACGGGTCGCCGTGCACATTCGCTCGTCTCACTGAGGGGAATGTCACCGGCGACGACATCATTGCTACCCTCTATTATACCGGCTACCTGACGATCAAGCAGTATAACCGCGCCATGAGTTCTGTTATTTTGGGCTATCCCAACGGTGAGGTCAGGCGCGGCTTTCTTGACAACGTTCTCGCATTGTCGACAAATGTCAATGCTGGAGAAAGTTCCACCCTCGTTCTCGAACTTGCGATGGCAGTTCAGTCTGGCGACATCGCGGGTTATCTGGAGAAGCTGCGGAGCTTCTTCGCCGATTTCCCCTACG
>ERZ780207.2051-NODE-2051-length-15500-cov-4.157915_pt1 | contig 15500 bp, 14 predicted proteins | sample MGYA00510977_ERZ780207 | MGnify/ENA primary metagenome ERZ780207 (study PRJEB29588, sample SAMEA2151383) | human gut metagenome | biome: human gut; feature: human-associated habitat; material: faeces | place: Denmark | collected 2008/2010 ... | reverse complement strand
TGCGGCGGCTTCTGCCATATAGGTATACGCGGCTTCTATGTTTTGCGGAATTAAATCGCCGCCCGCGTAAAGAAACGCCAGTGTTGTCATGGCGGGAACGTATCCGTTTTGGGCGGATTTTATATACAGGTTTTCTGCTTTTTCGACGTTGCGCTCAACGCCCAATCCGTTTAAATACAACGCGCCCAAAACAAAAGACGATTGCGGGTCGCCGGCGACGTCCCCCGCGTTAAAGCAATTAAACGCCTGTTTAAAATCGCCGGCTTCGTAAGCCGTTAAACCTTTTTCCAAAACGTCGGGCGTCCACTGGCGTTTATTAAGCAGATTGAAAACAAAAATGCCTGCGCACAAAAAAGCCGCAATAATGACGGCATAAGCAAGAAACTTTGATTTTTCGTTTGTTTTCATTTTAATCGTCCGCACGTTGATTTCATTTATTTTGCTGTCTTAAAGACAGGATTGCAACGGTTTTTATCCGTGAATGGGGATTGAAGAACAGGGGCGTTTTTGATATTTTCCCAAAAGGTTGAAATGTAAGGGACGGCTCTGTTGTTTTTTCCGCATAAGAACGATGTAAAGGCTTTTCGCTTTACCGGTTTTTCCTTTGACGAAGCGACGTCGACGGCGTCTTTGCGCTATGCTTTTGACGACAACGTTTTTTTTGAAGAAACCGTCTGTTTTTGCGATGCGCCGCCTGTGGCGCCCGAACGCCGCAAGGCTTTGGAGGCGTGCCTGCGCTTGTTGCATTTGGCAGCGGGCGTCAGCTATTATAAAGCCTATATTCCTTCGGAAATCCTGGTTGAAACGGCGCCTCTTAATAAAGAAGAAGCAGACTTTTTTAACACTTTTTACCGTTCGGGATTGGGCGAATTTTCATATCGCAACGCCGTGTTGCCCCGGATTGATTTTCCTTGCGCGGATAAGTCCGACAGAAAACCGTTTGATTTAAAGCTGTCATCACGAACCGTCGTTCCCGTCGGCGGGGGCAAAGATTCGATTGTTACGCTGGAAACGTTAAAGGCGGCGGGCAGAAATCCCGTTTTGTTTTCCGTCGGAACGCCCCGCCCGATTAAAGAAACGATTGAGCTTTCGGGATTGCCGTCTTTCAGGGTTGTTCGCAAAATATCTCCGAGCTTGATTGAACTGAACGCGGAAGGGGCAAAGTACGGAGCGTTGAACGGACATGTCCCCGTGACGGGAATTATCGCGTTTATTTTAATGGCGGCGGCGGTGTTGTACGATTTTAGCGACGTCGCAATGTCCAACGAACGCTCTGCCAATGTGGGAAATACGCAACTGAACGGCGTTTGGGTCAATCATCAATGGAGCAAATCTTTGGAATTTGAACGGTCTTTTGCCCGTTTGACGCAAAGCATACTGCCGTCGTTTCGATATTTTTCGCTGTTGCGTCCACTTTCAGAGCTGTCGATCGCCCGTTTGTTTTCAAAAATAAAGAAATATGACGCCGTGTTTACCAGCTGTAATCGTGCGTTTCGGCTGGATGAAACAAAGCGGTTGGACAGATGGTGCGGGGAATGCGACAAATGCCGTTTTGTTTTTTTGGCGCTGGCACCGTTTATGCCAAAATCGCATTTAACGGAGATTTTTTCTGCAAATCCGTTGGATGACGAAGCTCAAACGGAAGGGTTTAAGCAGCTTTTGGGATTGTCGGCATTCAAACCGTTTGAATGTGTCGGGGAAACGCAGGAGTGTATCTTAAGCTTTTTAAAGATATGCCGTCTTCCCGAATGGAAGGATGACAAGGTTGTTTCGGCGCTGAGAGCTGAAATAGAAGGAAAATGGAAAGAACGGGAACGCGAACTTTCCGATGCGATTTTTTCCGTGTCGTCGGATCACGCGATTCCGAAGGAGTACGAAGATGTTATCGGACATTTCAAAATCTGAAAGCATAACGATATGGGGCAAAGGTCGCGAAGGAACCGCCGTTGCCGATTTTATAAGGAGGGAATTTCCCTCCTGTCGCATTAAGACGGTCGAGGATCCTTTGACGGAACCGCTGTCGGGGATCGTTGTCAAATCTCCGGGGATCAGCCTTTATCGGGACGAAATCCGCAATTCTTCGGCGGTTTTTACGTCGGGGACGAATTTATTTTTGGAAAAGTGTTATGAATCAAAACGCCGTCCGTTTTTAATCGGCGTAACCGGCACCAAAGGTAAAAGCACGACGTCTTCTTTGATAGCGCATCTGCTTTCGGCTCAGGGGCGAAAGGTTGCTTTGGGCGGCAACATCGGCGAACCCGTAATCGGTTACGCGGGGAAAATAGACTCGTTGGATGTCGTCGTTGACGAAATTTCGAGCTATCAGGCAGCAGACTTGCAATATTCGTTTGATGTTTGCGTAATATTGAACTTATACCCCGAACATATTGACTGGCATCGGACGCATGACCGTTATTATCGGGACAAACTGAATATACAGGCTCATCGGATGAACGGACAAAAAGTCGTCTTGAATAAAGAAGACGCCAGAACGAAAGAATACCTTCCGTCTGCAAGGGATGCGGTCTTTTTTAACGATACTGCTGGCATATCGGAACATGACGGCTGGTTTTGGAAATCGGGGGAACGGTTGTTTGAAACTTCCGTCGTGCCGTTGAAGGGAGAACATAATTTAAAGAACGTTTGCGCGGCGTTAACGGCGGTTGAACTGGCCGGCGGAGATTTAAAAGCGTGTGCGCAAGCCTTAAAGACATTTAAAGCGTTGCCTCACCGTTTGTCTTTTTGTTGTGAGAAGAGCGGCGTTTGTTTTATCGACGACAGCATATCGACGACGCCCGAAACGGCGATCGCGGCATTAAAAGCGTTTGCGCCGCAACCGATTATTTTAATTGCGGGCGGATACGACCGTTGTCAGGACTATAAAGAATTGGCGTCATTTATTGCATCAGGCGGCGCCAAAGCGGTTGTTACGCTTCCCGATACGGGGGAACGTTTGGCTCGCGACGTTTTGGCGGCGGGCGGCAAAGCCTATGAGACGTCGAACATGCGCGAAGCTGTTTTAAAGGCTTTTTCTTTGGCGCATGGCGGAGATATCGTTTTGCTTTCGCCGGCATCGCCGAGCTACGGCATTTATAAGAATTTTGAAGAGCGCGGAGACTTATTTGCCAAAGAAGTATCAGAGCTTTGAAAAATTAAAGCCAAAAAGTATCGCCCTTCTTAATTCAAGAAGGGCGATATTTTATTATCCGATACAAGCCTCTGCCGTTTCCGATGGGAGGAAAATACAGAGTTGTTGTATTAATTTTTGGAAAAGGAGCAACAACCTGCAGAGCAGAACATGCCTGACGGGCAAGTCATTTTGTCGCACAGGTTAATACTGTTGTCATTTTCGGTTGTTGCTGTTGTTGAACCAATAGTGGTATTTGTATTTATTACAGCTCCAGTGCCGCCTCCACCGCCGGTAATGACGCGCTCCATAGTTTCTGCCAGCATGCTGTCAGCTTGTTGCCGAGCGGCGTTTGCGGCAAAGGCGTCAGTTGACGTCAAAATAAAAAACGTGATGAGAATAAAAAATTTTTTCATATTTGTTCTCCTTTGGACGTCTGGCTACAAGCCGGTTCTGGCGTTATAGTCGGTACGGATGCATCGACAATAACCGATAATGCCGTTTGCCAACTGTTTGCCGCAATCCGGGTTTTCGACGCAGTTTGTCGGGCTTGCTCCCTGAAGTACTCCGGGAACGGCGACACAACATCCTTTTCCGTTACCGTTTTGGCATTGCTTGCCCAAAGGACAAATCACTCCTTCGCAAGGATAGCGGCATTTTGTACCGTCATAGACTTGTCCGGAAAGACATTCGGGGCAATTCAACTGACCTCTGTAGCATTTTGTCGTGCAACATGCGGTCCCGTCGCCGTTTTGGCACTGATATCCGGAGGGGCAAACGACACCGTCGCAAGGCATGCGACATTTTGTTCCGTCATAGACCTGTCCTGCGCTGCACAAGGGGCAGTCGGTTTGTCCTGCCGTGCAATTTGCGCGACATCCTCCTTTGCCGTCGGCGACTTGACCGGCGGGGCAGTTACAACCTGTTTCGCCGTCTTCACAGTAAGTACAGTTGTAAATCAGAACCACGGCTGACGCCGGATTTGTTACGCAAACTTGTCTGACAGCGTCGCAAGGTACGGAACATTTAAATCCTGCGCCGCAGCTGTTGCTTGAACATCCGCAAGCGTATCCTGCGGGGATTCTTGAATCCTGTGTACACAACGGAGTAGTACCTTTGCAGGGATTTGGCGAGCAATAATCCGGAGATTCGCAAGCTCCGTTTCCGTCGGCCAGTTTTCCGCTCGGGCAATTGCATTGAGTTCCTTTTTCACAGTTTTGGCAGGAACCGTTAACGCATTGTGCGCCCTGTCCGCAAGACGTATCCGTACAGCGACATGTAGGAGATCCGTTTTCAACGGTACAAGGGGCTGTCGGAGGACAATTAAGTTTTTCGCACAAGTCTATTCCTTTGTTGATGGGCTCCTTAACGACGCTGATGCCCTGATCTTCCATCAAGCCAAGTTTTTGTGATGCAGCGAGGCAAACGGACGGCATTACAAAAGAGAATGCCAGTATGTATAAAAATTTTCTCATAAGAGCCTCCTGTTTATTTTAAAAGGCAACAACCGTCGGAACACGCCATTCCTGACGGGCATATAACGCCGTCGCAGGCGTCATCGTCTGTTACACTCGGGTTATTCCAATCAATAGCCGGGAGAGTCGGATCCCCCGTAAAGCGATCCGAATAAACCGGCGTTAAAGTATCAACGAGTGCGACATCGGGTTCGCAATCATCATAGTATAAAGCATGTCCCTTTTCATCGTATCCCGCGATATCGCCGCACCCGGCGAAAGCATTTGTTGTTCCCAGGACAAGAATAGCAGCTAAGAGAAAAATTTTTTTCATGGCTAATCTCTTTGTTAAAACTTTTCCTTATTTTTTAGTGTAATACAAAATTGTGGCGAAAATATGGCAAAAATGCAGTAAAAATTTTGGGCTGTTAAATAAAATATTTTTAAAAAAAAGCCCGTAAAAAACGGGCTTTTTTATCATTAAAATTTACTTGTTGCAGGGAGCAACCAGTTCACTAATGGAAAGAACGCCGAGAAAATAATCATTCGTGCAAACTTTTTGGTTTCCGATCATACCGCGGGTTCCCGTGCAGGCGCTCAAAGCCGTCAGGCACAAAACGACAGCGATTTTTTTCATAATTTATCTCCTTCAGACTCGAAACAAAAAGCAGGAGGCTTTCCTGTGGGGGTATAATACGCTAAAGGGGGCTTTTTGCAATATCTTACGGCTTTTTCGGAAAAGTGATTTATAAATAACGGTTTTTTTTCCGAAAAATTTATATAAACTGATTTTAACGATATGATTTTTCATATTGAGCGTTTTAGAATTTTTAGAGAGGCTTTTATGCAAAAATTAGAAAAACAGTTCCATATACATTGTGTTGAAGGCGATGTCGGGCGTTATGTTATTTTGCCGGGAGATCCAGGACGTTGCGAATCCATAGCGGCTTTGTTTGATAACCCTGTTCATATCGGTCAAAATCGGGAATACAATATTTATACGGGCTCGTTGCTGGGGGAGAAGGTCTCGGTCTGTTCGACGGGCATCGGCGGACCGTCGGCGTCCATAGCGATGGAAGAACTGCATAATATCGGAGCGGACACGTTTATTCGCACGGGGACGTGCGGCGGCATAGATTTGGACGTTCAGTCGGGGGATATTGTCGTTGCGACGGGAGCGATCCGTTTTGAACATACGTCGCAGGAATATGCGCCGATAGAATATCCTGCGGTGGCGAATTTGGATATTACGATTGCGTTGCGCCAGGCTTCATTGGCGATGGGCAAAACGACACATACGGGCGTTGTTCAGTGTAAAGACGCTTTTTACGGTCAGCACAGCCCCAACAAGATGCCCGTTTCATATGAATTGCTTCAGAAATGGGAAGCGTGGAAACGCTTGGGGGTCAAAGCCAGTGAAATGGAATCCGCGGCATTGTTTGTCGTTGCGGATGCGTTGAGATGCCGTTGCGGGTCGTGTTTCCATGTTATTTGGAATCAGGAACGTGAAGCGGCGGGCTTGGACCAAAAGATGTCGGAAGACACGTCGGCGGCGGTACGCGTTGCCGTTGATGCGCTGAAGATTATCATCGAGCAGGATCGCGCGGCGAAAAAGTAAGCGGAAAACAGCTTAAAAGAGGGGCTTCGGATTTTTCCGAAGCCCTTTCCTTATAAATAAGGGGTTGAGCAAAATCGAAATATAACGAGAAATATGCGGGCACACAAACACAGGGCAACAATCTGCCCGCCCGAAAGAATAAAACAGGGCATAAAAAAATCCGCACAATGGCGGATGTTAATGGTGGAGCTGAGGGGAATCGAACCCCTGACCTCTTGAATGCCATTCAAGCGCTCTCCCAACTGAGCTACAACCCCACGCGTTCAAAAGACGTGCAGAGAATATCACAAAAAAAATCCTCTGCAACAAAAAAATCAATTCACCGTAACCGTTTTCATTTCTTCCCGAAGTTCCGCCCATTTTTCCCGTAAATGCTCTATTCCGCTTTCTTCGGGATAAGACAGCAGCACGTCTATTAAAAACAAATCCGCTTTCTTCGGGTTGCGCCCCAAGGCTCTGAGCTTTTTGGCATAATCGGAAATTTCCCTGCTCAACTCGGCAATTTCAGTTTTTTCGGCGTTCTTAAGCATATTCGTCTCCTGAAAATTCTTAAAAACAATGTTTCGGCTGTCCAATGAAACGAAAAAAAAGTACACTTCCTTGCGGAGAAAAAAATATGACCGATTTCACAACTGACGATTTTTTGGGCGGGAAAGTCCGTTTGAAACAAAAAATTAACGGATACAGAGCAACGGGAGACGCCGTTTTGCTTGCCTGTGCCGTCGACGCAACGCCGAAACAAACGGTTTTGGATGTCGGAACGGGAACGGGCGCGGTGGCTTTGTGCATTGCTGCCAGATGCCCCCGAACGCAGGTGGCGGGAATAGAGCTGCAGCCCGAAATGGCGGCGATGGCTGAAGAAAACATTCGCCTGAACGGTATGCAAAACCGCGTAACAGTTCTGTGCCAGGACGTGCGGACGTTTCCGTCGTCTCTTCCGACGGGCAGCTTTGACTGGGTCGTGACGAATCCGCCGTTTATTTTGGAAGATCAGGTTTCTCCTTATGCGCTCAAAGACGTGGCGCATCGTGAAAACGACTGTTCGTTAAAGGAATGGATTTCGTCCTGCTTGCGTTATGTGGGGCCGAAAGGGCGGTTTGTCATGATTAACCGTGCCGACCGCTTGCCGGAAATTTTATCGTTGTTGTACGGAAAACTGGGGGACATCCGCATCGTTCCCGTTTGGACAAAGGAAGGGCGCGCGGCAAAAAGAGTTTTGATTTGCGGCAAAAAAGACAGCCGTTCTCCGTGCGTTTTGGATCCCGGAATCGTTTTGACGCGTTCGGACGGGACAAGGTCTTTAAAGGCGGAAGCCGTTATGCGCGAAGGGGAATCTTTGTTTGATAAAAAAGGGGATTAAGTATATAAAAGAATTTAAAGAAACGAATTTCGGGAAACGCAAATGATAGACCTGATTACCCAAAAAAGCCCGTTTCGCCTTTTGGCAGAACGCGACATGGACTTGCTGGTATTGGAAGAGATGCACGCATCGGCGCCGTTTCGCAACTGGCTTGTGGGCAAGCTGTATAACGGTTCTCGCCGTATTCGCCGTTTTTTGGGGGCTTGGCACACGCCGTCAAACGGAGCGCTGGGCAGTGTTGATATTCTTTTTTTGTTTGAAGACGCTTCGGGACGCAAATGTGCGATTTTGATCGAAAACAAAATCGATCAGCCCAAACAGGATCTTCAGGCGCAGCGTTATTTCGAATTCGGCGAAAAAGGCGTTGAAGAAAAAGCTTGGGACGAATATTTGACGTGCCTGTTTTCGCCGCAGGCTTATTTTTCCAAGCTGGAGCCGTCCGAATATTTTTCCAGCTATCTCAGTTATGAAGAGCTTGAAGGCTGGTTTGCGCACGCGAACGAAGCCGAACACGGCATTGTTGCGGAACGCGGCGTGTACAAACGGATGTTGATTCGTTCTGCGATTCGTCAGGGAACGGGCGAGATTCGTGCGGAAACGGCGGCGCCGAAACGTTCGATGATGACGGATTACCGCGTATTTCCGGGCGGGGTGTTTAACTTGCCGAAGGGATACAGAGAAGCGGAAGACACGATTTTGGGCAAATTTTGGCATGATTATAAGGCTTTTGCCGATTCTTCGTATCCCCATCTGAAGATGAAAAAGCCGCAAGGCAGTGCCAGCGAAGCCGGATGGGTGGAATTTTGTCCCGACGAATTTCCCAGAGATATCAAGATCATTCATAAGATGCCGCAAGGATTTATGGATTTGTCTTTTGCGATGTCGCCTTTGGCAATGATTCGGGCGCCTTATCAACCGTATTTGGATCAGGACATGGCATTTAAAGACAGCGGCAAGGCGGCGGTTATCCGAATTTGCGTTCCCGTTGCGGATCCTCAACAGCCTTTTGAAAACCAGCGTGACGCGATTTTGTTTGCCTTGCAAAAGGCGGACAGGCTTTATCGTCTGTACATGACGGTCGTGAACGGCGGGGCGTCGGCGCCCGGCGGTTATGCGCCCGAAGAATTGTTCTTGTAGGTGTGTTTCAAGATTCGCTTGACCGACGGAGCGGATAAGGCTAATTTTCGGTAAGTTTTCTACGGTACTTTTTTTGAGAAGAAAATGGTAAGAAAAACGGGAAGCGATTTTCAGTCATTAATTCTGACGCTGCAAACTTTTTGGGCTGACAAAGGATGCCTGATTCTTCAACCTTATGATATGGAAGTCGGGGCGGGAACGTTTCATCCCGCGACGATTTTGCGGGCTCTGGGTCCCGAACATTGGAAAGCGGCGTATGTCCAGCCGTCACGTCGTCCCGTTGACGGGCGTTACGGGGACAATCCGAACCGTTTGCAACATTATTATCAGTTTCAGGTAATCATGAAGCCTTCTCCCGAAAATGTTCAGGATTTGTATCTGGACAGTTTGCGGGCATTGGGAATTGACCCGATGCATCATGACATCCGCTTTGTCGAAGACGACTGGGAAAGTCCGACTTTGGGAGCTTGGGGCTTGGGTTGGGAAGTCTGGTGCGACGGCATGGAAGTTTCCCAGTTCACTTATTTCCAGCAGGTCGGCGGCATAGAATGTTTTCCCGTTTGTTCGGAACTGACGTACGGATTGGAACGTTTGGCAATGTATATTCAAGGCGTTGAAAACGTCTATGATTTGGATTTTAACGGGCACGGCGTCAAATATCGCGAAGTGTTTCATCAAAACGAAGTCGAATACTCAAAGTATAATTTCGAATATGCGGATACGGAAATGCTGTTGCGCCATTTCAACGATGCCGAACGGGAATGTCGCAAGCTTTTGGCGGACGGGATCGCGTTGCCGGCATATGACCAATGTATCAAGGCGTCTCATTTGTTTAACCTGTTGGATGCGCGCGGTGTTATCAGCGTAACGGAACGTGCGGCGTATATCGGTCGTGTGCGCGCTTTGGCAAAGGGGTGCTGCGAAGGCTGGCTGAAAAGCCGCGGGCACGGAACGCAGGAGGCTTGAAATGAGCGAATTTTTATTGGAACTGTTTTCCGAAGAAATCCCCGCCAGAATGCAGGCGGACGCGGCGGCAGAGCTGGAGCTGCGGATAACGGAAGCTTTGAAAAAAAATGAACTGCCCTATGAATCGGCGCGTTCGTTTGTAACGGCACGCCGTCTTGTGTTGACGGTATCGGGGCTTCCCGAAGCTCAGGCAGACATATCCGAAGAACGCAAAGGTCCTTCGGTTTCCGCGCCGGAACAGGCATTGAACGGTTTTTTACGTTCGGTCGGCATGCAAAAAGATCAGTTGGAAGTTCGCGACACGCCGAAAGGGCAATTTTATTTTGCGACGTTATCCAAAAAAGGTCGTCCGACTTCCGAAGTCCTTAAAGAAGCGGTCGAATCTTTACTTCATTCGTTTCCGTGGCCGAAATCGATGCGTTGGGCGTCGCATCCCGAACGTTGGGTTCGTCCGATGCACAGCATTTTGTGTTTGTTTGCGGGACAGGTTGTTCCCGTTGAATTTGCCGGATTGACGGCGGGAGACAAGACGCGCGGACACCGTTTTTTGGCGCCAGCGGAATTTGAAGTCAGGGATTTTGCGGATTACGAGCAAAAATTGCGAGCCGCTTACGTTATTATCGATCGCGAAGAACGCAAGCGTATTATTTCCGAAGACGCTCATGCTTTGGCGCACAAGGCTGGGTTGGTTTTGCATGAAGACGAAGGTCTTTTGAACGAAGTTGCGGGGCTTGCGGAATGGCCGGTTCCGTTGATGGGCAAAATCGACGATGAATTTATGGGCGTTCCCAAAGAAGTTTTGATGACGTCCATGCGCGAACATCAGAAATATTTTTCGTTGTTGAACAAAGACGGCAGTCTTGCGCCCCGTTTTATCGTTGTTGCGAACATGGACACGGCGGACGGCGGCGAAGAAATCGTTGCGGGAAACGAACGCGTTTTGCGCGCCCGCCTGTCGGATGCCAAGTTCTTTTGGGATACGGATCGCAAGGAACCGCTGTCGTCCAAGGTTGAAAAATTAAAAGCACGCGTTTTCCATGCAAAGCTGGGTTCCGTTTATGACAAGATCAGCCGTATGCGTGCGTTGTTGCCCGAGATTTTGAAATATGTTCCCGCGGATGCGCAAAAGGCGGATCGTGCGGCATATTTGTGCAAAGCGGATTTGTCGACGGGAATGGTCGGGGAATTTCCCGAGCTTCAGGGTGTCATGGGTCGGTATTATGCGCGTCATGACGGTGAAGACGAATCGGTTTGCGAAGCCATAGCGGAACATTATGCGCCGCAGGGACCGAAAGACGCATGCCCGTCGTCGCCGGTCAGTGTTGCGGTGGCTTTGGCGGACAAGATAGACACGTTGGTCGGCTTTTGGCTGATCAATCAAAAGCCGACGGGATCGAAAGATCCGTTTGCGTTACGCCGTGCGGCTTTGGGGGTTATCCGATTAATATTGGAAAACGGGATAAAGATGCCGATTTTGGAAATCTTTCATGCGTCGCGTTCAGTCTACGGAGACAGCATCACGGACGGCGTTCGCGAAGCGATGACGGAATCGGAAAAAAGGAAAAACGGCGAAGAACCGAATGTTTTAACGAATTGGTCTTTGCTGCAGATGAATCTTTTAATGGGCTTTATAGCGGACAGGTTAAAGGTTTATCTGAAAGATCGTGGTGTACGCCATGATTATATAACTGCTGTTTACAACTTATCACAGGATCGCGATATTGAAGCGGTGGATTTGGTGTTAATGTTGGCACGGGTTCGCGCTTTGATGAGCTTTATCGGGACGGACGACGGCATGAATTTGCTGACGGCGTACCGTCGTGCGGCGAACATCGTCCGGATTGAAGAGGCAAAAGACAAGACGTCTTATGCCGAACGGGCGGACAAGACGCTTTTTGTTCAGCCGGAGGAAGGAGCATTGTTTGACGCACTGGATGATGTTGTGATAAACAGTTCAAAGAAGATTGCCGAAGACGATTTTGAAGGCGCGATGGAGGTTTTGGCACGACTGAGGTCTCCTGTGGACGCGTTTTTTGAAAAAGTTCAGGTAAACTGTGAAGACGTTCAGTTGCGTTGCAACCGTTTGCGTTTGCTGTCCGAGATAGTGGGCGCGATGGGCGGCGTGGCTGATTTTTCTGCAATCGAAGGTTAAGGAGATATTTAGAAACCATGACGAAATGGGTTTATAAGTTCGGCGACGGAAAAGCCGAAGGCCATGCATCCGACAGGAACCTGTTGGGCGGAAAAGGCGCGAACCTGGCTGAAATGAGCTCTATCGGGATTCCCGTTCCTCCGGGCTTTACCGTAACGACGGAAGTTTGCACGTATTTTTATGAAAACGGCAAGACCTTCCCCGCCGATTTGAAGGAACAGGTCAAAGACGGCGTTGCTCACTGCGAAGCGATTGTCGGCCGCAAATTTGCGGATCCCGAAAATCCGTTGCTGTTTTCGGTTCGTTCGGGTGCTCGCGTATCCATGCCGGGCATGATGGACACCGTTTTGAACCTGGGCTTGAACGACGAAACGGTTAAGGGCTTGGCCAAAGCTTCCGGAAACGAACGTTTTGCGTATGACAGCTACCGCCGCTTTATCCAAATGTATTCCAACGTTGTGTTGAACATGGATCATCATGATTTCGAACATGCTTTGGAAAACATGAAGAATGCCAAAGGATACAAGTCCGACGTCGAATTGACGGTTGACGATCTGAAAGCCTTGATTGAAGAATACAAAAAGATCGGCGCCGCTGCCGGCAAACCCGTTCCTCAAGACCCCGAACAGCAATTGTGGGGCGGTATCGGAGCGGTCTTTAATTCTTGGATGGTCGATCGCGCCATTTACTATCGCAAACTGAACAACATTCCCGAATCCTGGGGTACGGCCGTTAACGTCCAAACGATGGTGTTCGGCAACTCGGGCGATAATTCCGCGACGGGTGTTTGCTTCTCTCGCGATCCGTCCACGGGACGCAACGTATTCTACGGCGAATACCTGAAAAATGCTCAGGGCGAAGACGTCGTTGCGGGTATCCGTACGCCGCAGCAGATGTCCAAAGAAGGCAAAAAGGAACGCGGTTCCGATCTGCCCTGCTTGGAAGAAGAAATGCCGGAATTGTACAAACAGCTCTGCGACATCCGCGAAACGTTGGAAAAACACTATCGCGACATGCAGGACATGGAATTCACGATTCAGGACGGCAAGCTGTACATGTTGCAGACTCGTAACGGGAAACGCACGGGTGCTGCCGCTTTGAAGATTGCGGTTGACATGGTTAACGAAGGCCTGATCGACAAAAAAACGGCGATTACGCGCGTTGAACCGCAACAGTTGGATGCTTTGTTGCACCCGACGCTGGATCCGAAAGCCAAGAAAGCGGCTAAAGTTTTGACGTCTGCGTTGCCCGCATCTCCGGGTGCTGCGGTCGGTAAAGTAGTTTTCTCTGCCGACGACGCCGAAAAATGGGCGGAAGAAGGTGAAAAAGTCGTTCTGGTTCGTATTGAAACGAGCCCCGAAGACATTCACGGCATGCACGTATCTCAGGGTATTTTGACGGCACGCGGCGGTATGACGTCGCATGCGGCGGTTGTTGCCCGCGGTATGGGAACGCCTGCGGTTTGCGGTGCCGGCGATGTCAAGATCGACTATGCGGCGAAACAGTTCAAAGTCGGCGATACGGTTGTCAAAGAAGGCGACGTTATCACGTTGGACGGTTCGACGGGTGAAGTCATTTTGGGCGCCGTTGCGACGAAAGAACCCGAATTGGTCGGCGACTTCGGTTTGCTGATGGGTTGGGCTGACGAAATCCGTACGTTGAAAGTCCGTACGAACGCCGATACGCCGCACGATGCGGAAGTCGCACGCAAGTTCGGCGCCGAAGGCATCGGTTTGTGCCGTACGGAACATATGTTCTTTGATCCGAACCGTATTGCTCACATGCGTGAAATGATCATTGCTTCGAACGAAGCCGACCGTCGCGCCGCATTGGCAAAGCTGTTGCCGTATCAGCGCGATGACTTCAAGGGCTTGTTCATTGCGATGGACGGCTTGCACGTTACGATTCGTCTGTTGGATCCTCCTCTGCACGAATTCCTGCCGCAGAAGGAAAACGAACAGCGCGAAATCGCCAAGGAATTGGGCGTTGACGTTGACGTCATCAAGACTCGCGTTGCTCAGTTGCACGAAGCGAACCCGATGTTGGGTCACCGCGGCTGCCGTTTGGGCGTAACGTATCCGGAAATTTACGAAATGCAGGCTCAGGCGATCTTTGAAGCGGCTGTTGAAGCTTCGAAAGAATTGGGCAAGCAGGTCGAACCGGAAGTTATGATTCCTCTGGTAGGCACGAAGAAAGAACTCGATCTGATGAAAGCGGCCGTTGACAAGATGGCTGAAGAAGTCATGACGAAAGCCGGCAAGAAGTTCAACTATACGGTCGGCACGATGATCGAATTGCCCCGTGCGGCTTTGACGGCGGACAAGATTGCCGAAACGGCTGAATTCTTCAGCTTTGGCACGAACGACCTGACGCAGACGACGCTGGGTATGTCCCGTGACGACGCCGGTGCATTTTTGCCGGAATACGTCCGCAAAGGCATTTATGCCCGCGATCCGTTTGCTTCGATTGACGAAGAAGGCGTCGGCGAAATGGTTCGCATTGCCGTTGAAAAAGGTCGCAAGACCCGCCCGAACATCAAACTGGGCATCTGCGGCGAACACGGCGGCGATCCTGCAACGATCGACTTCTGCCACCGCGTCGGTCTGACGTATGTTTCCTGCTCTCCGTACCGCGTGCCCATCGCACGTTTGGCGGCAGCTCAGGCAGCGGTCAAGAACGCTTAATAGGCTGATATCAAAAAGGGCGGCTTCGTAAAAGAAGCCGCCTTTTTAACATTAAAATCAAATACGACGAATTGACTTCGGACAGGCAAGCGTTTAGCCTGATAAAAAAACGAATTTCGGAGGAAAAAATGAAGCGCTCAACGGTAACGTTGCCGAATTATATGATCGGAGCTGACGTCTTTGACAAAGCGGGAGCCGTTTTAAAAAAATACGGTAAAAAAGCCGTTATCGTCGGCGGTAAAAAAGCAATGGCGGCAGCGGCAATCACTGCGGCAGGCTTGAGCGTTTTGGTGAACATTTTCTTTTATTACTCCGGTATCGAATGTCGGGCGCGCGAATCAATCCAAGGGCTATGCGACGCGCTCTGTCGGCACTCGTATGTTAAGTTGCGGCAAACAATAAAGGAAAAAGGCGTCGATGAATGTGGGGAACTGTGGCCGTCGGGTTAAATTTGTAACAAGGCACGCACAGCACCATGAATCGTTCACAGCTTGGCTGCTTGATTGGCGGCCGGACACAACGGAATGCGAACCAAGAACTGGGCGCCGAATCCTTCGGGCTCGCCGTCGTGCGGCGGACGAACAAAGCCGTCGTTGATCGTAATGGTGCCGTTGTGCATTTGCACGATGCGGCTGACAATGGCAAGCCCTAAACCGGTGCCGGACACTTTGGTGCCGAGCGCGCGATAAAAGCGCTCGAAGACGCGGGTCCGTTCTTCGGGAGCGATGCCCGGACCGTTGTCGGTCACCGTAATAACCGCATGACAATCGCCGTCGTCCCGCACGGCGACTTCAATGCGGCCTCCTTCAGGGGTGTAACGAATGGCGTTGTCCGTAAGGTTGGTGATCATCAGCCCAATGGCATCCTTCATGCCGAGCATGGTGACGTCGGTGCAGTTGTGCGTGAGCGTGATGCCCTTGGCTTCGGCCGACACAGAGAGCTCTTCGACCGAGGCTTGCGCCCCGGCCGCCAGATTGAATTCGCTCATGGGCTTGTCGTGGG
>ERZ780207.2048-NODE-2048-length-15542-cov-2.838897_pt1 | contig 15542 bp, 14 predicted proteins | sample MGYA00510977_ERZ780207 | MGnify/ENA primary metagenome ERZ780207 (study PRJEB29588, sample SAMEA2151383) | human gut metagenome | biome: human gut; feature: human-associated habitat; material: faeces | place: Denmark | collected 2008/2010 ... | reverse complement strand
AGCGTGAGCTTATGTTTATCTTACTTTCGGGTGTTTCAACGGGAGCATCGTGGCTTTGCTATTATTATGCCATTCAAAACGGAGTTGTCAGCGTGGTAGTGCCTATTGATAAAATGAGCATTTTGTTTTCGGTAACCTTCTCTTATTTTGTTTTCAAAGAAAAGCTGTCAAAAAAAGCTGTGATTGGTCTGGTTATAATGCTTTTAGGTACGCTTGCAATGGTAGTTTTCAGTTAATATGATATAAATACAAACAACCGCTGAAGCTTCAGCGGTTGTTTTATATTAATGCCTTTAGGCTGGTTTGCTCTTTGAGCAAACCAAACAACCACCCGCTATGCGGGTGTGCGTAAAAAGTTATACAAAAAAATTCTCCTAAGTAGTACAATAAGGTTGTTCAAGTCTTAGAGTACTGTGAAAGGAGAATTTTAATGGCTAACAGCACAAATAGTTTATCACATACAAAATGGTTATGCAAGTATCATATAGTAATAGTTCCAAAATACCGAAGAAAAATAATATATAATCAATACCGAAAAGATTTGCAAGAAATAATTAGAACACTCTGCAAATACAAAGGCGTGGAAATAATAGAAGGACATATGATGCCCGACCATGTGCATCTTTTACTAAGCATACCGCCTAAAAAAACAAGCGTAGCAAGTTTCATGGGATACTTGAAAGGAAAAAGTGCGCTGATGATGTTCGACAAACACGCAAATTTAAAGTATAAATTTGGCAACCGACACTTTTGGGCAGAAGGATATTATGTTTCAACGGTAGGCTTAAATGAGAGCACAATAAAGAAATATATACAAGACCAAGAGAAAGCAGATATTGCATTAGATAAGTTAAGCGTAAAAGAATACGCAGACCCATTTAATTAACCCCTTTAGGGGTGGCCAAAGAGGCAAAGACTCTAAGGCTTGAACAAAGAGAAAACCCGCGTCTTGAGACGCGGGTCGGCATTATGGGCTTTTAGCCCTTGTGCAAACCACCCGTTTGACGGGTGGTAATGATTAGTGATTAGTGATGTTCGGCTTCCGCCTTGGTTTTGTGCACTGTTCCCAAGGGATGTTGCGGCGGCGCGTAAACAGAATATAATTTAAGCGATCGGTTTCCTGTGTTTATAATGTTGTGCCAAGTTCCTGCGGGCACGATTACGGCATAGTCGCTGTTAACATTTTTACGGTAATTTAAAGCATTTTCGCTTTGCCCCATTATTACAAGCGCGCAGCCGTCTTCAATGCGTAAAAATTGGTCAACATTCGGGTGCATCTCAATTCCTATATCAGAGCCTACGGGAATACTCATAAGAGTTACCTGAAAATGCTCCCCTGTCCATAAAGCTGTTCTGAAATACGGATTTGATTTTGCAAACCTGTCAATATTTACAATAAGCGGCTGACCGCCGTAATCAGTCATTCGACACATAGTGTTGCAGTCATTCATGCCCATATAACCCCTCCGTTCTACATATATTATATGAGCATATATACCGATGTGTGAACAAACTCTTTTAGTTTTGTTTACCTTTCTTAATGTAAAAAATTCGGCTGTTTTAACATTGCATATTAAATCAGTCGTAAAGGTGGTACGAGTGTTCATAACAGATTCAATGCGCGAAAATAAAATCATAAATAAGAAGAACCTCAACCACGCGAATTGCGTGTCGAGGCTCCGGGCTTGGTCGAGGTGACAGGGCTCGAACCTGCGGCATCTAGTTCCCAAAACTAGTGCGCTACCAACTGCGCCACACCTCGATATTAAAATGTTTTTATTAACCTGAAGTTTAATGAAAGCATTTCGTAAATTGGGTTATCATTATATATTATTTTTTAAATATTGTCAACTAAAATATGAAAATATTTTTATTTTGCGCTTTGAATATTGATGTTAATTATGAGAAAACTTAAATTGGAGCGGGGTGATAATATGAAAGATAATACACTTATAAAAAATACGCTTGACAATATACCTACGGCAAATTCAAATGCAAAACGAATTGTAGGGCTTGTCAAACAAAGTGGCAGGGTAACGGGATATAAATTATCAGACGAAAGCTTTGTTGATAAAGCTCAAGCTGTGACTATGGCAAAACAGGGAAAAATTGCCGGTGTTGCGATAGCTCATAGGGGTAATAATGAATATCTTAAATCTATTCCTGATGATAATGAAAACAATAATCTGGGTAATTTACCTTCCTGCTCGTTAAAACAATAAATATATAAAATTATAGGACTGCATTTTTATAACGCAGTCCTTGTGTGTTTTATAATCTTTCTGCAACCAAGTCTCCCATTTGCGAGCAACTTACCTTTGTGCAGCCGTCTTGCATAATGTCTCCGGTGCGGTATCCGTCATCAAGAACCTTATTTACTGCCGCTTCAATCGCATCGGCTTCTGCGCTCATATCAAACGAATAGCGAAGCATCATGGCAGCCGAAAGTATAGTGCCTAACGGATTTGCAATGTTAAGCCCTGCAATATCGGGCGCAGAACCGTGAATAGGCTCATACATACCGAGTGTACCAGAGGAGAGCGACGCCGACGGCATCATACCGATAGAGCCTGTAAGCATTGAGGCTTCGTCAGAGAGTATATCGCCAAACATATTCTCGGTTACAAGCACATCAAATTGCGTCGGATTTTTAATAAGCTGCATTGCGGTATTATCAACCAAAATATCGCTATATTCTACTTCGGGGTATTCAGCACTTAACTTGTGCATTGTTTTTCTCCAAAGGCGAGAGGTGTCAAGCACATTTGCTTTGTCAACCGATGCTAACCTTTTACCGCGCTTCATAGCGGTTTCAAAACCGACTCTGCCTATGCGCTCAATTTCGCTTTCGGAGTAGGGCATAAGGTCGGTGGCAACTAATTCGCCGTTTATTTCTTTAGTTTCACGGCTACCGAAATAAACGCCGCCCGTAAGCTCACGAACTATAAGCAGATCAATGCCTCCGCCTACAATTTCTTGCTTCAGCGGTGAAGCGTCGGAAAGCTGTGAAAACAGCTTTGTGGGACGCAGATTTGCAAAAAGACCAAGCTCTTTTCTAACAGCAAGTAATGCCTTTTCGGGTCTGACAGACGGATCTACATTATCCCATTTCGGTCCGCCTACGGCACCGAGCAGTACGCTGTCTGACTCGAGGCATTTTTTCATACCTTCGTCGGTAATCGGCACACCGAATTTATCTATTGAGCAGCCGCCTATATCAACATAGGTATAATCGAAATTATGATTAAATTTATCTGCAATTTTATTAAGTACTTTAACTGCTTCTGCAACAATTTCAGGGCCTATACCGTCACCCGGCAAAACTGTAATTTTTTTGTTCATATCAGTCGTTCTCCTTTAATGATGCAAGCAAGCCGCCCTTTGTGATAATATTTTGAATAAAGGCAGGAAACGGTTGAGCCTTATAGGTTTTGCCGGTTGTTATGTTTGTTATAACTCCCGTATCAAAATCAACCTTAACTTCATCGCCGGCAGAAATTTCATCAGCAGCCTGCTCACACTCAAGTATAGGTAAACCTATGTTTATAGCATTACGGTAAAAAATGCGTGCAAAGCTTTTTGCAATTACGCAACCCGTTTTGCAGGTTTTAATAACAAGCGGTGCATGTTCGCGTGAAGAACCGCAACCGAAGTTCCAACCTGCAACCATAACATCTCCCGCTTTAACATTTTTTACAAACTCAGTATCAATGTCTTCCATACAGTGAAGTGCCAATTCCTCGGCGTTTGGGGTGTTTAAATAACGCGCAGGAATTATAACGTCGGTATCAACATTATCAGGGTATTTAAAGACTTTACCTTGTGTATTCATAATTGTTTATACCTCCTCAGGATTGGCAATATAGCCTGTAAGCGCACTTGCAGCGGCGGTTGCGGGCGAGGCGAGATAAACCTCACTGTCAACATGACCCATACGGCCTACAAAGTTACGGTTTGTAGTGGCTATACAACGTTCTCCGGCAGCCAAAATACCCATATAACCGCCAAGACACGGTCCGCAAGTCGGTGTTGAAACAACGGCTCCCGCATCAATAAACGCTGTGTACCAGCCGCGCTCAACGCATTCGCGCAATATCTGCATAGTGCCGGGTATTATAATGCAACGAATACCGTCGGCAATTTTTCTACCGTTTAAAATTTTATAGGCGGTTTCCATATCTTCCATTCTGCCGTTGGTGCAAGAACCTATAACTACTTGGTCAATTTTTATATCACCTAGCTCTGATGCAGGGTGAGTATTTTCGGGCAGATGAGGGCAGGCTACGGTGGGAACAATCTTACTTAAATCAATGTCAATAATCTTTTCGTATTCTGCGTCGGCGTCTGCCTCAAAGATTACAGACTTGCGCTCGCTTCTGCCGTTTAAAAATTCAAGTGTAATATCGTCAACGGGGAATATGCCGTTTTTGGCGCCCGCTTCAATAGCCATATTGCAAATGCAAAGGCGGTCGTCCATTGAAAGTGTGTGCGCACCCTCACCGTTAAATTCCATACTCTTATAAAGTGCACCGTCAACACCGATCATACCGATAATTGTAAGAATTACATCTTTACCGCTGCAATTTGCAGGTAGCTTGCCTGTAAGATTAAATTTAATAGCCGAAGGCACTTTAAACCAAGCGGTTCCCGTTGCCATACCGGCCGCCATATCGGTAGAACCTACACCCGTTGAAAAAGCACCAAGCGCGCCGTAGGTACAGGTGTGACTGTCGGCACCTATAATGCAGTCGCCCGCCGTAACAACGCCCTGCTCGGGAAGCAGCGCGTGCTCAATACCCATTTTACCTACATCATAGAAATGACTTACACAGTGGCTGCACGCAAATTCACGGCAGGTTTTGGACTGTTCTGCCGCTTTAATATCCTTGTTAGGTACAAAGTGGTCAAGCACAATAGCTACGCGGTCTTTATCGAATACATCGGTAAAACCGGCTTTTTTAAATTCGTTAACAGCTACAGGTGTGGTAATATCATTACCCAGCACTATGTCAAGCTTTGCACTGATAAGCTGACCTGCTACTACGCTGTCAAGCCCTGCGTGAGCTGCTAAGATTTTTTGAGTCATTGTCATACCCATATAAATCAACCTCCGATACTGCGGTTAATTGCCGAGAACAGAGCCCTTATTGACGATGCGATAATATCGTCGTGAATACCTGCTCCCCAAACCTTTTTGCCTTTAGGTAAAGTAATGCTTACATAGGTAATTGCCTGTGATGCAGAGCCTTTTGTAAGCGCATGTTCTTCATAAGTAAGTTCGGCAAATTCAATGCCCAATTGTTTTTTAACGGCATTACTTACCGCGTCGAGTCGTCCATTACCCGAAGCGGTTAGTTCTTTAACCTCGCCGTCGATTTCGACTGTGAGCATAACCTTAATTTCGGGTGTGCGAACAAAGTGATAGTCAATGAGCTTTATGTGGTTATTTATATTAACATAATTTGTATTGAAAACATCCAATACTTCATTCGGTGACAGTTCGGCGTGTGCGCGGTCGGAAACATTTTTAACCGTGTAACCGACATCCTCACGCATTTTAGCCGGTAAAACATAACCGAAATTATGCTCGAGCAGATAACCGATACCGCCCTTGCCCGACTGTGAGTTAATTCTGATAACATCGGTTTCGTATTCACGGCCGACATCGGCAGGGTCAATAGGCAAGTAGGGAACAGTCCATGTGTCACAGTTATTCTCTTTACGCCATTTCATACCCTTTGCAATAGCGTCTTGATGCGAGCCTGAAAAAGCGGCAAATACCAATTTTCCGGCGTATGGCTGTCGTTCGTAAACATGCATACGCGTAACTCGCTCGTAAAGCTCGGCAATTTCGGGCATGTTTGAAAGGTCAAGCTCGGGCTCAACCCCTTGAGCATACATATTGAGTGCTAATGTTACAATGTCGGCGTTACCTGTGCGCTCACCGTTGCCGAAAAGTGTGCCTTCTATTCGGTCGGCACCTGCAAGAATACCCAATTCACAGTCGGCTACGGCGCAACCGCGGTCATTATGCGGGTGCAGTGATACCTCAACAGCATCGCGATATTTAAGGTTGTCACACATAAACTCAACCTGATCGGCGTAAACATGAGGCGAAGAAAGTTCAACCGTTACAGGCAGATTTATAATCGTCTTGCGGTCGGGTGTGGGCTGCCAAATGTCAAGCACGGCATTGCAAACCTCAAGCGCATATTCGGGTTCGGTGCCTGTAAAAGATTCAGGTGAATATTCATATCTGAATTTAGCTCCTGTTTCATCGGCAATTTTATTAAACAGCTTTGCGCCGTCAACTGCAATTTGTTTAATTTCTTCTTTAGATTTTCTGAACACCTGTTCACGCTGGGCAAGTGATGTTGAGTTATAAAGATGCACTATTGCATTTTTACAACCCTTTAATGCGTCAAAGGTTTTGCGTATAATGTGTTCACGGCTCTGTGTAAGCACCTGAACGGTCACATCGTCGGGAATCATATTGTTTTCGATAAGTGTTCTTAAAAATGTATATTCGGTTTCGCTTGCAGCGGGAAAACCAACCTCAATTTCTTTGAAACCGACCTTTACAAGCAGTTCAAAAAATTCAAGCTTTTCTTCAAGACTCATAGGTATTATGAGTGACTGATTACCGTCACGCAGATCAACCGAACACCAAGTAGGCGCCTTTTCTATGCGTATTTTATCTGCCCATTTTCTTGTGGGTTTTTTTATCGGAAAGAACTGTTGTGTATATTTTGATGTATTTTGCATCGTTTTTCTCCTTGAGGTTATATAGTGGCGATGATTTCAACTTCTACCAAAGCACCCTTCGGCAAATCTTTTACCGCTACGCAACTGCGAGCAGGGGCAGAAGTGATATATTTTCCATAAACTGCGTTAAAAGCAGCAAAATCATCAATATTGCTTAAAAAGCAGGTTGTTTTAATTACATTATCAAAATTTGTGCCTGCCGCATTTAGAACGGCGCAAAGATTTTTCATAACCTGCTCGGTTTGCTCGGTAATGTCGGAACCTACTAAGGTTTGACTTACAGGGTCAAGCGGTATTTGGCCTGAAGTATATAGCATATTATTAACTTTTATAGCCTGAGAATATGGGCCAATAGCAGCAGGTGCATTTTCAGTACTGATTTTTTCTAACATAATATATACCTCCTAAATTATTTTAATACCGGCGTCTGTAAGCGCATTTTTGATTTGTTCTATATGTTCGAAATTACGGGTTTCAAGCGTTACGCGCAGGTAGCAACCGTTTACATCGGAGCCGGCACCCAAATGTTCGTGATGAACTGCGGTTACATTGCCGCCGTGTTCGGCAATAATTCGTGAAACACTCAAAAGCTGACCGGGCTTGTCAATAAGTTCTATATTAAGCTGACAGTTTCTGCCCGACATAAGAAGACCGCGGTTTATTACACGTGAGAGTATGGTAACATCGATGTTGCCGCCCGATAAAATACATACGGTTTTTTTGCCTTTAAGATCTATTTTATCAAACATAGCCGCCGCCACCGAAACTGCGCCCGCACCTTCGGTTACAAGCTTGTGTTTTTCCATCAAAGCAAGTATTGCCGCCGAAATTTCATCATCGGTGACCGTTACTATTTCATCGACATATTTTGAACAGATTTCATAGGTAAGTGTTCCGGGCTCTTTAACGGCGATACCGTCGGCAATTGTAAATACCGAGTCAAGCTTTTCTATATGCTCATCGTTAATAGAATTAAGCATTGACGGGGCACCTGAAGCCTGAACGCCGTAAACCTTTACATTCGGATTTATTTTTTTTATGGTGTATGCAATACCCGAAATAAGACCGCCGCCACCTATAGGCACAATAACCGCGTCCATATTAGGTAGTTGTTCAATAAGTTCAAGGGCAATCGTGCCTTGCCCCGCAATTACATCGGGGTCATTAAATGGATGAATAAAGGTGTAGCCCATTTCGTCGCGAAGTTTTAAGGCTCTGGCATAAGCGTCGTCATAGACGCCGTCAACCAAGCATATTTCAGCTCCGTAACTGCGGGTTGCCTCAACCTTTGAAATAGGGGCGCTGTCGGGCAGGCAAATAATCGATTTAATACCATTCTTTTGGGCGGCAAGAGCCACACCTTGAGCGTGATTGCCGGCAGAACAGGCGATAACACCCTTTGCTTTTTCTTCGTCTGAAAGTTGCGATATTTTGTAGTAGGCGCCTCTTACCTTAAACGAACCGGTGTTTTGCAAATTTTCGGTTTTAAGGTATAGCTCCGTTCCTTTTTTTAAATTTGGAGCATAAAGTATATCTGTTTGTATGGCAATATCTTTTAGTGCGTATCTTGCTTTGTAAACATTATCGAGAGTTAACTTTTTTTCACCCATATATTTTTTTACATTCCTTAATTCAAATTAAACTGTTGATAAACTGTTCGGCCGCACGGGGAGAACGCGACCCTTTATTTAAAGCAAATGCTTCGGCTTTAATATCGAGCTCGGATTTATCCATAGATACTCCGTTTTTGTCGGCAAGCTTATGTATGATATCAAGATAAAGTGATTTGTTAGGTCTTTCAAAATAAATGGTAAGGCCAAATCGGTCGGATAGCGAAAGCAGTTCTTGCACTGTATCACTGTGGTGAATATCGTTTTCATTCGCACGGTCGGAAAAATTCTCTTTAACAATGTGTCTGCGGTTGCTTGTGGCGTAAATTACCGCATTTTTTGCTTTTGCCGACGCCGAACCTTCAAGGGCCGCTTTAAGCATACTGAAACAATCGTCATTTTTATTAAACGAAAGGTCATCAATGAAAATTATAAATTTAAGTGGTTTATCTTCAATTTTACCCATAATGTGAGAAAGACTGAATAGCTGGTCTTTTCTGATTTCAATCAGTCGTACGCCCTTATCTGCAAAATGGTTTGCGCACGCCTTTACGGTAGAGGATTTGCCTGTGCCAGCATCACCGAACAACAGCACATTTGCGGCGGGTTTTCCGTCAATAAGGGCCTGTGTGTTGTCAAACAGCTGTCGGCGTTCGTTATCGTAGCCTACAAAACTGTCAACCGATATTTCATCGGCAGATTTTACGGGAATAATATTTTCGTTTTCAACCGTAAACATATTAGCGGTGGCAAATACACCGTAACCGTATCGGCTGATGTTTTTAATCCGTTGCTCATAGACCGTTGCAAAGTCAGTATATTTGTTTTCAAATGTTGGAAAATATCCGCAATAATTTACCGTTTCGAAAAAATCTTCGGCAGTAAGCGAAGTAAGCTGTGAAAAAATATTCAGCTCGGATTTTGCGTTTTTAATAATACAGTCGGAAACGGGAGCCTTCTGTGCCGCCGAAATAATATAACTATTTTCGTCGCTGAATATGCTGCGGCACAGAAAGTCCGAAAAGCAGTAGTTGTCATCTGCTAATAAATACACAAATTCACCAAACAGTTCAAGTTGCTTATCAATACCGCCTTCACAACGCAAAAAGCTTAAAAAAGCGGACATGGGTTTTGTTTTGATTATTCCGCGAAACACACTCACGGCGGAAAGTTCGCACACAATTTTTTTGATTTGCTGTTTGGTCATTTTTATCTTATCCTTTAAATTGATTTATTACGGCACCCTTGTCGGCAGAGCTTACCTGTGCGGCATAACGGGCGAGAGCGCCCTTAATGTCGGTCTTGGTTTTAATCTCGGTAACTCTTTTGCGGTTTTCAATTTCTTCGTCCGAAATCTCAAGCTTGATAGAATATTCGGGAATATTTATTGAAATGATATCGCCGTCTTGAACATAGGCGATAAGTCCGCCGCGAACAGCTTCGGGTGATACGTGACCGATAGATGCGCCGCGTGTAGCGCCTGAAAATCTGCCATCGGTAATAAGAGCAACCTGCTTGTCAAGCCCCATACCTGCAATGGCAGAGGTGGGTGAGAGCATTTCGCGCATACCGGGGCCGCCTGCCGGACCTTCGTAGCGAATAACCACAACATCGCCTGCAACAATTTTTCCGCCGTAAATTGCGGCAATGGCTTCTTCCTCGCTGTCAAAAACTTTGGCAGGGCCTTTATGCTTTAACATTTCGGGGGCAACCGCACTGCGTTTTACTACACAACCGTCGGGAGCCAAATTGCCTCGGAGCACGGCGATACCTCCTGTTTTGGTGTAGGGGTTATCTATGGTGCGGATAACTTCGGGGTTTTTGTTAACGGCGTTTTCTATGTTTTCGCCAAGCGTTTTACCTGTGCAGGTAATAACCGAGGTGTCAAGCAAATTAAGCTTTGTAAGTTCTTTAAGAACGGCATATACACCACCCGCTTCGTTAAGATCTTCCATATATGTCGGACCTGCGGGTGCAAGATGGCAAAGATTAGGTGTTTTTTCACTGATTTCGTTTGCCATATCAAGATTAAATTCTACGCCGCATTCATTGGCGATTGCCGGCAAATGAAGCATACTGTTGGTAGAACAGCCGAGCGCCATATCTGCAGTAAGAGCATTTTTGATGGCAGCAGGTGTCATAATATCGCGCGGACGGATATTCTTTTCTACAAGCTCCATAATCTGCATACCTGCGTGCTTTGCAAGCTCAATTCTTGCAGAATATACGGCAGGAACAGTTCCGTTGCCGCGAAGCCCCATACCAAGCACTTCGGTAAGGCAATTCATAGAGTTTGCAGTGTACATACCAGAGCATGAGCCGCAGGTGGGGCAGGTGTTTTCTTCGCAAACGCAAAGTTGATTTTCATCAATTCTACCGGCCTTGTATGCACCGACAGCCTCAAACATACTTGAAAGACTTGTTTTTTTGCCGTCAACACGACCTGCAAGCATTGGTCCGCCGCTTACAAAAACGGTAGGAATATTAACCCTTGCCGCCGCCATTAAAAGACCGGGCACATTTTTGTCACAGTTTGGCACCATAACCAGACCGTCAAAGCCGTGAGCTAAAACCATGGCCTCGGTAGAATCTGCAATAAGGTCGCGGGTTATAAGCGAATACTTCATTCCGGTGTGACCCATTGCAATACCGTCGCATACAGCAATAGCGGGGAACACGATAGGTGTTCCGCCTGCCATTGCAACACCGAGTTTTACAGCCTCAACAATTTTGTCAAGGTTCATATGGCCCGGTACAATTTCGTTATATGAACTTACAATACCTATAAGCGGCCTTGACTGTTCTTCACGGGTGAGCCCCAAAGCGTGATAAAGACTGCGATGAGGGGCATTGTTAAAACCGTCAACAATAGTATCTTTTATCATTAAAATACCCTCTTATCAGTTATTGATGAGTTTGTCCTCGTCGCTCCAGCTGTAGAGCTTACGAATTTCCTTACCAACCGTTTCGGAAGGATGCTCTGCGGCAATTTTGCGCATTGCGTTAAAGTGTACCTGACTGCCGGCGTCTGACATATCGAGCAAGAAGTCTTTTGCAAAGGTACCGTCCTGAATATCGGAAAGAATTTTCTTCATAGCCTTTTTGGTGTCTTCTGTAATAATCTTGGGGCCTGTTATGTAGTCGCCGTATTCGGCAGTATTTGAAATAGAATAACGCATACCTTCAAAACCGCTTTGGTAAATAAGGTCGACAATAAGCTTCATTTCGTGAATGCATTCAAAATACGCATTTCTTGCATCGTAGCCTGCTTCAACGAGTGTTTCAAAGCCCGCCTGCATTAAAGCGCAAACACCGCCGCAAAGAACAGCCTGCTCACCGAAAAGGTCGGTTTCGGTTTCGGTGCGGAAGGTAGTTTCAAGCACACCTGCGCGTGCGCCGCCGATACCGAGCGCATAAGCAAGAGCAATTTCAAGTGCGTCGCCGGTAGCGTCCTGTTGAACAGCTACGAGGCAGGGAACACCCTTACCCGCCTGATACTCACTGCGAACGGTATGACCGGGGCCTTTAGGAGCAATCATAACAACATTAACATTCTTCGGGGGCTTAATGCAGCCAAAGTGAATGTTAAAGCCGTGCGCAAATGCAAGAGTTTTGCCTTCGGTAAGGTTGGGCTCAATGCTTTCTTTGTAAAGCTTAGCCTGCTTTTCATCATTGATAAGAATCATAATGATGTCGGCAGCCTTTGCGGCCTCGGCAGCGGTCATAACCTTAAGACCTTGGGCTTCTGCTTTTGCCCAGCTTTTTGAACCGTTGTAAAGACCTACGATTACATCAACGCCCGAATCTTTCAGATTGAGTGCGTGAGCGTGGCCCTGTGAGCCGTAGCCGATGATTGCAACGGTCTTGCCGTTAAGCTTTGCTAAATTACAGTCCTGTTGATAGTAGATGTTTTGCATTGTTATTATCTCCTTTAATAATGTTTTAAAATTTATTTTTCAAGAATGTTGCTTCCTCTTTCGAGTGAAACAACACCAGTTCTGCACATTTCGACGATGCCTAATGGCTTCATAACTTCGATAAACGCCTTTATTTTTGAAGGCTCACCCGTAACCTCAACACACATTGAATCGGTTGTGTAATCAATGATTTTGGCACGGTAAATTTCGGTTGCCGCAATTACTTCACTGCGATTTTCGGGTGTGTTTTTAACCTTTATCAGCATAAGCTCGCGCTCAACGGCATTTTCCGAGTCGAGCAACTTTACGCGCTTTACATTGTGAAGCTTATAAAGCTGGTGCACCAGCTGTTCGCGGGCATAATCGTCGCCGTTTAATGTAACGGTTATTCGTGAAAAGTTAGGGTCGTCTGTTTCGCCAACGGTAAGCGAATCAATGTTAAAGCCGCGGCGCATAAACATACCTGAAACACGGGCTAAAACGCCGTATTTATTTTCAACATATACAGCAATTACACTACGCATTGTTTGTTTCCTCCTTGCTTGTGATTATATCGTCAATAGAACCGCCCGGCGGCAACATAGGAAGAACAAATTCATCCATATCTATAAATGTGTCTATAAGGTAAGGTCCGTCATGCTTCATTGCCTTTTCAAATGCGGCTTTAAATTCATCAAGAGTCTCGACACGGCAGGCTTCCAAACCGAATGCATCTGCAAGCTTAACAAAGTCGGTCTTTCTGCCAAGCGTTGTGTTAGAGTAACGCTTTCCGTAAAATAATGTCTGCCATTGGCGAACCATGCCCAGTACACCGTTGTTCATAATTACTATAACAATCGGTGTATTATATGTAACGGCAGTTGCAAGTTCGTTAAGATTCATACCAAAACTGCCGTCGCCGGTAATAAGTACCGTTTTGTCACCGCTTGCAATCTGAGCGCCTATTGCGGCACCTAAACCGTAACCCATGGTACCCAAGCCTCCGCTTGATGCAAAACGCCTTGGCTTTTCAAAATCAACATATTGCGCCGCCCACATCTGGTGCTGACCTACATCGGTAGCAATTACCGTATTTTCATCCTTTATTTGGTTTATAACATCGAAAATCTTTTTGGGCGTCATATCGGTTTTGGATTGGGCTTCGGCCTTAGCTTCAATTTGTTTGCCTTTCTCTTTATGGCGGTTTACTATTTCGTTCCATTCGGGGTGACTTTGCTTGTCACAGCGTTCAAGAATTTTTTTGAAGGATGAAACAATGTTGCCGATAAGACCTACGTCAACCCTTACATTTTTATTTATTTCGGAAAGGTCGGTATCAAGCTGAATAATTTTAGCCTTTTTCGCATATTTTGCGGTGTTGCCTGTGGCACGGTCGCTGAATCGAACACCTACTGCGATTATAAGGTCGGCATCTTTGTTTGCGAGTGATGAAGCAAATTTGCCGTGCATACCCTGCATACCCAAAAATCGTTCATAAGAATTGGGCAGGGCAGAAAGACCCATAAAACTACAACCTATATAACCGTCTATTTTTTCGGCAAGCGCCTTTAAGTCTTCGGTCATACCTCTGCCGGCGGCACCGCCGCCGATATATATGTAAGGCCGCTTGGAATTGTTGATAAGCTCAACAGCCCTGTCAATGTCTTCGTCAGAAGCTTCGGTTTGCGGTAAAAACTCAACAACACCTTGCGGGGTAAAATCACATTCCGCTATCTGAACATCTTTCGGGACATCGATAAGTACAGGGCCCGGTCTGCCTGATTTTGCAATTTGGAACGCCTCGCGAATAGTGTCGGCAAGTTCGTTTACATCGCTTACAAAATAGTTGTGCTTTGTAATGGGCAGGGTAACACCGGTAATATTTATTTCCTGAAAACTGTCACGACCTATAAGGTTTGTAGGCACATTGCCAGTTATTGCGACCATGGGTATTGAGTCAAGCATTGCAGTAGCAATACCGGTAACCAGGTTAGTAGCGCCCGGCCCTGAGGTTGCTATTACAACGCCAACCTTACCCGTTACGCGCGAATAACCGTCAGCCGCATGTGAAGCGCCTTGTTCGTGAGCGGCGAGTATATGGTTTATTCGGTCACTCGCTTTATAAAGCTCGTCATAAATATTAAGTACCTGACCGCCCGGATAGCCAAAGACATCGGTGACGCCCTGCTCAATAAGCGTTTCAATTATAATTCGTGAGCCGGTCATTCTTTCTGTTTGCATATTAAACCTCCTGCAATAGTAACTATAAAAAAAGCCTTCGAACTCTTTGTTACTGTTAAAACAACCCAAAGAGACGAAAGCGTAAATTTTATAAACCTCTTCCGCGGTACCACTCTTTTTCATCCCACATGGGACGCACCTTCGGTGCAAACACACCTTAACTCTGTTACGGGAGTAACCGTCTGCATTTACTCTCAAGCAAGACTTGATTTTATTGCAGCCACTCCATGGTGAGCTTCGGCAACCGCTACCGATGTCTTGCACCGACCGACATTTCTCTGAACGGGTGGCAAATTGCTTACTGTTCCACTTCATAGTGTTTTATAAATTTTAAATATTATATCACTATATTATTTATTTGTCAACACCTTAGAATTGAAAAAAATTCATTTCATCGGTGTAATTATAAAAAACATTTAACCTAACAAACCAATGCCTGTAAAAATCGGCAATTCCGCTGTGGAACTACTGATTTTTAAAAGGTTTTTATTATTTATCAAGCGGTTTCATCGTCGGGAAGCATATTACTTCTCTGATGCTGTCGGATCCGGTAAGTAACATTACGGCGCGGTCAACACCTATACCCATTCCGCCCGTGGGGGGCATACCGTATTCCATAGCGGTAAGAAAATCTTCATCAAGCATTTCTGCTTCGTCGTCGCCGCGCTCACGAAGCTCTAACTGCTTTTCAAAGCGTTCGCGCTGAACTATCGGATCGTTAAGCTCTGAATAAGCGTTTGCAAGCTCGCTGTGGCATATAAAAAGTTCAAATCGCTCGGTAAGGCGAGGGTCGGCAGGTGACGCTTTTGTAAGCGGAGAAACCTCAACAGGGTACATTGTAATAAATGTAGGCTGAATGAGCTTTTCTTCAACTTTTTGGTCGAAACAGGCGTAAAGAGCGTTGCCCCAAGTTTTGTCTGCCGTTTCGGCAAGCTCAACGCCTATGCCTTCGGCAGCCTTTACAGCATCGGCATCGTCGGTAATTGCGCCAAAATCCAAGCCGGTGTATTCCTTTACGGCGTCAACCATT
>ERZ780207.2046-NODE-2046-length-15551-cov-5.751484_pt1 | contig 15551 bp, 10 predicted proteins | sample MGYA00510977_ERZ780207 | MGnify/ENA primary metagenome ERZ780207 (study PRJEB29588, sample SAMEA2151383) | human gut metagenome | biome: human gut; feature: human-associated habitat; material: faeces | place: Denmark | collected 2008/2010 ... | reverse complement strand
AAATTTGGGTTTTTCGGTGGCAAGCGGTATGCCTACACCATCACCGTGAAAGCCAACGGCATTGATGTGCAGTCGGTGACCAGTGGCACGTGGGTTGCAAATGGCGAGGAGAACGTCACCTCCAAAAGGGTAAAGCAAAGATTCACGGCGGATGAACTTAAAATCGGTGACTACTTCTACTCCGACGGTACGTGGAGCGACGGCGGCCTGCGCAAAATCTATACTGACGGCAGTATGAAGATAGCAAGCCCCAAGCCTGCTCCCGTACTCCAAACAAAAAGTGAAATAGAAAGAAGAGTCATCGGTATCGTTTTCCAGACGGACCCGAGCCGTATCGGCACTGCCGAAAAGTCCAAATTGGGCGAAGGGAATGTGCATGGCCTTGTAATGGCCTTAAAGAACACCGCAACAGATATCCAATGGAGCCATGAAGAGAATAATTTGGAAGACGTGAAAGACTGCTGGTCCAAGTCTGAAATCTACTCTGACATCAGCGGTCTGCACAATTACACCAAGATTCTTGACCATGCAAATAGTATCGGTGGAATTGAGGCATATCCGGCCTTCGAAGCCGTCGAGAAATGGAATGATATGTACAGTATAAATGAATACCGCCCACCTCGTAATACCACAGGCTGGTTTATTCCTTCCTCCGGTCAGTGGTGGGACATCCTTCAGAATCTGGGCGGTTGTCCGGCTATGGCGGATAAAGGTCAGCAAACCTCGTCGGATTCCGGTGATTTCCGTTGGCTAGGTCAAGGCGATGTTCCAGCTGCCTTGAATGCTTGGATGAATAAAATTGCAGCCGACAGCAAGAATGATTTTACCACCGGTGACCGTTTTTGGTCGTCATCGGAGTTAAATCAGTTCCGCGCACGGAACTGGAACGTGTACTCCTCTGATTACGTGTGCTGCGACTTTGTCTATAAGAAATGGAGTAACGCTGTCCGTCCCGTCCTTGCTTTCTGAACTATTTGCCTATTTAGTCCTTTAAGAATATGAAGATACAAAACATATACCACCTCTTGCAAGCTGCGTTGCTCCTGCTGCTTGTATCCTGCACGCAAGAAGAGTTCCCTGCCGTGCAAGACAAGGCGCAGCAACTGACAATCTCCGTTACCGATGGCGGATATACATCGGCTGTTGAGAATATGAAAACCCGTGTCGAGACCCGTGCCGTGGAGAACGGCTACACCACCGAGTTCACCGAAGGCGATGCCTGCGGACTTTTCATGATCCGCGGCTTATACTCGGATAAGAAGATGATTTATTCCAACGTGAAACTCACCGCAGAGAGGGATGCCGCCACGGGAAGCCTCGTTTGGAAGCCCGAGGCCGGTACGACACTTGAGGGAGGGCTGTCGGACGAGGAATACTACCTCTACTACCCCTATAAAGCGGACTTGGACGACACGGTCATACGTAATTTGTTAGAGTACGCAATTACGAACCCCCAATTACCCTTCTTCTATCCGCTTGTTAATCGCTGGCCGGTGGAGGTCGACCAAAGTTCGTATGCGGATTACACCGCTTCCGACCTGATGACAGCTTCTTGCACACCCACATTGGAAAATGGTAAACTTCGGCTTGATTTCGTCATGAAGCACGAGTTTGCCTTGGTCGTCATTGAGATGCCGAAGACCGTTTACAAGTTTATCGACGCGAATGTTCCCGACTACACCGTGGGGGCAGAAGCTACGTTCACAGGCACCGCCAAGCCGCTGCGCATGGCTGACGGCACTTACCGCTACTTGGTGCACTCGTCCATGCCGACTATCGAGGGATGTTATGACGGGGGGAACAGGGAGTTTACCATCACCACGTCCGCGTCCCATCCTGTCGTAGGGGAATACAAGAGATACAAGGTGGACGGCGCGGCGGAAACCATAAAGAACGTCACCTATGCCGAATCGGGCATTGCCCGCATCGGAGACTTCTACTGCACGAAAAATAACGGTACGACGGGGTATCTGATTCCGAAAGAGGCGGACGAAACGACGGTGCAGGCGGCTAAAGTCGTCGGCATCGTTTTCCAGACGGACAAGAGCCGTATCGGTGCAAAGGAAAAAGAGAAGTTAGGCGGAGAAGGTAATGTCCATGGCCTTGTCATGGCTGTGAAGAATATCGCGACAAGACAAGCGTGGGGCCTTTTCGGTATGGATGAGGGGCTTACAACATGCAGGACGAAAGCCGATAACTACAACGACATCAGCGGTTACGGAAATTGCGAGCATATCCGCACCAATCGCGGCAACTTCGACAATTATCCCGCATTCAAGGCTGCCGATGACTACAACACGACCTGTCCGGTTCCTGCGACCACGACCGGCTGGTACCTTCCTGCCTCCGGTCAGTGGTGGGACATCCTTCAGAATATGGGCGGTTGTCCGGCTTTGGCGGACGTTACCCAGCAAACCTCGCCAGACACTGGAGAATTCCTCTGGAAGAGCCAAGGAGATGTTCCCGCCGCTTTGAACAAATGGATGGAGAATATCGCCGTTGGGGACAAGGATACATTCAACAACCTCGTCTCGTTTTGTTCGTCTTCGGAGCACTCGAAGTACCACACATGGTACTGGATTTTGAACAACTTCCAAGGCATGGTGCGCTGCATCTGGGCAAGTAAATTCGACGGCAGTGACAATGTGCGTCCCGTCCTTGCTTTCTGAGGAACCGGTGTACTGACGACTGTTTCCAAAAGCTGTTAGGACAGTATTCGGATAAAGAAAGGAGGAAGTGTTGTATGCTCTTCCATCTGTTGGGAGAAGAAGGATAGAAAGATTTTGTTGAGTCTTGTGGCAGGTCGAGCTTGCAAGGTCTGCCGTGGTAAGAAATTGCATTTTGAATAAGAAGTGATACGGATGGAAAAGAAACGAATGCCATTGCAGCATAAAATCATTTTCGGATATATCATCTTAGTGGCGGTCATAGGCAGTATGATCGCCATTTTGATATATGAGCGGCGGCAGATGCGGGAAGTGGAAGGCAGCGTGGCACGGCTGTGGAGGATGTACGAGGACATACACATCGCCCATCGCCACGTCACCGGGCTTGCCCTGCAAGGCGAGGCTGCGGCAGGATGGAGTGATGCGGAAAGGGACAAATACCATACGCATCGCATGAGAACGGACAGTATGCTCGGCGTACTCGGACAACGGTACTCTACAATCATACCTGGCGGCGAAATAGACACTCTGCGTCGCTTTCTTGCCGAAAAAGATACAATACTCGTGGCGATAATGGAAACTCATAGGGAACAGTGGAAGAGGGCTGCCATGGGCAAGCGGCTGGCAAAAGATCTACCCGGAGCGGTGAAAGAAGCTACCCGCAGAGGCAGTGAAAAAACGGAAGTACTCATCGCAACGGTCGCAGAATCGGAACTCTCCGGCAGCGTCATCACCGAGCCCGGCTAGACGGAACCAGCAAAAACGAGGCTTACCGTCCTGTACGACCGTATCCCGAAACGCTGTACGACCAGCGGGAGAGGAAACTCAAAAAAATGGTTCTCCTCGAACAGTCGAGGAGAACCACCTATCAAAAGTACAATATTCTATCTTCTCTCACCTCTTTGTGTTTACTTTTACGAGAGTAGCAGCGCATTTTTATCCGCTTTACGTTTATCTGCCCGGCAGTTTGCAGATCCTGTCAGGAATTTGCGCGTGTACGCCTTGGCGTCGGATATTCATCTGTCTATTGCCTTTTTAGCCGCTTTCTTCGTTTTAGAAAGTCTTGATGGAAACACCATCAAAATAATCCTGGAAGATGATAGGTCCTGTGATTGTGCGCTTCGATGTATAGACGAACTTCCGCACAGGACGGAACCACTCGGCATCCACATACAGAATCTGGCCGGTGTACGGCTCCAAAATCGGAAGGGATTTCGATGACCCGCCCAAACGCGGTCCAGTAACCCAAACCCTCTCACCCGGGGCATAGGTATGGTTGGTACTCATTTCTTGGTGAGGTATATAACAGACATTGCCAAAATAGGATCTGCCGTCACCTTCGCCCCACGACCTTGCCTGATACCAGCCGAGCTGGTGGGCGTGCGTGCACTTCTCGGTCAGGTCTATGGCTTCTTCGATGGAGCAGGTCTTCTCTGGAAAGAGGGTACCGCCGGAAGAAGCGTTCATAAGCCCGAGAGCCTCCATAAATGCCATGGCTTCCTTGGCCCAAGGGGCAATGCGGATGTGATCGGAGTATTTATCCAACCCAGAAACGAACTCCGTATATGAGTATACTCCGCACTCTTCTATATACCTAAGGGCACGGTACATCACGGCGGCCATCTCTTGGCGGGAGACAGGGGAGTCGTCTGCCGGGGCTTTTCCGCCAAGAGCCTTGTCCAGGCCAATGGAGGACGCCGTGGCCTCGCTGCCGGTAAGTTCTTTCACGAGATGCTCGGCCAGCGAGTTGAGCTGGCGGTGATTCAGGGGAAGTGTATAATCATTGCCAAGGACACTTTCATCCAAGAGGTTGTCATTGAGGGCGAAGTTCACACTACTCTGGAAGGCAGGACTCATCTTTGAGTCCGACTTTTTTTTGAGAATGAACATCCCCGGCTGTGCCGTGGTCTTCAGAAGGGCACTCTCCTCGAACTGTTTTGTCATGTCGGCCATGGCGTCCCTATAGCTCTCGTATGTTCCCTCTGTGCCGCTTGCCTGCCATTCTGCTTTGGTTATGTGCCTCTGGTCATAGCCTTCGGAGTGTCCGCACCAGATGCAACTGTACCACCATACATGCTGCCCGGCGGAGTTGACTCCGACATAAGCCTGGTCATCAGCAACAGGCTGATCATACTGATGAGCCCGGACCTCCCACGTTGGCCTGTTCATACTGAACACGTGTTTGTCATTGTGTTCGCACTTTCCGCAGATTTTGCAGGAATAATAATATTCCGGCCAATTGCTACAGGTGCCGTACCTGAAAACCTTGTCTGCCGCAGCTACCTTGTCGGTGAATACGTGGCTTGTGCAGAACGGTTTGGCTGCCGTCGCACCGGCTCCCTGTGCGGAGTGCACGTCGCCGGAGTAGGTTTTCAGCGAGAACAGTGTGCGGAAACTCCAGGTCGGACGGCTGAACATCGCCCTTACATCGGCTACAGCAGTCTCCGGGATAAAGAGCGTGGCACGCTGGGTATGGAAGAGGTAACTGAACTCGGGGCAGTAGATATCGCTGTGTTCCGGTGTATAACCCTGCATTACTGCGAATATGGCGCGTATGAACTTTACCGCATCGACTTTGTCGCTGAGCCAGACTTCCCTGATGTTGAATGGGCCTTGTATGGTATTGTTGACGTCCGATGCCACATCTCCATATATGCGCTCGTCATCGGTATCTACGATTACCTTGGTGACAAGCATATTCTTATGCCCGATGAACTCATCTCCGAACTCGCGCATGGCACGGAACGCCGCGTGATACGTATTATTGATGGTTATCACGTCAAGCGGGCTCACATCCGGGCAAGCAGCATCGGCCTCGGCGATTGAATACGCTTTCTGCGATGCGCGGTATGAGTCCTTGTTGAGCTCATAGTCCGTTGGGCTGCTCTGTGCCAGATCACGCATCGAGCCTTTTCCACCGGCTCCAACAGGCATGGATACCTCAATGTCGATGAAGTAAGGAGCGCTGCGCTCGACCTTGGCCTGCACTCCGTTGACTGTGGCGCTGATGCGGCTGCCGTCGATGTAGTAGTCGTTGTCCTTGAATATGTAATCGGTGTCGTACTTGCCCGAAGGATCTACCATGAACTTGATCCGGGCCTTGTATATGAACCCGTCCTTGAAGAACATGTCCCCTTCATCGTCCTCGCGGAAATCCCCGATCCAGTCAATCTCCTGGACTTGGATGCCGCCCGTGGCGGCAAGGTCTCCGAACTCGGTCTTCGCAGATGTGAACTGCATCTCGCGTGCATCGAAAAGCGACATCCCCGGGGTCGGAACCTGTATAGTGAAATCCACTGACTTGATCTTCGGCTTGCTCTGGGCCGAACTATCCAAAGGCAGCAGCAGTGCCGCCACTGAAAGTAGAAATAATATCTTTTTCATGACTCTACCTGCTGCCGTCTACGAAGATGAACCCTTCCGGGAAGACATATTCGTTGTTTATGTACTTGACTTCCAGTAACGGACATTCCGTGAATTCTTGATAGGTCTCCATAAGGAAATTCTCCTTCAGGCTGGAGTTCAGCTTGACAGTCTTGAGCGCTTTGCATCCGGAGAAGCAGAACCCTTCGAATTCCTTGACATTGGAGAGGTCGAGCGAGGTGATGCCGCTGTCCGAGAATGCGCTGTTGCCGACCTTGGTCACGCTCGCCGGGATATCCACATTCTTGAGGTTCTTGCAGCCACTGAACATGGATGAATAAATTTCGCTCAGATTCTCCGGAAGCATCACTTCTGTGAGATTGACGCAGCCCTCGAACATATCGTAACTCATCAGTCCGACGCGGCGTGGGAACTTGACGTTTTTCAGATTTATGCACTTCTGGAAACAGCCGTGGACTTCATCCATGACGTCGTTTTCGAAGACTACTTTCGTGAGGTTCTTGCAGCCGTAGAAAGCCGAACCCTGAACTATCTTGACCGAGGCCGGGATTACTATTTCAGTTATAGGAGTCTCGCGGAATGCCGAATTGGAAATCTCCGTCAACGTGGACGGAAGTTTCACGGACTTGATGGCGGTGCCGGAGAAAATATTGCCACGCATTTCCGTCACCGGATATTTTTTACCGTTGTATGTGACATAGTCCGGGATCACGATGTTCTTGCCGGCAACGGCCGTCTTCGCCACTTCCGAGATGAATGCGTGGGATGCGCCACCGTTGTTGGAGTTGTGCAGGACATACAGGACTCCCTCGATGTCAACCGTAGCACCTGCCCCGACCTCCTCAATCACTTTCCCGGTCTGGCCGGACGCTGATGTCGTGATGCTTTTTTTGTTCGGCTGCGGATCCCAGACGGTCCAGTTGGCTTTGTGGGCGTTCTCATAGCCTCCGTGAGCATTGAAATATGCCTTGGTCTCATCACTGATCCACTTGTCTTTAAGTGTGAAGAGCGGAGTGAGGGATGAGCGGATCAGGGTTTTGTACTCGCGAGAGTCAAGCACGGAGGCGATTTTGTTGTGGATGCCGTTGATGACCCACTGGTAAGTGTCGGCGCCGTATTCTTCTTTGGCTTCGTTGTATTGCTCGACCATCTTGTTCAATGCGCCCACGCGAGCCCAAAGTTCGCCCTTGACGATCTCATCGTATCTCCAATGTGCCGGGGTGAGGGTTTTGATGTAGCCGTCGGCAAAGCAGTCGTCGAGCATCAGAAACTCGGCTACAAGGCTCTGGTTGTCGAGCTCATAGACATTCGGCTGTTTTTCACTCCAGTTCACCTGATCGGATGCCTCTCTCGGCGGCATCACCGGCTTTACCGATTTGATCCCATACGTTGCCTCGACAGGGTATCCGAGTGGCGCAAAAAGAGCAGTGTGGGTCTCCGGCAACCTGACGGTGGGAGCTTCGTCTTCAGCGTTCTTATTGTTGTCCGGCCCCACCATGGCGTCGTGGCGCTTTTGGAGTTCGCTGTCGAGACTTGAAGTGTTACCGGACTTTTCCGGAAGTTTTTTGGGCGCTACTTCCTGTTTGACTTTCTGTTCTATCTTCTTTGCGGCGTTCTTGAGTCTTTCCTTGAAAGACTGCGCAGATGCGCATGGCGCTCCGGAGAGGACAACCAGACTAAGAATAAGAAGTGTACGTGGAATAAGAAGTGTACGTGCGTTCATAAAATATTTGGTATTTAAAAATCCGTTGGCGGAATTAGATTGATAAAAAGATTTATGTATAAAAAGTTGTGCATATTGTTGATATTTAGCAAATTAAAACTTTTCAATAGAAAATATAGTAACACAATATTAGCAAAAAATCCTAACCCATACAAGCAAATAGTCGGCAATTTGGTCAATGAATCAGGGAATATGTCAAGAAGAGGAGTAGTTCTCAGACCTTGAAATAGAGGCATTGAACATGACATCAAAGGCTGTTGGCATTGACAGTGAGTCATTGTTGTTTGCAAAGTTACAGGAATATAGTATTGAAATTCACAATCTTATATTCCGCAGACAATACAATGACAGACGTAAAATTACTTTGTCCCTATGTAATACAATCCGGGAAAGAATAGCCGCAGAAATAGATGGAGGCGAAGATTATTTCTGCATTGATTCAAAACCGATAGAAGTATGTCGTTTTGCTCGTTCCAAGCGTTGCAGAAGGATGATGACGGATAATGAGTTATAAAGGTATGGAAACGGAAATGACATCCACCATGCCGCAGGAAATATACAACCAGCACCTGATGCAGCGTGGAGGAAAATAAGCTTGGGAGGCTATGGCGAATTCCGACCTTAAAATATCCGACCTTGACGAACATGCCGTCATGGGCGCGGTACCTGGGGGCATCAAATGCGGACGTTTGCCCGAAGCGACCATAAGGGAAGATTTGCCGACCATCCTCGAAAAATTCAACCTGTTGCATGAAGGAAAACTTAACAACGCTTCTGCGGTTTTGTTCGGACGTGATTTTTATTATTATCCCCAATGTCTGCCTCGTCTGGCGTGTTTCAAAGGTACGACAATATTGGTATGAAGTAGTAATTTCGTTATTGGATATCGAGGTGATATTTTTTTCTCGTGCAATAATTTTATTATTTTTATGCTAGTTATTTGAGATTGTGAACGCCAACGCAAGCAGCAGCAAGTGGAATCGTTGCCTTTTCGTTGCCTCGTCCTATTATAAAAAATACAACAGCCCAATTTTTCAGACTATTGCCTTTTTTTAAGGGTCCTAATAGGGTGCCTTGTATCTTATATTCCCTGCCCCTGTGTCGGTAGCGACCAGCGCAGCCAAGGTGTCGGAGAGGTAGGGCGTTGTGGCGCGGGGATGCAAAAATAGCCCTGGAAACCCGAAAAAACGAAGTTTTTTATTTGCTTTCTCGGATTATTTACTATCTTTACTTCAGTTATTTGAGGTGGTGAATATCGGCGTAATATGCGGAAAACAGAGCCGTCGCCTGATCGTTACCTTATCCCATCATAAACCGTGCAAATTTCTAAAGTCCAACCAACTGTATGGATTTAGGGCTAAACCATATAAGAATTGTGTGATAGGTTAAATGTGAGCATATACTCTTTCCCTATGAAATGCCACCCAATCCGTCGCACTACGGATATGGGTGAAGATTATTCTCACAATCGGGACTATATTGGCAAATATTGGAATCGCAAGTATATTCGGGCTATTCAAGCTGTTCTTAATAGTACAAAAGGTAAAATAGGCAAGGGAACATCTTTTTTCAGGAAAGCCTTTGGCGAAAATATCGAAGAGTACCATAAACTCCTTGAGATACCTGAAACCATGATTATTTATCGCTATTTCTTCGAATGGCTTGGGCTTGAAAATGGAGGAAAGAAAATGACTATTGAAATCTTAGGAAATGATTCAATATGCAATGCGTCAACACATTCATGGTGGAAAGCCTTTTGTGATTGCAAAAAATGTATCACCCAAAGAATGGGAAATGACATTGAATATTATTCACAGAAACGATTTTAGCAAATCATACTTACCGGAAACCTTTACATTGATACATTATAGGATATTACGTCAATTATCGACAAGCTATTATCGAACCCAATACGGATCTATATAAACTCAAACAAGTATACAACCAGAATCCGCTAAAAGAATTAAAGCGGAATCAGAAAATAAAAGGAAAGTAAAACTATGTAATACTGTCTGGTATTATAAATGCATGACAAAAGAAAAACCGTCTTACAACATGCTGTAAGACGGTTTTAGTGAGGTCTGAAGCAGACGCACCAGCCCTCGCCGTGGATCAACGACTACGGGCAGTTCTCCATCATGCCCATACGCGGACGCGACAAGGTCGATGAGGAGAGCCGCCAGAGCTGGTTTTCGCACCAGTCGGAGGAGGCACGCCCCTACTATTATTCGGTATACCTCGCCGACCACGACATCAAGGCCGAGATCGCCCCGACCGAGCGGGCTGCGATCATGCGTTTCACGTTCCCCGAATCGGACGAGTCGGGCGTGGTGATCGACGCTTTCGACCGCGGATCGTACATCAGGGTCATGCACGACAAACGGACTGTCGTGGGATACACCACGCGCAACAGCGGAGGTGTGCCCGACAACTTCAAGAACTGGTTTATCGTGCGCTTCGACCGGAAGATCCGGGATTTCCAGATCTATGACGGCACGAAGCCCGTCGAAGGCGAACAGTTAGTCGGCGAACACGCCCTCGTGCGGGTAGGTTTCGAAACCCGGCGCGGCGAGCAGGTAACGGTACGCGCAGCCTCATCGTTCATATCGCAGATGCAGGCCGTGCAGAACCTCGAAGAGCTGGGAAAGGACGATTTCGAAACCGTGAAGGCCAAGGCGCAAGCACACTGGGACGAGGTGCTCGGACGTATTGAAGTCGAGGGAGGCACGACGGACCAGTACCGCACGTTCTATTCGTGCCTCTACCGTTCGACCTTGTTCCCGCGCAAGTTCTACGAGATCGACAAGAACGGCAATATCCTGCATTACAGCCCCTACAACGGTGAGGTACTGCCGGGATACATGTATACCGACACGGGATTCTGGGACACCTTCCGCAGTCTGTTCCCACTGCTCAATCTGGTCTATCCGTCGGTCAATGCCGAAATTCAGGCCGGGCTGGCAAACGCTTACCGCGAGAGCGGATTTCTGCCCGAATGGGCTTCGCCCGGACACCGTGGGTGCATGGTCGGAAACAACTCGGCGTCGGTCGTTTCGGATGCCATCCTGAAAGGTGTCACCCCCGAGGAAGACATTGCGACGCTCTACGAGGCGATGCTCGCAGGACGCCGGAAGGTACACCCCACGGTGAGCTCCACAGGGCGCTGGGGGTATGAGTATTACAATACGCTGGGATATGTCCCTTATGACGTGAATATTCCCGAAAATGCCGCCCGAACGCTCGAATACGCCTACGACGACTGGTGCATCGCGCAGGTGGCGAAAAAACTGGGAAAAACGAACGACGCTGCGATGCTGGAAAAGGCTTCGCAGAACTATAAAAACCTCTTCGATCCCGAAACGCGCCTGATGCGCGGACGCAATGCCGACGGGACGTTCCAGACGCCTTTCAGCCCCTACAAGTGGGGCGACGCCTTCACCGAGGGAAACGCGTGGCACTACACATGGTCGGTGTTCCACGATGTCGAGGGACTGATCGACCTGATGGGAGGACACAAAGGATTCACGCGGATGCTCGACTCGGTCTTCGTCGTGCCGCCGATCTACGACGACAGCTACTACGGGTTCCGCATCCACGAAATTACCGAAATGCAGGTGGCCGACATGGGCAACTACGCCCACGGAAACCAGCCCGCGCAGCACATGATCTACCTCTACGACTACGCCGGGCAACCCCGTAAGGCGCAGTGGTGGGTTCGTGAGGTCATGGATCGCCTCTACTCGGCCAAGCCCGACGGTTACTGCGGCGACGAGGACAACGGACAAACCTCGGCGTGGTACGTATTTTCGGCCTTAGGGTTCTATCCCGTGTGTCCCGGCGCGGACGAATACGCAGTCGGATCGCCGCTGTTCCGCAAGGCCGTCATTCACCTCGAAAACGGCAATACGATCGAGATCGACGCTCCGGAGAACAGCTCCGAGAACCGTTATGTCGGTAAAATGGCTATCGACGGAAAAGTATCGGAAAGGCCGTTCCTTAGCTATTCCACACTTCTGGAAGGTGCGAAGGTGCGCTTCGAGATGGAATCCGAAAAATAGCCTTCCCATGAAGATTCCGAATCCACATGCTGCCTTCATGGCCTTCGCCTGTGCATTGTTTGCAGCATGCTCTCCGCAGCAGCCCTTCATAACCTCACCCGACGGACGCATCGCCGTATCTGTCGAAGCCGATGCAGGGGCGGGCGTGACCTATGCCGTCACGGTCGACGACAAGCCCCTGATACTGCCCTCGGCGATGGGGCTCGCGGCATGCGGAACCTCGCTGCAGGGAGCGACGATAACAGGCGTATGGCACTCCTCCCACGACAAGCTGTGGACAGCCCCCTGGGGCGAGAACAAGCGGCACCGCAACCGTTACAACGAAATGTCCGTCGCAGTGCGGAAGCCGGATAAAAGCATGGCCTTCACGCTCCGCTTCCGCGCATTCGACGACGGAATAGCATTTCGCTACGAACTGGCGCAGCCCGATTCGCTGGCCGTGACGGACGAACTGACGGAGTTCCGGTTCGCAGATGAGGGTCATACGATGTCGTGGTCCATACCCGGCAATTTCGAGACCTATGAACTTCAGTACCGCGAGCAGCCCGTAGCACGGATTACGGATGCAAACACGCCCTTCACGTTCCGCACTGGGGACGGAATATTCGGAGCCGTGCACGAGGCGGCCCTGTACGACTGGCCCGAGATGGTATTGAGGCGCGACAGTGCGGGGGTGCTGAAAGCCGACCTCGCGCCCCTGCCCGACGGCGTGAAGGCGTACATTCCGGGACGCTTCACGACGCCCTGGCGCACGATACAGATAGCAGACAGGGCCGTAGGCCTGATAAACTCGTCGCTGGTGCTCAACCTGAACGAACCTTCGAAGATCGAGGATCCCTCATGGATCGTGCCGCAGAAGTATGTCGGGGTATGGTGGGGAATGCACCTTGGAACGCAGGTATGGACGATGGGGCCGCGACACGGAGCAACGACACGGAATGCCATCCGGCACATCGACTTTGCTGCGGAAAACGGCATACAAGGAGTGTTGTTCGAGGGCTGGAACAAAGGATGGGAGAACTGGGGCGGAAACCAGCAGTTCGACTACCTCGAACCCTATGCGGATTTCGATCTGGAGCGAATAGCCGCCTATGCCCGTGAAAAGGGCGTGCAACTGTGGATGCACAATGAAACGGGAGGAAATATTCTGAGTACGAAGCCGTCATGGAAGCAGCGATGAGGAGGTATGCCGAACTGGGGGTTCACACGCTCAAAACGGGATATGCAGGGGGATTCAAAGGCGGTTACCTCCATCATTCGCAGTATGGAGTGCAGCACTATCAGCGGGTCGTGGAAACGGCGGCGAAATACCGGATCATGCTCGACGTACACAAGCCGATAAAGGAGACGGGGATACGACGCACGTGGCCCAACATGATGACACGCGAAGGGGCGCGGGGCATGGAATGGAACGCATGGTCGGAAGGGAATTCGGCAGAGTATCTCACGACGCTGCCCTTCGTGAGGATGCTGAGCGGACCGATGGACTACACTCCGGGAATCTTCGACATCGACTATTCCACAGCGAAGGCCGACAAGGGACGGATCGAGTGGAACGGGCCCAACGCGGAATGCTGCATAAAGACCACGCTGGCACGGCAGATAGCAAACTGGGTGATCATATACTCGCCCCTGCAGATGGCCGCAGACCTGATCGAGAACTACGAAGGGCATCCCGCATTCCGGTTCTTCCGCGACTTCGACGCAGACTGCGACTGGTCGAAGGCATTGCAGGGAGAGATCGGCGACTATATCGTCGTTGCAAGACGGGCCAAAGACAGATACTTTCTCGGGGCAGGAACGGACGAGAAGGCAAGGACGCTCGTGCAGAAGCTCGACTTCCTCGAACCCGGAGTGACGTATACCGCGACCATATATGCCGATGCTCCGGATGCGGGGCGCAATCCGGAGGCATACCTGATCGGGAAGCGGGCGGTGACGGCACGAGATACCATACGCATCGAGATGGCTGAACGGGGCGGGCAGGCAATAACTTTTATTCCGGCAGAGAAATAGAAGATGCCGGTGGCACGGGGAGGCCACGACGGAAAGCCGACAGGGAACAATGAGAAACGGGATCTGATCCATATCAGACCCCGTTTTTCGTATCAGGAACGATGTCGTCTTTTTTTACGCCTTTGTTGCATCTGCCGTTGCTGTTCCTCGTAAGCCCGCGTGTCGGCCAAATCCAATACCGTATCGACAATGCCAGAAATAGGATTGGCGGCATGGTTTTGCACTTCATGTTTCTGTTCCACGTGTTGTTCTGCGACCTGTTGCGCCTGTTTCGGTGCCGGATACAATTCATTGAAAACATTGGCCGAAAACTCTTTTCCCAGTAGCGAACCGTTGGCAACGATGCCTGCGTTGTGGTCGATGAAGGTCGCACCGTAAATCCTTCCCACGGGATTTATGCGGAACACGACATCGATACCGTCCGCTTTCAACAGTTGCCGAAACTCTTCCCTTGTATTGTCCGGGCTCATGGCGTCTTTGACTGTTTGCCGCAGCCGGTCGAGTGTCCCGTCCTGCTTCAACGCGCTCTTCGACCGCTCATAATACTTTTGAAGGGCCTTATAGCCGACATCTTTTCCGATACGGCTCGATTTGAACGGCGTGCCGATACCGTAGCCATCGTCGGTCATGGCACCGTAAATCACTCCGGCATAGTCCCGTCCGTCGACGGTTCCCGTACGTTCCTCGACCGAAACATTGAGCAGCTCCAACAGGGTGCGGAATTCTCCATACGACGAGCATTTGTAATTTCGCAGACACGACCGGGCGACGGACGAAATCTGTTGCTTGACATTCCCCTCGGAATAATTCACCTTCCGCAGGCCCTCCCTGTCCGTCAGTCCCTGTCCCTTGACGCTCGGATGCAGACCGTATTTCCGCTCCAAGTCACGCAGAATCTCCATCGAGCGCCGGGCCTCGAAATCGTGCGGGAGTTTGCGGCCCTGCTCATCGACACGCAGTGACACGATATGGAGATGCTCTCTGGAAATGTCCTTGTGCTTGAAAACGATATAAGGCTGTTCGCCGTAACCCATGCGTTCCATGTACTCACAGGCGATTTTCCGGAGCTGTTCGTCTGTCAGCCTGTCCTCCGGTGAAGGGTTCAGCGAGGCATGGAAAACCGTGTTCGTAGTCCTGCGGTTGGCTTCGAGATACGGCATGAAGCTCTCCATGCAGGCGTCAATGTCAAGGCGTCCGCATTTATCGTATGGTTCGAGCATCTTCTGCCAGAGGAGCACTTCGGCTTCATCCTTATCCACTTTCTCCTTGTTGTAATACAACGCTCCGCCGGGCGAGGAACCCGATCTTATATTCGCAACCACTCCTTAGCCTGTTTTGCGAGGTTGAGAATCTCGATACTGAGGGCTTTCAGTTCGCGGGTTCGCTGCTCCAGCATAGCGATCTGATGCGGGATAGCAACGTTGGAAAAGTGCGCGTTGATGGCTTTTACGATCTGGTTATAGTTGTTCCCGAGCTTTTGAAATTGGAAATAAAAGTCGTTCAGCCGGGCGATGAACTGCACCTTCGAAGGGTCGCGTTTGACGACGACGAACTCCTCGTTGAAGATTCTTTTGACGATAAACCGGCTGCGGTTATGCTCCAATCCTGCCTTACAAAGCATCTGCTTAAAGCGGATATTCTCTTCCGTGGTGAGTTTGAAATTATACCTGTGGACTCTGGGATCTGTCGTTGTCGGGCGTCCGA
>ERZ780207.2045-NODE-2045-length-15579-cov-3.744718_pt1 | contig 15579 bp, 7 predicted proteins | sample MGYA00510977_ERZ780207 | MGnify/ENA primary metagenome ERZ780207 (study PRJEB29588, sample SAMEA2151383) | human gut metagenome | biome: human gut; feature: human-associated habitat; material: faeces | place: Denmark | collected 2008/2010 ... | reverse complement strand
GGTATCGGCCTCCTGCTTCTTTTTCTTGTCGCGCTTCCTGTCCCCGGCTCCGGCTTCCACGGCGGCCGGTTCGGCCGCCCGGACGGGCCGAGACGCCGCCGGCAGCAGCAAGATTCCCGCCAGCAGCGGAAGGAAAGCTATTTTAAACAGTTTCATCATGGTCCGGAAGATTTATTTTTTCAACGCTTTCTCGATGTTGCGCAGCAACAACTCGTAGTGCAGGCGCGCTTCGCCCGTCGCCGAAGCGCTCTTCGTGCGGAGCATCGCACGCAGTTTGAGCAGCGCGGCATAATCCCCGGCCTCGGTGTTGCGCGGGTCGTAGTAGTTCAGGCGCGGAGAGCCGTAGCCCAGCAGCGGCGCGGTGTCGACGCGGTGCGCGGCGGAGAAGGTTTCGAAGGGGTCGTGGCCGCAGCGTTCCCCGCAGGCGGTGAGCGCCGCGGTGCGGGCCGCATGCTCCCCGAGGAAGGCGGGAACGGGCATCAGTCCCTCGTCGGAGACCAGCTTCTTCTCCTCCCGCGCCCCCGTCCCTGTGTATTTCAGCCCGGCCGAAAGGCTGAGACTGCGGACGTATTCGCGCTGGAGCATCATCTCCAGCGCATCGGGCGTGCGGCCCTTCAGCGTCGAAGCCCACACGAATTCATAGACATCCCTGCGGCACTCCTCGGGCGTGTAGGCCTCCTTTTCGGCCAGCGCGGCGCTCAAAGCCACACGCGCCGGGGCGGCCACGACGACCGACACCAGCGAAGCCATGATCGACTCGGCGGGCGAACCCATCAGCGGCATGTCGCGGATCAGTTCGGCGTTGTCCAGCCACTTCATGTCCTTGAGCTGCGCGAGACAGAACAGCAGGGCTTCGCGCTGGCGTTCGCGCGGCACGCTGCGGTAGGCTTCCACGGGGTCGCCCTCCATCTTCTCGGCGAAGTAGATGCCGCCGACGTTGGCCAGCACGTGGTTCAGGTAGCGGATATACTGCGTGAGCACCTCGTCGTAGAGGGTGCGCCGCTGGGAGAAATCGGGGTCCTGGGCGCCGATCCAGGCGTTCATGTTGTCGAGAATGTATTTCAGATTGGCGATGCCGTAGCCCGAGGCCTTCACGGCATCGTCGCCCAGATCCTCCGACTGCGAACGGGGATCGATCGAGCGGCTGAACTGCTGCTTGCCGAAACGGTAGACCGAATCGGCGGCGGCCCCGGTTATCCATTTCGAAGTGACGGCATATTCGTCGGCAGCCGTCGCAGCGTCGGGCACGGGCGTGTAGAGCCATTTCACGGCATAGTAGTCGTAGAGGCCGAAACGCGGCGGGGTGAGCTTCACGCCGCGCTCCCTATCCCCGGGCCGGGCCACGTAGTTGAAGCGAGCGTAGTCCATGATCGAGGTGGTCGTGCCGTACTTCTGCGTGAACGACGGCGAGCGGAGCGAATCGACAGGAATCACCGCCGAGGCGCTCATGTTGTGCATGTAACCCAGGCAATGGCCGACCTCGTGGGCCACGACGTAGCGCAGTCCGTCGCCGATCACCTCCTCGGGAATCGTCACGGCGCGCACACGCTCGTCGGCCTGCGCCGTCTGGACGAACAGCCAGTTGTTCAGCAGTTTCATCACGTCGTGGTAGACATAGACCGAAGCGTTGAGTATCTCGCCGCTGCGCGGATCGACCCACGAAGGCCCCATGGCGTTGGCGATGGCGATCGGCGCGTAGCGAATGCACGAATACTTGATGTTGTCGGGATCGAATTCGGGATCGTCCTTCGGATAGGGCTTTGCGGCGATGGCGTTTTTAAATCCGATGCGCCCGAAAGGCTCGTTCCACTGGTCGACGGCCTCGAAAATATGCTTTTTCCACATCTCCGGGAATCCGTCGTCGACGTAGAAAACGATCTGTTTCTTCGGCGCGACCCGCTCGCCGCGCTTCCAGGCATCCATGTCCGACGGCTCCAGCCGCCAGCGGTGGGCGTAGTAGATCACCTTGGCACGCTGCTCACGCTCGCTGAAAAGCACCTTGCCGGTCGGGAACACCGACATGCGGCTGTCGGTGATGCGCGGACGGTAAGGCTCGCGGGGCAGCAGCACCAGCGAACGGGTCATCACGGCCGTCAGCGGCTGATCCTTGACCAGCGTCGTGCGGCCGCGGGTGAGCGTGAAAATATAGCTCAACGTACTGCGCACCACCACATTGTCGCTGAAAGCCTTGATTTCGCCCAGCATCGAACGCTCCTTCTGGAAGGTCTTCTTCAGCTCGAAAGCCGTATAAAGTCCGTACTTCGAGAAGGGCGACATCTCCTCCACGTCGGCCACGAACAGGTCCGTGACGTTGACCACCACGGCCGTGCTGTCCCGGTTCCAGGCCTCGATCTTGTAATGGCGCAGGATGGGATCGGCCGTGTTCCGCTTCACCGCCTCGGCCAGCGCGCGGGAGGCCCCCGTCTCGTCGGTGATGTTCTCGCAGTTGACCGTACGCAGCTGGACCGAACGGTCGTTGCGCGTGAAAACCACGTGCAGCGGATAGTCCGACTTGGAGCCGGTCGTCGCCGCAGCGTTGTCCGAAACCTCCGAAATGGTCGATCCGAGCAGCATTTCGCGCCCGAAAAGCGAATCGGGAATCTCGAAATAGAGCTTCCCCTTGACGTCGTGCAGGCGGAACATGCCGTCGGCCACCGTATGTTTCTCCTTGAAGAGTTTGTCGTAATCGCTTTCCTTCGGTTTTTCGGCCGAACTCTCCGCCTTCTTCGAAGCGGAGGATTTGGGCTTCTTCGCCGTCGCCGTCGCCGCCGTGAGGCAGAGCAACAGCACCAATAGTTTTCGGATCATCTGCTGAAATTTAGAATTGTGTTCGAGGTTCTTTTCGTCCCGGTTACTGCGCCCGTTCCATAATAAAGAGGGAATTTTGCCGAAAACGACATACACGAAGGCCGAAAAAAATGGGCCGCGTCGTGTGACGCGGCCCGTTCATCCCTGATTTTCAGCGAATCAGTACATATACTCGGTTTTGGATGGGTTGCCTCCCTGCTGCGACCACGACGCGGCGCAGCCCTCGGCCGCACCCTTCACCGCGAAGACGGTGGGCTTGTCGTCCTTCATGCCGTTGACGTAGATCGTGCCGTCGTAGGAGATCGTCGGCGACGAACGCAGCTCGTCGGCCAGCTTGATCTCCGCCACGCGCGAGCCGTCCTCCGGGCGGAGTTTCACCAGTTTGCCCGTAGTCCGGTCGTTGTAATAGACGAAACCCTGATCGTCGACGGCCGGAACGCCGTTGATGTCGCCGTCGGCGGCGTGCTCCCAGCGTTTCACGCCCTGCGCGGAGATGGCCGTGACGTGGGCCGCCACGCTGCCGGTCTTCTGCGTCGCGGCGTAAACCGTGCCGTCCTCGCCCAGCGCCACGCCCATGCCCGACTGGGCGCAATCGCCCTTGACGGGACAGTACCAGTCCGGTTCGGGCGTCTGCCCGTAGACGGTCTTTGCCGGATCATAACAGTAGACGACACCCCCGCCCAGACTCTTGTCCGCACGCACGCCCTGGTTCTGGAACAGGATGTAGACCTTGCCGCCGGGACCCGACGCAGGCTGCGTGCCGTTCGGCGCCTCGCACGTAGCATCCTTGCCGCTGCCGCCGTAGTTGTGCTCGCGGCCGTTCGACTTCACGCAGGAGAATTTCCACTTGCCCGCGCCGTCGGGGAAGAAGACGCGCATGCCGTGACTGCCGCCCGTACCGGCGATCACCATGCCGTTTTTGAGCGGCAACACGCCGCCGTAGGAGCCGCCGTTGACGTGCCGCTCGTCCACCAGGTCGCCCGACGATTTGTCGTAGACCTGGAAATTCTGGTGCCCCGAAGGCACGTTGCGCGCCACAATGAAGAGGTATTTCTCGGTGACGGCCGGCGAAAGGAACCGGAAGCTGGTGTTCACGCCCGTATTCACATGCCAGACCTGCGAGCCGCCCCCGGCGCCGCCGCTGACGGCGTAGAACGCGCTGCCTCCCGCGCCCTTGTTCGGCTCGTTGAAGCCCGCCAGCGCGTAGACCGTGCCGTCCTCGTCGACCGAAGGCGTCGGCGACTGCACCTTGATCGAACCGCTGTTGTTCTCGGCCGACGCACCGTCCTTGCCGATGTCGAAGGCCCAGAGACGCTCGCCGGCCTTCGTGAAGCAGACCAGCGAATAACCCGTCGAAGTCACATAGACATACTCGCCGTCGGGGCTGACCGCGGGCGACGTGCCGAACACATAGGCGTCCTTCGTGTCGTCGTAGGGGTACGACCAGAGCAGGTCGAGGCTGATGGCGCCGCGGCCCACGTCGATGGTCACCGTCTTGGTGTTCCTGCCTTTCTTGTTGTCGGTCACGGTCAGCGAGACCTCCGTAGCACCCTGCGCCGCGAAGGTGAATTCGGGATTCTGCTTGTCGGAGGTCGTGGTTCCGAATTTCCACTCCCAGGCCACCACCTCGCCGTCCTCGTCGGTCGAACGGTCGGTGAACTGCACCGGTTCGCCCGCCACGACCTTCTCGGGCGACCACGTGAAGTCGGCCACGGGCCGGATGTTGTTGTCCACGACCCGAATGGTCTTCTCGAACGACGACTTCTTCGCCCCGCGGTCGGAGGTAACGGTCAGCTTGATGACATACTCTCCGGCCTGATCGTAGGAGATGTTCTCCGGGGTGGTTTCGTAGGAGACGACGCCCTTGCCCAGCTCCCATTTGCAGATGGCGATCAGGGCGTTTTCGGCCGTCGAAGTGTTGGTGAGCACCACCGGATCGCCCACATCGTAGGACTCCTTGTCGGTGGTGAACGAGGCGTGGACCGCCACTTCCTCGTCCGGCTGGCAGGAGACGGCCCCCATGAGGGCGAAAGCGGCCAGCATATAGATAAATCGTTTCATTTCAATCGGTTTTGAGCTTTGGTTGCAGGATTACTTGAACTCTAACACGGCCACGATGGGATAGTGGTCCGAAATGTAGGGGACCTTCTCGTAACGCTGGTCGACGGTGGCGAAGCGCAGGGGCGTGAAGCCCGAGCTGAAGATGTGGTCGATGCGCGGGTAGTTGGTCGCCCCGCCGAAGTTGTTGAACGACGCCTTGTTGTCGGTCACGGGAGCGGTCGTGCGCGCGTCGGCCATGAACTTCTTCACGCCGTCGAAAATCGGGCTGTCGAGCATCTTGTTGAAGTCGGCGGTCAGCACCGTCGGCTGGTTGTCGGGGTTGAGCGACCGGATCTTCGCCTCGATCAGCTCCATCGACTTCTGGGCCGCCACCTGCCCCACATGGTCGATGTGGGTGTTGACGTAGAAGAACTTGCGGCCCGACTTGTAGTGGGTGAACAAGGCCCACGTGGCCGTGCGGTAGGTCGAGGCGTCCCAGCCGACCGACGGGACGTCGGGGGTGTCGGAGAGCCAGAAGGTCCCCCACTTTTCGAGCTTCACGGCATCGGCGAGGTAGTAGATGGCCATGAACTCACCGGCATTCTGGCCGTCGGTGCGGCCCACGCCGACGCTCTTGTAGCCCGCGCAGTTCTCGTCCATGTAGGTCTTCTGGTCGAGCCGCGCCTCCTGCACGCCGAGCACCGTCGGCTGCTGGTCGGCGAACATCGCCGGAACGGCCTTTTTGCGGTTGTCCCAACTGTTCGCGCCGTCGTCGCCCGAGCTGTAACGCACATTGAACGACATGACTTTCAGCTGATTGTCCTCAAGTCCGGGATTGACCGGCTCCTCCGGTTCGTCGCCGGGCTGGGGTTTGTAGAATTCCGAGTAATCGGGCTTCGGATCGCTGCACCCGGCGGCGAAAACGAAGGCGAAACTCAACGAAAACGTCAGTAAATAACGGAATATTCTCATGGTCTTGCTTTTTATTTATTCGTTGTCCCACTCGGGGTTCTGCGAGATCGTATAGCCCGCGTTCCTGTAATCGCGGATCACCTTGGCGGGAATCGGATAGAGGTACTGGCGCCCGTCGGGATACCAGTAGCGGTCGCCCGCACCGGTCTTGTAGACCAGATCGTAACCCGACACGGCATTCGCCTCGGCATAAAGCCCCACGCCGTCTTGATTGACGCGGACGGCGATGTTCTTGTAGGCCGCCGGAGCCGACACAACCTCGCCTTCGGTGAAGTAGTAGTCGTTCACGCCGTCGCCGTTGACATCGACGGGCTGCTCCAACCCGGGGATGTGAATGCCGCTCCACGGCAGGGTCTCCATCAGCGATCCGCACTTCCAGCGGCGCAGGTCGTCGAAGCGCATGCCTTCGGCGACGAGTTCTATGGCCCGCTCGCGGCGGATTTCGAGCAGCACGGGGCTGGTCACGTCCGGATAAAAGGTGCTTTGCAGGTAGCTGTCGACGGTCGTGGGCAGCGTCTCCGTGCCGCCCGTGATACCCGCGCGCTTACGCAGCGCACCGACCGTGAGCGCCCATTCGGAGTCGGTGATCACCCCCAGTTCGGCCTGCGCCTCGGCGTAGTTGAGCAGCACCTCGGCATAGCGGATCAGCGGAATGCTGTTGATGTTCTTCGCACCGCCGTCGTACTTCGATTCGTCGAGCGTGTACTTGATCACCTGGTAGCCCGTGAGCGAAAGGTTTTTGATGTCGGCGACCGCCGTCTTGCCGTCCCACAGGAAGTTGCGGCCGCGCACGGTCTGCTCCAGGCGCAGGTCGCGCCCCTCCATCTCCTCGGCGAAGGATTTCACGGCGTAGTCGGCGGCGGCGGTGAAGGGCGTGCCGTCCTGCTTGAGGTAGGTGTGGACGAACGAGCGGACGAGGCTCCAGCACAGTCCGTACGAGCGGGCGTTGAACCACCAGTTCTGCTCGCCGAAGATGCCGGATTTCTCGTTGGCGCAGACGGCGAGGATCACCTCCTGCGTCAGCGGCGTCTCGCTGTAAAACAGGTCGCGATAGGCGCCCTTCTTGCCCGCGGCGGTGTTGAGCGAGCAACCGCTGTTGTCGATCACCAGCTTGGCGGCCTTGGCGGCCTCGCGATACAGCTCCTCGGGGGTTATCTCAAGCCCCGTGAGGTTGTGGTAACGGCGGTAAGCCGCTTCGAAGAGGCAGACGCGCGACTTGAGCGCGGCGGCGGCCCAGCGCGTGAGCGTCGCGCTGCCGGTCGACGAGGTGGCCTGGATGTGCTCGTAGGCGAAATCGAGGTCGGCGATCAGGTTGCGGATGATCACGTCGCGGCTGTCGCGGTCCTTGTACATCACGTCGTTCTGGTAGGACTGGATGTCGTTGGGGAACCAGGGAACTTCGCCGTAGGTGGTCAGCTTGTCGTAGTAGAACCACGCACGGAACCAACGGGCGATGCCGAGGTAGTTGTCGCGCGTCTCGGCTTCGACGGTGCAGTATTTCGGATCATTGCAGCCGTCGATGAAGTAGTTCACGTTCTTGAGCGCGCCCCAGCTCCAGCTGGTCGCCGTCTCGGTGTTGTAGGCCCCCTGCTTGATGAAGGTGTCGGTGTTGCTGACGGCCCCCACGTCGCACATCTTGTCCTGCATGAAGCCGTTCTTGAGCGTCGGCAGGGCCTTGTAAAACGAATTGGAGTAGAGTTCGAGACCCGATTTCGATCCGAAGATCATCGACTTGTCGGCTTTCACCTGCACGTCCTCCGTCAGGTCGCACGACGTGGCGAACGCAACGCAGCCCACGAGCAGACTCCATATATAGGTTGATCTTTTCATAGCACGTAAACAGTTTAATAGGTGATCGAGATGCCGAAGCTGAAGCTGCGCATCACGGGATAGTTATGTCCGTCGCCCTTGCTGTCGGAAATATCCGAGTCGGATTTCTTGCTGGCCACCGTCACGTCGAAATCCTTCGTGTGGCGGTAGAGCGGCGACCAGCTCCAGAGGTTCTCGCCCGAGAAGTAGACCGAGACCTTCGAAAGACCGATCTTCGAGATCCACCGCTTGGGCAGCTCGTAACCGAACTGAAGATTCTTCAGCCGGATGTACGACACGTCCTGCAGGTAGCGCGTATTGACGTTGACCGTATTGGCGTTCATCGGGCCGTAGTAGCCCACGTAGCGCGGCAGGTAGGCGTTCGGACGCTCCTCGGTCCAGTAGTTTTGCAGATGCCACGTCGGAACCTGGTTGTAGGGACGGTTGTACATGCCCCAGAAAAGGCTCTCGTCGCTGGGGAACCACTGCTGTCTGCCCACGCCGTCGAACAGCGCCGAGAGGAAGAAACCGTTCCAGTCGGCATTGAGCGAAATGGTGTAGAGGTAGCGCGGCTCGGAGTTGCCGATGATCTTCCGGTCGCCCGGATCGTCGACCGTGCTGCTGCCGCGGTCGATGGCGTCGTTACCGTTCAGATCCTCGAAGCGCATGTCGCCCGGATAGGTGATGTACTTCTCGGAGGTCTGCATGATGTCATTCTTGTAGCCCTTGCCGCCGAACGCCGCGTCGATTTCGGCCTGCGACTGGAACAGCCCGTTGCAGACGAAACCCCAGATCTCGCCCAGACGCTGCCCCTCGTAGTAATCGGAGAGCTTGCGCGAGGCGTTGTTATAGCGGTCGATTATGGAATAATAGTCGGCCAGCGTCGCCTTGATTCCGAAATTGAAGGGCTTGCCCGCCAGCTTGAACGAATCGTTGTAGCTCAACGCGATTTCATAGCCGTAGGTGCTCATGTCGGCGTAGTTGCCCTTGGGGGCCGTCGCTCCGAAGGTGTCGGGAAGCGTCGGGCCGACGGTGTACATGTCCACCGTCTTGCGGATGTAGTAGTCGGCCGTGAGGTTCAGCCGCCCGTTCAGGAAACCGGCGTCCAGTCCCACGTCGAAGGTTTTGGAGGTCTCCCAGCCGATGTTGTCGGGAATCTGGCCCGGGAGGCTCGTGTAGCGCAGCTTGGCCTGCCCGAAGAGGTAGCGGGCCGCGTCGCCCGAACCCGTTCCGAAGGTCGACAGGCCGAAGGTTTCGAGGTAGGTGTAGGGATCGACGTTGCTGTTGCCCAGCGCACCGTACGAGGCGCGCAGCTTGAGGTTCGAAACGGCCTTGGGGCTGACGTCCCAGAACTTCTCCTGCGAAACGCGCCAGGCGGCCGAAGCCGAGGGGAAGAAGCCCCATTGGGAGTTGTTCGGAAATTTCGACGAGCCGTCGTAGCGGCCGTTGACTTCGAGCAGGTAGCGGTCGTCGTAGGCGTAATTGAAGCGGAAGAAAGCGCCCACGTAACGCCAGCGGCTGCCGCCGGCGGTGATCGACATGACGTCGCCCAGCGCGAAGTTGATGTTGTCGGCGTCGGGCATCAGAAGACCGTTGCGCTCGGAGTAGGTCGACTTGTAGTCCTGCTGCTCGTAGTTGTAACCGGCCAGCGCCTTGAAATAGTGTTTCTCGGCGAAGGTGTCCTCGAACTCGGCGTAGGCGTTGGTGGCGATATAGGTCGTCAGTTGCAGCGACTCCTTCATCACGTCGTCGGTCTCGGGCGTGCCGAGGTAGACGATTTCGCCCTCGTAGGCGCTGTAAGGAATGGCTGTGGTCTTTTTAGTCTCGGTGTAGTCCTTGGTGCGGAACGAGAAGTCGCCCGTCAGGCGCAGGCGGTTCTCCAGCATCGTGACGTTGAGCGTGGTGGTGTTCTTGAGCGTCTTGGTCGTGCGGTCGAGCCAGTTGTTGCCCGTCACCAGGCCGCCGATGGCGTAGGCGCCCGACTTGGTGAGCGTACCGTCGGGATTGAAGATCGGCGACGAAGGGTGCCCCTGGTCGTTGAGCGAACGCCACAGCACGCCTCCGCCCTCCTTCGAATAACCCATCGGCTGACGGTAGTGGTCGTGCGTATAGTCGAAGTTATTGCTGATCTTCAGCCATTTGAACACCTGCGAGGAGACCTTCGAACGGAGGTTCATCGTGCGGTAGGTGTCGGGCGTGAAGTTGAACAGGCCGTTGTAGTCGTACAGACGCCCCGAAAGGTAGTGGCTGATCTTGCCGTTCGAACCGCTGACCGAGATGTTGTGCGTCTGGGCGATCACCGTATCCTTGTAAAGTGCGTCGTAGTAGTCCGTATTGCCGTAGTAGACATACTTGCCGTCGGGTTCGACCGTCGTTTCGAGCTTGTTGCCCGCGAGTTTGCGCTGGCGGAAGGTGTCGAGCCACGCACGCGAAAAGTCCTGCGAGTTGTTGAAGCCCGTCGGCTCGTTGAAGCGGTAGTTGTACCATGCGTCGTAGAAGAGGCGCGAATAGACGTAACCGTCGTCCACGACGTCGGGAATGGCCGTGGGCTGCTGGATGGAGACGTTGCCCGTGTAGTTGATCGTGAACTTGTCGGTGAGTTTGCCCGGGTCCTTGGTGGTGATGAGCACCACGCCGTAGGGTGCGCGCGAACCGTAGATGGCGGCCGAAGCTGCGTCCTTGAGCACCGAGACCGACTCGATGTCGTTGGGGTTGAGCATCGCGGGGTCGCCCTCGACGCCGTCGATCAGCACCAGAGCCGATCCGCCCGCGCCGATCGACGTCTTGCCGCGGATGTTGTACGACGCCGAGCGGTTGGGCTTGCCGTCGGCCAGCGAAATATTGAGGTTGGGCACGGCGCCCTGCAACATCTGCGTGACGTTGGCCACGGGACGGTTCTCCAGAAGTTCCGAGGAGACCTGGTCGACGGCGCCCGTCAGGTTGGCCTTCTTCTGCGTGCCGTAGCCCACGACCACCACCTCGTCGACGAGCGTGGCGTCCTCCTTCAGCTCCACGGTGACGAACGAACGGTTGCCGACCGGGATTTCGGCAGAGGCGTAGCCCAGCGCCGAGACTTGCAGCACGGCGCCGTCAGCCAGACCCTCGAACGAGAACGAGCCGTCGGTCCCGGAACTCACGCCGCGGGTGGTTCCCTTGACAATCACCGCGGCCCCGACAACGGGCTGGCCCGCGGCATCCCGGACGACGCCCTTAACGGATTGCGGCACAGCGGCACTCTGCCGGGGGGGGGAAAGGTAAATCTTGCCGTCGCGGATCTCGATTTCGACCTTGTCGTCCGCCAGCAGCTGTTTCAGCGCCGCACGCACGTCGACATCCGCGACGGCGATGCTGACGACCTTGTCGGGATTGACCGTCGGACGCGCGTAGTAGAACGTGTAGCCCGTCTGCTCGGTAATCCGCCCGAACACCTGTTCGAGCTTGGCATTCCGGAAATTCAACGTCACTTTCTGCGCCCGGACCGTCAGGGCCGTCCCGGCTACACAAAGCAGCATCAGAAATAGTAGTCTGATTCGTTTCATACAGATTAGTTTAGGTAGTTGTTTACTAAAAAGCCCGTTTGCGCGCTTTTCACAGAATAGACACGCAAACGGGAAAAAACGATGAGCCGAAACTCTTTTTTTTATCTGAAACTTACCTTTATTTCTGTTTTGGTGCGTTCGAAACGCACCGGAGAGATCAGTTCCATTTCACGCAAAACACTATCCAGCAGCGTGTTGTCGGTCGCAAAGGTGTAGGATATGGGGCGATCGGGCTGTCCGACTGTTTCGAAGCGCACGTCGTACCACCGCGAAAGGGTTTCGAGCACCTCTGCAAGGGGCGTGTCGCGGAACGAGATCACGTCGTCCTTCCAGATCGAATAACGCATGGCGTCGGCGCCGCGGACGATCCGCCCCTCGCCCGAGCGGCGGTCGTAGAGCAGCTGTTCGGAGGGCGACAGTTCGAAACGACCGCCGCGGCGGTCGTCGAGCACCACGCGCCCCTCGTCGAGCGTTACGGCGACGATGTCGTCGTCGCGGTAGGCCTTGACGTTGAACGACGTGCCGAGCACCTGGATCTCTCCGCCCTCGAACTCCACGACGAACGGCCGCCGGGGATTGTGGGTCACCTCGAAGTAGGCTTCGCCTTCGAGCCGGATGCGACGCTCGAAAAGCCCGAACTTCACGGGATAGTGGATTTTCGACTCGGAATTGAGGTGGGCGACCGTGCCGTCCTGAAACAGGCACTGCGTACGCCGCCCCCGGTCGACGACGAATTCGCCGTACTCCGCATCCGAAAAGATGCCCCCCACCTGACGGTCGAGACGCAGGGCGACGCCCAGCACCAGCGCGACGGGAATCACGACGGCGGCGACGCGAAAAAGAATGCGGCGGCGCCGGCCGCGCGTGAGGGCGGTTTTGATCCGCGCGAAGATGCGCTCCGAGGCGACCTCCTCCCGCTCGTAGTCGCCGCAGGACTCCTGCCGGTCGAAGTCGCGGCCGATGTAGCGGCTGGCCCATGCCTGGCCCGAATCGGTGGCGAGCCACTCGGCGACTGAAGCGGCCTCGGCGGCGGTGGCGCGGTTTTCGAGCGTCTTATGCAAAAGTTCTTCCGAAGGTCTGTTCATAAAAATAAAGTTTGCAGGATGAAGATAAGCAGGACGATATGGCCGAAACGGCTCTTCAGGAGTTTGACGCCCTCCTGGTAGTGCGAACGGACGGTGTTGACCGAAAGATTGAGCATTTCGGCGATCTCGGGATTCGAATAGCCCGCCTTGCGCAGGTACATGACCTGCCGCTTCTGGGTCGGAAGCCCCGCGATCACCGTATCGAGCTTCTGCAAAAGATCCTCGCGCTCGATCTGCGCGTCGAGCGGGTCCGAAGCCTCGGGAATGAGCTGCGCCAGGCGGTAGCTGTGCACCAGCTCGGTATTGCGGCTGCGCAGGTAATTGAGGATGTAGTTGCGGGTCATCGTGTAGAGGTAGTTCCGCAGGCTCAGCATGACGGTCATCTCCTGCCGCCCGATCCAAAGTTTCACGAAGACGTGCTGCACGGCGTTCTCGGCCGCGGAACGGTCCTTCAGCATCTTCAGGGCCACGGCATAGAGTATCCGGTGATACTTCCCGTAAACCTCCCGGAAAGCCTCCTCGCTCCCCTGCTTGATCCGCCGGAACAGTTCCCGATCCTCGTTTTCCTGAATGAAATCTTCGGTCATACCGGAAGCAAAGATAGCATTAATTTCAGATTTGCAACCTCCTGCCCCAAAAAACGAAAAAGCCGCAGCCCGAAAGCTGCGGCCCTGCCGGTCTGCGGATCAGCGGATTCCGTATTTCCGGAAAATCTTGCGCAGCTGCGGTTCGAGATGGCGGGTCATGTACATGAAACCCTGGTCGGAGGGGTGCGAACCGTCGACCGTCCCGAGGTGGTCCGTGCCGATCATCCCCCGGGAGTCGATGAAGTAGATGTTCCGGTCGTCCTTCATCAGCCGCCGGATGCCCGCTTCGGCGGCGGCGCGCTTGTCGGATTCGAATTTCCGCGCCCGGAGGTTGAAATTCACGGTCTCGCGGACCTCGGTCTGAATGAAGATCAGCGGCGTCGAAGGATGCGCCTTGCGGACGGTCGCCACGAAGGCGTCGAGCCGCTCCTCGATCTCCCCGGCACTCGGGTTGGAGAAGGCGTCGAAAACAAAGGCGTCGGCATCCATCTCGGCCAGCATCCGCGCGAATTCGGGTTGCAGCTTGCATTGCCCGCTGTAACCGAGATTCAGGAAATCGAGTCCCATCCGGCGGGCCAGCCGCGCCGTCCAGGTCATGCCGGGACGCCCGGCCGAAGCGCCGTGGGTGATGCTCGACCCGAGCACCACGATCCGGTGGCGGAAGGGGTTCGGAACGGCCTCGATGCGGCTGTCGCCGTCGATGCCCAGTTCCAGCGAAAGCACCTCGTCCCACAGGGGCAGGTAGACCAGACAGGTCTTTTCGCCCTCGTCCATATACTCGACCAGCGCGCTGTCGTGGTTGTCGCCCTTGGGCCAGCCGAAACCGGCGTAGACCCACTGCCCGTCGCGCTCGATGTAGAGATCGAGACCCTTGCGGGCGATGGCGGTCATGTTGTGGCCCAATCCGTATCCGCCGGTTTTCCACCGGGCGCGGATCGTCCGGCTGTCGGTGCGGAAAACGACGGCCAGTCCGGTGGAGAAGGCCGAGTAGTTCTTCACGGGCTGCCAGAGTTCGTAACGGGCGGTGTCGACCCGCTGGAACAGTTTGGGTGTGGGCATGCTCTTGCCGATGACGGTCAGCGTCGCGGCATCGACGTAACGGAGCGGTTGCTTCTCCTGCGCACCGGCGGCGTTCAGCGTCAGCAGCAGCACGGGCAGCGCGAGGCTGCGGAAAACGAGGGAAAGGTTCTTCATGGTATCGGAATTTGGTTGTATCCGGGTTTGTCGGCCGTCCGGCGGATTCAGAGTTTGTAGAGCGCGTAAACGGGATTGTGATCCGAGAGGAACGGAACGCCGTAACGCCCGGAATCGACAAGGGTCCGGTAGGCCAGCGCACGGGCGTTGCGGGCGAAAATGAAGTCGATCCACAGCGAACGCTTGCCGAAGTCGTTGAACGTCGGCAGTTCGTCGGTCACCGGGGCCGCATGGCGCGCCGACTGCATCCACGCCTTCAGCGGGTCGAGCAGGGCGTTGTCGTAGGTCGTATTCAGGTCTCCCGAGAGAAAGACGGCGGCCTTCTCACCGGCGATCCGCTTCATCCGGGCGACCATCATCCGGGCCGATTCGGCGCGGGCCTGCTTGCCGATATGATCGAAATGGGTGTCGAAATAGAAGAACTCCTTTCCGGTTTTCCGGTCCTTGAGCTGCACCCACACCGTGACGCGGCGGCACATGGCGTCCCAGCCCCGCGAAGGGCATTCGGGCGTGGGGCTGATCCAGAAAAACCCGCTGTCGAGCAGGATGTATTTCGAACGGCGGTACATGATCATCAGATGCTCGCCGCCGTCGGGTTTCTTCTCGATGTCGGTCGCGGCGTCGCGCCCCATGTCGACCTCGGCGTATTCGGGGAGGTTCACCTTCAGATAGTCGATCTGCGGCCGGTGCGGCTCCTGGAAGCCGATGACGTCGGGCGATTCCGCACGGATCATCTCCAGACAGGCGGCGCGCCGCGCAACCCAGCCGTTGTCGCCGTCGGCACCGGGCTTGTAATAGCGGATGTTGAACGACATCAGTTTCAGGTCGGCCTTCGCAGCGGCGGCGGCCAGCGCCTTGTCGTCCTGCGCCCGCAGGGGCAGCGCGAGGCCGAGAAGCGCAACAAAAAGCAGTAGTTTTTTCATCATGGACAAAGGTGCCAACACGCCGGACGCAGCCGAAACCGGACAGTCCGGCAGAACGCTCCGACAAATAAAAAATATCATTACAGCACCAAAGATAATTCAAAAAAAGCAAAAAAAGCAAACCGGGTCCTGCTTTTTTATACGGATTACGGGCCGCAGGCCACTGTAACAGGCAGCAAAAAGAAAGGGCCGAACCTCCGACGGAGCCGAACGGAACGGGGCGCACGCCGCGGTTCCGGGACAGAAACGCCGCATCCGCCGATCTTCGGACGTCAGGCGTTTTTTCCGCGGGAAAGACTCCGAATGTCCCGGAAAATTGCTACCTTTGCCGCAAACAAACCCTATTTACACTATGGAATTCGAAGGAACCGTTTACAAAATACTGCCCGTGACGAAGGGAACGTCGGCACGCGGTGAGTGGCAGCGTCAGGATGTGGTTTTCGAAATGAACGAAGGCTCTTTCACACGCAAAATCTGCGTTACGTTCTTCAACAAGCCCGAAGACGTGGCCCGTCTGAAAGAGGGTTCGACCTACAACGTCTCGGTCAACATCGAGTCGCGCGAATACAACGGCCGCTGGTACACCGACATCCGCGCATGGCGTCTGCAACCCAAACAGGAG
>ERZ780207.2041-NODE-2041-length-15593-cov-3.208135_pt1 | contig 15593 bp, 18 predicted proteins | sample MGYA00510977_ERZ780207 | MGnify/ENA primary metagenome ERZ780207 (study PRJEB29588, sample SAMEA2151383) | human gut metagenome | biome: human gut; feature: human-associated habitat; material: faeces | place: Denmark | collected 2008/2010 ... | reverse complement strand
GACTGAGTTCTGCCAGACTTGTAAATGAATTTGCGCATAATACTTGACGGTACCTAAATCGTCCTGATATTCTCTTACGGTGTCCCGTAAACTTGCCATCGGCAGCCTCCTTTCTGTAAAAATGGGTAAAAGAAAAGCAGGAAACCTTTCAAAGATTTCCTGCTAAATCAAATATTAAGCAGGTGCAAAAAGTCACAACACAAATATATTAGTAAAATGGTGTTGCCGCCATTTCCGAGTGAAAGATTGGTTTATTCAAGCCATATTTTTTTACGACATCATATACTACATCCTCAAACCACTTAGGCGCATACGGCGAAATATAGATTGCTGCAATCAATTTTTCAATATCTATATCCTTTTCGATGCCGCTACTATTCGCTTTTCCCATTTTTACGAAGGCTCTTACCTCTTGTTCATATTCAAATGATTTTCGCTTGTACCAATACACTCCATTTACAGCAGAGAAGCGTTTTGTAAAATCAATATACTGTACTTTTCCTATTTCTATGGAAGGATCTTTTCCAAGGGCTTCATATAGTTGCTGGCAAGTTGTTTGAATTGCAAGTGCATTTTTTACATTTGTAGAATATAGCTTCCACATAGCCTCGGATTCATATTGATCACAATGCCAGCAGCTTACAAATGTGTTTTTCCTTTCAAACTTACCTCCAGTTTCCATTTCAGATAGTAGTCGTATAGCATTTTCTTCTATGTATTGGTCGGTTAAGTCCTTTGGATTGATGCCTGGAGCAGTTTGTATCGCCTGCTTGAAAAAATCAAGATAAAAATCATCCCATTTTTCTTTTCTCTCTGCAATTCCCTTTGCTCCTTCAAATATATCCTCAAACGATTCTAATGATGCAAAATATAGCTTTTTCTTTCCAATCAAAGAAATGAACTTGCTTAAGTCCATATATCGCCAGAGTTTGGCTGTTGGCAAAACCTCCTCATATTTTGGTTTCATCCAGTAATAGCGTACAACGGTTTCAGAAAGTAGCTGGGAACAGTCATCACAAAGTACCGCTGGGGTTTTATCTGCAAGATAGCCTAAGTGTGCCGTCATGCCATCTTGGAACTGCTTTCCACAATTGGTACAAGCTTTTCTGTGTTCATTATAGTAAATATCCAATTCGCAAGTGTGTTGATGCGTCATTTCTTGCATAATTTCACCTCGGTTTCTTTTGGCATATTATAACAGAAATTATCGCGTTTTGGAATACAGATGTTCCTTGAGTTGATATAAAAAGTATAGAGGGAGTACATTTGCACTCCCTTATGCTTGCTCTGTCAGTGTCTTAGCTTCTGTGTTTCACGCGGTAATTGACGTATTTCCCGCCGGTATCAGCCAAAAGCACCGTCCCGTCATAGGTTTTGCTGGTTTTCATCCAGCGCCGTCTTTGCGATTCGATTCATGCGGATGACGTTGTTCCGATGATCTGCCTTCAGGTCGAGCTGGCTCTCCAGTCCGCGAATCTTTCCGTAACATTCCGCTTCCAGCGCGTCATAGGTTTCGTTTATCATTTTCTCCTGATCCGGTTTGCGCATCAGCTCCGCGATCTTCTGCCGCGTCAGCACCTTGAGCTGATTCTTCGCCGCGTCGATCTGCCTGCGCAGCATATTCTGCGTCTTTTTGCCTTCGCCGATCTTCGCTTTCTCGTCGCGAATGGACGCTTCCAACGCTTCAATCATGTTCGCGTTGCCCTGCTTCACCTTCTGGATATACATTTTCAAGATGCTGTCCAGAAAGTCCACCCGCGTATGATGCGAGGTACAGCCTTCACGCCCGCGCCGGTGATAGGTGCCGCAGGGTATACGCCGAGTCAAGCCCTTTACAGCTCATGGAGAACATCGGACTGGCCACAGTCCCCGCAGAACAGAAGCCCTATGTGGGGCGTTTCATAAAGCAGGCTTAAATCCGTGCGGCACCCGCTGCGAAGCCAAAGGCTAATCGTTTGATTTTCATGCTGAACCTCTAATTCCATGACGCACACCTCATTTTCCCATCATTTGGCAGAAGGTATACCCCCGCCGCCTGATGTTATTGTAAGCGCATCGTCTCCTTTAGACAAGGATACGGCAGACCTGCCAGGAAGGAGGTCCGCTGTTAACGTTCTAATTTTCAAAAAGAAAAAGCACATCGTTCATCATTCCAATGAACACTGCGCTTTAGGCATTACTCCACCTCCTCAATTTCAACATCGGGGGGTGGCTCCATATTTACCAAGCAGATATCCTTTTCGAATATTCTCAGTTGTCCGAGTTCCAAATTCGCTAATGCTATACAATTCAGATGCACCATCTTTTTGATTTTTGTCAACAAAGTACAGCTGATCTTTTCGAATCAATTCCATATTTAACAGTTCAGTGTCATGCGTAGTAAACACGATCTGCGCTCCAAGTGGATTCGTTTTCTTGCTTTGGAACTTTGAGATTACAACGTTCACCAACAGTGGGTGAAGCTCACGTTCAAGCCCATCTACCAACAAAACGCCCCCGTTCGTCAGCACCGATTCAATCGCCGGCGCGATAGACATGAGCTTTCTCGTTCCATCCGACTCATCTTCCAAATCAAGAGAATAAAGCTGGCTTTCTCCATTTTTATTGCAGCCTTTATGCTTGGAAGTCGCCTTAACTTCGCCCATTTTTAAGCGCACTTCAGAATTATTCGACGTTTCGGACAGCGTTTGCATAAACTGAATCAAAGCCGCCTTAATGCTTTCGGGAATGTCATCTGGGATACTTCCGTCCTTCTGAACTTCCTTACTGTTGATCTCAAACTGCATATCTTCAATGCCCAAATCAGCCGCCTTAGCATAATCAGAGATCGCCTTTAACATGTGTGCATCATTCGAATACTCAAGAAGCTGCCGCGGGATATCTGAATAATCTCTGGAAAAAAACACCTTTTCTCTGAACCACTTCATCGCACGGGAACAATCCGCATCATTCATTGTGCAGGCAACTGAAAAAAACAGTTGGTTCTCTGCTACCGCTTCTTTAATCAAATTTCGACGGGATTTATCCGTATTAAAATCAAAAACCTGTCCTTTTCTTAAAAAAACAAGTGCTCGCTGTCCCTTAGGCGCATGATACAGAGATTCCGAAACGATTTTTTCCTTGGTTGCCGAGAAAGCATACCAGTATTTGATGCCATCCAGCGTATAGAAAAATTCAAATTCAGTCGGCTCTGATGCAGAGTAGTCATTGAGTGCAAAAGGAATAACCGGAATTGTCGCTTTTTCGTGTTGTGTCCGCTGCGCATTTCGGATGAACTGCACAGCTAACCAAAATGCACGAATTACATTGCTTTTTCCGCCGCCATTCTTTCCAAAAATTGCTGCACCCGGCAAGAGGTTCATGCTGCCATACGGAATCAAACTATTCTTAAAAGTCCCAAGCCCCGTTGCTTCCATAGAAAGGGTCGTTTCATCTCGAAAGGATCTGTAATTCTTAAAACGAAATTCAATCAGCATTCAACCACCTCCTTTACTAGCATAATCCCATTTCTTCATAAATTCAATCCAAAATATCAAATTATTCGCTTTTTTTATCCAAATATTCTCATTCAAGCAAATTCTCCAGTCTTTATCACAAAAGAATGCAGCCGACTATTCAGGAAAGTAGTCCGCCGTATCGGATCGATATTCGCTTTTCCTATCGGTTTGCTTTCAGCAACGCCGCCGTGTTGGTCAGCAGATTTCCTTTTCCGGAGCGGAAAACTGCCACACGATATGGTGTTCCGTGCCAAATTGAATAAGTAAACATCGTTGTGCCGACCTTTTCCACTTTCGTAATTTCAACATTGCTCATACCAAGAATGTGCCAGGTATAGGCTGCTCCGAAAGTTCAGAAATATGCCATTATAGTACACTTAATGGCTCTTTCCCTTCGTTCAATCTACATCCATAATTTCCGCCGCAATACGTTTCTGATTAGCTTTCTGTTTATATACATCGTTCAGATTACTTTTAGCATATTGAAACGGCGTTCGCCTAGTTTCCTGTACAAGAAAGTCTTCAAAGAAGTTTTCCCAACTAAAAAACTTCTGGCTTTCAATATAGTCGCCCGGATTTTCCAGTATATCTACCAAATGTTCTGCATGAATGATACCCGATTTCAAGATCAACCATTCAAAAGATTCCGGCAAACAAAGCTGAAATGTTTCCGGATGTGTTTTACACAGTTTTAACACTCGATCCATTTCGGAGCCAAAGGCGGCACCATCTGCAATAATAAGAACTTTTCCTGTAGGATTATTATTTAACCACTTAAAAATAGCTGAATTAGAGCCCGCAGTTGCGCAATGCACACTTGTCCCTTCAAAATAAGCGCAGAAAAATTGATAACCAGAATGCGAATCTTCCGTAAGCAACACTTGAAAATCTTTTCGTTTTGATTTCGGAAATTTCGTATAGCGATGCAGTTTTTCCGGTTTATAAATTTGCTCAAAGCTATGATATTTACCGCTGGTTTTAATCTGATAAATCTCCTCTACGCTGTATGGCAGCTGGTGCAATCCTTCACGATTGAAAATCACATAGTAATTATCACTGTTTTTGATCGCTTCTGCAAATTTCTCTGAAGATATATACATTGCACCTTCATCAATAAAGACAATGCTGTTCGAAATCCCATCCAGCTGATTTTTCCAGTCCATGTCCATCAAAGCCACACAAGGTTTAGTACTGCTTAAATTCACACCGCTTTCTGCTTGCAATCGAGTATAATCCGCTATCATATTATATAGTGTAGTTTTTCCCGTTCCGCTGTCACCACGGACAATCGTGATGTTCCTGTGCAAATCGAATCTGAACTTTGCATTTCGATTTGACACTTCAACATGCTGTGTTCCCTTCATTTTTCCCTCACACAAACGCGCCTGCCTCGGCAACCAATTCTTTCATGTTCCTAACGATTCTTCCGGTATTAAGCACTTTAATTTTGAACTCACCCGAACCAAAATCCATTAGATGTCGGAGGTTTATTACAAGTTTACCTTGTTTTCCCAACTGCAAAATCCATTTTGCGCAATTATCTCCGCAAGTGGATGCGTTAAAGACCTTTCCGCTCTTATCGTTTGCCATGAGCAACAGAGTTTTCACACCACCTGACAGCTCTTTTGGGGAAATTGCCCCCAAAACTGGACTGTCTATCAAATTAGCACTTACAACTTCCGACTTATCCACATCCTGAATAATCTCCTTTGATAAGGGTTTTGTCAGCCAGTCGTCCCGATACTGATTTTGAAAATATACACTCGTATTATAAATAGCATCCGGCATATCGCCAAAGAAAATACTCAGCACGAATCCTTCACCTCACTTCTATTATACACTTTTTCAGCCAAATATCTGTCAGACTTTTCTTTTATTTTAGTCTTTCAGCACCCATCGCCTTGAATAAAACGCCCTCTGCCTCCTGATTATGCTATCGCAAAATAGCGTAGACTGCAAGTATTTTGCTTCTGAATTTGAGTCTAAGTCTAGGTTACACATCAATGAACATCACTTTTTCAAACTGTTCCACAGTCATCTCAGCATCCTCGACAGCCTGTTCGATTGTGATACGCCCTTTTTTCACCAGCTTTACAAGCATCCTAAGTTCGCCTCTTTCTTCACCTTCTTTTATCATTTCCTCAACAGCCTTGCACACATCAATCACCTCCACTCCACTTGAAATATCCCGTGGCGTATTCGTAACCGCTTTAATAACCTCTCTGCATTAGCTTTCCTCCTACAGAGGCTCGCCCCTCCTCCATAGGAATCAATCACAGCTTTCAGGCTTTCTTCTATATTCTATTTTATCATAAACTTTTTTCATATCAAGCCATATAACTTTTTCAACGCCTTTAATTTTTATAGCCAGCTATTTTTGCTGAAAAATACGGTATTTTTTCGCAACTAAGCTGGAATACTTTGGATGTCTATCGGGTCTTCATGACATATCCATACGGCACGGAACAGATCCAGCGCCCGTCCTGCTGTCGTCGGGAAATGACGCTTTTGACCTTCTGAGAAGAATCCGTGACCGGCATTTCATTGAGCAGAAAGCGCAGGCGGATATTGGTCCAATCGTCGTGTGTCGGATAATCGATGCTGTCCCCGATGGCTACAATCCGCACGCCCGCATCCCGCAGATCCTCTAGCTCTACCAGACCGCGAGAATTGCGGCGTGAGAACCGGCTCAAGTCCTTGATGATCAGGATATCATACTGTCCCGTCATCAGATAGGGCCGCATGCGCTGATAGTCCTCACGCTGCTCAAACGTATAGCCCGAACGGTCGCGATCCACAAAGAAGGTCAGCTCGCTGTCTGGGAAGTACCGCTGAACATAATCGGAAATGATGTCCTTCTGGTTTTCGATGCTCGTGTTATCCCGATCCGCTTCCACATCCACGGAAATCCGGCAATAACCCGCGATGCGATGCGGCTTTTCAACTCTTGCTTCCATATCAAAATCTCCTTGCCCCGAATGTCTTTATTATTGTAATCTTCTCCCTTTCTTCAGTGCAAGGATGCTGCCAATGCGCACCCATGGGAATCCCTTCCAATCGGCGTTCCGCGGTTGAACCATAGAAGCGTGGACGTATTGTTTATCAGGCTGCCGAAGCCGGAACGGATCACGACGACGCGGTATTTGAGTTCCTTACCTTTGAGGATCAGAGGTTCGAGGTTGACCGTCCGGCTACTGCTCAGCCAGAGAATGATCGCTTTGCTTTCATGGTCGATGCTCAGTTCCATGGTTCACACTCCATTCTTCCAAGATTTGTCAGTCGGTATACGGTCAGTGTAGAGGATGATTTGCGGATAAACAAGGATACGGCAGACCTAGCGGGTAGGTCTGCCGTATGAAATATTGTTTTAATGCATATTGTCACGCATTGATATACGCCGAACTCAATGAAACCTAGTTCTTGCTATGAGCTCTGGTTCTTGTTCTTTGCTCTACAATGGCTTATACGCTTTGCATCATACCAATAACACTTGGATGCTTTTGCATCACCCTGAGGATTTTATCAGCCGCCCCTGAAGGGATATTACGTCCAGATTCCCATGCCTCAACAGCCTTAACCGTCATGCCAAGAACTTCAGCTAAACCAGCCTGTGTCATATTCGCATCCATTCTGAGTTTCTTTATTTCGCTTGGCGTCAATGGCTTTGATTCTTTCTTTGGACCTTCACAGGGCAGAACCAACAAATCATCCAGCGTCGATTTGCCCTGACTCTTTTCGAGAATCGCACATTCATCATAGCGTGTCATACCATTCTCTCGTAGTGCGATACCGATTCCGTGGCGATCCATTGGAACGATTCTTTCCTGTACCCAGCGCTTACTCCATTCCTCTCCGGGCTCATAGAGACCTTTCTGCGCAAACAACCGCATCATTCCTGGCAAAGACGAGAGTTTAACATCCTTACGAATCCTGAGTGAGAATTGCTGCGTTTTAGTATCATAGCTCAAATAAGCAACAGGATAATTCTGACGCTGCACATGAACGACCTTATAGTGCTTCATAATACGCATACCTCCTGCTGATCATTTCCCACGTTTTATCCAAATGCTCCTGTGAAAGAATTCCGTCAAGTCCTCGAAGGATTTCTGCCCTATGTTCAGGCAGAAGAGGAGGAAGCTTGATTCTTTCCGGCATAAGCTCCAGATTTCTGAACAAACTGGAAGTTCCAATGTAATTTACCACCGGAACATCTCTCATTACATCAAGCTGCGAAACATTTTCAGCTCGTTCTCTCGTATAAAACTGCGTCAGTGAATATCCGAAATCAAAGATTGGGGCAAGCCGCAGATTGCCATTCTTATCCATCAAAACCTCAGTATTAGAACCGTGCCGATCCATGTTTCCAATCAAAAAATCGACAAGCATCGTTTCTGCAACCTGTCTTCCCCATCCCATGCGTTTGCAGAAATCAAGCGGTAATTCCCGTCCTTCTCTCATCAAGTCATGGAATATTTCCAAGCTAACATTAGTCTCTCCCAGTTTTCGATAGTCTTTCGATACACAAAGCCACGTCGTGTATTCCTGTTCATCAACTTCGACTAAAGCGTGAACCAATCTATAATTTGTATGGGGGATCTGCAAAATATCCAGTAGCCTTGATACAATCAATTCGTTGACGCTCTCGTGCCCATAGAATCCATCATGAGCATTAAAACTTGAAAGCTTATAAAAATTTTTTTCGATAACTGACTTCATCAGAGAACCCTGTGTTCCCGACGATCCGGAAAACGCATTCCATTTGATACTTCGATAATCCTGAATCTTACGAATGATATCTCTTTTCACATCTAATCACCCAGTTCATTATACCCTATTCAATAGGGTTTCGTCAATCGACCGCTACACAATCCAATAATATCATGGATAGAATTATGATCAAAGTCAACAAGCTGCTTTGCAACATCTATCTTAATCATCCCGCAAAGAAGCGCAATTGTATTCAACCATCAATATCCTACCGAAACACCCTCCCTTTTTCTCAGCATCCTTCTTCAAATGCTAAAAGACGCCTCTGATCGAGGCACCTTCCCTATGGTCGATTCTTCTTTCAAAAACCTCAATCACGAAAAAATGAGCGAATAATCCGGCTTTCGTCACAAAACATAAGCGAATCGGGCTTCACATCTCACATTTTTCGATTATCCATGCCGCCAAGAAGGTCCGCAAACGCTTTTTCAAACGCCTCGTCTTCTTCCCTGGTTCGCTTCTTCGGACCTTTGAGATGATGCTTTCCTTTGCCCATTCGGGCTTTTCTCGCAAGATGTCGCTCCATAAGCATCTGATCAATATTATCCTGCGTATAAAGCATTCCGCTCTGACAAATCGCAAACGCCCCCTTTCCAAGCGCTAATGCTGCCACTCCATAATCCTGTGTGACGACCACATCAGCACGCTCACACAGGTTGATCAGCGCAAAATCCACAGCATCGGCTCCTGCGCTGATCACCTTGACATCGCTATAATCAGACTTCAGCACATGATTCGTATCGCATAGCAGCGTCACCGGAATCCCATGCGCTTTAGCAATTCTTTCCACAATCCCAATCACCGGACAAGCATCCGCATCCACAAGTATTCTCATCATCTGTTCACCCTTGAGCATGGTCAATCAGCCATGCAAAACCATGTGCAATACGCTTTTCTACATCTGTGAAATGCCCGCCGTTTTGCCAGACAAGCTCACTGTAACGGACACAACCATCGTCCTTCACCTGTTCATGCTGCCATCTGGTCATCTCACCAACAGCAGCCATTTTCCGGTTGCGCGTCTTTTCTTCCTTTTGTCCGAGGCTGAAATACATAACGCTTCGTTCCGGCGCATGCTGGCGCTGCGCATATTCTTTCCATCCCGGATACCATAACGATCCGCTGCAGCTTGCGACGCCGTTGAATTCTCCGCTTTCATAGAACGTAAAGAGGCTGAACAACCCAGCAAGCGAGTATCCGCCGATCAACCTTGCAGAACAATCCGTCGTCAGATTCCCCTCAACAAACGGAATACACTGGTCTATCAACCAATCCATCGTTTCCTTCGCGCCGCCTGTGAACTCTTCCTGTCCAAATACGGATGGAACTGCCCAAGGCGAAAAGTCCTGATTCCAATGTTCCACTTCATATGCAACAAGCGTCCAAGATTTCCCCTTTGTCATCTCTTTTAACAGTTCGGCAACGGCAGTCTCCTCATTGTCATCCCGCCTCGCCGTTCCCCAGTAAATAACCGATCCATCGTGTCCACAAGTCCAAATCCTGCATGTTTTTCCTGCAATATGCTCAATCCTGAATTCCATACCCTATATCCTGCCTTTTCTGAGCATTCAGTCCGTATAGAATCCTCTTTCTGTAAACAAGTGTCTTTTCCTTCTGTACGATTCACAAATCACAACGATTTTGCCTTCTTACTGCTTATTGATCTTCAGCAGCTTTGCAGTATTGTTCAGCAAATCCTCTCTTCCGGATCTGAAAACAGCAACCCGATATTTCGTGCCCTTGTACTGTCTGTAGACCGGTTCCAGAATCGCAACATCCTTTTCATCATTTGGAAGCCAGATCGATACCAGATGCAGCTGATGATCGACGCACATTTCCATATTCTCACCTCTTGAACTTATTTCTTTTCCCAACATGTGGGAAATATACCCACTTCTTTCCAAATCCTCGCTCATTCTGTGACGGATTTCGGCATCACAAGGATACGGCAGAGTATCATTCTCTGCCGTACGGCTTCTGATGCCCGTTCGGCATAAGCCTTTATCGAGGCTTACAGGCTGCGGACGGCTCATCCGCATCATAGCCCCACCTGTGCCGTTGTTTTCTGCAACGCGCGCCGTAGGTTCTCCCCTCTATTCCATAAGGGGCCGTGAGGAAGTATCATTATGCCCATGCCGCCTTATCGCGCCCTGCCTGCCACACAGGGATGATGAAATGCGTTTATCGCTCGGTCTTTGCCATCTCCGCGCCGCTTCATCCGCCGCTCCGCTACATGGGATTTGTACCCGTAAGCTCGTATGAAATTGTCAATGTTCAATGAAGGAAAAGAACCCCTTCACTAATAATTAGGTTTTAAGGGGTGAAAATTAAGTCTTAAATGAAATTTTCTTAGAACTTTTTGATTCGACGCACCAATTCACGCATTCCGTGCTGAATCGAGTAAGTCATCGCCGCTTTGCTTACCCCCTCCGCTTTCGCAATTTCAACATTACTCATGCCAAGAATATAGCGGGCATAAATGCGCTTCGCCTGTTTATCCGGAAGCATTGAAATTGCGGCATGAAGCTGTTCCTTCGTCAGCTTTCGTTCGTAAATTTCTTCCGGCGAAAGCACCCTGAACACGACGCTATGCTCGATCTCGTCTGAGCAGTCAAGCGTATAATATGCCTTATGATAATACACGCGCTGCATATACGCTTTCTCCATGCGTTCGAAGGTCTCAAATACCTCTGCCACTTCATCCGGCACTTCAACGTAATAGTCTGATTTATATGCATCCGGGTAAAGCACCCGCAGATTGATCGTTTTCATATTTTTCCTCCATTCGATTTGTTTTGTGAGCAAATCGAACAGGAGGCGGCGATCGACACCGGAGAATTTTCGGGCGAAAGAAAAAGGAGACGCACCGCAATGCGACTCCTTGAGTATGGTTATCCGCTACATTTCTATGAAATTCCAGCCATCCGTTCTATACGGCTCTATCTTTAGCATAACAGTCATTTTCTTTACCCGCATTGCAGACCTAATAAATATGGATTCACAGTGCATTAAAAACAGAACAATCGTCAGTTAGAATACACTTTGAGGTGATCTATACATGGACGATTATTCCATCGCATTGGGAAATGCGGTCAAAGAAGCACGCACAGAATCCAAGCTCACGCAAGAACAGATTGCAGACATGTTGGATATCGATTCACGCACAATCAGCCAAATCGAACGCGGATTATGTAATCCAAAGTTGGAAACGCTTTACCCGCTTATTCGCATACTCAATGTTGACGCTAATACCATCTTCTACTCCGCTCCTAAGACTGAAACACCCAAGCTGGATCGCCTGATGCGCCTTGTCAGCACATGCACGGAATATGAGGCTCATGAGCTTATTCGTATTGTCAACGATATATTGAACATTATGCGCCATTCTGAAAACGAAAAAGAAGAAAATGCAATCTGATTTCTTAGATAGCCTGTCTCTGTACAGCGTCTTTGCGTCTGACAAGAAGCATTCTATCTTCTATTATTTTCATGGAGTTTGAATCCGTTTAATCGGAAACAAACTCTTTTTATATTCTCACCGTATATTTTGATATAGTTTCATATTTAGAAGACTAACTTTTGTCTCTCGTTTACATTTCGGGCAATACAAAGGAAAATTGAGCAATACTGTATCTGAAAATGCTTTGGTTCTGGTTTTTTGCTTACAATACGGGCACTTAACCCATTCTGCTTCTGTCAGCACGAGCGTTTTTCCCTGAGAAATCAATTTCATAGTGCCATTGTCCACTCACCGCACATCCTTCCATGAAGTCACCTTGGGAGCATCCAGCAGCTTGTCCTTCAGTTTGACAGGATTCATAAATTCGCCGGTCTGCGCATTGATAATCATCGTGCTGTAATGCATCCGTTCCGTAACCGGATAGCTTTCATCCGGTGAAAGCTGTTTTGCCGGGTCAAAGGCATAATCACATTCAATCTGCCACACCGGATAAAGCACATTTCCTCCCTCCACATCTCGATAACAGCAGTATCCAAACCGCAGAGCATACACACGCCGGATGTACCCGTTCTGAATCAACTTCTCTACGGTGCTCTGAACTTTGTCAAAGCTGCAAAGCGGGACATCCTCCTCAAGCTGTCCGATTTTCCGAACCGGTTCAATCTCGATTCGGTATGTTCCATCCAAATAAGATATCATCTTTTCGTCCGCTTCAAGCCGATTGCACAGCTGTATTTTCGCGGCATCTGAACGATCTGGCTTTGAAAAGCCAATCTCCTCTTCGCTGGCATATGCAACAGGATCTCCTGCTCCCATCAGAACAGGGATTCCTGCTATCTTTTGCCGCAACGCCAAGACCGCGCAAGGAACATCCTCCGATATTTCTTCCAGCCATATAAAGCTGTATTCTGGCGTTTTATCTGGAAATATTTTTTTCATTACATGGCTTATGGTTTCCACACATCCTTTTAGGATGTTTCTTTCTTTATAAGATATATCCGGATTGGATTCATCCAAGCAGAAAGACTTTCCGCGCAGGCTTCCAAACTGACCGGTCTCTCCCTTTGACGATATATTCTGATTGGCATACTCAATACAAATCATCCCCTTACACACCTCATACAAGCGCATCCATTCGCCCGTTTCTGAATCATAGTAATGCCGGGAACCTTCCTCATTATCCGTCGTAGTCAACGGTATATCCGGATGAATTTGATCCGGCACGACATCCAGCGGCTCTACCCGTAGGACAGGGACGGCTTCAACATCCGGTATCATCGGCAGGACATCGACTTCAATCTGTCGTCCATAGGTATCTGTATAGTTTTGAATCCACCGCCCCATTTCATCAACCTGTTGACGCAATTCTACAATCGACACCCACTCTGCTTTTGCCGAGATTTCCAGCAGCAAAAGAAGCACAATAATCAGTACACAGCTTGCTTTCTTCATCCATCATCCCTCCTTGAAGCGTCTAAAACTATTTCTAACCTAATGACGTTATTTTTCTCAATTATTCACACCTTTTTGTAATTTGTTTTCTATCTTTTGTGTGTCGAATGTTGTATTACTTTCAAATGTATTCAATGCAAAAATAAATAAAGAAAAGGCGCTCCAAATCCATCCACGCCTGGATTTGAAGCGCTATTACGCTCATTCTCTTGATAGGATATCCAGTAGCTCCCGTTGTCCTTTATCCATTTGAAGCAGCTGCCGTTTGATATCCGCCGGATTTCTTACTGTTTTTAGCCACACGTTCAGTTGCTCGATCCGAATCTTTTCCAATGATTCTTCGATTTCTCTCTCCATCCTTATTTGCTGAATCCATGAGATGATTTTCACCCGTCAATGTACCTCCTCCCATGTGATAACCCGCGGGCAGTAAGCCAGCTCTTGTTTTTTTATCAAATAAGGCTCTATTTGTCCAGTTTGAGCATTGATCACAAGCTGCTTATAATAATACTGCTTCCGATCATCCTGAACCTGCTCAAATTTTTTCAACTCTTCCTTTGCTGACTCTGTATAATCACACTCACACATCCAAACCGGATAAATCGTATATATATTTTCCCCTTCATCACTGAAATAGACGCAATACCCCAATTTCAAAGCATATATTTTCCTAATCTTTCCCTTTTCAATTTCCTTTTCCAAGTTATTTATAATTACATCAACATTTTGTAATGGTACATCTTCTTCAATTTTATTTACTCTTTTCAGCCATACTGCATCCAGCTCAAATCGACTTCTATTCATAAACTCAAAATAATTATCTCTCACACGCCATAGCTTTACATTTTTTCGCCAAAAATCGTTTACACCCTTTTTGCCTTTATCAGAAGCCAAATCCAATGAAAGTCTATCTCCAACATCTACATAAATCGGAATTCCGTCCATCATTTCTCTAATACTCAGATTATATGTTCCTGATGGATAATCTTCCACATAGTCTCCGAGATTATAATCATCTATCCCTTTAACCTTATGCAACCGCGAACGTAGTTCCACACGATCCACCATAACAGCCGGTTCTTCAGGATAGAAATAACCAACGACCTTTTCCATGTTCGCCACAGCATCTTCTAGCGACGCAGGATTGTCCTCCGCATAGGTATCCGCCTGCTCGATCTCGTATGGGTAAAAAAATTCACTCGTGTATTTTGTATTCAGATTATGCTCATCTCTTGGCGAAGAATAGTTTGCATCAAAGTCAACCTGTTCAAAATCATCGAGGTCTAATACCCTTGCTTTTCCTATTATGCCTTCTTCTGAAAGTAAATTTGATTCTGCATATACTGAACAACGTCCGTCTTCTCCGATTTTCTCCAGCATAGTTCCATCTCTGGTTAAACGCTGCTCGTATACCGCATAGTAGGGTTCAACCAAAAAAACAGGAAATTCTTCCACGTCAGGAACTATAATGGGGATATCTACTTGCACCGTTCTTCCTTTTGCTTCATAGCTCTCATTCCAACTTCTTCTTTGGTTTTGGAGTTCTTTAATTCCATACATGTTATTTTCCGATTCTCCTTGTGCAAAGAAGAACACCTCTAATAAAACAGTGATTAAAAAAAACAGCTTTTTTTTCATAATTTTCTCCTTTACAATTCATGGCATTAGCATAACACACTTCATAATATATATCAACATTTTTATTTAGCATTTAACCTATATTGGGATTAACAGTTACCATGTCACAACCGTTGGACAATATGTTTGTTTCTCATCGGTTATCACCATCGGTTCAATTTCACCAGTTTGTGCATTTATTACAATTCTCTTATAGTACGGTTGTTCCCTATCATCAGTTACCCAGCTTAACGGGCGCAACTCTTCTTTTGCGGATTCAACATAAGCACATTCGCATATCCAAATCGGATATAATACATATCCAGTTTCATCCAATTCGTCGAAATAAACGCAATATCCAAGTTTCAGGGCATATACGTTTCTAATATTCCCTGCAAGTATCTTTTCCTCGATTTTCTTTATAATTACATCTATATCTTTTAATGGAACATCTTCTTCTATAACATTTGACTTTTTCATCCAAATAGAGTTTAACATAAAACTCTTCTCATTCATAAATTCAAAGAAATTAGATGCTATTCCTGTTATTCTCACCTTTCTTTTCCAAAGCTCTGGTTTTTTTCTCGTCAATTCAGGGGACAATTTTCCTCCTACATCCATATAAATCGGTATCCCATTCATCATTTGACGAATACCTAAATTATATGTTCCACTCAAATAATCTGATACATAATCTCCCAATATATAGTCGTCCATTCCTTCTACTTGATGAAGTCTTGACCTGAGCTCTACTCTATCCACACATACGCTTGACTCTCCGGGGTAAAAGTACTCAATGA
>ERZ780207.2038-NODE-2038-length-15609-cov-3.317603_pt1 | contig 15609 bp, 11 predicted proteins | sample MGYA00510977_ERZ780207 | MGnify/ENA primary metagenome ERZ780207 (study PRJEB29588, sample SAMEA2151383) | human gut metagenome | biome: human gut; feature: human-associated habitat; material: faeces | place: Denmark | collected 2008/2010 ... | reverse complement strand
GAAGCCGATGTATAAATGCAGGGAGTAGTCAAGCTCGACAGCTCCCGCAAGGTTTCCACCCTTTGAGCCGCTGGCTTTCATTTTGTGAGCCTCAGCCTGCGCATAGAGTTCGCCGCTGATCTCGTCGGTGTCGTAACTCATTTCAGTAACCTGCACGCCGTTGATAAGCACCGGCTTGTTGAGTGTGATTGTTCCTCTTTCTTCTGTCTGGGTTCTCATGGTTTTGGTTCCTCCTTTTATAGAAAAAGCCGCCGGCGTTCTGCCAGCGGCCATGTTTTACAGTAATTTGTTGATGTCGCTCATGTAGTCCTTGCCGTCAATTCTGAGGATCTGGCTCAGTCTGTCGACGAGCAGGTACTCATAACCTCCGACAAAGATCTGCACGCGGTTCGCGGTGTAGGTGAGCTCGTTTTCCGAAGCGGATCCGATTTCTGCACCGATACCCGGGAGCGCAGTCGGTGGGAATGTTCTGACAAAAGCCTTGCAGCCCTCCGGTGAGGTGGAGCCGTCCGCTTTGACAACATTCTGTACCCATCTAAATTCAAAGCTGTGCTTGTCGAGCTTTGACATTTTCCCGAGTCCTTTATCCTCGCCGATCTTCGTGATCGAGAGCTCCATATTTTCGAGCAGTTCTGCTTCAAGAGAGTCAATTTCGCTTTGAAGCTCTGACAGCCTTTGATAATCTGTAAGATTTTCGGGGAACTGCTGTTCGGCTTTTAGCATGCTCAACCTTTTTTCAATTTCGGTAATCTTTTCTTCTGCCTTTTTAAGCTCGCGTTCACGCTTTGCTTTTTCTTTTAAAGGGGTGGTGTAGGTTTTTTTAGGCCGAATTTGAGTTACCTTTTGTTGAGGCTCGGTATTTTCCTCATTGCTTTTATGCTTTAAAAGATATTCGTCATATCCGTAATCGTGCATAACGGCGGTGTCGTTTTCAAATACAATCAGTCTGTCGGCGAGTTTTTTAACAAAATATCGGTCGTGTGATACAAAAATCAGCGTTCCGTTATAGCCTTGCAAAATATCTTCAAGCGTTTCTTTTGAAATTATATCCATGTGGTTTGTGGGTTCGTCTAAAATAAGCAAATTAGGCGAACGGCGAAACAGCTTGCAAAGGGCAAGCCGTACTCGCTCGCCGCCCGACAGCATATCAATGGTTTTGAATACCGCTTCGCCGCTGAATAGGAATGCTCCGAGCGCACTGCGCGCTTCAAATTCGGTCATAGCGGGAAACGCCGACATCATATTGTCAAGCACGGTTTCACTGCCGCGTATCTGTGCCATTTGCTGATCGAAATATCCTATATTTACAAGTGCACCTGTGCTAAACGAGCCTGAAATTGCGGGAATTTTGCCCACAAGCGTTTTAAGCAGGGTGGATTTACCCTTGCCGTTGCCGCCTATAATTCCGACACGGTCGCCGCGGTATATATTAAAAGAAAGTGTTGCAAGCGGTTTTTCAAAGCCTACCGTCAGATTGTTTACCGACAGCACCTCTTTTGCGCTTTGAACCGAAGCTTCGAGTGTTGTCTTAAAGGTGCGGCGGTCTGCGGCTTCGGGGGCATCAAGCTTTTGCATACGGTCAATTGCCTTTAGCTTGCTTTGCGCCATAGCGGCCTTGGTTGCCTTATATCGAAAACGCTCGGCGGTGGCCTCAATTCTTGCTATTTCTTTTTGCTGTGCCTCGTAATTCTTTTGAGCAAGCGTGCGGTTTTCGCGTTTTTTGGCGGTAAACTGTGTGTAGTTGCCCACATAACGCGCGGTTTTGCCGTGCTCTATTTCGCATATTTCATTAACCGTGTTATCCAAAAACATACGGTCGTGCGACACAATAAGCACGGCCTTTTTGTAATTTTTTATGTAATCTTCAAGCCACGACACAGCCTCAATATCAAGGTGGTTTGTGGGCTCGTCTAAAAGCAACAGGTCGGGTTTAGACAAGAGCAGTTTTAAAAACGCGATTTTTGTGCGCTGACCGCCGGAAAATTCGCTTAAAGGGCGGTGCTTTTGCAAATCGTCAAAACCGAATTTTTTAATTGCCGCCTCGTATTCTTTTTCAAAATAAAACCCGCCCATTTGAGTAAAACGGTCAAGCAACGAGGTGTAATTTTTTATGTTTTCTTCAGACTGTGCCGACTCCATTGCCGCTTGCGCGGTATCAAGCTCGGACTTTACGGCAAGAATGTCGCTGTATGCACTGCGTATTTCATCAATCAAGGTAACGCTGTCGTCTGCGAAGGTCATTTGATTAAGCGCGCCTATGCGCGGATTTCCGCTGACGCACATAAAACCGCCGTCGGCTTCGGTGTTGGCAAGTGGTATTTCGCCTGCAAGCAGGCGCAAAAGCGTTGTTTTGCCGCAACCGTTTCTGCCCACAAGCCCTATACGGCTGTTTGCGTTGATTGTCAGGTTTATATCCTTTAAAATCGGCTCGCCCGAAAGGTCAACTTGACCCTTATGAATTTCTATCTGCAAAATTTATCACCACGGTTATTTTAACACTGTTTTTTTATAATTGCAATGTTGATAACAATAAAATAATGTGGTAATATATATTACATCAAATAAAACTTGGGGAAAACAATGAAAAATTTTTACAAAAAGCATAAAGTTGCAATTTTAATAGTTTTAAGCGTGTGCGTTGCGGTTGTTTCGGCGGCCGTGCTGGCATTTGCTTGGGCCGATTATGCAAACACGGCTTTTTCGGACGGTTATTCATCGGCAGGAACGAGCGTTGTCGAAACTAAGGCTCCACAGCCCGAGATGCCGTCTGCCGAAAGCCAACCGCCCGAGCCTGTTATTCCACTTGTTATCACCTCGCCTCAAAAGGCCGATATAACCGTTTCGGAGTCGCATTATGCAATTACCGGTACAAGCGACCCGAACAAGCCGCTTATCATGAACGGAAACAAAGTTTCAAGGCTTGAAAGCGGTGAGTTTTCGGTTGATGTTGAGCTTACTCCCGGCAATAACACTTTTACATTTGAATACAACAATGAGAGCGTAACATACATTATTCGGTATAATTTTGTCGTTATAAAATCGTATGCTCCTTATGAAAAACAGACCTATGAGGCAGGGTCTTCGTTTGTTGCTGTGGCATACGCACGCGTAAATTCAAGCTTGGTTACTGCCACATTTTGCGGACAAACGATAAACCTAACGCCACAGCCGTATGAGGAAGGCGATGAGTTTACCAACTTTGCCGGAACCTTTACATTGCCTGCCGGCAACGAAAGCAACCTTGACCTTGGCGGAGTAAAATTTACGGGAACCTGTCAAGGCTTTAGCCGCAGCTATACTTCAAAGTCAATTATCTGCCTTCGCGACAAGGCGCTTGACGGCAATCAGGTTGTAGAAATTATATCAGCCCAAGCCGAAACCTTTAACGGCGATACCACCGATGACTGGTCACGCCCTACAAACAGTTATCTGCCGCAGGGCACTGTTGACTACAAGGTGGGCGGTATTGTGTATGAGGCCGAAAGCGGCAACAGCTATTATAATCTGCGTTGCGGAAAGCGCGTATATGTTACCAAAAAGAATTCGCCCGACCCCGAACGCGTTACCGTATCCAAGGTTTATCAGGGCGAGCTTCCCGAGTATAATACAATCTCGCTCGCTTCGGGTCAGTCGGGTGCAAGGCACACGGTGTTTACATTCGATGTCGCATGGCGCGCGCCCTTTGCGGTAGAGCTTGCTCCGCAAAGCTACACAAATCCCGCAAAGCAGGACTATTCTGTTTCGTCCGTTACATACAGTTATGTTGACATAAAGTTTTTCTATGCGCAAACGATAGACGGAAACTTTGCCGATATAAGCAATCCGCTGTTTTCGTCTGCACAGATAATTCATACGGATGACGGCTGTATTTTAAGACTTCACCTCAGAGCCACGGGTGCATTTTACGGCTGGCATGCCGAATATAACGAGGCAGGTCAGTTGGTATTTAAGTTTTTAAACCCTCCCGCAGTTACCGAAGTCAATAATTTGACGGGGCTTAAAATAGTAATAGACGCAGGGCACGGCGGCAGAGACATAGGCGCGTCGGGTCTTCGCCCCAATATAATGCCCGAATCCGAGCGTAATTTGTCGCTTGCCTATAAATTAAAAGCCGAGCTTGAGGGTTACGGTGCCACGGTAATAATGACCAGAACGGACGATGTGGCAATGTCGGCAGACGCAAGATGCGAATTTTTGCGGCGACAGGCGCCCGACCTATGTATATCGATACATCACGATTCAAGCACACGCTCGTCGGCGTCGGGCGGCAGTATTTATTGCTTTAACGCCTTTTCGGACCGTGCGACAAAATTTGTTTTCGATCGCACCGCCGCAGGCGGCTTTTACAGCACAACACAAAAGGGCTGGCATTATTTTTATCTGGCTCGCGTTACGGCATGCCCCGTAGTTCTGACCGAAAACGGATTTATTTCAAACCCCAACGATTTTGTCGGAATAAGTGACGATGGCATCAATACCGCCAAAGCACAGGCGATAACACAGGGCGTGCTTGATTACTTTAATTCATTTGTAAAATAAAACAGTTGAAAATAAACGGATTATATTTTATAATGTTACAGAATAAATTGATATTTGGTGATAAAAATGGCTAAACAGGAAAAATTGGTTAAATCGATTACTTCAATGGATGAGGACTTTGCAAAATGGTACACCGATGTTTGCATAAAAGCGGAGCTTATAGATTATTCGTCGGTTAAGGGATGTATGATTATAAGACCTTACGGCTATGCTATATGGGAGAACATTCAGCATATTATGGACGGTATGTTCAAAGAGCTCGGCCACGAAAATGTGTATATGCCTATGTTTATACCCGAAAGTCTTTTGCAAAAAGAAAAAGACCATGTTGAAGGCTTTGCACCCGAGGTTGCGTGGGTTACCCACGGCGGTGAGGAAGAGCTTGAGGAGCGACTTTGTGTGCGCCCGACATCCGAAACTCTTTTTTGCGATCACTTTAAAAATATTGTTCATTCTTACCGTGACCTGCCAAAGCTTTATAACCAGTGGTGCAGTGTTGTAAGGTGGGAAAAAACCACACGCCCGTTCCTGCGCTCACGCGAATTTCTGTGGCAGGAGGGTCACACTCTGCATGCCACCGCAGACGAGGCTCGTCACGAGACCGAGCAGATGCTTAATGTGTATGCCCGTTTTGCAAAAGAGGCACTTGCAATGCCGGTTGTAAAGGGTCAAAAGACCGAGAAGGAGCGTTTTGCAGGCGCAGAGGCAACCTACACAATCGAGGCTTTAATGCATGACGGCAAGGCGCTTCAAAGCGGCACCTCACACTATTTCGGCGACGGTTTTTCACGCGCTTTTGATGTTCAGTTTACCGACAAAGACAATAAACCCGTATATCCCTATCAAACATCTTGGGGTACAACCACACGCCTTATAGGCGCGGTTATTATGACCCACGGTGACGATAACGGTCTTGTTCTTCCGCCCGCAGTTGCGCCCATTCAGGTTGTGGTTGTGCCGATAGCATCGCACAAGGGCGGCGTTAACGAAAAGGCGCAGGAGGTTTGCGAAACACTCAAAAAGGTCTGCCGAGTAAAGCTTGACAATTCAGACCAGACTCCCGGCTGGAAGTTTGCAGAATATGAAATGAAGGGCGTTCCGCTTCGTATTGAAATAGGCCCTCGCGATATTGAAAACAACCAATGCGTTGCGGTTCGCCGCGACAACCGCGAAAAAATATTTATAAATCTTGACGAATTGGAAACGCGCATACCCGAATTGCTGGCGGAGTATCACGACGCGCTATACAATAAGGCGCTCGAGCGTCGAGAGGCTATGACCTATGATGCAAAAAATCTTGATGAAATTATACAAATCGCCAATACAAAACCCGGTTTTATACGCGCAATGTGGTGCGGTGACCGCGAGTGTGAGGATAAACTAAAAGAGGTTGCGGGCATAACCTCGCGCTGCATACCCTTTGAGCAGAACAAAATAGGCGACACCTGCGTCTGCTGCGGTAAAAAGGCCGACAAAATGCTGTATTGGGGCAAAGCGTATTAAGGCTTAAAATGACACATATTATAAAAAGGCATTGCTTTGGATTAAAGCAATGCCTTTTGTGACTTAATTATTTAAAAAGATTACCCTTAGCGTCGAGTATAGCGGTTCGGTTTACGGTGTAGTAAAAGTGCTTTCCGTATTCTTCAAAAAATTTGTTTAAAAACAGTTCGGGGTTAAGGTTTTCTCGGCTCCCTGCAGGAAGCGTGATTTTTAAAACGGTATTGCCTTCGCTTTTGTTAAAAGAAAAGCTTTTGACTTTGTCGGCAATGTCGATTTCCTTTTCGGCACCCTTTTTTGTCTTCTTTAAAACGGTAAGCGTGTCACGGTTTAAAAACTCGGACAAAGCGTTTTTGATTTCGCCGTCGTCGTCAAAGGTGATTTCAAAGCACGCCGCCGCAATATCGCCCGATTTTAAAATCGGCTCTGCCGCGTCGAAAAATCTTATATACGGCGGACAAACGGCGTTCAGCTTTTCGGGAAGTTCCGATATGGGATAACCGTCATCTAAAATGCGTATATCCAAAATTTCATACTCGCTTTCAAAGCCTAATGACAGCGGAAGCGCAAAGGTCATATAAAGGTGCGGGTTAAAGCCCTCGGTGTACCAGACGGGCAGCTTTGCACGGCGAATGGTCCGTGTCATAAAACGGGTCATATCAAGGTGCGAAATAAACTTCATACGCCCGCTTTTTTTGTAAAAAAGCCTAACGTTTTTCAAAGCAAACACCCTTTCCGTAAGAATTTGCGCCGCAGCCCGCGCATTTTTCGCGGCAGTTCGGCGTGGTTTTTTCGGCGTGCGCCGCCATATTTTCACGAATTAAAAAATCTTTGGTTATGCGGTAGTCAAGGTGATCCCACGGAGTGATTTCGTCAAACGGGCGTGTTCGGTTTGCATAAAATTCGGGCGCGACATCACATTCATCAAACGCTTCGAGCCAAGCGTCGAGGTTAAAGCATTCGTCCCAACCGTCGAAACGGCAACCTTTTTTATAAGCCGATTCTATTACCGCCCCGAGCTTGCGGTCGCCGCGGGCAAAAACGCCCTCTAAAAAGCTGGTTTTGTTTTCGTGATAATTAAATGTAATTTTTTTGCTTTTTATGCTGTCTTTAAGCAGCTGTTGGCGTCGCATCATTTCTTCACGGGTTATCTGCGGCTCGAACTGAAAGGGCGTGTGCGGCTTTGGCACAAAGTTTGCAACGCTTATTGAAACATTAACCGCCTTGCCCTTCGGTCTTTCGGGCAAAGAGTAGTAAAGATCTACTATTTTTTGAGCCAAGTCTGCTATACCGACTATATCTTGGTCGGTTTCGGTGGGTAGCCCCATCATAAAGTAAAGCTTTACAGAGGTGTATCCTCCGCGAAATGCCGTGGCGCAGGTGCCTAAAATATCGTTTTCGGTGATGTTTTTGTTGATAACATCACGAAGTCTTTGGGTGCCTGCCTCGGGCGCAAAGGTTAAACCGCTTTTTTTAAGGCGGTTTACTTTTTTCATTAAATCCTCCGAAAAGTTGTCGATTCGAAGTGACGGAAGCGATAGACTTATCTTTTCGCACTCGGTCCATGAAAGCATTTCGTCGAGCATTTCTTCAAGCCTAGTGTAATCGCTTGTAGAAAGGCTTGAAAGCGACATTTCATCGTAGCCGGCACTTTGGCATAGCGCACGCGCCTGACGGTTTACAACGGCGGGGCTTTTTTCTCGTACAGGGCGGTATATGTAGCCTGCCTGACAAAAGCGGCAACCGCGTATGCAGCCCCTGAAAACCTCCTGCACCGCTCGGTCGTGAACCGCCTCGATATACGGCACAACAAATTTGTCGGGGTAATAGGTTTCATCAAGATTTTCTTCAATGCGTTTTTCGACGGTTGGGGGTGCATTGAATTTCGGGGTGATGGCCTTTACGGTTTTGTCGTCATTATATGTAACATCATAAAGCGACGGAACATAAACACCCTTGATTTGCGCCGCGGCGCGTAAAAAGTCTTGTTTTGTGCCGCCGTTTGCTTTATTTTTTTTATAAAGGTCAATGACTTCAAGGTCAACCTTTTCGCCCTCGCCCAAAAAAAATATATCAAAAAAGTCGGCAAGCGGCTCGGGGTTGCAGGTGCAAGGCCCTCCTGCAACAATAATAGGCCAGCTGTCGTCACGGTCGGCGGCTTTAAGGGGAATTCCGCCGAGATCGAGCATTAAAAGTATGTTTGTATAAGACAGCTCGTATTGCAGTGTAAAGCCGACAAAATCAAAGTCGCGTATGCTGTCGCGGCTTTCAAGCGCGTAAAGCGGAATATCGTTTTCACGCATAACCTTTTCAAAGTCTGTCCACGGGGCGAAAACGCGTTCGCACCAAATGTCTTCACGCTCGTTGAAGAGCGAATAAAGAATCTTCATTCCCAAATGGCTCATACCTATTTCGTATGTATCGGGAAAACAAAAGGCAAAGCGAACGGTGTCCGCCGACTTGTCCTTTACAACCTGATTAACCTCTCCGCCAGAGTATCTGCCCGGCTTTTGCACCGTTAAAAGCAGTTGTTCCAATCTTTTTTCGTTCATAATGTCACCAAATTTCTTTTGTTAAATAAATGATACAATAATTTGCCGACGCTTGCAATCATTTTGTTGAAAAATTAAGTAAAAATATCTTTTATTTTGCTCTGTGTTGTGATATAATGCATTATGTATAAATATCTGTAAAAGGGGGCGTACGCCGTGAAATTAAAAAAGCTTGTAATGTTTATGCTGTCGCTGTGCGTTTGCTGTTTGTGTTGCGGCTGCGCTTATGTCAATAACCCCGACCAGCTGCTGGCACCGCCCGAGCTTACGGGCGAAATGTACCCCATAGCACAGGCGCTTAAAGAGAGCGCAGGCAGCGGATATAAGCTTGAATATCCAACCGCGGGTGTTCACCGTTCTGCCGTTGTGCTTGAAGACATTAACGCCGATGCCGTGTTTGAAGCCTTTGCTTTTTACAGCACCAACGACGACGAAATGATAAATATGCATATAAACGCTATTTGTCAAAGAGATGGCAAATGGGTTTCGGTTGCAAATCAAACTATTGTTGCAACAGGTGTTGAAACGGTAGAATTTTGCGACCTTGACGGTGACGGTACCGAAGAAATTTTAGTCGGCTGGGAGGTTAACGGAAACAGCGAAAAACAGTTAAGTGTTTTTGCCTTTGCAGGCGACAGCCTTGTTCAAAAAATGCTTCAGCCCTATACGGGCTTTTTGTGCTGTGACCTTGACGGCAACGGTGTCAACGAAATTTTTGTTCACCTGCTTAACACGGCCGAAAGAACAAACAAGGCAACAATTTACAGCTATAACGGCGACGGTATGGCGCAAACCGCAGGTTGCGGGCTTGACCAAAATGTAAAAACGGCGGCGGCACCTACCCTCTCGGTGTTGTCATCGGGGCAAAAGGCAGTTTACATTGATGAAATAAAGGGTGTAGGCGCTGTTACCGAGGTGCTGTTCATGTCACGCGGCGAGCTTATAAACCCACTGCTCGACAAGGAAACATCAAACGAAAACACACTGACACTGCGCGCCGCAAATCTTTCGATGGCCGACATTAACGGTGACGGAATACTTGAAATTCCTGTTGCGTCCGACCTGCCTAACGCGGCGGGCGGCGACGAAAAGCTTTATTATACAAATTGGTGTTCGTTCAACGGTGAAAAGCTTTCTGTAAAGTCGGTTACGGTTGTAAATACGGTTGACGGGTACTATTTGAGCATTCCAAATAATTTGGTGGGTTCGTTAGCGGTGTTAAAGGATATTGAAAATCACAGGCGCAGTTTTTATTTGTACGACTCGTCGATCGGCGCCGTGGGCGAAATGCTTATGAGCGTAACGGCAACAGAGGCAGAGGATTGGAAAAAGGGTGAAACGGGCGGCAAAAACCTTACCGAAATTTACCGAAACGAAAGCACCGTTTTTGCGGCGTCGTTAACTGACGCCGCACAGGCGGCAGGTATTACGGCAGACACGGTTAAAACCATGTTCGCTATGATAGGGGAGCAGAAATGAAAAGAATACTTATAGTCGAAGACGAAGCCGCAATAAGAGAGTTTGAGGCAATAAATTTAAAGCGAGTAGGCTATGAAACGGTCGAGGCAGGAAGCGGCGAAGAGGCGCTTGACATATTCGACAGCGATTCAAAGGGCTTTGATATTGCACTGCTTGATGTAATGATGCCGGGAATGGACGGCTTTACGCTTTGCAAGGAGCTTCGAAGCCGTTCGGGTTCAATCGGCATAATAATGCTCACCGCAAAATCGCAGGAGATGGACAAAATAAGCGGTCTTATGATAGGTGCCGACGATTATGTTACCAAGCCCTTCAGCCCTACCGAGCTTTTGGCGCGCGTTGATTCGCTTTACCGAAGGGTGAGCGCCGCAAATGTAAGTGCCAAGCCCACAAGCGAGTTGCTCTCGGGTGAATTTGTGCTTGACCTGCGCCGCCGCTCGCTTTCGAAGGGCGGCAGAGAAATCGAACTTACACAGGTTGAATTTCAAATAATGGAATACTTTTTTCAAAATCCCGACACGCCGATAAGTCGCCGAGACATACTTGTAAAGGTGTGGGGCGAAAGCTATTGCGGCGAAGAAAAGATTGTAGATGTTAATATACGCAGACTGCGTATGAAAATAGAGACAGACCCGTCCGACCCAAAGCACATTATAACCGTGTGGGGCAAGGGCTATCAGTGGGAAAGTCGATAGCGGCAGTTTGATTTTTAAATTTTAAAAAGAAAGGCAGGTGCACGCTGTGAAGCTTAAAATCAATTTTAAAAGCATAACGATGCGTTGGCTTTTAAATGTGTATTTAATTATTGTTGCGGCGGTTTCCGCAATAGCGGTAATTGTTACGGCGCTGTTTGTATCGCTTATATTTAACAGCGTGCAGACTCAGGCGGCAGATTATGCGAAATATTTTGACAGCCTTTCTTCGGCAAGCCGCGAAAATTTTTATGACCTTTCCATAGAAGCTTCCGAAAGCTTTGAGCATAAAGACAAGATAGAGGTTCAGGTTATAAGCTCGGGCGGCAATATATTGGTTTCTACCACCGGATTTCAGCCTACCGACAGCGTCGCGGCAGAATATGAGCGTGCGGTTATATCGTCGTCGGGCAAAACGGTGACACGGCTTAAAAATTCAGGCGGCGAAAAGATTATGGCGGGCATTCAGGTAATACGCGCAAACGACGGCTCTGTTTTGGGCGCCTACCGCTGGACAACCTCGTTAAAAGCCGCCTACCGAAAAATCAATCTTACGGTAGCCGTAATGGTACTTTTATATGTTTCGGTGCTTGGGCTTTGCGCCGTATCGGGAATCTTCTTTATAAAATCAATTGTGGCGCATCTGCGTGAAATGGGCAACACAGCGCGCAAGATTGCTGGCGGCGATTTCGAAGCGAGGCTTCAGATTAAAGAAAACGATGAAATAGGCGAGCTTTCCGAAACCATTAACTATATGGCAAGCGAACTGCAAAACGCCGAAACCATGAAAAACGATTTTATATCCTCGGTATCGCACGAGCTTCGCACCCCGCTTACCGCTATACGCGGCTGGGGCGAAACCGCAAAAATGTCGATAGGCACCGATCAGGAGCTTGTTGAACGGGGGCTGGATGTAGTTTTAAGCGAAGCCGACAGACTTTCGGGGCTAGTTGAAGATTTGCTCGACTTTTCGCGTATGCAATCGGGCAGAATGATAGTTAATAATGTTATTCCGATAGATGTGTCACAGCTTTTGAGCACAGTGTCCGATATGTATGTTGAGCTTGCGGTAAAGCAGGGTATAGAGCTGTCTTACACACCGCCGGCGCAGGGCGCCGTTGTAATGGGCGACCCAGACAGACTCAAGCAGGTTTTTATAAATGTTATCGATAACGCCGTAAAATACACCGAAAAGGGTGGGCTTGTTCTTGTGGCGCAAGGCACCGAGGAGGGTTGCGTGCGCATTGTGGTAAAAGATACGGGCGTGGGTATTCCCGCCGAAGATATCGACCGTGTAAAAGAAAAGTTTTTTAAATCAAATAAAACCGTTCGCGGAAGCGGCATAGGTCTTGCCGTAGCCGATGAGATTATAAAGCAGCATCAAGGCTTGCTGTTTATTGAATCTACCGAGGGTGTGGGAACCACCGTTACAATAGTTCTTCCGCTTTATGAGCCGCCTGAAGAGGAGCCTCAAAATACCGCGGAGGAGATTATCGAACCGCTTGAAAGCGAACAACAAATTCTGCCGCTTGAAGAGAACGGCGGATTAGAAGAACAACATTCATCTGAAACAGGGGAAGTTTAAATTGGCAAAATATACATCAATAGGCGGACAGGCGCTGATTGAGGGCATTATGATGAAAAACCCTCAAAAAAAGACGGCTCTTGCCGTGCGAAAGCCCGACAAAACAATCGATATTAGCTTTATAAACGAAAAAAGCGTTAAAGAAAAGTATAAGATTTTAAGTCTGCCTGTAATAAGAGGCGTAGTGTCGTATATAGAGGCTATGGTGCAGGGCTATTCTGCAATGATGAAATCGGCGGAAATATCTGGCTTTACCGATATAGAAGAGAGCGAAAAGCCCAAGAACGAAAAAAAAGAATCTGCATTTACCGCCGCCGTTATGACAATAGGCACGGTGCTCGGAGTGGCGTTGGCATTGGTTCTTTTTTTGGGGATACCGCGCTATGCCGTGGCAGGTCTTGAATGGCTAAAAGGCTCGGAATTTTCAAAGCTTGCAAGGTCAGGCATAGAACAGCTAATAAAGCTTGCCGTAATAGTGGCATATATGTGGATTGTGTCGTTTGTGCCCGATATTAAGCGGGTGTTTGCCTATCACGGTGCCGAGCATAAAACCATTTTCTGTTATGAAGCGGGTCTGCCGCTTACTGTAGAAAATGTAAGGCGGCAAAAGCGTTTTCACCCTCGTTGCGGAACATCGTTTCTGATTTTGATGATACTTGTAAGCATGCTCGTATCAACCCTTGTGCAAATGATTTTTCCGTCGATATATGATATTGCGTGGTTTTGGATTATAGTGAAAATCTTAATGCTGCCCATAATATGCGGGCTCGGTTACGAGGTGCTGAAAATTTGTGGTAAATACGACAATGTTTTAACCAAAATAATTTCGGCTCCGGGTATGTGGTTACAGCATATCACCACCAAGGAACCTGAGGACGATATGATAGAAATTGCAATCGCGGCGCTTAAAGCCTGCGATGAAATTACCGACAGTGACGGCGGAGAAGTGTCAGATGAGCAAAACAATATTTGAAGCATATAACGACTGCAAAAGACAGTTAGAGGCGGCGGGCATAGAAGATTATGTTTTTGAGTCTAAACAGATAATTAAGCATATAACGGGCTATACAAACGCACAAATACTTACCAAATACACACAGCCTTTAACCGAATTTCAGCAAAACAATCTGACCGCAATAATAAAACAAAGGCTTATCCGCTATCCGTTGCAGTACATATTCGGCAAATGGAGCTTTTACGGCCGTGAGTTTTTTGTGGGCCCCGGCGTGCTGATTCCGCGAAGCGACACCGAAACACTGATAGATGTTTGCTTGGAATTTTTAAAGCAAAAAAACGGTGCCGAGGTGCTTGATTTGTGCGCCGGCTCGGGCTGTATAGGCATTACGCTTAAATGCGAATGTCAAGCCGCCGAGGTTACATTGGTTGAAAAGTTTGACGAGGCATTTGGTTACACCGTAAAAAATGCCGAGCATAATAATGCCGACGTGAAAATATTGAAGGGCGATGTTTTAAAAACCGAGGGCGCCGACGGGCTTTATGACCTGATTGTCAGCAATCCGCCTTATATTGATGAGGGCGGTATGAAAGACCTTCAACCCGAGGTTACCTTTGAGCCTGCCTCGGCACTGTCAGGCGGCGCTGACGGACTTTTGTTTTATAAACATATAGCGGCAGAATATAAGGCCTATCTTAAAAAAGGCGGAGCTATGGCTTTTGAAGTAGGCATAAATCAGGCGGAAGCGGTTGCCGATATTATGAAACAGCAGGGCTTTGAAAGCATAACAAAGTGCGCTGACCTAAACGGAATCGACAGGGTAGTTTTCGGGACACTGAATAGTTTATAATATAACCAAATCAAGATTTGGAGGAAATAACAATGGCTAAAGAAAAAGCAACAAAAAGAGGGTAGAGAAATTCCTCCACCCTCCTTATTTTACTTTATTTTAAAAGTTGTCCTTATTATTTTTCAGAACAAATTTCTTACCGTTCTGGATAACAACACCCTTGTAAGACTTGTTCACCTTCTGACCTGCGAGGTTATAAATCGGAGCGTTAGCATTTACCTTTGGAGCAACTACTGCGCTAGAAATATTTGTTCCTGTATTCAATTCTTCAACCGTTTTATTTGTCAGATAAACCTTAGTAACTACAATTTTTGTAACCTCAATATCATCTTTACCATACTGTTCACCATCAGGCTTATTAAGGTTCTGATATGCATACTGAGAAAGCTTACCCCATTTTGAGATATCTACCATATAAGTCTTAGCTTCGGTAGAAGCAGGCAAATCCTGATTAAATTCTGCTTTGGCACCATCAGCAGCAAGTGTTCCCTGAACAGTAATCTGACCATGACCTTCAACAGATGCAACTTCAAAAACTAAAGTATTGAATGCAGAAACATCCTTATCCAACCATTTGCTATCCCATCCCCAATCTTTAGCTTTCAACTCATGAGAACCACCGGTTGCATCAATATCAACAGTCTTTTCAATCTTATCAGCAGCAGCCTTAGCTTCTGCATATTCAGCCTCGCTTGCAAAGTAAGCTGCCTTAATGGTAATAGCACCTGCAGTTTCTCTATTCTGAAGGGCAACAGCATTCAAAGTCTTAGAATGAGCAGCATCAAGCTTTACTGCCAAGATACCGCCAGCAGGGTAAACATTACAAGTTTCTGTACTTGTATAATAATTTGCTCCATACTGACCTGTCGTACCATCCTTTTCATACTGTGCTGTCAAATTAACATCTGCACATGTACCAGTAGTATACTCAACTACGATATACTCGAATGCAGATTTATCGGCATACGTAGTTTCTCCGGTAGTTTCATCAGTACTACCATAATTAATACCCTTCCATTGCCACTTACCAGCAAAAGTCACAACATTGTCGGTTGCAATACTGGAAATATCAATATCCTCCTTTGCACTAACAGATAAAGCTGCAAAAGCAGCAACTACTAAAGTAAATAACTTTTTCATAAGCTCTTTATTAATTTATAGGTTTAAAAATTGTTTTTATGAATCAAAATTAAATCTTGGTTCTTTTCGATGGCAAAGGTACAACAAAAACAGCAAAACAAATGATACTTTATCATCTAATTTTGATACTATTTTATCAAAGTATAAAATAAACTATTTTTATAGCCAATATTCCCATGGTTTCCTCGTTTCAAGTGAGGCTTACTTGATTCTGGGCAGGATGTATCTGAAAAAAGTATTATTATAAAAAGCCAGAAAAAAAAGGGTGCACCATGAACTGATGGCACACCCTTCTAAAACAATTAACAATTTCACCA
>ERZ780207.2033-NODE-2033-length-15623-cov-12.888232_pt1 | contig 15623 bp, 21 predicted proteins | sample MGYA00510977_ERZ780207 | MGnify/ENA primary metagenome ERZ780207 (study PRJEB29588, sample SAMEA2151383) | human gut metagenome | biome: human gut; feature: human-associated habitat; material: faeces | place: Denmark | collected 2008/2010 ... | reverse complement strand
CATCGTTGTGGCGGTGTGCTTTCTGACGAATCCGCCTACGGATACCGACGCCGCCGGACTGGTCGGTTTCCATCGGGAACAGGTCACTTATGCCGATGTAACGGACGCAAGCGGCGCGCAGCCATCCAACGTCCAGTTGACGGCGGAGGAAACGGACGCCGTCTACGCTCTGCTGGATGCCATGCAATATAAACGCCTTGGTGCTGCGTCAGCAATGGAGGACTGCTATGCAAGGCTCTATTTTATCAGCGCCGCGGGCGAACGCTGCGAGATCATGCTCTCTGAGCGTGAAATGCTGGTCAACCCCATTACTGACGGCAAGACAGCGCGGCTCTATGAGCTGCGTTCCGGAAGTACGGAGTTGAGAGACTATCTGTTTGGATGTATTGGCGCAAGCGAGCCGGCAGAGGAGAAAATGAAAACCATGACCGAGCCGACGCTGTCGCTGACGCTCACCGTTCCCGCTGCATGGGAGGATATTGCAGAGCTCTCCGCCTGCGACAAGGGGACTGCCTATCTGGGATATGGGATCATGCTGTTCCATCTGTCGGAAAAGAACGCACTTGCGGCGTATCCCGACGGGGGAATGGGCAACGTATGGTGGCTGGTCGCTATGAGCTGGGATAATTTCAAGGAATGGAGGGGCTATGACGCACTGCCTGTCCCCGAGATTCTCGGCATCGCCGAGTATGTCCTCGGAGCCGATGATGAGTATGTGTATCTGCTGGTGCTGCCGTCCGATGTGCAGTTCCTGTTAAACGATCCTGTCAGCCAGCGCCAATACGAGGCACTGCAAAGCGACTCACAAGGCGTACTCACGCGATTTTTGAAGGACAACGGAATCCACATAAATGACATGTGCCCTGCCTCCTCCGTGTTTTCGCCCCCTGCGCGCGGCGATGCGGCGAGCGCGACCGGCTACGCTGCCTACGACGCGCTGCTCGCCGAGATCAGCGACCTGCGGCGCTCCGGCGCCGGTGAGGGCGAAGAACAGCGCACGCCCGAAAATGACGCAGAGCATACCGCGTATTCTGTTAAGACCCATGCAATGACCGCCGAGGAGAGGGACGCGCTTGATGCGCAGACCGATCCCGCTCCCACCGCAGGGACGGCCTTTCTGCCCAGAAGAGGTAATGGCAGCACAAGCGGAAACATCTGTGCGCCGTTCACTGCAAAGGCATCGGACATAGCGTTTGTCATGTATAGCGCACCCGGTGCGGCCAATTACAACGTGCGGCTTTGTGTCGGAGAACCCGGTTCCGGTGAGTGGGCATCAAGCTCTGTGACCGCTGCGGTAAACAGCGGCGTCCGCTTCTCCGGGCTGACCATTGGGCAGTCCTACTACATGGAGGTCAGCTCTGATACGCTTTCCAGCGCCGGATGCACGGCATTCTATACCATGGTCGGCGGAACACCAAAATAAGCTTGGGAGGATCATATGGATGAGTATTCGGTGTGGATAGATGAGACGGGGAAAATCGTCTCATTCCATGAAATAGATAATGGCGAGCTTATCTATTTTGATCAGCGCGAAGTATTTCTTACTTATCTTAGTACACTGACCACACAGGGCTATCGGTTCCAGTAGGCCTTTTCGGCTTGCAGGATATTTCCAGCACGCGGGAGGACTTTAAAGTCCTATAAAGTCCTATCCGGTCAGGACGAAATCGAGACATTCCTCGCGTATCTTCGCGCGATCGCTCCGGCAGCTCACCGTGGCGCTATCCGGACGATGAATTTGTGCAACAGCCTGTTGCACAAATTACTTGGTATCACCATATTGCCCTGATGGACAAGGTGAAGAATGCAGATGAGCATATTTGGTATGCCGAACAGGTTGCTAAAAACGGCTGGTCGCGCAACGTGCTGGTCCACCAGATTGAAAGCGGGCTGTATCAGCGGCAGGGACGGTGGGTGGTCAGTGCAGCACATATAGGCTAAAAGCGGCATTTACAAATGCCGCTTTTAGCCTATATACCTCCAATTCGTATAAAGCCATTGACCGACCGTTGGGATAATCCAGAATATCCACGATTTTATAGCCTGCGGACAGATAGATTTTCCTGGCGACCTTCTCCTCCAGTCCGGTGTCCGGCCGGATATACCGAACACCACGATTGCGGCACTCTGCCCGGATTGCCTCTGTGACCAGCTTTGTCATGCCCATCCCGGCGAATTTGCGCCGCACGCATCACAGCGATTGCTTTTTCAACCTGATTGAAATTGATCTTTAACTCACACATAAAACTCCCGAAATTTCCAGACGCACCTTGACAGAAAGCCAAGTGCAGGTACTATTATGAAAATAGCACAGGAAAAATCGAAACGCAAGGAGTGGTTTATTATGAATAAAAAGGTACTGATCATTTCCTCCAGTCCCCGCAAGGGCGGCAATTCCGAAACGCTGGCAGCAGCCTTTGCCGAAGGCGCACAGGCGGCAGGGCATCAGGCGGAAACCGTGTATCTGCGGGAAAAGCAGATCGGCTACTGTAAGGGCTGCTTCGCCTGTCACGAGCTGGGATACTGCGTCCTCAAGGACGACGCCGCGGCGATTGCCGCCAAAATGCACGACGCCGATGTGCTGGTGTTCGCCACGCCCGTCTACTATTACTGCGTCAGCGGTCAGCTCAAGACCCTGCTGGATCGCGCAAACCCGCTGTACGACAGCGACTATGCCTTCACGAAAGCCTATCTGCTGGCGACGGCGGCAGAGGACGCGCCGGAGACCTTCGATGGCACGGAGAAGGCCGTGCAGGGCTGGGTGGACTGCTTCCCCCGCTGCACGCTGGCAGGCACGGTGTTTGCAGGCGGCGTTAACGGTGTGGGCGAGATCGCCGGGCATCCCGCTCTGGAACAGGCCTATCAGATGGGCAAAGAAGTCTAATAAGACAACATCTGACGTACTTCCCTCAACCGCGCAAATATAGCAAGTCCCCAAGCCGTTTTGACGCAAACGGCTTGGGGACTTTTTTCGGTTGGAAGAGACAGCTTCACTCAATACTTGAGTATGACCGTCCTGCATTCCTCGCAGATGGAGGCCGGAACTCTCGTCCGGTGGCTTGCCTTGAGGTCTGTGATTTTCACAAAGCCATCGGCATTCTTCGCGTTCTCAAACACACCCGGCACCTCGTTTGCAAAGCTGAACGCGCCGTCCTTGCTGCAAAAGAGATACCCCTCCCGCATTTCTTTTCCACATTCGGGACATTTCATGATCGCACCTTCTTTTATTCGTTGGATTTCTGACCTGCACGCAGGGCCTTCTGCATCCGCTCCTCAAAGACCTCCGCCTTGATGAGCGCGATGCCCTGCTCCTCGTCGCCGAGGACAACCAGACGGTCGCCTTCGCTCAAGCGAAAGGTATCCCGCGCCGCCTTGGGGATGACGATCTGACCCTTGGCACCCATCGCCACCGTTCCCCACAGGTGCTTGCCCACCGGGGCAGGCGCCACCCGCGCCTTGCCGACCTCCTTATCCTGATGGACGAGGGCATCGATGGAGACCCCGTAGAATTTTGCCAATCGGTCACATTTTTCAATGTCGGGGATCGTTTCGCCCTGCTCCCATTTGGAATAGGACTGGCGCGAGATGCCGATGACCTCCGCCACCTCCTCCTGCGTCATGCCGCGGATGTTTCGCAGGAGCGCCAGATTCTCTGCCAGCATACTGACCACCTCCTTGTCTGTGCCATCATTATACGGCGTGAAAAGGAAAGTTTCCACCATACAAACTTGTCAGAAAAGTGCTTTTTGTGTTCGTATTGCCTGCGCGATTTTTCTCCCGCGCACTGACAGTCGAATCAAGCATCTATCCGCTTTTAACGTTGCGTGCCCCATCATCGTTCAAATATCCAAGAGCTCAATATCGTGCGTCAGTACATCCGCATATTGCAGCGCATGGCGCTTCGACTGCCCGGACGAGTCTTCCTCCACCTGAAAGATGTGCCGGTAGACGCCCGTGATCTTCACCGGAACATTGTTCAAATGCAGCCTCGGCTGCCGGAGGGAAACATTGATGCGGATGTTGGGATCGCTCCGGTAACGCTCCGAAATGCGCTGCCGGATCTGTTCAAGCTCATAAATTTCACTCATTATATCCACGCTTTCTATCACAAACCCGCCTGACTTCCATCAGGCGGGTTTGGCGTTAGTTGAAGTATTCGCTTACGTCAGCTTTGTCGTTATATTGCTTGCGGACGCGGACCAGCACAGAGCCGTCGGCCTGTTCGGCTTCCTCGGTGATCTGATACCGGGTGCGGCTTCTGTCCATCGTCGCCTTGTAGCGGATCACATCGTCATGGTTGATCTTGAGCTGCTGCTCACGGGTCAGACCGCAATCGTCCTTCTGTGCAAACACCAGTGTTTGCAGGATGCACGCTGCTTTCACATGCTTCATTGATTTCACCTCCCTCGGCTCCGCCCGGTCAGAACGGATACCATTTTTTCAGAGAGATGATCAGTGAACAAACAGCTTGCAAACGCCAGTCTGCCGCCGACGCCCGCTACACCGGATGCACTCCCGTGATACCTTTGGTATACTTATATTTTAACGAGTTTCAAAACGAATTTCAAACGTTTTTTCTGGAAAGCTTTCAATACAGCGCCGCAATGATGTCCACGCACTTGTCGATGCCGATGACGCCGCTGTCCAGCGTCAAGTGATAATTTTGAGCGTGGCCCCACTTCATGTTGGTATAGAAGCGGTGATACGCCGCGCGGCGCTTGTCCTTGTCACGCAAACGCTCCTCCGGGGACTGCTCCCGCTCGCCGTAGACCTCCACGATGCGCTTGGCACGGAACGCCATGTCCGCATGGATACCGTAAAATCGTTGGTCGCGCCCAAGGCGGTGACACTGGCCAGTGTGATGTTCTCCCTGCGCGCAAGCTCCTTCACCTGCTCGAGGATCTCCTCGCCTCTGTCGATCCGCGCCACGATTTTATCGTCAAATCTTCTGTATTCCATCGTAAAACACTCCTTGTGTTTCGATTTTTCCTGTGGTATTTTTATCATGGTACTTGCTCTTGGCTTTCTGTCAAGACGCATTTGAAAATTTTGAGGGTTTTGTGTACCTGATCGGGCGGGGGAGAGATGTTCAGTCTACCCATCTTTGCACTGCTCATGTTGACCCTGTCAATGTGTTACACGATTCAGATCATGAATTTTGCGTTCTCCTGCTATACTCAACGATGAGTACAGAAGTGAAATGCATATCTCTGGATATTTGCTAATAGGGAAGAAGCAGAAAGCAGAGGATCAAAAGAGTAACAATGAAAAGCAATAACGGATTTCACAAATACGTGCCGTCCATGCTGCTGTTCCTGCTGTTTGAAGCAGTAGCGGCCACGCTGTGGCTCACAAAGGACAATTTATTCTACCTGCTGAATTTCAGCTACATCGGAGCCTGCCTTGGACTCGGAACGGCACTCTTTACCGCCGGGAAGCGCTATGCCCGCCATTTCGTGCAGCTGGCGGTGGGCAGCTATATGCTGCTCTACCTCGGCGTCATCTCCCGCGAGAATATGCAGATCGAGGGCTTCTGGTACTATCTGTTTCTCGGCGTTTTTGAAGCGGCGACTATTCACTATGCAGTGGCAAAAATATTTGGCCCGCTGCTGTTCGGGCGAGGCTGGTGCGGCTATGCCTGCTGGACGGCCATGGTGCTGGATTTTCTGCCCTACAAGCAGCCGCAGAAGCCACGTAGGGAAAAACTGGGCGTTCTGCGCTATGTAATGTTCGTCCTGTCACTGGCACTGGTTTCGGGGCTGTTTCTGATGAAAGTTGCGCACTTGGAGCAGATCATGTTTTGGCTGTTCCTCGCCGGAAACGCGCTCTATTACCTTGCGGGCATTGCGCTGGCCTTTGCCTTTAAGGACAACCGGGCGTTCTGCAAGTATCTGTGTCCTATCACGGTATTCCTCAAGCCTATGAGTTACTTTTCTCTGCTGCGCGTCCACTGCGACGAGGAGAAGTGCGTCCACTGCGGCAAGTGCCTGCGGGTCTGCCCGATGAATGTGGAGGTCAACAAGGAATCCCGCAAGCGGAAAAACGGAACGGAGTGTATTCTCTGCTACGAGTGCACAAAGGCCTGTCCCACAAAGGCGCTGCATTGATCTCCCGCCACCCCTGCCACAGAACAAAGGAGCTTTCGCGTAAGCGAAAGCTCCTTTGTTCTTATCTGCCGGTAGAGCGTGACTTGAAACACGGTGCCGTTCGCTGCGGAGCTGAATGCCCAAATTTCCCCGCCCGGCTTTCTGCCAGTTCCTTGGCTGCTTATGAATGCAGAAAGCGAGTATCTGCATCCTGCTCTACATGGTGCTGGCGACCAGCTTGAAAAAAGCCTATGTTCGTCACCACGGCGAGCTGCTGTAAGAGAAGGTACACAATGAACCGGAAGAATATTTGGATGGCGCTGTTCGGAACAGTGGGCTTGTTCGGACTCAACATGGGTTTTTGGGTGTCCATGGCGGCGGTCACGCTGACCATGGTCGTGATGAATGTAGCCTTTTGGGGCATGAAGCCCCGGAAGAAAGTGACCGAAGAGATCAAAAACGCTTGACCGGGCGGCAGCATGGACAATTTATCTTGCGGGACCTTCTCAGTCAAACCGGGCGTTATGCGAATCATAAGATTCTCTTGATCTCGTCAAGATTCTCGGCAAAATAGATGCCTGCCTGCCGCTCTTCGGACGATAGTCCCTTTTCAATCATGCGATGCAAAAGCGCCTTCAGGTCGTTGTAGTAGCCGTCCAGATTATAGAGGATGCACGGCGCGCTCAGGTGCTTCAAGGACACCTTTGACAGGACCTCTGCAATTTCCTCCAATGTTCCCGTGCCGCCGGGGAAGGCGATGAAAGCGTCGCCCAGTTCGATCATTTTCTTCTTGCGCTCCGACATATCCTCGGTCACGATCAGGCGAGTCAGGCCCTCGTGCTGAAATTCATTTTCGATGAAGAACCGCGGCTCGACGCCCGTGACTTCGCCGCCGGATCTCAGAACGCTGTCCGCGATCGCGCCCATCAGCCCGGATTTGGAGCCGCCATAGACCAGCGCGTTCCCGCTGCTGCCGATCCATGCGCCCAATTCCTCGACCGCTTTTCGCAAGCGCGGGTCATTTCCTTCATTTGCACCAAGATAGACGGTGATATTCATGCAAGACTTCCTCCACTTTATCTAATTACCCACATACTAACACATCGCCTCTATCAAATCAATTATTTGTGAGGTGACCTGTTTGGTGCATACTCAGCTGTCGTCGATTGCGTGCAAAAAGACCCCATTCATGGAACGATGAGCGGGGCCTTGATTCGTTTTATTCAGCCGGTTGCCGCGTTGAGCATTAAGCGCGCCTTTATCATTTTTTAGAGGCCTCCTTGCCGATGACATTCTTTCTCGTAAGCTATTGCTCCAATACCGCCGCAAGCTCTGCCATCATGGCGAGCTCTGCGCGGTCACCCCACTGGCGGCCAATGCGCCAGGCAAGACCGTCGTCGAGGATCTCGCCTGTGCCGCCGCGGGTGACGGCTCTGTGCGACGGATACGCGCGGAAGCCGAGAAAAGAGACGAACCGGGGCCGGCAGGTCATTGACCCACCGGCCCCGGCTCGATATGAGAAAGAGAGAGGAAAGCAAAATCAGTCGATCGGGCAGGTCCAGCCGAAGGGGTCAGGCTTTGTGCCCCACTGGATGCCGGTCAGCTCGTCATAGAGCCTGCGGGAAAGCGCACCGATCTTGTTGCCGTTGATCGGATAGTCCCTGCCGTCCCAGCTCAACGTGCCGATGGGGGAGACAACGGCGGCAGTGCCGACGCACCACGCCTCCTCCAGCGCGCCGCTTTCGGCGGCCTTGAACAGCTCGTCTACGCTCAAAAGACGCTCTTCGACCGGAACGCCCCAGCTCTTGAGAAGCTCAATGGACGACTTGCGAGTGATACCGCGCAAGATGGAGCCGGTCAGCGCCGGGGTGACGACGGTGCCACCGATTTTGAACATGACGTTCATGCCGCCGCCCTCCTCCACGTACTTGCGCTCCACGCCGTCAAGCCATAAGACCTGCGAATAGCCTTTGGCCTCGGCGCGCTCACCGGCACGGGTGGATGCACCGTAGTTGCCGCCGCATTTGGCTTCGCCTGTGCCGCCGCGCACCGCGCGCACGTCTTCCGTTTCGACCATGATGGGCACGGGCTTCAAGCCGTCGGAGAAATAGCTGCCGGAGGGAGAGAGAATGATGGCGAATGTCGCCTCATGCACGCCGTGCAGGGCGAGCGTCGGGTCGGTGCCAAATAGGAAGGGGCGGATATAAAGGGACGTACCGGGTGCGTCCGGCACCCATGCCTTGTCGACCTTGACCGCCAACTTGATGGCCTGCAGCGCATCATCGGGGTCAAGCTGCGGCAGACCCAGACGCTCGCAGGAGCGGTTCAGACGGGCAACGTTTTCCCAGGGACGGAAGAGCTGCACGCCGCCGTCGGGACGGCGATAGGCCTTCAGCCCCTCAAAAACCTCCGTGCCGTAGTGCAGCACGCTCGCCGCGGGGGACATGGTGATGGGCCCGTAGGGCACGATGCGCGCATTGTGCCAGCCTTTATCAGAGTTGTAGTCCATGAGGAACATATGGTCGGTGAACACGGTGCCGAAGCCGAGACGGTCGGACGGGGGCAGCGTGCCGGGGTGAGTTGTTTGGGTGATCGAGATCTTCATAATGATAGCCTCCTTGCGCGCTCGGCGCAGATTAGATTTCCTTGAGATGTTCCATGTTGCGGCGAATACCCTCGCAGCAGGCATGGAAGGATGCCTGCTCACTTTCTGTCAGCGGCAGCTCGACGACCTGCTCGACGCCGTTTTCACCGATGACGCAGGGAACGCCTGCAAAAAGCCCTTCCTCGCCGTACTCGCCGCACAGCTCCGCGCTTGCCGGAAGAATGACCTTCTCATCGTGTAGCACGGCGTAGGCCATGCGCGCGGCGGTCGTGGCAATGCCGTATTCGGTGCAGAATTTGCCGGCAAAGGTGACCCAGCCGCCGCCGATGGACTCCTTTTGCAGCGCCTCCCGATCAAAGCGGAAACGCTCGTCCGTCTTGGCCCATGTATCGAGCGGCACGCCGCGGAAGCTGACGCAGGACCAGGGGGCAAACTGCTGGTTGCCGTGCTCGCCCAGCATGTAACAGGTGATGGACTTGTGGTCAAGACCGGTCTGGCGCGCGAGCGCGCTCAGAAGGCGCGAGGTGTCGAGGCCCGTGCCGGTGCCGAACACACGGCCGCGGGGGAGTCCCAGATGCAGCGCCAGCTCGCGCGTGACGATGTCGCAGGGGTTGGTGATGTTGATGAGCACACCGTCAAAACCGCTGGCCTTGATCTTTTCGGCGTAACCGCGCACGGCGGGGATCGTGAAGTCCATCTCGGTCAGGCGGTCATGCGTGCCGCGCAGCAAGTCGATCTTGCCAACGCTGTTGACGATGACGTCGCAGATGCCGAGGTCGGAGAAACCGCCGCCGCGCACCGTGACGCGATGGGGCATATAGGCGACCGCGTCGCGCAGATCCTGCACCTCGCTTGCAAGCTTCTGTTCATTCTGGTCGACGAGCACCAGCTCGTCCGCGATGCCCTGAATCGCCAGCGCGTAAGCCACATGTGCGCCGACATGCCCCATGCCGACCACACCGAGAACTCTTTTCTTTGCCATAAGAATACTTCCTTTCTTAAAAACGGAATGATTGTCGTTGGAATACCTGAAGGGGATTGCCTGTTATGCTCCGAAATGGGGGAAGAGCACACAGGTATAGAGCATGGCAAGCGCCATGTACAAAACAAGAATGATGGCGAAGGCCTTGAAGGTCTTTTTCATGACTTCGCTTTCATTGCCCACTTGATCGACCGTTGCGCAGGCGGCGACGGTGTTGTTCGGGCAGATGAGGTTGCCGAGCGAAGCACCCGCATTTTGACCGGCAAAGACCGTGATCGGGTTCATGCCGAGAGAGGCCGCCGCGTCAATGTGCATCTGGGCAAACATGATGTTGGAGCCGAGGCCCGTGCCGGTGATGAACGCGCCGCTTGAACCGATGAGCACGGCTGCGGCGGGGTAGAAGCGGCCGACAACAGCGGCAATGTCAGAGGCGAGAAGGTTCATCATGCCGGTGGAGGGGGATTGCATGATGTAGGCGACGATGAGAAGGCTGCCCATTGTGATGAGCACCGGCAGCACGCTGCTCACTGTGCGAAGGCAGACTGCCTTGTAGGTTTTGAAGCGCACGCCAAGCGTCAGCGCGCCGAGGATACCGCAGAGAATGATGACCAGATCGACCCAGAAGATGTAGCCGAAGGTACACATGATGGCAAAACCGTTTTTCACCACGGCGGGGAAGCCGTAGCGCACGAGGGGGAGAATGACGAGCATGTAAACATAGGGGGAGAGTGCCTTGAAGGAGCTGTATTTGCGCTGCTGCGCGGCGCTCTTGTGGCGAAATTCCTCCGGCGTCTTTACGCCGACGAGCTTGACATAGGCAACGGAGAGCAGAATGGAGATGAGCCCCGTGCCCATGGAGGTGACCTCCGCGCCGACAAAGTTGGAAAGAACGAACATCGTAAGGCACGTGCTCACGCCCGCAAAGCTCAGGTAGGGGAGAATGCCCCGGTAGCCCTTTTTGCCGAAGGCCATGCCGACCATGATGAAGGGAATGATAAGCACGCCGAACATGTGGAAGCGGCCGACCATGGCAGAATTCTGTGCGACGGTGGAAAGACCTGCGTCGACAAGCGCCGCGCCGCCGTTGATGGTCGTGAGGCCCGCGCCGCCCCAGGAGGCGGGCGTCGCGTCACCGAGCAGCGCGACAGCGATGGCAGTGGCGGGCTGAAAGCCGAGCGCCACAAGGAAGGGGGCGGCGATGGCGGCGGGCGCGCCCGCGCCCGCTGCGCCCTCAAGGAAGATCGGCAGCATCATGCCGATGATGACCACCTGTACGCGCCGGTCGTCGCTGATCTGAGCAATGGTGGACTTGACGTCCTCAATGGCGCCTGTTTCGCGCAGAAGGTTCAGAATGGTAAATGCGCCGAAGACCATCAGCACGATCTTGAGGCCCTCCTTGATGCCCTTCCAGACCAGCGGATCGAGCACCTTGACATTTTCGGCAAATGTTGCGCCATCGAGGTTGAAGTAGGTGAAGGCGAGAAACAGTGTCCACAAAAGCGCGGCGGGGGAAACGGTTTTCGCGGATTTTTTGAAGCCCAGAATGCCGACAAGGACGACGACGATTGGGCTGAGCGCCATGAGGAAGTTTACGAAGTCCATAGGAGTAGTCTCTCTTTCTGAAAAAATGTGGAACATGATGGGTGGGGTCTATTTCCGCTTTTTTCGCCGGCCGAACGAGAAAAGTGAAATGCAAAGGGAAGAGGCTCCGTCTGATCGACGGAGCCTCTTTCGAGATCTTTCTCTATCTCGTGCGGGAAATCGGGAGAGAAGGTAAAAAATGCGTCGCGATCCGGACGGAATGTTCAGTTTTCTTTCCTGCAAGATCTGCCAGAAGCAGAACAAAAAAGGACGCCAGCAGAATAAGGCTGGCGTCCAGAATAATCATGCTGTTGTGCGCGGCGCAGGAGAAAGCGGCACAGTCTGCCTGTGCAAAGGAAAACACTGCTGTATCAGCAAAAAACTTGGTCATCGTGGCTTTCTCCTTTCTTGAAGATGGGTGAAGTGTAGCACATATTATTTCTGATCGCAAGAAGAAATTGGACTAATTATGCAGGATTGGACGAACGAACAAAAATAAAAACAGTCAGGTTTTCCGTGTTGTGGAAATGCGATAACGATCGGACGGCGAGAGAGTAACAGTGCTCACCGAGATGGTATTTTGATGCGCGAGATATTTGAAGATGTCATTCCCTTCTGACGGTATTCCTCGACAAGATACCATTTTGACTTGCAGGCGCTGGTGAGGCTGTAAGGGTTGTCCTTATTGCGGCGATGGAGGTTGCCATTGAAACAGGATAGGTACAAACAGAAATGGCAGCAAAGTTTTTTTCGCTCGTCTCTTGCAAAAAAGAAAGAAGCGTGATATAACATGACCAAAAAAACCAAAGAGGTCATATTTAAGGGGGGCACAGCCTTGGCTTTTACCGATTACGAAACCGAGCAGCTCCGCAAGGCATTGCTGAGGGAAACGAGACATTGCGCTGTCACGCTGGGCATGAAGAAAACCTCTGTGGAACAGCTGACGAAGGCGGTCGGCATTGCGAAGGGCTCGTTCTATAAATTCTACGAATCCAAGGAAATGCTATTTTTCGCAGTCTTGGAGGACATTCACTCCGAGCTTTACGGGGTGGCTGACCATGCACTGAGCGAAGCTGACGGCTTGCCGCCGTCGGAACGTGCGGCAAAGGCGGTTCTTGCCGTCTGTCAGCGGCTGTCTGATACCGGCGATATGATTTTCATTGAAAACGATGCAAAGCTGCTTTTGCAAAGGCTACCGGAGGATGTGAAAAACATCCATTACCACGACGGCGAAACGCATATCCGTCAGCTTTTGGAAAAGTATGACCTCGTTCCTGCGCGCGGATCGTCTCTGGTGGCCGCCACGGTGCGGGGACTGATATTGACCGTCTCCCACAAGGAGCAGATCGGGGAACTGTATCCGCAGGTGCTGGAAACGCTGGTGTACGGCGCTTGCAGGGAGTTATTTGAATAAGTGGAAGGCCGCAGAGATGCGGCTTTTCCAAGGCGCGATGGTTAGCATACACTAACCGTACAACTACGCGTATCAGTTAGATAAATCTAACATTAAAAGGAATGACAGAGATGCGAGAATACAAGAATTTTTGGGACAGAAATGCCGGCTGGTACGACCGCTTCATGCAGAAGGATTGTGCGGCATACGAAAAGATGTATGAGCTGATCCGGCCGGTCGTGAAAGCCAAAACGGTGCTGGAGCTTGCTACCGGCACGGGGTTGATTGCTAAAAACATCGTGAACGCGGCGGCACACATCGAGGCGACGGACGCCTCTGCGGAGATGATCGCAGAAGCGAAGCGGGGCAACTGCTCGGCAAAGCTGCACTTTTCCGTACAGGATATGTTCCGCCTGCCCTATGCCGACCAGTCCTTTGATGTAGTGATCGTGTCCAATGCGCTGCATGTCGTACCGCAGCCGGAGAAAGCCCTTGCCGAGATTCGCCGGGTGCTGAAGGATGAAGGCGTGCTCATCGCGCCCACCTTTACCCACGCGGAAAACTCGTTTTTCGGCAGGGTCAAAGCCCTTTTTATGAAGCTGGCGGGCTTCCCTCTCCACAGCAGATGGACGAGCGAGGAATACCTGCGCTTCCTGCGGCAGAACGACTGGACGGTGCAGAAAAGCGCTGTTCTGAAGGCATCCTTCCCGCTGACCTATGCGGAATGTGTGAAATTGGAGGTGTGATATGTCATTCTTTGAAAATACCCGCAAGCCCGTGGGCTTTGGCGGGAAAATTATGGTCGCCATGATGAATGTTGGGCACAGCGCCGTGGCCCGGTGGGGACTTCAATTTTTGGAGTTTGCGCCGGACGCCAGGGTGCTGGACTGCGGCTGCGGCGGCGGTGCGAACATGAAAAGGCTGCTGAAAAAATGCCCGCAGGGTATTGTCAAGGGCATTGACTATTCGCCCGTCAGCGTGGAGAAGTCGAAAAAGGTCAACAAGGCCACCATCGTGGAGGGACGCTGCGCCGTCCTGCAAGGCAGCGTGGCGGATATGGTGTTTGCCGATGGCTGGTTCGATGCGGTCACAGCCTTTGAAACTGTCTATTTCTGGCCTGATCTGCCCCAGTGCTTCCGGGAGGTTTCCCGGGTGCTGAAGCCCGGAGGGACATTTCTCATCTGCAACGAAGCAAACGGCGATACGGACAAGGATGAGAGGTGGACGAAGCTCATCGGCGGCATGACCATCTACAAGGACATTGAATTAAAGGCGTATCTGGAGCAGGTGGGCTTTCACGAGGTGCAGATCCACAAAAAGAAGGGCTGGCTCTGCGTCACGGCGCGGAAATAAGGGAGAAGCAGCCAGATGAAGGACAAGAAGCTCCTATTCGACCGCAGTTGCCATGTGCTGTATTCTAAGCCCTGCAAAAAAGAGATGCGGGCGAAAATCGCCCTGCACTATCCGGAAGTAGAGCGGGAGACAGTATGGGAAAAGGTGCAGCGGCAGTACGCGGTCTTTCTCTCCGACTGGCGCACCGACTTGGGCGGCAAAAAGAACTTCCACAACGGCGTAGGCGGCACCTACGACTGCATCGCCATCATGAGCTATTATGTGGTCTGCAAAGCAGTTACTTCGTTCTGCGAAATCGAAGAGATGGAGGAAAATCTGATTCTTCCGACCTTCCGCAGGCTGCGGTTTGTGAACTGCAACAAGCCGTTCTGGAGGAAGCTGATGTACAGAGCGTTTGTACGAGCGAAAAGCGGCTGCGATAAATGGCACGATTACGAGATGACGGTTGCGCCTTATGAAACCAAAAAGCCTATTTATTATGAGTTTACATCGTGTCCGGCGGCGGAGTTTGCTATCCGGCACGGTCTTACGGACATCATGCCCGCCCTGTGCAATGTGGACTATGCTTCCATGGAGCTGCTCCACGCAAGGCTGGTGCGGACGACTACCTGCGTGGACGGCTGCCGATGTGACTACACCATCTGCGGCGACAAAGACCCATACTTAAAGGAACATCCCGAATACCGGGACGAGGCGGGATTCAGAAGAAACAAATAATACTGTAATGCAAAGGCGGTGAGACAAATGGAAACTTTTCTTGGAATCATGATCCCTTTCTTGGGTACAACGCTGGGCGCGGCCTGCGTGTTCTTTATGAAAAAATCCCTTGGTGATCTGGTGCAGCGCGCCCTTGCGGGCTTTGCCGCCGGCGTGATGGTGGCAGCGTCCATCTGGAGCTTGCTGATCCCCGCCATTGAGCAGTCGGAGGGCATGGGCAAGCTGTCCTTCCTCCCTGCCTTTATCGGATTTTGGGTCGGCGTGCTGTTTTTGCTCCTGCTTGACCGTTTGATTCCCCATCTTCATGTGGGAAGTGAACAGGCCGAGGGTCCGAAAAGCAAGCTCGGGCGCACCACCATGATGGTGCTGGCTGTTACCTTACATAATATCCCAGAGGGAATGGCAGTCGGCGTGGTGTATGCAGGCTTTCTTTCGGGCAATACGCAGATTACTGCGGCAAGCGCACTGGCGCTATCCCTCGGCATTGCCATTCAGAATTTTCCCGAGGGTGCGATCATTTCCATGCCGCTCCGGGCGGAGGGGGAACGCAAGGGCCGAGCGTTTCTCGGCGGTGTGCTTTCCGGCGTGGTGGAGCCCATCGGCGCGGTGCTGACGATTCTCGCGGCGCAGCTTGTGATCCCGGCGCTGCCGTATCTGCTGAGCTTTGCAGCGGGCGCCATGCTCTATGTGGTGGTAGAGGAGTTGATCCCGGAAATGTCGCAGGGGCGGCACTCGAATCTCGGAACGGTGTTCTTTGCGGTAGGCTTCAGCGTGATGATGGTGCTGGATGTGGCGTTGGGATAAGGAAGTAGATTATGATTTTACCTATGAAATATAAAATCGAGAATAATACCGTACAGGAGACGCTGATCATTCCGCTGTATGCGCGGAAGGTCTGCTCAGAAC
>ERZ780207.2027-NODE-2027-length-15673-cov-2.444807_pt1 | contig 15673 bp, 16 predicted proteins | sample MGYA00510977_ERZ780207 | MGnify/ENA primary metagenome ERZ780207 (study PRJEB29588, sample SAMEA2151383) | human gut metagenome | biome: human gut; feature: human-associated habitat; material: faeces | place: Denmark | collected 2008/2010 ... | reverse complement strand
TTTGCCGTAACGTCTTCATTCACATATAGATACAGAGCCTTCCGCAGGTGTCAGACAATGGCATAGGCGGAAGGCTCTGTGCGTTTAGAGAGCTCCATAAACGAAAATGCTGTCTTTCGCCAATGATGCCGTTCGGAGGTAATTTCTGCCGTATAGTGGCAGGATTTGGTTGAAACATTAGATTTGAAGTAACTTTGCAATAAAAATTATAAAAACATAGAATATGAACAAGAAAATTACACAATTCAGATGGCTCGCCGCGACGATAATGCTCGTGGCTGCTATGGTGATGCCCTCCGTGGCGTGGGCACAAAGTTATGACACAAATGGATTTGGTAGTGGATCCGACCCTTATCAGCCAGCTACAAAGACAACAGACAAGTATGACATTGACGGTGACGGTACCAAAGACGAAGTTTACGAAATCGGCAACGCCGGACAGCTTTACTGGTTCGCTGACAAGGTAAATAACGAAAACGTTACTTACAGAAGTGCAAACGCTGTTCTCACAGCCAATATTACTGTGAACAGCAAGTTGCTTGAAAAACTGAATCCTGACGGAACAGCCAAAGAAGGCTATGAGGTTAGGAACTGGACGCCTATCGGTTGGTATGATAATGCCAACTCGGTGGATTATTATTATTCCGGCACATTTGACGGAAATGACAATACAATCAGCGGATTGTATTACAATGGAACAATTAGTGCATCAGATTATGACTTTTATAGTGTTGGCTTTTTCGGTAGAAATGCTGGAACAATAAAAGATGTCGGGGTTGAAAACTCCTATTTTGAATTGAAATATTCTGGCAGTTTTTGCTATTTCGGTGGTGTGTGCGGAACTAATAAAGGTAGCGGCGTAATTAAGAATTGTAATTTCACAGGAACGGTTATAGCAACTGTGAAAATATCACTCTCATCGCGTGGATATGGTACTTTTATAGGCGGTGTATGTGGAAGTAATGTCGGCGAAATAAAAGACTGTATTAACTCAGGAAAAATAGAAACTACAACACTGGAAGATAGCTACTTATATTATGTCGGCGGTGTGTGCGGACGAAATTATAACGCCACAATCGAAAACTGCACTAATAAAGGTGAAGTCGGCGGAACAGACAATGTAGGCGGTGTGTGCGGATATAATTGCGCTTATAATGGGTCACCAAAAATCGAAAGCTGTTCTAACACAGGCAAAGTCAGCGGAACAAACAATGTCGGCGGCGTATGCGGAAATAATGCCGTTCAATATGGTGATTATGCAGTAACAATTACAAACTGCTATAACACAGGTGAAGTCACTGGAACAGGCTATGGTGTCGGCGGTGTGAGCGGGTCTAATGATGGTGTAGAGGGTGGAGTAATATCAACCATTACCAACTGCTATAATAGTGGTAAAGTTAACGGCAATTATGTTAGCGGCGTGATTGGATTAGTTTACGATTATATAGAAGTTACCAACTGCTATTACCTTTCAGAAACAGCAACCGATGACGGCGGCAAAACCGAAGGACAGTTTAAGAGCGGCGAGGTATGCTATCTGCTGAACAACTGCAATACCGACGGAAGTCAGGCTTGGTATCAGACACTATCAGACAGTGGTGAAGGATATCCTAATCTCAACAAAGATGCTGAAAACAGAACCGTATATGGAGCATATAAACATGGAGAGACCAGCCCTACATGCAGCAATAGCAATAGTGATCTTGCGATGTTTCATGCCCATGCCTACGATTCGAGTGCCATAGACGAGGCAAACGGCAACCACGATATGGCTTGCGAACAAAATGAAAACAATCCATATACTTGGGAGGACATTGACAACTATTCCAATGCCACCGCAAAATGCAACTTCATCTGCTCTGTATGCAATAGCAAGGTGTCAAAGGATATGACTGTTACACCCGACGGAGACAAAACATATGTGCCTGCACAATGTGAGGAAATTGGCTATAATTATTACAAGGCATCATTGACGTTTAATGACAAGTCATATACATATGATTATACCCAAGAAGTACCAGTTCTTGGTCATGACAAATCTGGTGACGTAACTTTCAATTCTGGAAAATCAATCTATGAGAAGGTTTGTAAAAGAGATGGATGTAACGAGGTAGTGGGATATTATGCCACAAGCGACGGAAGTGTGGAAGCAAGATACGAGGACGGGGTGTATAAAGTGCCTTTCTTTGGCTTGGATGATGGCCTTGCATACGACAACGAGGCAAAGTTCACTGTGGAAGATTTGACATATACACGCACATTCAGCCATGACAAATGGGTGGCTGTATATGTGCCATTCGCCATTGACTGCAGCCAATTGCAAAATGACAATAGGGTGGAAATGGCAGTCATCAACAACTTCCACGAATATGAACAAACTGACGGTTCATACAACGTGGTGTTAGAGGTGAAGCGCAAGACAAGCGGCACGATACCTGCCCTCACTCCTTGCGTTATGCGCTCTATGGCAGCAGCTCCCATAGGGGGAACTGTGACGCATTATATAAATCTCTCCAATGCGGTATTCTCTCCCGCAGCGGACAAGTATATCGATTGCTCCAGCGTGGAACGCTATTATAAGTTCACCGGCTCGCTCGCCGGAATAGAAAAATACATCTTTAATGAGGTGACGGACTTCGTGCTTAATGAGGGAACACTTTATAAAGCAAATCATGAAACCACTCTGAAGGCCCAGCGCTGGTATCTCTCTGCCGAAGACCGCAGTATTAGCAGCACTTCTTCTGCCGCCATGCTGCGCAGTATATCCATCAACGTGATTGGCGACAGCGACGGCGATGTGACAGGCATTGAGGATATTCACGTGGTTACAGAGAAGGTTACGTCGGTACGTGATGGTATCTTCGACCTGCAGGGCCGCAGATTGAACAGCGAGCCAACCAAGGGAATGTATATCAAGAATGGAGTAAAATATGTAAAATAACAATATTATGGAAAAGAGTAAGAAGAAATACATAAAGCCTGCCATGCAGGTATATAATATTGAGCCTACTACTTTGTTGGCGAGCTCGCCCGATCCTCGTGGTTCTCTTTACGATGAGATAGGGTTCAGTGATGACTATTGTACAGATCCTGAGTAAAGGACAGAGGAAGAGAAATAACATATCATTAATTCACAAGTTGGAGGCTGCAAGCGGCACAGAAATGCCATTTGCAGCCTCCATTATATGTAAACGAAAAGTGTCGTTCAGAGTTCATTTCTGCTGTATAGTGGCAAATTGCTGTGAAATGTAGTCTCCGCTTCTACATTTGCACTCCAAATCATTAAATAACATTATACAACATGAATGAGACAAAGAACGTAAGCAGAAGAACAAGGAATCCCATCTTCTTCAGAAAAGATGGAGGTTGGAAAAGTGTGAGTACAGATTGCATTGTGTGTATGGAAGCATGTGCCTACAAGTGCATATTCTATATGGATGATGGAACAGTGAAAGAGGTGGAAATGCCATTAGGCACAGCTTTGGCCAAGACTCAGGAACAGGCAACGACATTTCTGAGAGTTCACCGCTCATACGCCGTGAACATCGAGCATATTGACATGGTCTATAATGACAGTGTCATCATGCAAAATAAAAAGCGCATACCGATTGGTCGTGAATATCGCGATTCCGTCCCAAGGAATTTGGTGTTGATTGACAAAAGAGACAGGTCTGTATCGGAGGAAGGAGAAGACATAAACAATATTGATTAGAAAAGAATAGCCATGGACAAGAAAAGGAAATATGTTACACCATCAATAAGCGTTATCTCGTATGGAAGTGATGAGTATTCCAAGATTATGAACGAGATTAAGAAACAACGAATAAAAGAGTGTTCAAATCAAACGCCATTTGACAAGGAGGAGGAATAGGAAAGCATCGATGACTATCATATAGATAGCGGTAGATGCTTTTTTTTGTGTGCTTATAACGATGTAAATGTGTGCTTAAGATGCAGTTCAGAGTTATATTCTGCCGTATAGTGGCAAAATGCCGATAAAGGAGCAAAATTGCCTAACTTTGCACCGTCAACGTTGATAAAGGCGGGTCCTGAAAAGCCTAATAGTAAAGAGAGTAAGGAAATGAAAAATTAAATAATATGAAAGATCTGGTAAATAGAAAATCCCAAGATTATCATGAATACAGATTAAATGCAATTAATGATCTGGATATAATTGCAAGTACTGTATTGGCAATAACTTGGTCAAGGAGCCATAATATGAGTAAACAATCACAATGTTTGATACAGATGGATTGTGTTGCATGTATAATTGTTGATAACGAAATTTGGTTGGCTTCTAATCAACAGACAATTACCGCAGATGACATTGATGAACTTCGAAGAATGTGCCATTTTAGCTGTCCAATTTGGATTGTAACAAATGGGACGAAAGGGGTTATGCATGCAGAGATGCAACTTGTGTCACAACTACAGCAAGAGGGCAAAAAAGCCGCGCCCTTATATATGGGTGTTTCTAAACCATGTTGTATGAGTTGCAGCCAAGTCTTAGACAGTTTGAACTTTGATTATGCAAGTAAGCATAACAGCAAGGTAAATAATTGGCAGTCTCCTTTTAATAATGATTAATCTTTAATCTACTATGGCAATAGACACAACCCCTTCGCAAGTAGCAACCAGTGCGTTGCAGGCGATACCCTTCGGCAGCATGATCGGAGGACCATTGAACGCATGTATCGAGGCGCAGGCTATGGCAGCGCAGACATCATGGCAGTTTATCCAGGAAGTGGGACTGAACACCAATCCCGAGACAGGACAGAAAGAGGCAGTGAACGTATCGTTCCAGTTCGTGCAGAACGGCCGCGTGGTACAGTTGAACGTGCCGCTGCTGACGATAGTACCTATCCCGTACATCGCCATCCAGGACATCGACATCAACTTCAAGGCCAACATCTCCGCCTCCTCATCCAACGTGTCGGAGCAGTCAACGAGCTCATCGACCGACGCAGCCCTCGAAGCCAGCGGCGGCCTGAGATTCGGACCGTTCCACATGAGCGCGAAGATGAATGCCAGCTATTCATCGAAGAAAGACTCCAGAGCAACGCAGGAATCGAAGTACAGCGTGGAATACACGATGGACGTGGCCGTGAAGGCAGGTCAGGAAAGCATGCCCGCCGGTCTCGCCAAGGTGCTCGAACTCCTCGGCAGCTCGCTCGACGTGTGCGACCCCGAGGGCACACTGGAGGTCAGCGCCCGCAACCTGACCCTGAAGGACGGCAAGGCACAGCTCATAGCCACCTACAAGAACAGCAAGGGCATCTTTGAGCCGAAAGCCATCACAATAGATGGCGGTGCGACGTCAACCGTGAGTGACAACAGCGTGGTCATCGACTTCACAAGCGCCAACAAGTACACGTTGAAGGCAGACGAGAAGACAGTGACAGTGAACGTGTCGTCTGAGACCCCGTCGGCAAAGACAGCAGACAAGTAATCCCCTAAAGACAGCAGAATCTTATGGCTCAGCTAAGCACAATAATCAGTTCCATCCTCCGCGACATGATAGTGGCGCAGCACGAGGCGAACATGTATGCCGTCTCCCTGGAGGAAATCTACAAGAAGAACGGCCGTCTGGAACGCTTCTCCCTGCCCTCCGCCAACATCGGCGAGGTGGAGATGGAGCTTCGCTATGGAGTGACCGACGACTCGGCAAAAACAGAACAGTATGAGATAAACTATCCCATGCTGCGGCAGCAGTCAACGGAAGTAAGCCGCAAGCTTGCCCGGACAGCCCTTGGCAGCGTGCTGCCCGTGCTGCAGTCGGCCTATGCCACTGACGCGACCGAGGAAACCGAAGGCTTGCGCAAGCTGGCAGGCGACATGGCGACGAGAGAGAAATACTGTGCTTTCCTGGGCCGTAAGATTCTCAAGTCCATGCAGCGGGCCTTCACCCAGCTCATCAATGAAGACGGAAGCCTGAACGAACAGGTGCTAACCAACTGCACCCTCGCCACCTGCGGAGAGGAGATATTCCGCCACGAGGAGCTCACGGCACTGTTCGGCAGGCCGGGAGGCGAGGCGGTGAGGGAGAAAGCCGCGGCGGAGATGGAGGCAGCCGTGAGGGACATGATGCCCAAGATAGTGAAAGACGTGAACATCAAGCGCAAGCGCCTGATGCCATCGGTGGATGTCACCGTGAACTCGCAGGAACTGTCAGGCCTGCCCGACGAGTGCATCCACAGCATCAAGTTCCGCATCTCTCCCGACAATATCCGCCTGTTCACGGACGACATGTAGCACGCCATTCATCACAATATCCACCTATTAAAGACAACAGATTATGCAGACAGACAAAGACAAGAAACATGTCAGCAGCCGGGTGATGGAGCTGAAAGACCTCATATCGGGCCCGCTGGTAGCCACCATAGACGCTGACTCCATCTCTTCACGACGCTACCTGAACTACCTGCTCGACCTGACTTTCGAGTCATACGACAGGAAGACGGGCAAGGCGGGGAAGCTGCGCACGCTCGACTTCACCTACCAGACACAGGACGTGGGAGGACAGCACACACAGCGCATCAGCATACCGCTGCTGACGCTTGTGCCCCTTCCCCTTCTTCAGGTGAAGGAGGCGGACTTTGATTTCGACATCCAGATTGTTGACGCGCTGAGTGCGGACAGGGATGCCGCCTTCTCGCTGAAGAAGGGCTCTGCGCCGGAGGGTGACGAAGGCGCAGAGGGCGTGAAGCTCCGCGTGTCGATGGCACAGGCCAGCCGCGAGGGCAGAGCCTCGGAAAAGACGAGCAGGTCACTCACCGCCAACATGAAGGTGAAGGTAAAGATGCAGCAGGCAGACATGCCCGGAGGACTCTCCAACCTCCTGCACCTCACCACGAGCAACGTGCAGAGCGAGGCACTTGACGAAACGGAGGGAAAGGAGGAGAACGATGGACAATAGCCAAAGACAGGGGCAGATGCCAGGGATGTCCTGCCCCCAATGCGGACGGTTCATCCCCACGACTGTGACGGAACTGCTGACATCAAGAGACCTGCAATGCCCATACTGCGGCCTAAGACTTACCATCGACAGAGCAAAGTGCTCGAAAGCCATGGATGCCCTTGCCAAAGTGGAGGCAGCCCAGCGGAGAGTGGAGAAGACGAGCAAGTTCAACGGCAGATACTGACATGAGACAGGCACTGAGATCTATCCTTCTGAAACTGCGAAGGTGGCTATGGCTGAAAAGGAGCGACAGAGGGACAGGACCGGAAAAGCCCTTTAGGGAACAGGAGGAAGAGAGGAAGACCAAGGACACCTTGCCCGACTCCGCGACCATCGTCAGCGACATCCTCCGGCAGATAGAGGAGGCGGAAAGAGAGGACGGCAAGAAGACGAGGAAGAACCCCGGCAGGGAAGAGTGGACGATATATCAGGCGGATTTCATCTATGCCTACCATTTCCTGCTTAGCCTTCCCCATTCCAGCCATGAAAGAATGAAAAACAGGGTGAGGGCAGGCATCATCACCTTCACCCTGCCCCTTGCTGACGGCTGCACCGTGGAGCTGACCGACAACAGCCGCCGCATTGAGGCTGACGGGGTGATTCGCGTCAGGGACGGCAGCAGGGAAATCATCAGGGTGCTGTTTGTGGAAGGGCAGGCAGAAACCATACAATCATCAATAAAGAAAGAATAACTATGCAGACATTGAAGAAAGGATCATCCGGCAAGGATGTGGAACAGTTGCAGTCGCTGCTCATGGAGCGTGGCTACGAGATAGAGGCTGACGGCATCTTCGGCAAGGCGACCGAAGATGCAGTGTGCAGGGAACAGGAGAAAGGCGGCATCGCAGCCGACGGCATCGTGGGACAGCGCACATGGGAACTGCTGACAGGCGGCGGTGAAGCCCCGTGGAGACTGACAGCCGCCGACTATGCCCATGCGGCAGAGATGCTCGGGGTGGAAACGGCAGCCATAAGGGCTGTGCTCGAAGTGGAGACGGGCAACAAGGGCGGATTCCTCGCCCAGGGCAAGCCCACAATATTGTTTGAGGGACATGTCTTCTGGAAGCAGCTGTCGCAGCATGGCATAGACCCGGCAAGGTGGCAGAAGGGCAACGAGGACATACTCTATCAGAAATGGACGAAGGAGCACTACAAGGGAGGCATGAAGGAATATGACCGTCTGGAGCGGGCGAGAGCCATCCACCGCGAGGCGGCAGACTCGTCGGCAAGCTGGGGACTGGCCCAGATAATGGGCTTCAATCATGCGGTGTGCGGATGCAGGAGCGTGGGAGAGTTTGTCGCCGCCATGGAGGAAAGCGAGGGCAAACAGCTTGAACTCTTTGTGAGGTTCATCGAAGGCAACAAATGGGACAAGTATCTCAGGGCACTCGACTGGAAAGAGTTCGCACGCCATTACAACGGACCGTCATACGCGCAGAACCAGTATGACAAGAGACTTGCCGCAGCTTATGAGAAGTATAGGTGAGGCATTCCTGCTTGTTGGGATTCTGACCATGGTAATGGCAGGGGGCAGGCATTCCGCGCCACTTCCAAAAGCACAGGAGCCAAGGGAGGCGATAAGGGAAATTCTCTTCAAGGACGGCAGGCTGATAGGTCAGCCCCTCTCTGTCCGCCAGCCTGACGTGCGTGTGGTAAGAGTGGAGTCGGTACAGGAAGCCGACTCCATCTTCCATGCCATGTGCCTTGGGCAAAAGGTGATAGTCAGGATGTACAAAGGTGATGAATGTCAGACATGCTATCTGCCACCCCATTACGGCGGCAGTCTTCACTATCATCACATCCCGCTGTCCGGTTGGAGACTGGCAGGGACGGTGCTTGTCAGCAGTCCACGGCTCAACGGATGGGGCGTGAAGGAGATAAGGTTTGTGGAGACGGTGAAATGAGGTGTGTGGTGTGTATATCGTTCTGTCCACAGCTTGCTGTATTGTGTGGTCAGCCTCCCGACGCTCCGAGAGCGGGAGGGGTATTAGGCTACCCCTCCTATGCGATATTTGTACAATGGGCAAGCCCAACGCTGGCAAGCAAATGGCAAGAGCAGGAATGCGGTGTACGCTGCGCGTCCTGTCTCTTGCCATGATTGTTTTACCGATTATTGATGGCTAACTGCTAAAAATGGAGGCATCCGCAAGTGGCAAAAGCACTATTCCGGTCAAAGACAGCCCTGCCGGATATGTCAGTCATGTGTGCCGGATTGCTTCTCCCATGGTCTGGCGGTAAGATATTGGCGCAGATAGCCGAGTTCTTCCGCTCCATCGGGATTGTTCCTTAACTTGCAGACATAGCCAATGGCTTCCTTTCTCGCCCTTTCGTCAAGCGACTCCCACAGCACCTGCGATTCCCTCAGGCAGGAGTCGAGTGAGTCAATCTTGGGATAGATTGCCGCCATTCGCTCAAAGGGCGTGCTTTCCGTAGCGACTGGCTGCGGTTCGCTGCCTTCATAGGGAATGGCAGCGGAATCGCTTTCCATGGGTGCTTGGTCTGTCGGCTGCATCGTCTTCGCCGCCCTTTGCTTCTGTCTGTTCCTCCCCTTTGCGTTTTCCTTGTTCACGATGCGCCTTTTCTCTTCCGAGTCGGTCTGCATGTCGATTTGCTTTCTGAACAGGGAGAACAGAGCCATCAGTATGGAGTTGCTCCATTTCGGCAGTGTACCGTCGTGCGCATAGCAGGCGATAGCCTTTGCCATCTGTCCCGCTTCCTTGTCTTCCATTTGCGCCAATGTGTGGAAGATGTCTTCTGAGAAAACCAGTCTCTTCATGTTTACTTCTTTTTTATGTTTCACTTTATAAAATACTTTTATGTATGCCCCTGGAATAAAGTCAAGTCAGCCTTTGACCTTGTCTCAAAGGCGTTCAATAGTGAGCCTCAGGATTGGCGATATACTTCCTCTTGTCGTCCTGCAGCACCATTCGCTTGTTGCGCAGGAAGGTGACCACACTCACCGCCTTGTTGTAGTTGATTTTCACACCCTCCTCCAGATAAGCGTCTTGCAGGGCATGGCAGAACCCGTCATAGTCGTAGCTGGGACTGGCGGCGAATACCCGTTCCAGCACATTGATATGGATCTGGGCGGGGATTTCCCTGTAAGGGTCGAAAGGCTCTTTCTTCGGTCTGCCCACGCTGGCGGCAGAGGGTGTGTAGCCGGCCACGAGTTCCGGCATCGCATCGTCGTTGATGCGGAAAGCGAACGGCTCGAAGTCCATGCTGCGTATGTGGACAGCCTCGACCACGCTGACGCTGCTGTCCGCCTTGTCCTTCTCCACCTGCATGACCGTCTCTGCCTTGTTGTTCAGCTCCGTACCCACATGCCCACGGGCGTTGTCGTCCGACTTGTTCTGATGGAGGATGGTGTGCAGGTGCAGCTGGTACTCGTCCGTCCACTGCATCAACTTGGAGATGACGCGGGACGACTCCGCAGGGGAGTTGATGTCGTGGATGAGGTCGCGCACACCGTCGATGATTACAAGGCCGAGGTGTTCCGTGTTCCTGATGGCTACATCGATGATGGCGAGGCGTTCCTCCGGCGTGTTCTTCCTGAGGGCAAGGAACTGCAGACGGCTGCAGTCCTTGTCTTCGGGCAGACCTGCCAGGCGAAGGATGCGCTTCATCACCTTCTGGCAGTGGTAAGTGCTCTGTTCCGTATCGACATAGAGGATGTTGCCCTTGTTTTCCGGGAATGAGGCTGTGTAGCATAGCACGGGGTGGTCGCACAGGGCGGCGGCGACAATGGCGGAGAGGTTGAAGGTCTTCTTGCTCTTCGCCTTGCCCGTGGATGCGCTGAAGTTGCCGAGTGTGGCGATGCAGACACCCTTGACCATGATGACCTCCGGCTGCCGCTCGCATTCCGTCTCCACGCTGAGCATTGCCTTCTTCCACAGGCTGACAGCCACGTCATGGCTGATTTCCTTAACATTGTTCTCCATACTCACCAAGTCCTGTTGTTTGGTTTTCGCCTGTTGGAAGCAAGCACGGCGGCATTCTGTTCCTCATCGCTCAGCGGCACGGGATTCCTGCGGCTGCACTCCAGCTTGTCAAGTTCATCTTGATAAAGGCAGTAACGCTTGCCTGGCTTGGTGGCAGGGATGGTGCCGTTACCCAGTTTCATGTAGAGGGTTCGGAGCGGTATCTTCAGATATTCCGCTGCTTCCTCCACCGACATGGGACGGTGGGTGTTCTCCTTGCACTGTACGTTCTCTTCTTGCAGACGGCTGAGCATCTGCCTCATGCCGACAACCTCATCCCGAAGCTCGGCGACGACCCGCGGAAGGTCGTTGAATGTGATGTTTGAATAGTCCATAAAAAATGGCGGCTCATTTGAGAACCGTGGTGCAAAGGAACTGAATGATATGCCTGTGATACAGATTGTTGATGACAATCGGCGGATAATCATTGAATAATTGCACTATTAAGGAACAAGGGGTAAAAAAGAGGGGATAAGAGGGAGGAAAGACATAAAAAGCTTGTGTCGTACTGCAACCAATAAGCAATACAGGACACTATGGCATGTAACGAAAAAGGGAAGCCCCGAAGAGCCTCCCTGTGTCCAAGTTGAATGTATTAGGGTAAGATGGTGGTGGTTAGAAGTGAAAAACGTTATTGCTGGTTGGTTTAGGTCTGTCAAGCTTGATATGTCCATTGTCGGGATAGCTGGAAAGGCTTGCTTTCAGCGAATCAATCTCGATGCCCGCCAGTTCATTGGGGAACAGCTTCTTGATGAACTTGGCCTGTATATCCCCGGTATATCCGTTGTCAAAGCCGAGCCTCACGGCGATGTTCCAGACGAAATGCTTGAAGGAGATGGTCTTAAGCCTGTCATTTAGGTCAACCGTCCACTTCAGTTCCGCAGGCTGTGGAATATAGTTAGGGTCATCGCACCATGCGCGGATTTCACCACGGATATGGTCAATCTCGGGCATTCCCATAAAAGGTGACATCACCCTGCCCACATAGTCCATGATGGAATCCACAAGCTGCCGGTGCTCTTCCTGCTTCCTGCGCTCAAAGTCGTAACAATGCGCCTTGTACTCTTCCATAGTTATGGGCGGCACAGCCTGGACAGGAGGCTGGGAGGTTTGCTTGGCTGCTGTCGTGTCCGTCTCTTCCGTGTTTGACAGAGGTTTCCTTGATTGCCAGATTCTCATGAGGTCAAGAGGCAGGTACTGGAACAGGAGCAGATAAAGCATCCACAGCAGGACGTTACTGCCAAGGAAGGACACTGCGGTTACAAACGTGCTTCCTGCAAAGTCAGAGGCGACCTTGCAGGAGAGGATGAGCGACACGGCGAGGATGGCTGTGCCGGGGAGACCGTAGATAAGGCAGGTCTCTTTGCTGATAAGCGTATTCAGATTTCTCATATTATTCTATTTTTTTAATTGTGATACATTGACTGCGGTCTTCTTGTTTCTTGCGTCAGTTGCGCATTGCTGACGATTATTTCAGTGCAAAGTTACTTAGGCTGGACGGTTGTATGCGCAGAAAGTAGCAAATATCTGCCGTTATTTATGACAAATTAGCAAATAGTCCGATTTCATACTTGAAAATCAGACTTAAACCGTGTGTGCGAAAGCAAATTACGGCATCAGGGATGCTCTTCTTTGCGCTTTATCGTGATGCGGTTTGCGGCATCCTTCTTCCTGCTGTCAACACTGTCAAGATACTGCTGCGTGGTGGAGATGTTCTTGTGTCCGACAAGCTCCTTCACGGTATTGACATCCGTGCCTGCATGAAGCTGGAGCGAGCAGAAGGTGTGGCGGCTTGAATGGTAGGTGATGTGCTTGGTGATGCCCGCAGCCTTCACCCACCTTTTCAGCGGTGCCTGCGTCATGCTGTCCTTGAAGCCGCGGAAGACTATCCCCTCCCTTATCCCGTCGTCTATCAGTGCCAGTGCCTCTTCTCCTATCGGGTTGTGGACAATCTGGTCGGTCTTCTGCATGCGGTCGGTGATGTAGAGCGTGCCGTCGGCTTCGGGCTGTATCAGCTCCCATGAGAACGGCTTGACATCGCTCTTCCTCAGTCCCGTGAGGCAGGAGAAGAGGAAGGCGGTCCTCAGGATGGGCACATCGCAGGGGGTCTCCGCCAGCTGGATGAGTTCTTCGGCTGACAGTCCCACCCTGTCGGTCGGGATGGTCTTGACACGCTCCAGATAGGGGCATGGATTCTCCTTTATCTTCCTGTCACGGTGGGCGGCATGGAGCGTGCCGAGGAAGGCTGACCAGTAGCTGGCGATGGTGTTGGTGTGCAGCTTGCGGTTGGTGTGGACAGCCTGGCTCGTGTTGCGCAGGTATTCGAGGAACTTGTTGCACATCTCAACGGTGACTTCGGCAAAGGTGCATTTGCCGCCCGTGAAACTGCTGAAATGACGGAAGGCGTGCTCGTAGCGCGAGTTCTTCTTGGCGGCATGCTTCCTGAAGTAGTCGATGAAGCTGCCGTTCAGCTTGTTCTTGTCGAAGAACTCGTATCGCTCGTTCACTATCTCCTCGTAGCGGCGGCATCGCAGGGCTTCGGCCTTCTCCGACATGCGGGCGTTGTAGTCCTTCTCGCGCTGCGTCTTAGGATGTGCGTAGATGTAGATGCCGAGCGACTCATGGCGCATCACCTTGTTGGTGGTCTCGTCACGGTAGCCGGGGTAGTAGTCGAGGAAGTAGGACAGCATCTTGCCGCCCTTGATTTTCCGTGTGTAAAGGTTCACGGTCTTACAGATATTACTCATAGTTGTTCTTTATGATTATTGATGAATATTACAGGGTGGAGACCTTCTCCACGGTGCAAAGGAACTGAATGATATGCCGTTGATGACGGTTATTGACGATAATTATCAGAAAAACGTATTATCAACGAAAAATGGAGGAAACTACAGTCCCTTGGCTGCTCTTTCTGCCATTGCACGCTCCACATCGGCACGGAGAAGCAGATTCTTCACGCCTACTTTTCTCTTCTCTATGCCATGCACTTTGGTGATGTGGTGGATGTTTGCCTTGGATAGTCCATAACTCTCAGATACCTCGTCCACGGTGCAGTAGCGGTCATCAGCCAGCATGTCCGTCTGCCGCAGCTCTGCAAGATGCGTCCTTGAATAGTAAACGATGCCGAACTCCCTCTTGGTAGGGATGCGGTGGCGGTAGGCGTAGGCATGGACAGCGGTGGCACTCATCCCGAACTCATCAAAAGCCTGTTCTTTCGTAAGCCAGTCAGTGATGGAGGCGATGTCTGCCGTCAGTCCGAGGCATTCCTCCACGTGACTCTTGCTGTAGTAGTTCCTGCCGCCAATCCTGCAAATGGGGATTTGGTTGCGTTTGGCGGATGTGTAGAGCCATGACGGCTTCACCTTGTAGTTGGCAATGATCTCTTCTCCTGAAATGTAGGTCATCGGTTCATTGCTGGCAGTCTCTGCTTCCTGCTTCCTTAGCTTCCTGCTGGAATTCGTGGGTTTCGGTCTGTTGCCGAACACCACCTTATTATATGGGTTGCCTTCCAGCATGGACTCGATGTCGGCACGGCGAATGATTGCCATGCGGCTGCTGATGCGTGAGGCTTTCAGCTTGCCCTGATTCACGAGCTTATAAACGTACTGGCGCGAGCATCCCATGAGGATAGCCGCCCTGGAAAAAGTGAGGTACTCCTGCTGTCTCAGTCCTACAACAGGTTCCGCTGCCCTTAGGAAATCCTCATGCCTTTTCTTTCTCTCTTTCTTTGCCTCATCGGCACAGCCGACAGAGCAGTACTTCTGCACTCCGCTGTAGGCAGTGAACTCCCTGCCGCAGCATGCACATCGTCTTGTCTTCTTCATTCTTTCCCTTTTGTTAGAGGTTATACACTGATGTATCTCGTGTGCGTTTGCTCTTGGCCCTGCAACACGTCTATCGGGGAGTGAACGGAAGTCAACTATTGTTGCCTGTTGTCAACTGATTCAACATCTGTGGCATTCCTGACGTGTCAGGTAGATTCCTGTCTCTGTTTGTGAACCGTTGTCAACCCATGTCAACTGACTGTGATTTCGAGGCAAAAATAAAGCCTCGCACATTCTCCGCGGTAGAAATACGTTGCAAAATTATACGGAAAATGTCGAAGCACCAAAAAACAACTGAAAAGTGTTAAAAAGGAAATATAGCTGATATTCAGCGTTTTATCTGCAATTGTTTCTCGTTGTATGCAGGTGGTTACATATATCTAATTACAAAAAGCTAAAATGCGATTTTCAACTTTTTCAAGTGGACTCAGTTCGGTAATAATAAAAAAGAGGTAGCTTTATTGAAAGCTGTTGATAGTTTCCGCTATATACTTAGTCTCTTCCGAAGTCATCATCTGATGGCAGGGCAGACTGAGTTCCTGTTGGTGGATGCGTTCGGTGATGGGCAGGGAAAGCTTGTTCCATGATTTGTAGCAGGCTTGCTGATGAGGCGGGATGGGGTAATGAATCATCGTACCTATGCCATGCTGGCTTAGGTAAGTCTGCAGTTCGTCGCGCTTCTCGCAGAAGATGGGGAAGATGTGAACCACGTTTCTGCTCCAGTCGTCATACATCTGATGGGGAACCATGACCTTGGGATTGTTGATGAGCGAGAGATACTCTTTGGCACGTTGGCGGCGAGCCTCGTTGAGCAAGTCGAGGTGGCGAAGCTTTGCCGTAAGGACGGCAGCCTGCATCTCGTCCATGCGCGAGTTGGTGCCCACGTATGGAAAGACATATTTACGGCTGGT
>ERZ780207.2025-NODE-2025-length-15705-cov-4.830927_pt1 | contig 15705 bp, 10 predicted proteins | sample MGYA00510977_ERZ780207 | MGnify/ENA primary metagenome ERZ780207 (study PRJEB29588, sample SAMEA2151383) | human gut metagenome | biome: human gut; feature: human-associated habitat; material: faeces | place: Denmark | collected 2008/2010 ... | reverse complement strand
CCGCATTTTCGGCTGAATCTTAAAAATTCATCCACGGAAGTTTGGCGGTGTCCCTGCCATCGACCAATTCCACGTATCATAAGGTGTCGGGCGTTTGAAATTTTGGGCGATTGCCGTCACTGACCTGTTCCACGCGGCGATGATTCCACGCCACCTAAACATAGTTTCACCAGAATTGTTCCGTGAGGAATACGCGGACACAGATACCATAATGCTCGACCTCATTCGCAATAATCCCTACCGCCGCCTCGGAGTGTTAGCCAACTCTCCGGCACGCAAGCGCTCCTCCAACCTTAACCACTTCCGGGCATTCGCAAGGGTGGGACGTACCTGTACTTCGGAAGTAGATTATGGCGCAGTTATTGGGGATTTGCCCTGTCGCAGTGAGGAAAGTCTGGAAAAGGCACAGCGCGAACTGAATCTTCCTGTTGATAGTCTCAAGCATGCGCTGTTCTGGCTGGCGTGCGATGGAGAGCTCGACAAGGCAGTAATGAAAAAGCTTGCCGAAGGAGACTTGGAACGGGCGCAAAGCATAGCAACTCTCGACGATAATTGGACAACCCTGCTCAACTTGCATACTACCAGCCTTATGGCAGATAATATGCGTGATGCCGCCGTCGCCGTAGTGAAACTTTGCGAACTCCGTTCCGACATGTTTAAAGGTATCGGCCACGAAACGCTCAATCTCTCTGAGCGGGAATTTTTCGACATTTACTTTGGCGCAGTGTTGGAAAATCATACCGACTCCGCGCAGTTACTTGCGTCGTTCAGAAATCTTTCCTCCGCCACTCTCGATGTCCATGAGATGCTTTCACGACGAATTGCTGACGAGAAAATAAGACAAATTGAACGGATACTTGAAACAGCCGAAGATGTTCCTTACGACAATGCCAAGACTAAATTGGAAGCCGCCGTTTCCCTCATGCAGTCAGCTGGAACGGCGCTTGAAGAGCTGCTTGGTATTATTGGCAAAGAGAATGCGTTATATGCCATGCTTGCCGATAAAATAGCCACCGAAATCACCCGGAGAGCCGTCTGCTATTACAATAATACGGAAGATGATTCAAGAATCCTAAGTACCATAGAATTGTTCAGATATGCCGAGGCAATAGCGATAAGTGAACAAACCATAAGGTTTACGCACAGTTGGGCATCAGAGGTTGCAATTGAAATGAAGAATCTTCCGCCAGAAGAGGCGAGATGCGATGTCTATGCCATACGCAGGCTCTGCTGCCAGACCATTTATTCCCTCGGCGATGCCAAGAAGCTCATTTTTCAGTGCGCCCCATTCCTGGGAAATCTAAAAGAGAAGATAGGACTGGCCCATCCGGCTTCAATAGCTGTTTCCAACCGTGTTTTGCATCTCACGGTCCAGTGCGTTATCGAGGTGGTGAACAAACTCACGGTTATGACGTCCGAAACTGATTACTCAGCCGAGCATCTGCGCCATAGCCGCGTGCTGCGAATCATGGAACTCGCTTGGGAAGTAATGTCGATGGCCGGTCAGTTACCCATAGACTCCAAGTCTGCAGAATGGTATGAAAGAAACGCTGAATCACTAAAGAACATAGCCTGCGAGATGGGCGTGCGCACCACCCATTCGAGTTTCAGGATACTTACCGAACAGGAAGTCTTCAACCGCTGCGAAAGCAAGGATGATTATGAAAAATATATCACAATCTATTCCCGGGGACGATACATACAGGAAGCACGGAGAAGAATCGGTGCCATAAACCGCCGGAAATCCGCCGAAGAGCGCGAAGAGCGCGAACAGCAACGCTTGCAGGCCAAACGCGAGGAACGCGAAAGGCAAGAGCGACAACGTATCCATGCCGAACAACTTGAACGTGAGCGCCGTAAAGCCAGACTCTTGCAGGATATCGAAGTTACTCAATCTCTTGAAGAAGTGCTCTTATATTGCGGCTCGGATAATGGCGACCCTGAAATTGCCGATGCCATAGAATGGCGTGCCTATCAGCTTTGCAGCAAGAAAAAGGAATACCGTCTCTTTCTCAAGACGTTCGGCAACAGCCGGTACAGCGTCCATGCGGAAGAACAGCTACGAAAGATGAGACCCTTCTCGGCAACTAAGTTCCGCGACTTCTGCCGACGCTATGCAAACCAGCTTATTATCGCACTAATATTCTTCATCGTCCTCGTCGCCTTGTTCCTTTTCATACATTTCTATTCCTCCGGCGATAGAAATCGGGAGACTGAGGCCTCTTTTGAGAATGGAGACGTTGCTCTTGTGACAGCCTTGAAAGACAGTGCCGCGACGACGCGCTTTGAATCCGACTATGTTTATCATCAACTACGAAACTTGATTACACTATGATACCCCAATTACTCACTGATAACCCTTACCGCATGTTAGGCGTTTGCTCCAACGCGCCACGTAAGGAAATTCTTACAAACCTAAACAGGATGAAAGCCTTCCTCAAAGTGGGGAAGCCGGTTTCGTTCAATCACGACATGACAGCGCTGCTCCCGCCGGTTCAACGCAATGAAGAGACTGTTACTGCCGCGCAGTCGTCGGTCGAACTGCCTATGGACCAGATAGCCAACTCCCTCTTCTGGTTCGCCAACGTAACGGCCACCGATGCCGAAGCGCTCCGCCATCTCGAAGCCGGCGATCTGGCTCAGGGAAAGGCGCTTTGGGAAAAGGAGGATAACGTTTCCGCGCTGGTCAACCGCATGGCGTGCGCTCTCATCGAAGGTGACAGCGACGCGTTGGCCAAGGCTGCCGACAATCTTTTCAGCAATTATTCAGCACAATACTGTGCCATGATCAACGAGACGGTAAACCTATCGGGCGACGAACTGACCGCGCTCTTTGCCGAAAAACTGAAGCAGGACGGAACGTTCGATCTTTCGCGCCTCGGCTCCACGCCAGGCACTTCAGACTGTTGGCACGCCGCCTTTTCAGCCAACGTAGCCGCACCGCTGATAGCCCGCATTGACCGCGCCATAGAGAAGAGCGAGGAAGCCCGTGGTCCGGAAGGAAATTACCGCGCCGGCATGAAGCTCTACGAGGAAACCAAAGACCTCATAGCGCAGCTCAAAGAGGAGCTTGGCGAGGACGACATGCAATATGAAATGGAAGCCGACAAACTCGGCAAGACCATCCTTCAGCACGCCATAAACTACTACAACACCAGCGACGACTCCGACCGTGTGGCCAAAGCACGCCGTCTCCAGAACCTTGTCGCCGATGTTGCCGCCGGCGAGGCATTGCGTGCGCGCTTACAGTCCAATGCTGAAATCCTGGAGAACACTATCGTCGGCATGGCGTCGCCCGAAGTGGAGGAGGAAGCTTCGGCCATCGATATTATCCTGCGCGAATACAGCGCCGCGCCGCCTGAGCTGGAATCCGCGGAATATATGCTCAGCCGCGCAAAACCTTATCTGGCACAAATGAAGGAAAAGGTAGGACTCGAAGATGCCGGATATCTCCAAATTTCCGACATCGTGGCGGCTGCCGCCCTCAATAATGTCATTAACAAAATCAACAGCCTCTCAGGCCTAGCGCCCTTTGGCGCCAACCGCGATTACACTATCTCGGTGATAAACCACGCCAGAGACATCATGCTTTCCCTGGACTGCATGGACATTACGCAAGAGTTCTATGACCAGCGTTATGCCCGCAACCGCTACACCATCGAGGAAATGTATGACAAGGCCAACGGCATTGAAGAACAGGAGGCGCAATCATCGGGTAGCGGAGGCGCCGGCTGGTTAATTTGGGGTGCCATAGCAATACTTATGGGCTTATTCAGGGCTTGTAATAATATCTGAAAGTACAGTATGAAACATCTATTTATCCCACTGTTACTCACGGGCTGCTCGGCCTTAGCTTCCTTCGCTCAGCAGACGGAAGAGCCACAAGCGCCGCAGTTGTCCGACTCCGTGGCAATACTCCACAAGCAGGTTACCGCCCTGCAAACGCAACTCGAGAGTGCCGAAATGCGTAGCGATTCGATGGACAACCTCCTGCAAACCCGCGTGGCCGAGAACACACAGTTGTTGGAAAGCAACAGCAAAGCGGCTACGGAGCAAATTCAAACCGTTGAATCCACGGCGCAGACTGAACGCGACCGCCTCGCCCTTTGGGGCATCTGGGCAATCGTAGCCCTGCTCATAGTGGCAATTGCCGTTTACCTCATCCTGCACCGCGATATAATGAAAGGAAGCGACGCCATAACAGTGATTCGCGACGCGCAAGGACGCCTCGAAGAGGAATCAGTAAAACTCGACATCAAACTCATAGAATTGCTCGAAAAGCAACTTCAGGCTGAATCACGCCGGACAGCCGCCGCACAACCGGCCGCGCCCGACCATTCACTGGCGCTGAAATTGGCCAACGAAGTGGCACGCATAGAGAAGAACCTCACCCGCATGGGGTCCGACGTAAAAGGCTACAAACCGCTGATGAAGGGCGTGGAACGCATCAAGAACAACTTCCGCGACAACGGATACGAGATAGAAACCTACCTCGGCCAACCCTACAACGACGGCATGAGAGTCGAGGCTGACTTCGTGACCGACGACAACTTGCCCGCCGGCGCGCAAGTAATCACCGGCGTCGCCAAACCTCAAGTGCATTACAAAGGCACACTCTTACAGAAAGCAGTAGTAACAGTTTCGCAAAACATATAACGACTCTAAAATGGATAACAACAGCTCACCGCAACTCAGAATAAACTACGGGATAGACCTCGGCACCACCAACTCGGCCATCGCCTGCATGAAAAACGGCGTCCCCGAAATTCTCAAAATAGAGGTCATAGACGAAATAATGCCATCGTGCATTTATTTCAAGAATGCCACTACGCAGATTGCCGGTAAGAAAGCATACAACGCCTTGAAGCGGGACAAACGTAAATCCATGAAAACGATGGATGCCTGCCGATCCAACTGCTTCATCGAGTTCAAAAGAACCATGGGTTCGGATAAAAAGTACAATTGCGGGGCAGTAGCACGCCATTTTACATCAGAAGATCTCTCGAACTTTGTGCTGCAAGCCATAAAACAACAACCCAGTGTTGAAAATCTTTCAGCCGCCGTGATAACCGTCCCGGCGATGTTCACCGTCAACCAGAAGACCGCCACCATCGAAGCCGCGAGAATGGCCGGCATCAAGCACGTTGAACTATTGCAGGAACCCATTGCCGCAGCTATGGCATATGGCCTCAAATCAGATGAAACCAACGGTTACTGGCTGGTATTCGACTTCGGCGGAGGCACTTTCGATGCGGCCCTAATCAAGACCGAAGACCACATCATCCAGGTTGTAGACACCGAAGGCGACAACTATCTCGGCGGAAAGAACCTCGACTATGCCATAACCGACAAGATCCTGATTCCCTACCTGAGGGACAACTATTCGGTTGATGAATTTCTCGCTGACCCGTACAAAAACGAAATAATACGCGACTGCCTCAAGACTTACGCCGAAGAGGTGAAGAACGACCTCTCCTTCAATGAAAGCACGGACATCTATGTCGATCCCGGTGATGTAGGGGAAGACGAAACAGGCGAAGAGATAGAAATAGACCTCACCGTCACGCGCCCGGAAGCCGACGCCGCCATGCGTCCCATTTTCCAGAAAGCAATAGACCTTTGCCTCGACCTCCTTAAGCGCAACAACCTCTCCTCAGCGCAGATTTCCAAGCTCATCCTCGTGGGCGGCCCAACATATTCCCCCTTGCTCCGAACCATGGTACGCGAACAGCTCACCGACAACATAGACACAAGCATCAACCCCATGACCGCCGTTGCCGTAGGAGCATCCATCTACGCTTCCACCATTGACCGCCCAATCTCCGACGAGGAGCTGCAAAACGAAGATGTGGTGCTCGACATTACCTTCGACTCCATGACCGTCGACTCCGATGTTTGGATACCGGTCGCCATAAAGTCGGGAGCCGAGAATGTAAACGTCCGGTTTGTGCGCACTGATGAAGTCTGGGACAGCGGACGCACCGAAATCGACTCCGCCGGCGACGTCATACAACTCTTCCTGAAAGAGAACCGGCCCAACACCTTCCGCGTGGAATGTTACGACATGCAGGGCAACCGACTGAAGTGCTTCCCCGGCGAAATCACCATCATACAAGGCTCGCAGGTTGGCAAGGCCACATTGCCTTATGACATCTCGCTGGCTATCCATGACCGCCACAAGGACCGCGACGTGGTGGCCCATCTCAACGGCCTTGAAAGGAACCAGACCATCCCTGCCACCGGCCAGCGCAAAGGCCTCTTCACCAACCACGAAGTGCGCGCAGGGGTGGAAACCGATGTCCTCCGCATCCCGGTTTACCAAGTAGGCAGCAATTACGAGGGGCTTTCCGCCAAGCTCTTTGACCTCGTGGGCGAAATCGTTGTTGACGGCGACGATGTGGACGTCACCATTCCACGCAATGCCTCGGTAGATGTCAAAGTACGCATCGACCGTAATGAACAGATGACCGTCGAAGCCTACTTCCCGGAACAGCAAGTTCGGGTTTCCAAAAAAATCGACACCTCCATCAAGCAGAAACTTGAGAGCGACACCGCTTTCGTAGAGTCGGAAATGCCCATTGCCCGCATGAGCCTCAAGACCTTCCGCGACGAGGGTCATGACGTGGCCAAGCTCGAAGATGAACTCCACGAAGTGCAGGAGCAGATGCGCAACAACAACGAGCCCCGCATGGTCACCAGCAATCTCCGTACCCTACTGCGCAAAATCGAAGCCTTCGAGGAAGACACCGAGTGGGAGCGCATCGAGAAGGAGATGAAGGAGTGGTTCGGACACCTCGAGGACGTCAACTACCGCTTCGGCAACATCACCACTACACGCGAGGTTACCGCCTTGCGCCGACGTATGGACGAAGTTTGCCGCCGCAATGACGTCAAGATGGCTTATACCCTCACCGAAGAAATCCGGCTGATGCACTTCCAGCTCACATTCGTCTACCAGTGCATCTACCGCATACAGGACATGAACCGCGACTTCGACATCATCAACTGGAAAGACCGTACCCGCGCACGTATGCTCCTCAACCGCGGTCTTGCCGAAATCAACAACGAACCCACACGCGAACGCCTGCAGCCCCTGGTCGTTGAAGTCCATAACCTGCTCCCGGACGACGAGAAGGGACGCACCGCCGGACTGCACCTCGCTTAACTCATTGACTCTATGCTTTTTAATCGCAATGACAAAATAGGTCCGTACACGGTGATTGCCCCAGTGAAAGACAGCACCGTAGCAACATCATACCGCGTCAGGGACCCCGAAGGAACCAAACGTTTCCTCAAACTCATAAAGGGAGGCGCACTCGACCACACCCGGACCGATGAAAACGGAGCGCTCCTCGAAACCGGAATAGCTCGGGTGCTCGACCATCACAACCTGTGCCGATACGTGGACAGCGGCGAGATTGTGCACGCTGGTCAAAAGTTCTTCTATATAGTGCAGGAGTTTATCCCTGGCGAAACACTCGAGGAAGCCATCTCGCGCGGCCAGACGTTCAGTATCTATGACGTCAAGAAAATTATGCGCGCCGTTCTCTCCGCCCTCGGATTCCTCCACTCCCTGCCGCGCCCGGTTATCCACGACGGAGTCTCGATCGGCAACATTCTGCTCAACTTCAAGACCGACAATCTCGACGATGTCAAACTCGTTGGCTTCTCACATGCGCGCTACCTCGACATGGGCGCCGTCAAACCCGACCCCGACGCACAGAACGTTTTCTACCTTGCACCCGAACGAATGGCCGGCGTCTGTTCCGCGCAGACCGACCTCTTCGGCGTTGCCGTAATCCTTTACAAGCTCATTTATTACTGCCTGCCGTGGTTCTGCGACTTGAGCCACTGCACCGGCGAGGATAAATTCAACTTCGTTGCCCGCGCGCGCAAACGTCCGCTGCGCGTCCCCGAAGTCGAGAAATATGAACTCGACACACAGCTTGTAAACACCGTGAAGAAGGGATTGCTTCCCAATGCGGATTCGCGTTTCCAGACAGCCGGCGACTTCATCGACGCCCTTGACGGAACCACCTCCGTAGAAGACCCCGAACCCATGATGAAGGCGCAATACGGCTCCGAAAAGAAGTGGACCGTAGCCCGGCATGAGCCGGCGAAAGGGGAGGGATTCGCTGCCATCGCCGGTATGCAACAACTAAAAGACCTCGTGCGCGAAGAAGTCATCGATGCCATCACCCATCAAGAGGAATACCGCCGTTACGGCGTGACTATTCCAAACGGAATGTTACTCTACGGACCGCCGGGTTGCGGCAAGACTTTTTTCGCCAAGAAACTCGCCGAAGAGGTGGGGTTCACATTCATGGCCAAAAAGCCGAGCGACCTCCAGAGCAAATACGTTAACGGCACGCAGGAGAACATCGCCGCCATGTTTCAGGAAGCCGAGGACCTTGCGCCGTCTATCATCTTCATCGACGAGATGAACGAGCTTGCGCCGAACCGCTCGGAAGGGACGCACCATGAAATGTACCTAAGCGCCGTCAACGAGTTGCTCGCCAACATGGACCGTCTCGGCGAAAAGGGGATATTCCTCATCGGCGCCACAAACTATCCCGACCTCATGGACCCGGCCATTCTGCGTTCCGGACGCATCGACAAGCTATTCTACGTGGCACCCCCCGACTTCGAGGCACGCAAAGCCATGTTCCGGCTTATGCTCAAGGGACGTCCCGTGGACAACGGCCTCGATTACGACCGGCTGGGGCACCTCACCGAAAACTATGTCTTCTCCGACCTCGCGCTGATTATCAATGACGCCTCGCGAGCCGCCATGCGAGCCAAAACCACCATCGGTATGGACGTCCTGACCTCTACCATCTCCGCCACGCGACCATCAATAACAGCCGATGACATCCGCTCCTTCGAAGCCGTACGCCGTCGTATCGAGGGAGACAAATCCAAACCCCGCCGCCCCATCGGATTTCACTAAACTGCCATAGGCCGGACATCAGACTCACACCCCACACGCCGCCAAGCGTGTGGGGCTTATCATAAAAAGAGATGGCCTACACATCGCGTGCAGGCCATCTTGGGCAAAATTTAATTTGGGGATATTTATTTCTCTTCGTTCATTCCTTTAATCCGTGATTATTTCTTGATTCCGTCGCGGCGCAGAAGGGCGTCGACTGTAGGCTCTTTGCCGCGGAACTCTTTGTAGAGCACCGACGGGTCTACCGAACCGCCGCTCTCGAGCATCTTGTGGAACTTATCGGCGGTCTTCTTGTTGAAGATGCCGGTTTCCTGGAATGCGGCGAAGGCATCGGCGTCAAGCAGCTCAGCCCATTTGTAACCGTAATAACCGGCGGCGTAGCCTCCCGAGAAGATGTGGCCGAACGACGGCGAGATGAGACAACCTTCGGCGGCATCGAATATCTTGACGGGTTCGAGTGCCTTGGCTTCGAAGGCATCGAGGTCGGCTGAGGCGCGCATCGGCGTTTCCTGGGTGTGGTAAGCCATGTCGAGTTCGCCGAAGTTAAGCTGGCGCATACAAGCGTAGGCGGCGCCGAACTGCTGCGACTTCACGAACTTGTCGATGAGCGACTGCGGCATCTTCTTGCCGGTCTTATAGTGCTTGGCGAAGCTGTCGAGGAATTTCTTCTCAGGCAGATAGTTCTCGTTGAACTGCGAGAAGAGCTCCACGAAGTCGTGGTAGACGTTCGTACCGGCCATCGTCGAGTATTTGGACTGTGCCGACAGGGCGTGGAGCGAGTGGCCGAACTCGTGGAGGAACGTCTCTACCTCATACGGTGTGAGCAACACCGGTTCGTTGCCTACGGGTTTTGAGAAGTTCATCACGATCGAGATGATAGGCAGTTCGCGGTTGCCTTTGTCATCCTTGCTCTCGCCGCGGAACTCCGTCTCCCATGCACCGGGAGCCTTGCCGGGACGGTAGAAGAAGTCGGTGTAGAGCAGGCCGAGCGGTTTGCCGTCGGCGGTCAGCACGTCGTAGGCGCGAACGTCGGGATGGTAGCCGGGAATGTTCTTGTTCTCCTTGAACTGGTAGCCGTAAAGTTTCGAGGCGAGGCCGAAAACTCCTTTTATGGTATTGTTAAGCTCGAAATAGGGCTTCATATCCTCGTCGTTGAAGGCATATTTGGCGTTCTTCAGCTGGTCGGAATAATAGGAATAGTCCCACGGTTCGAGCTTGAAGTCGGGGCCTTCGGTCTGGCGCGCGAAGTCGGTGAGTTCCTGAATCTCCTTCTGCATCGGCTCTTTGTAGGCATCGCGGAGTTCTCCAAGGAAACTCATTACCTTCTCCGGTGTTCCGGCCATAGTCTCCTGCAGCTGGTATTCGGCAAAGTTCTTCTTGCCGAAGAGCTTGGCTATCTCCAGACGGATATTCGATATGTCGATTAGTACTCGTTCGTTGTCGAACTCCCCGCCGCGGTTGCGCGAGTTGTAGAGCCGGTACATCTGTTTGCGGAGGTCGCGGTTCTTGTTATACTTCATGAAAGGGGAATAGGAAGGAGCGTAGACGGTGAAGAGATAGAGCGAGCCGTCGTCGGTTTTTCCTTCGGCTTTCAATGTCTCGGCGGCTTCGGCACGAGCGGCATCGATGATGCTCTGCGGCATCCCTTCCAGCTTGTCGAGGGTCACCCACAGGCGCCGTGCCGGGTCGCTCATTCCGCGGGTCACGTTCTGGGCGAAGCGCAGGTTGAGGTTCGACAGTTCGGTGCTCAGTTCGTCATAGCGCTTGCGGTCGGCGTCCGGGAGGTTTGCGCCGCTGTCCTCGAATCCCTTGTAAACGAGTTCGATAAGGCGCTGGTCTTCCGGAGTGAGGTCCGTGCGCTGGGCGCGGGTATCATACACGGCCTTGATACGTTTGAACAGCCCGGGATTGAGCATTATGCTGTTCGAATGTCGCGAAAGCAGGGGAGTAAGTTCTGTGTTGATACGTTGCAGGTCAGGGTCGCCCGTGGCGTGTTCCACGTTACCGAGGGCCAGAACGGCGAGGCCGAGGTCCTTGCCGGAACGGTCGTAAGCCACAATGGTATTCTCGAAAGTCGGAGCTTCCGGATTATTCACGATGGCGTCGATTTCCTGCTGATGGCGTTTCATGCCCTCTTTTACGGCTTCGTCATAGTCGGCAGGGGTTACTTTGTCGAAGGGGATGGCTCCGTAGGGGAGCTGCGAGGGCTGTAGTATGGGATTGGCTTTTCCCTGCGCGTCGGCGGTGAAGATTCCGCTCATGAGGGAGAAGGCGGTCAATGATGATAACAGTATAGTTCGCATAAAATGTGTTAAATGGTATCAGGCCACAAAGATACGATAATTTTCCCGTTCCGCAAAATTATTCGGCTAAAAAAGCGGGCGTGCGTGAAATTTCTTTAAAAGGAAATGAAAAAAATTGGCGGGCTCCCAAAAAAATATTACTTTTGCGGAAAATAACGGAACAGCAGGCGGCCTCCACGCTCCCGCAAAGAGCGCCGACGAAGCGCCACCCCAACATTTTTAGATAATGAAAGATTTGGATTTCAGCGACATAGCACCATACGACGACTCCGTGTTCCACCAAAAGATGGAGGAGCTCGTCAAGGAACCCGGTTTTCTGCACGCTGTCAATTACACTATGCCGAAGGAGGACGTCCCGATGCTCATCGAAGAACTGCTCCGCATCGACAATAAGTATGACTTCCAGCGCCAGGTGATGTTCCCGTTCCTCGAAATGCTTGTCAAGAAAACGACCTCGGGTATCACGATGGGGGGTATCAAATACCTCAACCCGTCGCTCAACTATACCTTTATCACCAACCACCGCGACATAGTGCTCGACGCCTCGTTCCTGAACCTGGCATTCCTGCGCAAGGGAATCCCCGCCTCGGAGGTGGCCATCGGCAACAACCTCCTCATCTATCCCTGGATAGAAGACCTCGTGCGCCTCAACAAGAGCTTCATCGTGAAGCGCAACACCAGCTTCCGCGAAGGTCTGCTTGCCGCCAAACACCTTTCGGCCTATATCCACTTCACTATCCTCGACAAGCACGAGAGCATCTGGATAGCGCAACGCGAAGGCCGCGCCAAAGACAGCTCCGACCACACACAGGAGTCGCTCGTCAAGATGCTCGCCCTCGGCGGCGAGGGAGCCTTCATGGACCGCCTCAAGGAGATCAACCTCATGCCGGTGGCAATTTCTTATGAGTACGACCCGAACGACTACCTCAAGGCCAAGGAGTTCCTCCTTCGCCGCCGCGACCCGGATTTCAAGAAAAGCCAGCGCGACGACCTATTCTCCATGGAGACCGGTCTTCTGCAATTCAAGGGGAAGGTGCATTTCCAGCTCACTCCGCGCATCAATGCACGCATCGACCAGATAGGCGACTTCCGCGACGTCAACACCGCCGCCAAGTACGTATGCCTGCTCATAGATCAGGCCATTCACCGCAGCTATGAGATTTTCGTAATCAACTATGTGGCCTACGATATGCTCAACGGTGGCAACCGCTTCGCCCGCAAGTACACCGACGCCGAACGCGACGCAGTGGAGAATTACATGAACTCACAGCTCGACAAAATCGACCTGCCGGACATCACCACCGAGGAGCGGGAATACCTTCGCACCATGATGCTCACCATGTACGCCAACCCGCTTAAAAACAAACTCAAAACTATTCTCGGAGGAATTGAGTAAACTGCCGTTGCGTCAGGGAGGCTTATCCCGTAATATGTCGCGTCACCCCGCGCCATAAGCGGCACTGTCCTCCTCTCCCTGCCATCTGAATAACCCGCTGGGCATTCCAACCATTCCTCCCGCGCGCTTGTTAAAGGTATATGAGAATCACTGCTATAATGACCCTGATAGTCTCTGTCTTCACACTGTTGACAGACCTTTACATATACCTATATATAAAGCGTACGGCCAAGCGCGGCCGTCGTGATTCACTTATATATGCCGCTACGGCCGTGCTCTGCTGGATTTTCATCATCGTGACAATCCTGCTTCCGCGGCGCGACGGCGAGTCATCGTTACTCCCGGTAATGTGGATGATTTACACCTACGTCACCATCTACGCCGCCAAACTCGTATTCATCCTCTTTACAGTCCTCACGCTCATTCCTAAAATATGGGGCGGTCGACGCCCCACGTGGAGTCCGTTTGTTGGATTGCTCCTATCGGTGGCGGTATTCCTCACGATGTGGTGGGGAGCGTTGGGCGGACGCCGCGAAATACAAGTTATCAACCTCACACAGGAGTCGCCCCGGATACCGCAAGAATTCAATGGATACAAGGTGGTGCAAATAAGCGATTTACATGTAGGAACTTGGGGTAATGATACAAGTTTCGTAAGCAGGTTCGTGGACCGCGTAAACGTCCTGAATCCGGACGTCATCCTCTTTACCGGAGACATCGTGAACCGCAATTCCCGCGAGCTCGAGCCCTTCGTGAGGCCGCTATCGCGACTGCGTGCCGCCGACGGAGTTTATTCCGTAACCGGCAACCATGATTACGGCCTATATCAGGACTGGCCGAGTGCCGCCGACCGTGAGAAGGATTTCCGTCATCTCAACGACTTGCAGCGACAGATGGGCTGGCGGTTGCTCAACAATGAACACGCTTACCTCGTGCGACAGGGCGACAGTATTCCCCTTATAGGCGTCGAGAATTGGGGAGAACCTCCTTTCGGCGAGTTCGGCGACCTGAAAAAAGCGTATCCCACGCTCAACGACGGCCGCTACAAGATACTGATGACCCACAACCCCGAGCATTGGCGGCAACTGGTCACAAAAAACTCTAACATAGACCTCACGCTCAGCGGCCATACCCACGCCATGCAGTTCATCATCGGCGATGGCGCAAATGGTTGGTCGCCTGCAAAATACATCTACAATAACTGGGCGGGCCTGTACACCGACAATGCCAAGGACGGCACGCCGATGAACCTCTACGTAAACATAGGCGCCGGCGAAGTAGGGCTTCCTTACCGTATCAACGCCGCGCCTGAAATCACCGTAATAACCCTCTCAAACAAGCACAGACCATGACCCACACCGCAGTGCTCAGCCTCGGCAGCAACTGGGGCGACCGCGAAAAGGCTGTAAGTGATGCCCTTTCCCTGATACAGCGACAGTTAGGTGAAACCGTCCACTCCGACATCTATTTCACCCCGGCCGTCAACGGCAAAGGGCCCGATTACGCCAACTGTGTGGCCGCCGTCTATACCACGCTCGGCGCAGAAGCCATCCGACTCCTCACCAAACAGATGGAAACCGAAGCCGGACGTACTCCCGAGCGACGCGAACGTGGAGAAGTGCCGCTCGACATCGACCTTGTCATCTTCGACGGCGATGTGCTGCGTCCCGCCGATTTTACACGTAAATACTTCTATAGAGGATTATTACAAATATCACAACAAACAGAATATTCAACCTATAAACTATAAATAATGGTAATACAACGCTGGCAATCCGTAATGCTCCTCTTAGTGTGCGCCCTGATGGGCTGCTTCACATTCATCTCCCTGGGACAGATACAGACCACCGACTTCACCTTCAACTTCACTACTCTCGGATTTTTCTCCGAAGGTAATCCGACCAACGGCACACAACCCGTAGACGTTTCTACATGGTGGTATTTTGCCATATCCCTGACCTCGGCCATCCTCCCGCTCATCGCCATCTTCTGCTTCAAGAACCTGCGACTGCAACGCCGCCTCTGTCTGGTAGAAGTGCTATTCATCCTTGCCGTGGCGGCAGTAGGAGCAATCCTTGGCTACACCGTAATAGACGGGACGATAGGGTGGAGCTCAACAATAATAGCGCCGCTCTTGGCTTTCATACTTACAGTCTGGGCCTACCGCCTGATAGGTGCCGACGCAAAAAAAATAGCCTCCGCCAACCGTTTCTATTAAAGCGGGAAATCGCTGAATATAGGCAGGATAAGCCCGATATAAGCTCCTACGCGGGAGGCTAGGTATGGGAGAAGTTGTTCTTTTCCGGCTTTCCGTGGGAAGGACGCGCAGTTTTTTTAACATGCCGACGGCTTGCCGCCTAAATCCATCGCGCGCAGAGCTTATCGCACCTTACTGAACTAACTTTTTTAACCGAATATTTGCTGCTTTCATACAAAATAGCTATCTTTGCACCGAATATTGAAATTTCTTGTGGAAAGAAATCTCTCCACAGGTTTCTTTCCACCTTAGATTCATTAAGTTATGAGAAAAAACATTGTTGCAGGTAACTGGAAAATGAACACCACCGTTCCGGAAGGCGTTCAGTTGGCTGACGATTTGGTCAATCTTCTTAAGGGAACAAAAGCAAACTGCGATGTAGTGATTTGCACGCCTTTCACGCATCTATGTGCCGTAGCCGCCATACTCGAAGGCAGTCCGGTATGCCTCGGTGCCGAAAACTGCGCACGCCACGACAAAGGCGCTTACACCGGCGAAGTCTCCGCCGCCATGGTACGCTCCACCGGCGCCGACTATGTAATTCTGGGCCACAGCGAACGTCGCCAGTACTTCGGCGAAAACAACGAAGAACTCTCTGAAAAACTGCGACTTGCACTCGACAACAGTCTGCGCCCCATCTTCTGCGTCGGCGAAGTGCTCGAACAGCGCGAAGACGGCTCTTTCAACGAGGTGGTAGCCGGTCAGCTTGAACCCCTCTTCAACCTTCCCGTAGACGACTTCAAGAAAGTTATCATAGCATACGAACCCGTATGGGCCATAGGCACCGGCAAGACCGGAA
>ERZ780207.2024-NODE-2024-length-15709-cov-4.338572_pt1 | contig 15709 bp, 8 predicted proteins | sample MGYA00510977_ERZ780207 | MGnify/ENA primary metagenome ERZ780207 (study PRJEB29588, sample SAMEA2151383) | human gut metagenome | biome: human gut; feature: human-associated habitat; material: faeces | place: Denmark | collected 2008/2010 ... | reverse complement strand
ATAGGTAAAAGCCTGTCGGTTAAAATCGGCAGGCTTTTTTCTATATATAGAATTAAAACGGAGGTGTTTTTAACGAAACAAACAAAAGTAATTGCAATATGCAATCAAAAAGGCGGTGTAGGAAAAACTACAACCGCCTTAAATTTTGGAGTCGGTCTTGCAAATGAGGGTAAGAAAGTTTTGCTTATCGACTGTGACCCACAAGGTGATTTAACAACAGCTTTGGGTTGGCGAGATACAGACGAACTTTCGGTTACTCTTGCAGACAAACTCGTCGAGTATATCGAGGAAAGAAACAAGAACCCTGCAAACGGTATTCTTCATCATGAAGAGAATATTGATTTACTTCCGGCTAACCTTGATTTGTCGGCACTTGAACTTAGTTTGGTAAACACAATGAGCCGTGAAACTGTGCTGAAAGGTTATGTAAATTCAATCAAAACTGCGTATGATTATGTGGTTATTGACTGTATGCCGTCTTTGAGCGTGCTTACGGTTAATGCATTGGTTGCTGCCGATTCGGTTATCATTCCTGTGCAGTCGCAATTTCTTGCAGCTAAAGGTATGACACAACTTGTTAAAACTATAAGTAAAGTTAAAAGACAAATTAACCCGTCACTTAAAATTGACGGTATTTTGCTTACACTTGTAGATGGCAGAACTAACCTTTCCAAAAGTACAAAGGAAGCTATCGTAAATGACTACGGCAAATATCTTAAAATATTTGATACGCAGATACCTATGGGCATTAAAGCGGCTGAAACTGCAATAAGCGGCAAATCAATATTCGCTTATGATAAAAACAGTAAGGTTGCCAAAGCGTATGCGGACTTTACGAAGGAGGTGTTGAAACTTGAGCGAAAAGAGAAAAACAGACTTCAGTCTGAACAGGCTCGATGATTTATTCACATCACAAAGCGAGCGAGAAAACGGACTTACTCCGACTATAAAAGATATTCCGCTTGAAAAACTTGTACCGTTTCCGAATCATCCATTTAAAGTGCGTGATGACGAAGAAATGAATAAACTTGTTGAAAGTGTTTTTGAAAACGGAGTGTTGGTTCCTGCCATTGTTCGTGAGAAAGATAACGGTGATTATGAAATCATCTCAGGACACAGACGAAAATTTGCAAGTGAGATTGCCGGTAAAAACACATTGCGTTGTATCGTTTCAAATTTGGACGATGACGCCGCAACCGTCATTATGGTTGACAGCAATATCCAAAGAGAAAACATTTTGCCGAGTGAAAAAGCCTTTGCATACAAAATGAAATTGGATGCGATGAATAGACAAGGTAAAAGAAACGATTTAACTTCGACACAAGTTGTGCCGAAGTTAAGAAGCAATGAAAAATTTGCAGAAGAAGTAGGAGAAAGCAGAGAAACAATAAGACGATATATTCGCCTTACCTATCTTATCCCTAAACTGTTGCAAATGGTTGACGATGGTAAAATGAAAATGTTGCCGGCTGTTGAAATATCATTTCTTGATAAAGAATGTCAGCAAGATTTATTGGAAGCAATAGAAAGCGAGTGTTGTACTCCGTCTCACGCACAGGCTATTCGTATGCACAAGATGTTTAATGACGGAGAGCTCAACGGCGACACTATTCTTGATGTTATGTATGAATTGAAACCAAACCAACAGGAAAGGCTCATAATTCCACATAAGACACTTGAAAAGTATATTCCGAAATCTGTTGCACCTGAGAAAAGGCAAGATTATGTGTGCAAGGCTTTGGAGCATTACAACAAGTTTTTGAAAAGCAGAGCCGAAAGGGACAGCAGATAGTAGGAGTATATTTTTTCTATCCCCCCTCTTTTCAATATACCTCCTAATAAACATACAAACTTGCAGAAAAGAAAGAGCCTTATAAATCAAATAAAGGAATGATGTGTATGATTTAATAAACGCACCTTTGCTTAAAATTCCAAAATCTGTTAAAATAGCAATGAAAGCAAAGGAGGAATTCTAAATGAAAAAGTCAGTCGTTTTGTGTATGGTTGCGGTTATATTAATCAGCGTATTTGTAGGTTGTTCGGTTAAAAACAGCGAAGTAAATGAAAATGCAGAAACAAGTTCTTTTTCTGCAAGTAAAGAAACAACGCTTCCTGTTTCGACTGCTGAAAATGATACGAAAGCCGATATAACAACTACTGCACCAACTACAAATGCAAAAATAACGAGCACAACTTCAAACAAGATTGAGTTGAGTGAAACAACCACGAAAAGAAAGGTTGTGTCTACAACATCAAAACCTGTTCAAACAACAAAATCTACAACACAGCATACAAAAAAAGCAACGACTACATTAAAACAACCAACAACCCCAAAAGCAAGTCAATGCAGTAATAACAATAATCACTCAATGAAATGCGGCAATATGGGCAGATGGTTTGACAGCAAATCGGATGTTAAGGCATATGTGGATTCAGTAATGAAATCTTGGGCAGATAAATGGGAAAGCGGAGAAATATCCGATGATGAATATTTTGCTAACTGCCCACAAGGTTATGAATGCTGGAGTTGCGGTTACTGTGGTAAATGGACAGGCAATTTCAAATAACAATATCATAAATTTAAGCTGAGAAGATTTAACAATCTTCTCTTTTTTTATGCCTTAAAACAGGCAGAAAGGAAAAGTTATGAAAGATAAATTCAAAAATTTAGGCAAAAGAATTGTTGCACTTCTTTTGTCGGTATTAACAGTTACAATGATGTTTCCGTTAAGTGCTTTTGCGGCAACGGAAAACCTCGGTGCGGTGTCGGGCATGAAGAAACTTGATGTAAGCGTTTCAAAGCATTACGGACACGAACTTCATACTACGAAAAAAGGCGGTACAACTTATCCGCTTTTCTGTATTGAATACGGCACAACATCGCCGAGTTCGTCATATCTTAAAGGCAAAAAAGCTATGGCAAGTGACACGGCAATTAAAGCTGCAAAGTGGATATTTGCAGGATATTACCTTGAACACGGCAACTCGATAGATTGGCAGGATATGGCTTACTGTCAGAAAAAAGTGTGGTCTATCTTCGGTTCCGATACAAGCTGGGATTTCAGCGACGGCGGATACAAAGCGTGGTGTAACAAAGCTCAGGACAGAATGGACAACCTAAATAAAAAGCCGTCATTCAATAATACCAATGTCGGAACAATCGTTGCAGGGAACAGCCTTACCGTTACCGATACAAACAAGGTGCTTTCCGATTATCCTGCATTCACGAAAAACGGAAGTGGTTGGAGTATTACCCACAGCAAAAATTCTAACTCATTAACAATTAAGGTCGATAAATCTTGCACTGCGTCAAGCTTTAAACTTGCTAACGGTGAATATTACAAAGACGGTACAGGCGATGACGATGAACTTTTGCTTTACTATCCATATGGAAGTGAATCATATCAAAAACTTATCTATTCGGCATATTATGACCCTGTTTCAATGGCTTTTTCGGGTTCGATTACTCCGCTTGGTGATATGAAACTTGTGAAAACTTCGGAGGATGGCGTTGTAGCCGGTATTAACTTTACTGTCACAGGTGCTAATGGGTTTTCAAAAACCGTTGCAACAAATGCAAACGGTGAAATTGATATTTCGGATTTAGTTCCGGGAACATATACGATTACGGAAGAAAACATTGACAGATATGTACCTAATCAATCGCAGACAATTACTGTTTCAAGCAACAAAACATCATCGGTCAGCTTCTATAACATACTCAAAAAGTTCAGAGTAACCGTAATAAAACAAGACTATGAAAAAGACCACGCACAAGGCGATGCTAAACTCAGCGGAGCAGTATATGGTTTGTTTAAGGGTAATGACCTTGTAGCTCAATACACAACTGACAGTAACGGCTCTTTTACAACAGACTATTTCGTATGCGGTACAGACTGGACAATAAAAGAAATTACTCCAAGTGAAGGTTATCTTCTTAACGATACGGTGTATAAAGTAGGTGCAGACCCGAAAGATTATACAGTAGAATACAATAATGCACCCGATATGACTGTTATGGAACAAGTCATTAAAGGCAAAATCAGCATTATTAAACATACTGATGATGGTAAAACTCAAATCGAAACACCCGAAAAAGGTGCAGAGTTTCAAGTCTATCTTAAATCGGCAGGCTTATTTGTAAATGCAGACAAAGATGAGCGAGATACTATTGTTTGCGATGAAGACGGCTTTGCAAGTACCAAACTACTTCCATACGGCGTATACACAGTACATCAAACAAAGGGATGGGATGGCAGAGAAAAAATAACCGATTTTGATGTGTTCATCAATACCGATGGTAAGACATACAAATTCCTTATCAACAATAAAAATTTCGAGTCGTATCTCAAAGTGGTTAAACTTGATAAGGAAACGGGTAAACGAATCCCATACGAAGGTGCTGCTTTTGAAATCTACGATAGCAACAATTATAGAATTACAATGCAGTATACCTACCCTCAAGTGACATCAATTCATACCTTTTACACCAACAAAGAGGGATATTTAATCACACCTGAAAAGTTGCCGTATGGTGATTATACTCTTAAAGAAGTACAAGCTCCATATGGATATGTTCTTGACGATACTCCTATTCCGTTTGTAATTTCACAGGAGAATGCTTCAACCGATACAGGCGTAACTGTAGTAAAGGTCAAAGCAAAGGATATGGCTCAAAAGGGCGTAATCAATATTACAAAAACAGGTGAGATTTTTTCGTCTATTGAAGAAAACAAAGGCGTATACACCCCTAAATACAGCGTCGGTAATCTTAAAGGTGCAGTATTTGAAATCTATGCCGCCGAGGATATTACAACACTTGATGGCACAGTAAGATACGATCAAGGCTCATTGGTCGATACTATCACAACCGATGATGACGGTGTGGCTAAATCAAAAGAACTTTATCTCGGTAAATATACAGTTATTGAAAAGACTGCACCAAACGGATATGTTCATAACAGTACAAAATACGATGTAGAACTTATTTATGCAGGACAAAATATATCTGTAACATCAACCGCTGTTTCTGTATACAACGATAGACAAAAGGTCGTTGTATCACTGAGAAAAGAAATGGATGAAGATAAGACTTTCAACCTCGGTAAAAATAATGAAATCTCATTTGTTCAGTTTGGCGTTTACGCAAACGAAGATATTAAAGCAAGTAACGGCGATGTTATTCCAAAAGACGCTTTAATTACCTTTGCAAACTGTGACAAGAACGGAAATATATCTTTTGATTGTGATTTACCGGTAGGTTTTAAGTGGTACGCAAAAGAAATTGCAACCGATGAGCACTATATCTTGTCTAACACAAAATATGAGTTCGATACCGAATACCAAGGTCAAGATGTCAAGGTTATTGATATTAAAATCAATAATGATAAAGCTATCGAAAACAATCTCATTTATGGTTCTGTTAAAGGCTTGAAGATTGACCGAGAAACGCAGGAGGTAATCAAGGGAGCAACCTTTGGTTTGTTCTTTGCGAACACCTCTGAATTAACAGAAAAGAATGCAGTTTTAACTGCTGTTACCGATGAAAACGGTATCTTTACCTTTACTAATGTTCCTTATGGTGAGTATATCATCAAGGAGTTAAAACCAGCTGAAGGATATCTCGATAATGAAGATATTTTTACCGTAATAATCAAAGATAACGAGCAAGTGGTTGAACTTACTGCAATCAATGATAAAGTGCCAGAATTAAAAACAACGGCAACCGTCAATGGCAAAAAAGAAGTCATCGCAAAAGGCGAAATAACAATAAAAGATACTGTTGAGTACAAGCATTTAGTACCTAATACCGAATATGTTATCAAAGGTACATTGATGGATAAAGCCACAGGCAAGCCGTTTATGGTGAAAGGTAAAGAAGTTACTTCGACCGTTAAGTTTGTACCTGATAAGACTGATGGCAAAGTAGAAGTCACTTTTACATTTGACGGTTCGGCTATTAAAAAGGATACCGAACTTGTAGTGTTTGAGGCATTGTACCGTGACGGGGTTGAATTAACTGCTCACGCTGACATTAACGATGACGGACAGACCGTAACGATTAAAGTCCCTGAACTTGAAAATCCAAAAACAGGTGATGATAGGAATATCAATCGTGTTTTAGGTATTGCCGGTGCTTCTCTTGTCGGTATCGCAGGCTGTGTATATTTCTTTATTAAGAGAAAGAAAAAGCGAGGTGCAGATAATGAGTGACAGAACTAATGCAGGCTACACCATTATCAATGCCGTAACTGTCGGTAAAGGTGAAATCGTACTCGGTGAAAGGACTACTGCAAATAAAGGAAAACAATATGCCACTTGGGAATGTAATAACGGCTCATATTATTACGGTCATTATATTGAAAACAAGTTTGATGCGTTAAAAGACTTTGGTCAAAGAGTTGCCGATAAGGCTGAAATGTATCGCTCTTTTGACAAAGACAGGCAACGGCATAACCGAGAACGAGATGAACGATAATAAAAGGAGGTAAAAGATAATGACAGTTAAAACGATTGTGTCTATTGCACTCGTTGTCTTTATTGTTGCAGGGCTTGTATTTCTCCAAGTCAGAAACAAAAAGAAAAACGATAATTAAACTTATTTGGGCGGTGACTTCGGTTGCCGCCTTTAATATATACGGAGGTAAAAATGGATACAGATTTCCAAACAAAAACGAAAGTGCTTTTAAAGCTGTTTAAGGCAGGCAAATGCAGTGAGGCAGATATTTTGAATATGAAAACAGAAGAAATGCTTGATTTGCCGAATATTTCGATTAAAGAAATTAAGGTTATATGTGCCATTAAAGAGGCTGTAAAAAAGCACACGCTTTATTCATATCTCGGAGGTAAACAAGATGAAAGGTGATGACTATGGCTAAAAGGTTTGAACTCATTTCTGTTCTTTATGATGATGTTTCAAAGGATGTTATCCGTTCGCCGAGTAATTGGCAGGAATTTTTGAAAAGTTCTTGCAATAACTACGGCTTGCCGTTTAGTGAGCAACTTCTTGTTTATGCTCAAAAGCCTGACGCTGTTGCAGTTTTACCTATGGCAAGATGGAACAGAAAGTTTGGCAGATGGGTAAACAAAGGTGCTAAAGGCATTGCACTTTTTGATGTGTCAAATCGAAACTATCCAAGGCTTAAATATGTGTTTGATGTCAGCGATACACACGAGGGCGAGCAGGCAAAAGAAGTCCCTATTTGGCATATGAAAAACAAATATGCCGATAATGTTATTAAGACACTTGAAAATGTTTTCGGTGCAGTTGATGATAAATCCGATTTAAGCAGTGCCGTCATATCTGCTTGTGAAAATTCTGTAAGCGACAGTTTATCCGATTATCTTTTTGAACTTTGCAATGCAAAGCAAGACAGTTTTCTTGAAGATTTCTCTGATGATATTATTTCATCAAAGTTTCGTAAATTGGTTTCAAACAGCGTTTCGTATACGGTTCTCTCAAGGCTTGGTGTTGATGCCGATTTAATGCTTGATACGGAAGATTTTGAGGATGTTGTTAATTTCAATACACCGAATACTTTTAATACCCTCGGTGAAGCAACAAACAATATTTCAAAAACAGCACTCCTTGAAATATCAAAAACCGTATTTGCACTTGAAAAAGAAAATCGCATATTTGAAAAAACTTCAACAAGTCCCTACAATAAGGATGAAAACAAAAACGAAAGGAGCAATTTAAATGAAGATAACATACACACAAGTCGGAGAGCAGCTTTACCCGAACCTGATTATGCCGACAAAGACGGAACAAATGGGATATTACGCACAGAAAAGACAGGAATATCTCAAAAATCACAAGAAAGCGACATTCACAACTTTATTGACAACCTGCAAACTGACGGAACACCTGATGTCGATTCAGGAACAGGCACAGCAGATGGAAGAACAAATCATAACTCAGATGGCAAAAGCACAGGGAGTGACCGAGAAACTCAAACAAACGAATATGATGACTTGGGTAGGAATGATGAACAATATCAAGAACTCGGCGAGAGAAACAGTTTTGAACGAACTGATTTACACAATGTAACCGATGAACTGCCGCCGTTTGTTGACGAACAGGCTATCAGGTATATGCTCAGTAATCCCGATGATGATTTGGTACAAAGAAAACCTGCAATCATCAAAGAGTATCAAACCACCAAAAAAGATAATGAACTTATAAACTATACCAAAACGCTGTATCCAAGACGGTTTGACGAGTACGATAAATTCAATAAACACTTTGGCTTTACATTAGCTGATAATGGACTTCTTATGTATGAGGGTAACTACAAAACCCGAACAAAGGAGTCCGTTTTTTCGTGGGATATTATTGTCAGTATCATTAAAGAACTTATCAATGACGGCAAGTATCTTGATACAGAAAAGGAAGAAAAAACACAGCTTGATTTGTTCAGCTTTTCTTATGATAACGAGCCTGTATATGATGAAATACCTCAAACATCACTTTTTACCGATTTTGGCATATCACAACAGATTATTGATGAAGCACTTTGTTGTGGTTTTAATGATAAAAACAGCAGAGTACAAATTGCTATGCACTTCAGACGGGACAGAGGTGTTGAGTATAACGCAAGAATGCTTAAATTTCTTTACGGTACTAACGGTGCAGGCTTTGTCTTTAACGGTGAAAAGGTTTCCTTTTGGTATGATGAAAACGGTATAAGTATTGCTAAAGGTACATCGGCTAAAACAAGTACGGCAACACATCTCACTTGGGAACAAGCAGCTGTTCGTATTCGTGAACTTCTTGATGTAGGCAGATATATGCCACAGTATGAACTTGATAAGGTTGATGACTACGAACTCAATAAAGTTGCCGACAGACTTACTGAATTTATCCGAGATTTGAGTGACGATTATCCCAATAAAGATAATTGCCTGCAATCAATACAAAAAGAAATTGACGGTGTTTTCGGCTATCCCGATATGGTTGAAAAAATTGTCGATATGCTCAAGGATGATGAAAAGCGTGCTCAAATTTTCAAAGAGTACGGCAAACTGATGGATGACTATAATGCCGGTATGAAAATCATTCGTTTTAATTATGCAGCTCAATATTCTATACCATATATTGCAGAAATTATTGAAGGTATGAAACGAGAGCCTATTGGGTTTAAAGCTGAATCGGGTTATCTTCCTGACAGAAAAATGTTCATCTCACAAGATGAGATAGATAAGATTATCATAAACGGCAAAAACAACCACGCCTACCGACTCGAAACCTACACCTATTTTGTTAATCACCCTGATAAAGCAGACAGAATTAAATATGTAGGCAAGGATAATCAAAGCGGATATTTAGGCGGTAATGACAGCGTTAATAAAACAATAAAAGGTATTGAATTCAGTCACGGTTCGGTTATGGAGCCTTATGCAAAAGTTCTTATTAAATGGAGCGATGTTGCAAAAAGAATAGATACCTTTATCAAGCAAAATAAATTTGTAACGCAAGAGGATATTGACGCTATACCCGATATATACAAAAACGAAATAACAAGAGATTTGGAATCGTTTTTTGAAGGCTTATCCGAGAATGACGCTAAGCCTTATCCGAATGATATTGAGCCATATAAGATTTCAAGAGTTATCAAGGCTCAACTTGATAACCCACAGGCACTTGATGACATTGAAAATATGATGTCAAATGCTTTGGCTCTTATGGATAAAGAGGACAGAATGTATCAGTACCGTAAGCAAATCTATGATGACTTTGTGGCTTACAAAAACGGCACATTCAAACTATATGATTATCCAAACCTTGCACCAAAGGTAAAGCAACCGAGTAAGTTTACTAAACCGGCAGAAAAAGAAAAGGTTGATGCAGAAATTGAGCCTGTTGTGTCGGAAGTTGATGATGGTTTAGACTTAATCGGTGAAGAAATAGATATTGACGGCAGACACTTTGTTGTTGATTCTGTCAGTAACGGTTATGTATCTATGGCTGACCAAACTTTTGCCGACGGGACAGGCTTTCCTATCTTTCGCAAAGAGGCCGTTGAATTTGTAAGACAATATTTACCGACAGAAAAAGAACAGATTATTCCCACTCAAAACACAAAACAGCATACTGAACATAGTCAGTGGGATATTCATCCCGAAATTTCTGTTGAGCAAAGGTACGATTTTGATTTTGCCACACATCCCGTTAAGGTTGTGGGCAAAAAGGAACGCTTTCGCAGAAATATGGAGGCTATCAAGGTTTTGAAAGACTGTGAAGCCGACAATCGTTTTGCAACACCCGATGAACAAATCGTCCTTTCAAAATATGTCGGTTGGGGCGGTATTCCCGAAGCGTTTGATGAAAACAACTCGTCTTGGGCAAATGAATATAACGAACTCGTTGAAGTGCTGTCACCTGATGAGTACTCACATGCTCGTGAAAGTACATTAACAGCATTTTTTACACCACCCGAAGTAATTAACGCAGTTTATAAAGTGATGGCTAAATTGGGCTTTAAACAAGGTAATATATTAGAGCCGTCTTGTGGTGTTGGTAACTTTATCGGTATGCTTCCTAGTGATATGCAAGGCTCAAAATTTTATGGCGTTGAGCTTGATAAAACATCGGCAAGTATAGCACAACAGCTTTATCAAAATGCTTCTGTTACTGCAAAGCCGTATGAAGAAACAGATTTGCCCGATAGCTTTTTTGACGCAGTAGTCGGTAATGTTCCTTTCGGTGATTTTAAAGTCGTTGATAAAAGGTATGATAAAAATAATTTTTTAATCCACGACTATTTCTTTGCGAAATCGCTTGATAAATTAAGAGCCGGTGGGGTTATGTGCCTTATAACTTCAAAAGGTACAATGGATAAAGAAAATCCTTCGGTCAGAAAATATATTGCCGCAAGGGCTGAACTTCTCGGCGCAATAAGACTGCCCGATAATACTTTTAAAGGTAAAGCCGGAACCGAAGTCACTTCTGATATTCTCATACTCCAAAAGCGAGACAGAATAGTTGATATTGAAAGCGATTGGATTTATCTTGATACCGATGAAAACGGTATTAAAATGAATTCGTATTTTGTTGCCCATCCCGAAATGATTATTGGCGAAATGGTCGAGCAAACAGGCAGATTCGGTATTGAAACTGCTTGCAAGGCTTATGAAGATTCCGACTTTGAAACATTGCTTGATAAAGCTGTAGATAATATTAAAGGCGAGATTGTTGATTATGATATTATCGATGAGGTAGATATTGATAACTCTATTCCTGCCGACCCGACAGTAAGAAACTTTTCATATACTGTTGTAGACGGAAAGATATACTTTAGAGAAAATTCAAGAATGACGCCTGTTGATGTATCCGCTACTGCCGAGAATCGTATACGAGATATGATTGCCTTGCGGGATACAGTTCGCAGTCTTATCACTACGCAGGAACAAGATTATTCCGAGGAAGAAATTAAATCAGAACAATTACGCTTAAACAGTCTTTATGATAAATTCATAAAAGATTACGGCTTGATTTCAAGCAGAGGTAATAAATCTGCTTTTTCACAAGACAGTTCATATTCGCTTTTATCTGCACTTGAAATACTTGATCAAAACGGTAATCTTGAAAGAAAAGCCGATATGTTCACTAAAAGAACTATTAAACCTCATAAGGAAATCACTTCGGTTGATACATCAAGCGAAGCACTTGCGGTATCAATCGGTGAGAAAGCAAGTGTTGACATTGAATATATGAAATTGCTTACCAGCAAAAGCGAAGATGAAATATATTCAGAATTGCAAGGTGTTATATTTCTCAATCCTATATTTTCTCCAAACAGGAACGAGCCTAAATATCTTCCCGCAGATGAGTATCTTTCCGGCAATGTGCGAGAAAAATTGCGTACTGCAAAAGAAAATGCCGAAATTTATCCTGAACTTTATACTGTTAATGTTAAATATCTTGAAAAGGTACAACCTAAAGATTTAACAGCAAGTGAAATTTCCGTTCGCCTTGGTGCTACTTGGATACCAAGCAAATATATACAAGAATTTGTGTTTGAATTACTTGAGCCGTCACAATATACAAGACCTTTTATTAAGGTGCATTATTTTGAATACACGGGTGAATGGAACATAGAGGGTAAAAGTTATGATAAAGGTAATGTTAAAGCGAAAAACACATACGGCTCTGTAAGAGCAAATGCCTATAACATAATTGAAAGCACGCTTAATCAGAAAACCGTTAAGGTTTTTGATTATTTTGAAGAAGACGGTAAAAGAAAGGCTGTGCTCAATAAAAAGGAAACTTCTGTTGCACAGGCGAAACAGAAGTTAATTGAACAAGCTTTTGAAGAATGGATATGGAAATCACCTGAACGCAGAGAAGAACTTTGTAAGATATATAACGAAAGATTTAATTCTATTCGTCCCCGTGAGTATGACGGTTCACATATCAATTTTTACGGTATGAATCCTGAAATCAAATTAAGACCTCATCAAATAAATGCAATAGCACACATAATGTATGGTGGTAATACACTTCTTGCTCATACTGTAGGTGCAGGCAAAACATTTGAAATGGTTGCAGCTGCACAAGAAAGCAAAAGGCTCGGACTTTGCAACAAATCTCTTTTTGTTGTGCCTAATCATTTAACAGAGCAGTGGGCATCGGAATATCTTCAACTTTATCCGGCGGCCAATATTCTTGTTGCAACAAAGAAAGATTTTGAAACAAAGAACCGTAAAAAGTTTTGCGGCAGAATTGCTACAGGTGATTATGATGCTGTTATCATCGGTCATTCTCAATTTGAAAAAATCCCAATGTCTATTGAAAGACAAAGGGATATTTTACAAAGACAGATAGATGAACTTATTGAAGGTATTGCACAGCTTAAAAGCGAAAACGGCGAACGCTTTTCAATTAAACAGCTTGAAAAATCAAAGAAATCTATTGAAGCAAAGCTAAAAAAACTTAATGACCAAAGCAGAAAAGACGATGTTGTCACCTTTGAAGAATTGGGCGTTGACCGTATATTTATTGATGAAAGCCATTATTACAAAAATTTATATCTTTATACAAAGATGACGAATGTAGGCGGTATAGCACAGACAGAAGCACAAAAATCCTCTGACCTTTTTATGAAAACACAGTATCTTGATGAAATCACAGGAGGTCGAGGTGTAATTTTTGCAACAGGTACACCTATATCCAATTCTATGGTTGAGTTATATACCATTCAAAGATATTTGCAATATGATACGCTTCGTTCAATGAACTTGCAACACTTTGACAGTTGGGCGTCAACATTCGGTCAAACTGTTACAGCAGTTGAATTAACGCCCGAGGGCTATACTTTAATAGGACGATAAAATTAACTGTCCTAAATTGAAAATACATAAGGAAGGAGGTTAAGAGAATGTCAAGGACTTCAAAGATTACAGCACTTTATGAGAGATTATCAAGAGATGATGACCTGAATGGCGAGAGTAATTCCATTACCAATCAGAAAAAATACCTCGAAGATTATGCCCGTAGAAATGGCTTTGAGAATATCCGCCATTTTACTGACGATGGTTTTTCGGGTGTAAATTTCAATCGCCCAGGCTTTCAGTCTTTGATAAAAGAAGTTGAAGCAGGCAATGTCGGAACATTGATTGTTAAGGATATGAGCCGATTAGGGCGAAACTATCTGCAAGTCGGATTTTATACGGAAATTCTGTTTCCGCAGAAAGATGTCCGTTTTCTTGCAATCAACAACAGCATTGACAGCAACAATGCTTCGGATAATGATTTTGCTCCGTTTTTGAATATTATGAACGAATTTTATGCCAAAGACACGAGCAATAAAATCAAGGCTGTATTTGATGCCCGAATGAAAGACGGAAAGCGTTGTAGCGGTTCAATCCCTTATGGATATAACCGATTGCCGAGCGATAAGCAGACGCTTGTTGTTGACCCTGTGGCTTCTGAGGTGGTAAAGCGTATCTTTCTTCTTGCTAATGAGGGCAAAAGCCCACGAGCCATAGCGGAAATACTGACCGAAGAAAAGGTTTTAATTCCTGCCGCATATGCAAAGGAATATCACCCAGAACAGTACAACGGGATTAAGTTTGCAGACCCTTATATTTGGGGCATATCTGCCATTAGAACGATTTTAAGCAGGCAGGAATATCTTGGACATACTGTTTTGAGAAAGTCGGTCAGCACCAATTTTAAATTGCATAAGAGAAAGACTACCGATGAAGATGAGCAGTATGTGTTTTATAACACCCACGAGCCTATCATATCGCAGGAACTTTGGGACAGCGTTCAGAAGCGAAAGAAACGAGTGAACAGAGCTGCGGCAAGAGGTACACATACCAACCGATTAAGCGGTTATCTGTACTGTGCCGACTGTGGCAGGAGAATGACTTTGCAAACGCATTATAGCAAGAAAGACGGTTCTGTTCAGTATTCTTACCGTTGCGGCGGGTATGCAAGCAGGGTTAATTCCTGTACTTCCCATACGATTAGTGCTGATAATGTTGAAGCCTTGATATTATCGGCAGTTAAACGCTTTTCAAGATTTGTTCTGAATGATGAAAAAGCCTTTGCTTTGGAACTGCAATCCCTTTGGAAAGATAAGCAAGAGGAAAAGCCGAAGCACAATCAATCGGAGTTGAAACGCTGTCAGAAACGCTATGACGAACTCTCTACGCTCATTCGTGGCTTGTATGAAAATCTTATATCGGGATTGCTACCCGAAAGACAATACAAGCAACTGATGAAGCAGTATGACGATGAACAGGCTGAATTGGAAGCGAAAATGGAAACGATGAAAAAGGAACTTTCTGAAGAAAAAGACAGCACTATGGATATTCAGCATTTTATATCGCTGATACGCAAGTACAAAAATCCTACGGAAGTTTCTGATTTGATGTTTACCGAACTCATTGACAAGATTGTGGTGTATGAAGCCGAGGGTGTGGGAAAAGCAAAGACACAAAAGGTTGATATTTACTTCAATTATGTCGGACAGGTCGATATTGCCTACACCGAGGAAGAACTTGCCGAGATAAAAGAGCAGGAAGAACAGGAAGAAAAGAAGCGATTGGAGAAACAGCGTCAGCGTGAAAAAGCCTATCGAGAGAAGCGAAAGGCAAAAAAACTTGCTGAAAACGGTGGCGAAATCGTCAAAACAAAGGTATGTCCTCATTGTGGGAAAGAGTTTACCCCTACAAGCAACCGACAGATTTTCTGTTCAAAGGATTGCTGCTATCAGGCAAGGCAGGATAAGACAAAAGCCGATAGAGAAGCGGAAAAAGGAAGTCATTATTATCGTCAGCGTGTATGTGCTGTGTGTGGCAGTACTTACTGGCCTACACACAGTCAGCAGAAATTCTGTTCCGAGGAATGTAAAAAGGTAAATCACAATAAGAAAACCTTGGAGTTTTACTACAAGAAGCAAAAGGAGAAAGAACTATGCAAAGATTTATTACAGACGAAAGAACAGGTATCCGATACGAACTCATCGGAGATTACTATTATCCCTGCCTGACAGTAGAGAAAAGTCCTACCCTTTCAAAATATGGTCGATTGCGGCAACGATATTTGAGGGAACATAAGCGTGTGCTATATTTTAATCTGCTGACAAGCGGAAAGTTATATGAACACCTTGCCGAAATTGATACTTCGGTTCGTGATATGGCAGAATATCTGATAAAGGAAATGGCAAAGAAGCAAGGTGTAACGGAAGAACTGAAAGCA
>ERZ780207.2023-NODE-2023-length-15710-cov-4.202938_pt1 | contig 15710 bp, 14 predicted proteins | sample MGYA00510977_ERZ780207 | MGnify/ENA primary metagenome ERZ780207 (study PRJEB29588, sample SAMEA2151383) | human gut metagenome | biome: human gut; feature: human-associated habitat; material: faeces | place: Denmark | collected 2008/2010 ... | reverse complement strand
GCATTTTCGGCTGAATCTTAAAAATTCATCCACGGAAGTTTGGCGGTGTCCCAAATAGTGCCGGAGAAATGGAAGGCCGTATAGAGTGCATCTACACACTAAACGGGAAGCAGAAAAGGGCATTCAGTGATCTGTCGCTTGATTTGAAGCCGGTAATTCTTTCCATAGATAATTTAGAAATCCAGGAGGATACCGAGAACCAACAGCGCACGGTGTCATTTAATGTAAATTATCGAGGGGCAAATGATATTGTTGTCGGCATTGTGGATGAAGAGTATCCTTCATCTATACTGACTACTGTTATTCGGGAACCACTGACAGCACACGTGAGCTATAAAATGCGCACATGGTGTTATTACTGGATTATAATCGAGATTGACAATGGATACGGCAGCATAGAGCATACAATAGAATTTGCCCCTACCTCGGGAAATGATTTAGAGAAAATCCCCGCTACAGGGATAGATGATATGAACCAGATATGCAACACATCCGCACGTCTTATCGTAATTAAATTGGATGGCAGTGTACTTTACGACGGTCCGGAATCAAATTTCTCAAAAGAACAACTTCCCGGCGGTCTCTACATTATGAAAACAATGATGCCCGACGGAACATCAAACGTTACTAAAATCATGGTTCAATGAAAGCGCGATTTATTATATTCATCATTCTGCTGGTTACTCTCTGCATTAGCCAAAAAGCAAATGCAGAAGAATCAGAATCCGTTATCGCCATCGAGAACGTTTCATATCAGTATGAATTGTTCCGCGACCGTGACGGAATACTTGACTGTACGGGTACTTTTGCAATCTCCGCTCGGATAAACTCGGCTGACGAAGTGTCGCATGTCGTTTTAGAGCGCACCGTATCACACTATATACCGGGTAATCATTTCTTTTTCAGCATCAAGTCTGATGTCGAATTTGAACCGGGACAGGCCGAAATAATGGTTGAACGCAACGAAATTTCCTGGGGCACATATTTCGATATATGTGTGCACTATAAAGACAAGACTACCGCCAGAACGGAAATTGTTTGCACCAATGACTATATGAATCCCGATGATTTGGAATCAATTTTGAAAGACTCGGGCATTGATGATGTTGACAGTGACCCTGTTTCGATTACAGTCAATGACAAAACACTGACAATCGAAACTTACGGGTCAATGCCCTTAAGAATTTTTGATTTACAAGGGACAACGTTGTATTCCGGAATTGCGGAAGGGGAAGTCTCGATTTCAGTGAACGCTCCGTTCGTCATCGTCCAATATGAAATCAACGGCAAGATCGCCACAAGAAAGATTCTCATAAAAAGACTTTAACAGGATATAGACTTTAGACTGCGTGTTCCGGGCGCATCCCATGTATCGTATGCGTCCTTTGCTATAAAACCGCAGCAGGCATGGGCTTGCTGCGGTTTGTTCGTTTTATATACTGAGTTTCTTACCGGACGGCTATCTTGGCAGTGCCGGAGGCGGTCTTTACCAGGTAGAGGCCCCGGGGCATCGGGAGGCGGGTGGACGCGGTGGTGGTGCAAAGGGTTTTCAGAAGGCGCCCCTGGAGATCATAAATCTTGGCCTCTCCCGCTTCGCCGTGAAAGATTATCTCCCCTTCGCCGCCGATGGTGGTGGCGCCGTCGGCGTCTATATCACCGATGCCGCTGCCGGGGGCTATGCGCAGCGAGCAGGCGGCGTCGGCCCAGCCGTCGGCGAGCGTCGAGGCGTCTTCGGTCCACGTCCGGCTGTCACCGTCGAGGAATCTCCCTTTGTAGAGTGTCACGGTGTAGCCGGGGGTGACTTTCAGCGAAGCCACGTCCTTTGCCGTCACGCCGTAGAGCGCCATTTCGGGTTGCGAGAACTCGCCGGCGGGGAGTTCCACGGCATAGCCGCCGAAGTCGGCGTTGCCATACGCCGTTGCGGCCACCTTGTCGGCCTTCACGGTTGGGAAAATACGGTTGATGGCGGTAGCCCATTCGTTGAGGTTGCGGCGCTCGTCGTTGTAGTTCCATAGGAAACCGCCCTGCACATCGGCATTCTCTTTCCAGTTTTTGAACTTGCGTTCCATGGTGGTGCGGCTGGAGCTCGACTCGCAGTCGAAGCCTACGTACATCGGTATGTCGCCGAACACTTTCCACGAGGCTGGGTTGTTGCCGCTGCCGCCGCCGTAGGTCTGGAGATAGACTATGTCGCAGGTCCCGGGCGTCTCGTTGAGATTGGCTACGAGCGTCTGCCAGAACGTCTTGTTGGTGTAGGGGGCGATGGTTGTCTTGTAGCCGATTTCGGCCATCATGCGGTGGAAGGCGGTTGCGGCTGCAACGTTGTAGTCCTGCTCCTGGTCGTTGTTTATGGCCACGACTTCGGGGATAGCCTCTTTCAGCGCCTTGAAATTGCGGTAGAGGATGGTTTCCGGGCCGGTGCCGTCGCGCTCCACGAGTTTGCGGATGTTGCCGTACGAGCCGTTGCCCCAGCCGCCGATGCAGAACTCCAGGCGGCTGATGGAGGTGGGTTGCTTTAGGAGCGACTGCACGTCGGAGACGTATTCGGGCTGCACCTCGCCGAAGACGTACTCGCCGTCGCGGCAGATAATGCCGCCGGTCTCGGCCGGACGCTGGTTTTTCCAATCGTAGTCGGTGGTCAGCGTGCCGTCTTCCTCCACCGTCACGTTGAAGATTATGGCGGTGGTGTATCCGGAGTTGCGGAGGTTGTCGTATGCTTCGGTGCGGTTGCGGCGTATGTGGCCGCAGGCGTAGATGGCCGACTGGGCGTAAAGCTCCGGCGCGGCGCACAGACCGGCAACGGCAAGAAGGAGGGCTAATTTCGTTTTCATATTTATGTCAGGTTCTTTTCAAATTAAAGATAAACATCAACGGCGGTGGTGCCTCCGGCGGTGTGTGGCGTTGCCGCTTTTCTTGGTGCCGGTGGCGGCAGGCACGGTGTAATTCACCTTCCTGTGTTTGCGGCCGTAACGGCTCTTCCTGGCTTTATAAGTCTTCGGCGCCGCGGTTTTCCGCGAGCCTATGGTGCAGAACGTGGGTGCCACTGTGTCGGGGGTAATGATTATCTTTGTGCCGACGTCCACCAGATGGCGCAGTTTCAGAAGGTCTTCGTTGTGGAGGCGAACGCACCCCAAGGAGGCGCGCGTGCCTATGGATTCGGGGCGGTTGGTGCCGTGGATGCCTACATGCTCCCACTGTCCGCTCAGGCGCATGAACCAGGGGCCGTAGTCGCTTCCCGAGGCGTCCCCCTCCCAGCCGCTGGAGTCCTCTATGGAACGGATGGAGAAAGTGCCGTCCGGGGTGCGGTGATCGCCGCGGCGCTGTTTCTGTCCGTAATTGATGCCGAGTGCTACCGGAAAACTTGCTACCGTATCGTTTTCCTGTTCCACGACATAGAGCCGGAAGGCCGGTTTGTCGATTATGATGGTGCGGTCCGTGGGCTTCACGGCATCGGGAGACACCGACTGCAACATCATCAATAGGGTGAATAGTACGTAGTTCATATCTCTGAATTGACACACAAAGTTAGCAATTAATTGCCAATAAATGCAATTATTAACGTCCGTTAACTTAATTAAATCCGATAAATCAGTAATTTTGCACCCGTGAAGGATAGCATTCGCATAGCGCCCGGTTTCGAGCATCTGCGGGCTGAGTTTGAACGTATTCCGGAGGGTGGCTACCCGGTGGAGCACGTATTCTGCAACAAGCGCAACGTTGTGGAGGCGTCGGTCATCGGCGGCATCCCTGCGGTCATCAAGCGTTTCCGCACTCCCGGCACCGTCAACGCCTTCGTCTACGGCCGGTTGCGCCCTTCGAAGGCGGACCGTAGCTTCGACAACGCCCTGCGGCTCCACTCCCTTGGTATAGACACTCCCGAGCCGATGGCGGTGATAACGCGGCCCGACGGCGCACGCTTCGCACGCTCATGGTATGTGTGCCGCCGCGTCGACGTTCCTTCCATGAAAACGCATCTTCCCAACGAAAAGTTGCCGCAACTCATGGAGCTGCTGCAGGGCGACGAAATCCTCGCCGCCTTCCTCGACACGGCTGCCGGTTTCTTCGGTGCCGGAGTGTATCCCATAGATTTCAACCGAGGCAACTTCCTGCTGCTGCGCGGTGCCGACGGCCGCTGGCACTTCCCGATGGTGGACCTCAACCGTATGCGCTTCGGCCGCGTGTCGCCGCGCATGGTGGCGCGCGCACTCTACCTTTTCACCGACGGCGTGTCGCCCGGGGCGCTGCGCGAGATGACGCTGCGCGTATGCCGACGCATGGGCCTCCCCGACGCCGTGACGCTGCGCGGCCTCCGCTCCTTCCGCCGCGCTTTGCCGTGGCGCACGATGCGCCGAAAAATCAAAAAAAATCTTAAAAAAATCCTACACAGGAATAAATGACACTCCCCGCGGTGTTTTTATAATGATATGCCCCGGGGAACTCCATACCTTCCCTATATAACCCTTCCGCTACCGCTATGAAAATTGTAGAAGAAAACTTTATAAAGATTTATGAAAAAAGCTTCATAGAGAACTGGGATCTCCCCGCCCTCTCGGAATACACCACGCGCCAGTCGCTCACCTACGCCGAACTGGCGCAGAGCATCGCCCTCTGCCACATGCTCTTCAAGAGCATCGGCCTCAAGCAAGGCGACAAAGTGGCCATCTGTGGCAAAGACTCCATCTCCTGGGTGGTGACCTACATGGCGGTGGTGACCTACGGCGCCGTGATAGTCCCCATACTGCCGGAGTTCAACCCGCTGGACATCACGCACATCATCAACCATTCGGAGGCCGAGCTGCTCTTCATCAGCGAAAGCATCTGGGAACACATAGACCCGTCGTCGCTGCTGAAGGTGCGCGGCGTAATGTCGCTCGACAACCGCACGCTGCTCTTCGAGTCGCAAGGGATGGAGATAAGCCGCGAACAACGTCTGCTGCGCCGCCGTTTCCGAACCAAATACCCGGACGGCTACAAGTCCACAGACATCCATTACGCCCGCCGCGACAACTCCAAGCCGGTGGAAATAAACTACACGTCCGGCACCACGGGCTTCTCCAAAGGGGTAGTCCTTACGGGACGCAGCCTGGCGGGGAACGTCTGCTTCGGCATCGCCACGCAGCTGCATTTCCGCTCGTCGCGCGCACTGGCCTTCCTGCCTCTGGCCCACGCCTACGGCTGCGCCTTCGACATGCTGACGCCGCTGGCCGTAGGCTCGCACATCACCCTGCTCTGCAAGGTGCCCTCGCCGCGCGTCCTCCTGAAAGCTTTCGCACAGGTACGCCCCAACCTCATCATCTGCGTGCCGCTGATCCTCGAAAAAATCTACAAAAACCAGATTCTCCCCATGATTTCCAAAGGGGCGATGCGCTGGACACTGGCCATCCCCTTCCTCGACAACGTGATTTACGCCAAGATACGCAAGAAGCTCATCGAGGCCTTCGGCGGCGAGTTCGAGCAGGTGATAGTGGGCGGCGCGCCGCTCAACCACGAGGTAGAGGAGTTCCTGCACCGCATCAAATTCCCCTTCACCGTCGGCTACGGCATGACGGAGTGCGGCCCGCTCATCAGCTACACGCCGTGGCGCAAGTTCCGCGTCGGCTCCTCCGGCAAGGTGCTCCCCAACATGGAGGCGATGATTCTGAGCGAAGACCCCGAAAACATCCCCGGCGAAATCTGCGTGCGCGGCATGAACGTGATGAAAGGCTACTACAAGAACCCTGAAGCCACGAACCTCGTGCTCGACAAAGACGGCTGGCTGAAGACCGGCGATATGGGTACGCTGTCGGCCGACGGCACCCTCTACCTGCGCGGCCGCTCCAAGACGATGATCCTTACCGCCAGCGGCCAGAACATCTACCCCGAAGAGATAGAAGCCAAGCTCAACAATATGCCGTTCGTAGCCGAGAGCCTCGTTGTGGAACGCGACGGAAAGCTCGTGGGTCTCGTCTACCCGGACTACGAGGCGGCCGACCGCCTGGGCGTCACCGGCCCGGATCTCCAGGACTCGATGGACAATATCTGCAAGGAACTCAACAAACTGGTGGCACCCTACGAGCGCATAAGCCGCATCATCCTGATGCCCAACGAATTCGAGAAAACCCCGAAGCGTAGCATCAAACGCTTCCTCTACACCCAGTAAATATGAAACGCCGGCCTCGCGGCCGGCGTAAATTGTGTAAACGCATGGTTTTACGCAGGCCGGGAGGCCTGCGCTCCATATTTACGGTCACTCTTCGCCGAGGAGGTCGGGGCGCAGGCGCCGCGTGCGTTCAAGGGCCTGGTCGTAGCGCCATTGGTCTATCTTGGCCTGATGGCCGCTCAGCAGGATGTCAGGCACTTTCCACCCTTTGTAGTCGGCCGGGCGGGTGTAGACCGGCGGCGCAAGCAGGTTGTCCTGGAACGAGTCGGAGAGCGCCGACTGCTCATCGCCGATAACGCCCGGAATGAGGCGCACCACCGCGTCGGCGATAACCGCCGCCGGCAGTTCGCCGCCCGTCAGCACATAGTCGCCGATGGAGATTTCACGCGTCACGAAATGCTCGCGTATACGGTAATCGATACCTTTATAATGTCCGCAGAGGAGAATGATATTGTCGAGCAGCGAAAGGGCGTTGGCCGTTGGCTGGTCGAAGGTTTTGCCGTCCGGTGTCACGAAAATCACCTCGTCGTAGTCGCGTTCGGCGCGCAGCTGCGTTATGCACTCATCTACGGGCTGCACTTTCATCACCATTCCGGCTTCGCCGCCGAAGGGGTAATCGTCCACCTTGCGGTGCCGGTCGTGGGTATAGTCGCGCAGGTTGTGCACGCATATCTGCGCCAGTCCCTTCTCCTGCGCGCGTTTAAGTATCGAGCAGTTGAGAGGGGATTCAAGCATTTCGGGCATTACTGTCAGTATGTCGATTCTCATTTTTCAGAAGGTTTTACCCTGCAAAGTTAACCAAAATTCCCCGCACGGCAAAAACACCTTCTTCTCCCGGCGAAATGTTAAATTTCAATCCGGCAAAGTGTTAAAAGTATTTAATAAACCTCCGGGTTTTACACTTTGCTATTAAATTTCACTAAACTATCTTATAGAATACCAAGGGAATTTGACATTTGCTTCTCTTTGAACTACCTTTGCAGTCGAAAATGAAACTGACCCAAAGATATATTTCCTCACTTTTCGCACTCGCACTGGTTTGCACGGCATGCGGCCACAAAGCCGGCAAGAGTTCCGACTCCGACTCCGTGACCGACGCCAAGGAGCAGCAGAAAAAGGATCTCGCCCCCTTCCCGGACACTACGTTCGCTTCCGTGGAGCAGCTTAACTACAAGGTGGAGATTCTCGACAGCACCGCGCAGAAACCCATCTCGCCGCTGCACGACCTCTACGCCGACGCTCCCGGTATCATGACCTTCCGCGGCAACGCCCACCGCGACGCCTCCTTCACCGGCTCGGTGGACAAGCGTCCCTCGCGGGTCGACGTGGTGTGGCGTTTCGAGACTTCCTCCGACGCCAAATGGGGCGGTGGCAGCGGCTGGACCGGGCAGCCCGTCTACGTGACGTGGCCCGACTCACTGGTCAAGAAGTTCCGCGCCGCCAATGTGGTGAACGCCGACTTCTCGGGCAATGAAGTGATAGTGGGCTCGCTCGACGGCAAAGTCTACTTCCTCAACCCCGAAAACGGCAAAACCACCCGCGAACCCGTGGACATGGGCAACCCCATCAAGGGCAGTGTCTCGCTCGACCCCACGATGAACGGCTACCTCTACGTGGGCCAGGGAATCCCCAACGTGCAGCCCTTCGGTGCCATGACCATCGACCTGAAGAGCAACGAGGTAATCTCGAAATTCGGCGTCGACTCAAAGGCACAGCGCGCCTGGGGCGCCTACGACTCCTCGGCGGTGCGAGCCGGACAGTATGTGTTCCGTCCCGGCGAGAACGGCACCCTCTACAAATGGCTCCCTACCCCCACCGGGATGACGCTGGCAGCCTGCCTGCGCTTCACGCGCAACGGCTCGGCGCCCGGCATCGAAAGCTCCATGAGCGTGTGCCGCAACTACGGCTACTTCAACGACAACGCCGGCAACGTGCTCTGCGTGAACCTCGACACAATGAAGCCCGTCTGGTATTACGACAACCACGATGACTCCGACTCGTCGCCAATCGTGATAGAGGAGAACGGACATCCTTACGTCTACACCGGCACGGAAATCGACAGGCAGGGACAAGGGCAGGCCTACTACGTGAAACTCGACGGCCTCACGGGCGAGAAGATATGGGAACACCAGGTGCCCGGACGTCAGGCCACAGTAGGGGGAAAGCACTTCGACGGCGGCTTCTACGCCACGCCGCTCCCCGGCCGCGCCGACTGTCAGGGAATGCTCTTCGCCAACGTAGTGACCAACACGCAGGGACAGAACGGCCATCTCGAGGCCATAGATATAAAAACAGGCAAAACGCTATATAAGACAGACTTGAAACACTATCCGTGGTCGTCGCCGGTAGCCCTTACCGGTAAGGACGGAAAGATGTACATCTTCACGGGCGACACCGCCGGAAACGTGTATGTAATAGAAGGTAAAACAGGTGAAATCCTCGTGACCAAATCTGTAGGAAACAATTTCGAATCGTCGCCCGTGGTGGTCGGCAACGAAATCTACCTCGGCACCCGCGGAAACACCATATTTAAAATGAAAATTTCATGATGAAGAAACTGATAATACTTTTCATGGCCCTCGTGGCAACGGTAGGCGCTTTCGCCGGCAATCTCTCCGCCAAACGCGGCACAGTGAAAGACAGCTACAACTTCTGGTTCTACGATCCTGCCGACTCGGTACAGTCTTCCGACGCCAAACCGCTGGTCATCTTCCTGCACGGACGCTCCCTCTGCGGCCATGACCTCAACCGCGTGAAACGCTACGGCACCATCGATGCCATAGAGAAAGGCCGCGAACTCGAAGCATACGTAATAGCCCCGCAGAACCCCGGAGGCGCATGGAAACCCTCCAAAATCAACGCCCTTCTCGAATGGGCCTGCGAAAACTATAACGTCGACGCCTCGCGCGTTTACGTCCTCGGAATGAGCCTCGGCGGCTACGGCACACTCGACATGGTGGCCGCTTATCCCGAGAAAATTGCCGCCGCAATGGCATTCTGCGGCGGTTCCACCGCCAAGGAGTTCGACGGAATGAGCCGCGTGCCCCTCTGGATAGTACACGGCACCGCCGACGCCGCAGTCCCCGTCAGCGCCTCCGACAAGGTGGTGGCCGGTATCCGCCAGACCGGCGACGACTCACGCCTAATCTACCACCGTATCCCCGGCATGAACCACTCGCGCCCCACCCGCTTCTTCTACCTTAAGGAAAGCTACGACTGGCTCTTCGCCCACTCGCTCAATGACAAAGACCGCACGGTAAACAAAGACCTCACCTTCTCCACCGACCTGCTGGCCACCGCCTACAAGGACCTGAGCCGCAGCCGCGCACGCCGCACCACGGCCTCAGCCACTGCCTCCACCACCAGCCGCACGGCACGTTCCGCCAAGGCCGCCATCTCCTCGCAGACCCGCGCTTCGGTGAAGAAAGAAACCGCCTCGAAATCGAAAGCCTCAAAATCCGCTTCCGTAAAGAAATCGGGGAAAAAGACCTCCTCGACCCGCACCCGCCACTCCCGCAAGAACGGATAAACACCACCTCTTTGCATCCAACATAAAAGCACAAAAACACACAACCAACTGCTAAGATATAACCCAAACACATCCCGACAGCGGCGCTACCCTCCCCGGCAGCGCCGCTGTTGTTTTTCATAAGTCATCAATTGCATTCGCTAAGTAGAGACGCGCCATGGCTCATCCGCATTATACTGGCACTCAATGCTTTGGCGGAGCGCCGTAGCGCATTCCTATAACCCGACCTCCAAAAAACATTCACAAACAAACTCCGAAAGATTATAAAACTAAGTACCAGCGAAGAATAAATAAAGATATGGTTTTTATAGGTAACGCAGTAAGTAAATGTGCATTCTGATTAAGCCTGAATTGCGTCAGCGCCTCCGCGAGGAGGCAGATTTTTCCGTAACCCCGTACGCCGCCAGGCGTGCGGGGACCAAAGCGCACATGAATACGGGCCTCCGGGAGGAGGCCGATTTACATCAGGAAGAGCTATTGGAGGTATAAATGATTGCAAATCAGCCTCCTCCGGAGGCATATATTATGTATTACCTCTTACCCCGCACGCCTGGCGGCGTACGGGGTTATGGAGAAATCTGCTTCCTGACGGAAGCGCTACGCAATACATATAACGACAAACTATTGGCATTATACTTCAGGAACCTGGGTTAACCAAAATGCACATTTATTCTTTGCAGGTACTTATCAAATAAAATTTCCCAACCCAACCAAAACCATTATCTTTGCAAATAGCAACCACCGTTTCCGAAACCACAGTTTCTATTAGTTCCATGGCAACCAAAATTCCGATTGAAAACAATCCCAACGAACGCCGAAAAGGGGAACCCGAATATGCAGGCTCGGCCTCCCGGTCTGCCTATAGTTGCGCAATAAGTAATTGTGTGTCTTTGACAGTAAAACGAATTGCGTCAGCAAGCGCTACCTCATACGACAAAAGCAGACTTGCCGGAAGCGGCAGGTCTGCTTTTTCTATCGGTGGTTCCCGCTGGCGGGATTTAGAAAAGCCTTATTCAGAGGGGGAAATACCTGTGGCATTTATCTGGCCGCCGAGGAACTTCACGAGACCGGTAATCGTGCACGTGTTGGCGACATCCAGAGTAACAGCCGAACTACTGCTGTCCTTGGCGCGCACTACGATTGCATTGCGTGTAGAGGGATTATTGCATTTGACAGTTGTAGTACCTGAAAGCGTCACGCGTACAGGATCAGATAAGTTTGTATCGGGGAAGTATGAGATGTTCGGTTCCACATAGTTGCCTACAATCAGAGCTGCCTGTCTCCTTACCAATGTAGCCTCCCATGCTCCGTAGCTTTCATATATATTGATATCATAATCACTCATGCTTATAAGATTTGAGATCAAAGTACAATCTTTAAGTGTGGCAGTACCTTGACGGATGGTCAATGCGTTCATTGAACCCTCGAAGGTGGAGCCTGTAACGTCAAGTCTACATGGTATGTCAATTATGGCTACTGGCATCGGAGTGTTATAATCGGAGGGTGAGAAGGTCGATCCTTTAATTGTAATTCTCGGAGTAGTATATGAATCGCCACCCTTATAATTTGTCATAAATACAGTAGCGGAAGAACTAAGATGTGAGTTTTCTATTACTACTTTTGAAGCGCCTTCGTCAACAGACAAAACCTCGTTTTGAGTTCCACGGCGGGGAGAGGTGATGGTGGAATTTACGATACTGAGCGTACCGCCTTCTTCAACCTTTATAATTTCTTGCGAGTTGCCATTAGCTTTTGTTGCTGTGATATTCACGTTTTCAAAATCGAGCTGTCCGCCTTCCTTAACAACAAATAGCGGCAACCCATCTGAACCGACATAGGAAACGTTACCCTGGAACGGACTTGGTTTCACATAACCCGGTGCATTTACAGTGCCACTGTTCTTAACTGTAAGATGTCCTTCAACAGCTATATAAGCACCATTGATTGTATGACCATTCAAGTCGAGCACAGCATGGTCCGCCGTCACAGTGAGAGGTGTTGCTTGCGATTCCAACACCCTATCAGGATTACCTGCATTTATGTCCTTGGCAAGCACTATTTCGCCCCCTTTGTCGGCCAGCGCTTTCAGTTCTGCGTCCACGACTATGTCATTCTCAAAGCCGGCGTCCACGGAAATCTGGTAGTCGGTCTTGGAGGTCAGGAGGTTACCGTAGATGTTGGTGCGGTAGTTGCGCTGCACCGGCACGTTGTTGATGTTGAAGACGGCGTTGCGGCCCGAGCTGAGCGCGGCCGTTACGGTGCACTCCACAAGCTCGCCCTGTGCCTGCTGCACGTCGTTGTCCACGATGTCGGTACCGGTAAGGATATAGTTCATCTCAAGGTAGCTGTAGGTTTTATCAGAGCCTTCGATTTCGGGGAATGCCTGTTTGGGAAGCTCTGCAGCGGCGAAGGTCACTTCGGCCGGTTCGCCGGAAGATGCCGAGGCCACGCCGCTGAAGAGGTCGAGCCGGTCGTAGGCGTTCGTCACTTTCAGCGAGACGTTGCTGACCGTCACTTTGCCGGGCAGCGATTCGAGGTCGGCGGTTCCGAAGTTCACCTGTGCGAAGGGGCGTTTCAGCGTTACCGGAACGGTGGCGCTGTTCTCGGCGGTGTAGTTCTTGATTGACTGGAAGAAGGCATCGCGGCCCTCGTCGTTGGCTACTGCGCCTTCATAGCTTACGGAGATGTTGTGGTCGGCTGCCGAGAAGGTGTAGGGGCTGCCGGTGGCGGCGTCGGCCCAGAACACTACATTGTAGGTCTGCCCTTTGATGAGGGTCACTTCAAGGGAGAAGCCCTTGTTGTCAGCCAGTGCTACCGGTTCCGGGGAATCGGCCTTTCCGGTGGCGAAGAGGGGCGTCGCCGAAGCGTTCCCTTCCGCGTCCACTTCGTAGACGGCGTAGGAGAGTTTCTTGGTCCCGCTGCCGTCGCCGAAATCGCGCGTCAGCGTTTCGGTCGGGAACTCGGCGATGAAAGTTACCTTACCTCCGTTGGCATCGGGACCGGCGAGGGGTTCGTCGCTTGAGCAGGAGCTGAGAAGGAAAGCCCCGGCTGCAAGACTTGCAATAAACAATCGGTTCATGTAATAAAATTTTGTGGATTATTAATAAAATATTGCGAAAAACAGTCAGGCGGCGCCCCTCCATAGCCGGAGCGGCGTCGCCGGTGTCATTAAAAGTAAAATAGTTTCGTGAGGTCAGGAACGCGTTACCCCTCCGATTTCACATAATACACTGATTATCAGAGAATTAGATACACTGCTCTTCTCTGTTATATCTGCATTATGGGTGAAGGTAAGCGACATGTGGATTAAATTTTGTGCAAATATAAGCACTTTTAACCGAATAATGAAATAATTTGATAAAAAGTTTCATCCAATCTGGATTTTTAGTTAACTTTGCGGTGTTAACAATCTGAACACTTATGCGAAAATCTTTACTGCTCTTGGGCGCGCTGCTCGCTTCGGCGACCGCACTCCATGCCGAAACACAGCTCATCGGCTGCATGTACGGCTCTTCGGCCGGAAATAAATCCGGCATCTACAAAATTTCCACTACCTCCCCTACCATCACCATGCTGAGCGACAAACCGCAGGCCACGGGCGGCGGAGTCCTTGCCGGCGACACCTATTATTGCCAGTGGTATCTCTCGATAATGGGCTCGGAAGTGTGGTCGAACATGGCCTTCGACACCGAGACATGGGAGATGCAGGGGGCCGTCGGCGCCCGCGACACCTGGGCCTTCGACCTGGCATACGACGACTCCACCGACCGCATATACGGCTGTTTCCACGACCCCGACGAGAATTACGAGGGTCAGCGGCTCGTCTTCGGATGGATTAAACCGCAAGATTACATCACCGACTACGCCACAGTCAATCCGGTGTGCGACGTCTTCGTGAACTATGCCGGCATGGACTTCGACAGCACCGGCCAGCTGTGGGCCATCTCCCGCGAAGGCCTGCTGCTGAAAATAGACAAGGAGACGGGCGCAACGACGCTGGTGGCCTCCACAGGCCTCGTCTCCGACTATAACACCACGGCCGCCATCGACCGCGCCACCGACACGATGTATTACTTCCTTCAACTGAAAGCCGGCTCGGGCGCTACCGTAGACCAGACGTCGCTCTACACCATCTCGCTGGCCGACGGCACCGCGACGAAGGTTTACGACCTCCCCGGCGCCGAGGCCGTGCAGGGACTCGGCATCTTCGTGCCGCTGGCCGAAGACAAGGCTCCCGCCGCTCCCGCGGACCTTGCGCTCTCCTTCACCGACGCGGCGCTGAACGGCTCCATCTCCTTCTCCGTACCGGCAAACACCTACGACGGCGCGACAGCCGCCGGCAATGTGGATTACAAGGTGGCTTACCGCCCGTATGAGGATGAAATGGCAGAGTACCGGCAGCTTGCTACCGGCATCACTACTTTCGGCACAAGGGTAGACGTACCTGTGACGCTGCCCGGCAACGGCTGGTATTCTTTCAGCGTAACGCTGGGCAACGCCACCGGCGACAGCCCGCGCACCCTCATCGACAAGTACGTAGGCTACGACACGCCGCTGTCCCCCTCCGAGGTTACCGCCACCGTAGACGGCGAGAACGTCACGGTTTCGTGGACCGCTCCCACGAAGACGCTCCATAACGGCTATCTCGACGCCGAAGCCTTGACATATAAAGTGGTGCGTATGCCCGACGAAGTGACCGTGGGCGAAAACCTCACCGCCTCGACGCTCACCACCCCGGCTCCGACGCCATCGGAGCGCACGCATTACACATATAACGTCTACGCCGACAACCACGGCATAACATCGGCTCACAGCGCCAGCAACACGCTCGCCATCGGCGCATACGCCGTTCCCTTCCAGTGCGATTTCCTCACCGAGGATGAGTTCAGCGACTTCACCGTATTGCGCAAGGTGGCTTACCCCGACTTCATCTATACGTGGGAATATAACATCGGCGCGAAGGGCGCCAAGCTGTCGAACACCATCCGCGATGACGACGACTGGCTCATCACGCCGGGGCTCGCCCTCGAAGCCGGACACACCTACGAGCTGACGCTCGAAATCGGCAATAACGACGCCAACAACCCCGGCAAGTTCGAGGTTTCCTGCGGCACGGAGCCGACACGCGAAGGGATGGCACAGCATACCCTCATGGCCGAAACCGGCGTGACGGCGAAACGTCCTGCCTTCGAGACATTTACCGTCACCTTCACTCCCGAAACCTCCGGCACATACCACTTCGGCGTGCACGGCGTGACACCCGCCCGCTCGTGGGATGACCTTTTCCTCTACTCCATCGGCGTGAAAGACAACACCGAGACGTCGGTAAACGGAATCATTCTTGACACGGAAACCGAATACTACAGCATCGACGGACGCCGCCTGAGCGAAGCGCAGGCCCACGGCCTCGTCATAGTGCGCCGCGCCGGGAAAGTCTACAAGATAATCCGCCCGTAACGCCTCCCGCGTGAACGGATTGACGTTCACGACCGTTAATATATAAGCATCTGCGCCCACTCGCGCCGCGCAGGTGCTTATACTCATTTTAAAACACAACAGACTATGTATCAACGGCAAGTAGGATTCTTTGAAGCCATCTCGCAGGCATTCGGCAATTACTGCAACTTCTCTGGGCGCGCCTCGCGCTCGGAGTTCTGGTATTTTTACCTTTTCAACGTGATAATCAACATCATACTGGGCGGCTACGGCGGTGTCAGCGACCTGTGGCAACAGCAGTCGTTCAACTTCTTCAGCGCCGGATTCGGCCTTTACAACCTTATAGTGCTGCTACCGACGCTCGGCCTGTGCTGGCGGCGCCTCCACGACATCGGCAAAGGTGGCGGCTGGTACTTCGTGGGCCTCATCCCGCTTGTCGGCTGGATAATCCTGCTGATATGGTTCTGCCGTGCCAGCGAGCCGGCGCCCAACCGCTTCGGCCCCGTCCCCAACCTCGTAGACCGCGACGGCCGCCGCGTCAACTGACCAGAACCCCATTTTGATCTACATATACAGCGTCCCGGACGGAGGCCATCCCGCCTCCGT